>Ga0224508_10003554_pt1 | contig 12862 bp, 13 predicted proteins | sample SF_Jan12_sed_USG_4_FD_170157 | JGI IMG/M metagenome (GOLD analysis project Ga0224508, IMG submission 170157) | Sediment microbial communities from San Francisco Bay, California, United States - SF_Jan12_sed_USGS_21 | ecosystem: Environmental > Aquatic > Marine > Sediment | place: USA...
GTCGTTTCGGTGGTCGTGTTGCGGTAAAGCCGGTTCGGCTCGTCAAGGCTCCCCCAGTTCGCGACGTATACGTCGAGGTCGCCGTCCAGGTCGAAGTCGGCCCACGCCGCCCCCGCCGACGTGTCCGCGTGGACCGCCGCGACGGACCCCAGATCCCGTACGAACCGACCGTCGCCCTCGTTCAGGTATACGAAGTTTCGCATGTCTGGCCCGTAGGTGCCGTTCGCGACGAACAGATCGACGTCGCCGTCGAGGTCGTAGTCTCCCCAGGCGTGGCCCTTGGAGGCGCCGCCTTCCTCCTCCACGACCGAACCGTCCGCGACCGGACGCAGCACTCCAGCGCCGTCGTTTCGGTAGATGACATTTCGCGTATCGAAGTTCGCGACGAAGAGATCCTGGTCTCCGTCTTCGTCGTAGTCGGCCCAGGAGAGCCCGTAGCTGTACCCGACATGTTCGACGAGATGCCCCGCGTCGCGATCCTCTTCGAACGCGAGATCTCCGTGATTCCAGAAGAGCTGATTCGGCTGGCGCGCGTTCCCGACGTATAGATCGGGGAGACCGTCGTCGTTCGGATCGCCCCAGGCGCAGGCCCGAGCGGCCCCGGCTCCGAAGTGGAGCGGGTGCGGGACCCGCTCTGTGAAGACGCCGTCGCGGCCCGTGAAGAAGCGGTTCGGCGACCCCCCGTAACCCGTCACGAAGACGTCGAGCCAGCCGTCCCGATCGACGTCGGCCCAACAGGCCATGGATGTGCCGGCCGCGTCGATCAGCGGGCTCGACGGGACGCGGCGAAAGCCGGTTCCCTCGTTCTCGAACAGAAAACCGGGCTGGTCATCGCGGTTGGCGACGTGAAGGTCGACGTCTCCGTCGCCATCGTAGTCGACCCAGCTCACTCCCTGCGACGCCCCCCCGGCGGCGGCAAACTCGGCCCACTCGGATAGGCCAGTGTCAGTGAGCTTCGTGAACTGCCCCGAATCGTTCAGGTAGAGCGCGTTCCACTGGCCACCCGCGTTCCCCACCGCGAGGTCGGGGGCCCCATCATCATCGAAGTCGGCCCATGCGACGCCTCGGGACGCGCCACCGTCGTTGGCGATTCGCCCGTCCGTAACGAGCTCGAACAGCCCGAGCGGACGCGCGGCCGGATCCACTTCGGCCTGGCTGCAGCCGAGCGCCCCCAGCAGGGTGAGCGTGATCGTGGCTCCTCTCATTCGTCTCCGTCGGCCCTACGCTAGGGTCGCACGCGCTTGAGCTCGATCACGGTCTGTGGCTCTCCGCCGGGCGGCACGACGTCCTGCCGAACAAGGTAGGGCGGGGACTCGCTGACCCACATGCGGGTGGTCCCCGAGGCGCCCTCGACCGCCACGACCCAGGCATCGAGCCTGGCGCCGTCTTCAAGCGTGATCTCCTCGCGTCCAGTCACCTCGAAGACGGGGGTATCTCGGATCTCGAGTCCCGTCGCCGTTGGCTGCCAGGTGTGCCAGCGCCAGCGATACCCCTCCCGAAGGGGCAGCGCCGCGGCGAGCCAGTACGCAAACGTTCCATCGACGATCGGGCGCTCGAGCCTCTGAACGACGGGAAGGTCGTTCGAATCCGACCCCTCGGCGAGCGACAGGCGCCGAAGCCGCAGCGAGTCGCCCTCGACCCGCGCGTCAATGTACTCCGGTCTGAACGCCCGGAACCCGAAGCGGCGGTAGGCGAACGCCAGGTCGTCGGCGCGATGACCCACGTGGTCGATACCCACACCGTCGGGCCCCTCCATGATCATCTGAAAGCTGAGAACCGGTCGGGCCTGGTTGGTCCTGACGAGCCGCGTGAGGAACGCGAAGCCCATCTGCTCGTACTCCGCCTCGAACGGCTGAATCCGCGAGCTCTCGAGCGCCGGGTGACCGGGGAAGATCACCTCCACGTCCTGTGCGTGGGCGGCGGACGGCCCTCCGAGCAGGCCGGAACACACGAGGATCAGAGCCGCCGAGGGCCCCAGAAACTTGAACATACGTCACCTTCTGATATGTTCTTAAATGTAGTAGTATTTCGACGACGATAACCTATACGGTGTAGGATATAGTGCGCAAACGGAGCTCGCTGGGTGAGTTCGAGCTGTTGGTACTGGCCACGATCGTGCGCCTCGGAGACCGGGCCTACGGAGCCGAGATCTTCCGCGAGCTCGAAGAGCAGACGGGTCGAGACATCGCCATGGGAGCCGTGTACACGACGCTCTACCGGCTAGAGGAGAAGGGGCTGCTGAGTTCCGAGGTGGGTGAGGCGACGCCGGTCCGGGGCGGACGGGCCCGCCGCTACTTCTCGATCGAGGGAGCGGGTGTCGAGGCCGTCCGACGCTCCGTGCAGGCCCTGGGGGCCTTGATCGGGGACACCCACTTGGGCTGGGGGACGACGTGACGCGCCGCATGCCGAAAGGGGGAGGTCGGGTCGGGGATGTCTCCCCGCCCTCGATCTCGACTCGGTTGCTCGAGCTGGTGCTGCCTCCGTCGCTCCGGGACGCGTTCGTCGGTGACCTGATCGAGGAGCTTCGGCGGCGCCAGGCCTCGGAGGTCGGATCGTCTCCGACGCGTTGGTACCGCAGGCAAGTTCTGCGCTCCATCGGTCCCATGGCGTGGCGACGTCTCAACGCCTCTGCAGTCGCGCAGACGGCGCTCTCTACTGGCGCCGGTTTCGCGGCCGGCTGGGCGTGGTTGTGGCTGTTGAATCAGCCCTTGATACTCGGCCCCGTTTTCCGACTCCCCGGCTCGTCTCTCGCGATCGTGCTCGTGCTCCTGGAGGCGTCGCCGTACCTGATCGCCGGGTTGGCCGTTGGCCTGCTCGCCACGGCGAAGCCGCTACTCGCTGTCCTGGCCACGGGCGCGCTCGTGTGGGCGTGGCCTCTCCTGCGGGCGTGGTGGTCGACGGGCGAGCTCCACGCGCCCGGGGGGCTCTGGTCGGCCGTCATGATCCTCGCGTGCCTGCTGCTCGGCGTCTGGATCATCCAGCTCGTCCGGAGGCGTCTTTCGGCCTGACTGTCTCAGACGCAGGGCCTCCTTGCCGTGCCGGTGCATCACCCATAGCGTAGGGGCTCCTAATGATCGGTATATACATATCAATGGGGCGCCATGCCAGTCTCCACCGTGCATTGGAGGGCCGTCCACGAAGAAGCGGCAAACGCCAGCGACGACACGCGGGCCACTGCGCACGATTCCTCTGCCTACATGGTGCAACGGCTCCAGGCAGTGCTCGACACATCGGAGCCCACCCCTCTGTACCACCAGATTGCCTCGGTGGTCAGGTGGGAGATCGGCATGGGCCGGGTGCATATCGGCGATGGCCTGCCCCCGCTTCGTGAGCTCGCGGACGCGCTCGGCGTCAACTACCACACGGCTCGCCAGGCGTACGAAGCGCTCGCCGCCGACGGTGTGATCGAAGCGCGTCCGCGTACGGGCACCGTGATTCGAGCGACGCGTCCGACCTCGTTCTGGACCCCCGCGGGACGCTCCATGTCGGGCGGAAGCCCCCGCGTGATCGCCGTCGAATGCAACCGTACGCAGGCCGATGAGCTCGCCGAAGACGTCGCTCGGGCGTTTGCGGTGGAGGCCGTCCCGTGGCTCCTGGAGGGCTACGGACCGCCCCCGTCCGGCGTCCTGCTGGGGACATCGTTCCACGCGGCCGAGATGCACGACCGGTGGCCCGACCGTGCCCAGGACATTGAGGTCATCGACCTGGAGTTGGATCCCGCGTTGCGGCTGGGGGTCACGACGCGGTCGGAGGCTGGCGGTGCCGGGCGGGTCAGCGTGATCGAGCGCGATCTCGGCACGGCTCGAGCGCTTGCTGCGGACGTGCGGACCCTGCTTGGCCACGGTTTCGAGGGGCTGACCGCGCGCGTGATGGAGCCAGACGACTGGGAGAGTCCGGCTCCGGAGGAGCTCGCCCTGGTGGCCCCCCGCGTTTGGGATCGCCTCGACTGGGCGGACCGCATGCACCCGCAGCTTCTCCGCCTACCGTTTCGCGCGCGGCCGGACGCACTCGTCAAGACGGGCGAGGCCCTCGGTTGGAACCCCCGATGAAGCGGCCGAGCCTCCGTGGGCTGCTGGTGATCGCCCTCTCCGGGTGCGGGCCGGCCCCTGCGGCCCAGGTCCGCGACGCCGACGAAGGGCCCGATCTCTCGGTCCAGATCGACGCGCTGGTGACCGAGGAAGCGCTGTCGCACGGTGTCCCGGGCGTCGCCGTGACCGTCGTATCCGATGGTGTCGTGACGCACCTGCGCGGGTACGGGCGGGCGGACCTCGAGACCGGACGGGCCGTCAACGCGGCCACGCCGTTCAACGTGGCGTCGATCACGAAGCCGTTCACGGGGGCGACGGTTCAGCTCCTGGCACGCGAAGGAGCGGTCGGGCTCGATGAGCCGGCGGCCACGTACCTGGACGACCTCCCGACCCGGTACGCGGCGATTACCGTCCGACAGCTCCTGACCCACACGTCCGGTATCGCGCGGGATCTCCGCACCGAAAACCTCGACGACCCGTCCGCCGACGAGTACCGGGCGCGGCTCGACACCGCGACCGCGAGCGCGGAGCCCGGCCGCCGGTTCGAGTACTCGAACACTGGATTCACGGTCCTCGGTTGGCTCGTCGAGGCGGTGGAGGGCCGACCGCTCGGCGAGGTCTATGGCGACCGGATGCTGGTTCCGGCCGGGCTGCTCCAGGCACGATACCGCGAGCCGCTGGAGGCGGGTCCCGAGCGGGCGCGACCCTACGACGTCGATTCCCTGGGTCGGGCGACTCCAGCGCCTTATGTGAGCGGTGGCCACGGTTCCGGCGGTCTGTCGATGTCAGCCGCCGACTTCGCTGCGTTCGGCCGGTCGCTCCAGGACGGGAGCCTTCTGCCCGGTCTCGCTCTCGAGGCGGCCTGGACGCCGGGTCGACTGGCCGACGGCTCCCAGGCGGCCGTGCGGATGAACGCTGATGACGATGGGTACGGAATGGGGTGGTTCTTGACGTCCGTTGAGGGCCGCCGCCTGGTGACGCACGGTGGGGGTATCTCGGGATACTCGGCCAATCTCTACCACTTCCCGGAGCAGCGGCTCACAATCGCGGTGATCGCCAACGCGAAGGCGCGCGACGACGGCCGCGCTCCGGTCGACGGGCTCGCGCGGAAGATCGCGTCGCTGTGCTTCGAGCGGGATGACTGCCGGCGGGACACATCGTGGCGCACGGTCGCCGAGGAAATCCGCTCAGCGAATCGCGCGTTCTCCGAGGCGTTCGTGGCCGGGGACACGACGGCCATTCGATCCATGTATCTGGAGGATGGCCTGGCCTTGCCCCCGAACGGCCGAGCCGTGGTCGGCGCTTCCGGGATCGCCCGCCTGTTCCGGACCCCTACGGACGGCAACCAAATCCACCACGCACTCTATTCCGAGCGATTCCAGTCCATGCCGGGCGCCGTGGTCGAGCTGGGAACCTGGTACAACTCCGGGACTCGACGCGGGGAAGACTTCCGCGACAGCGGTCGCTACGTGCTCTCGTGGTTCCGTACCCTGGAGGGCTGGCGGATCGCGGCTGACGCTTGGTAGACCCCACCCGTCGCCGCCCATTCGTCGGACGCCGCGTCGTTGCAGCCCTGTTGACGGTCGCCGGAGTCGGCGTCCAGCTGTTCGCCCTCCGAAGATCGGCCACCGCTGGCCGATCTCCGCGGCACCGTCAAGGGTTGACACCCCGACCCTGAGTCAGCCGGAATTCGAAGTGGTGGCTCGCAGAGCGGTGCCGGTTCCCATGCGGGATGGTGCCACGCTGATCGCGGACGTCCTTCTTCCCGACGCCGAGGGGCCATTCCCCACGATCCTCGTCCGAACTCCCTACGGCAGAGAATCGGCGCTCGGCGCGTGGGCCGGTGACGCGTTGGCGCAGAGGGGTTCGCGTTCGTCGCCCAGGACATGCGCGGGGAAGGGCGACAGCGAGGGGACGTACGACGAACGTGAGGTCGATACACTCCGGAGGGCCAGAAGGCTTGCGAACTTCCGGCTAGACGCCGAGGGCCCGGCGATACGCTCCGGGCGGGAGTCCGAAGCAACGCTTGAACTCCCTCGTCAGATGGCTCTGATCCGCGAAGCCGGCCTCGAAGGCGATGGACGAGAGCCCGTCCGAGGACTCGATCAGTCGCTCGGCCGCCCATGCGAGGCGTAGCTCGCGAACGTGGGTCGACAGTGGAAGCCCGCGATGCCGCTTGTAGACTCTGGCGAGCTCTGCACGGTGGACGCCGACCTCATGCGCGATGTCCCCGACCCGGGGTCCCTGGCGGTACGTATCGTGGATGATCTGATCTACACGCGCCAACCAGACCGGCTCGCTGCGGCTGGCGTCGAATCGGATCCCGGTGACGATCATATCGAGCGCCAGAGATTCGATGGCGAACTCCGACATGTCGTCCGGCTTCTGGAGTTCGATCGCGAGGCGACGGGCCGTGAGCGCGACGCCCGGGTGTCGTAACGAGCGCACCTCATCGAGCAGGGTCCGGCCGGCGCGGGCGAGGTGTTCATCGGAGGGGTCGGGCTGGACGGCCAGCACCCGTGCTCCCCCGCTCCCGACACGGTTCGCGTGGGGCTCCTCACCGGGCTCCGTGAAGAGATCTCCTTCGACCGGATCGAGTGTGCGCGTCGCGAAGCGATTGTCGAATCCTCCGTCCAGCATCACTCCCAACACGGCCCGGTCGTGCGTGTGCCGCGGGATGACGGTCCCCGGCGGAAACCACACGTCCGAAACCAGGAATCCGCCGGCATCGACCGTTCGAGACTGACGGCTGCACATCGAAACGGGAACGTGAGCGCCGCCAGACGCGCGAGCCGTGATGCGGCCCCCGGGGTCGTTCGATGCCGGATTGATGTCGTCGCCCGTCGAATTCATCGCTGGTTGGGTTGCTTCGAGGCTCCACTAGGGGACGACTCGTCGAGGACCTGTGTGACGGGCGTTCAAGTCAGTGCAGGGCTTCAAGACGGACTTCTTCGGTGGCCGCAGGTTCTTGCAACGGGAAAATCACCACGCCAAGGAGATGGGTATGAACATGCCACGTGCGCTGATTGCAGCAGGATTGTCGATGACCCTCGCGGCTTGCGACGCCCCCACACCGGCGGGGCTCGCCTCCGCCGAGTCGCCCACCGTCGCGCTTTCCGGGTCGTCCGGGGGGCCCGATTCCGCCCACGGAGGCGGGTTCCTCGACTTCGGGGGCGGACTGCTCGTGCAGTTCGCGTTCAGTGCGAATCAGAACGGGCCCGGAATGGACGCCCAGGGTCAAATGCGGTTCTCGGTCGAGCTCGGGGGCGAGCTGATCGACTTCCATGGACAGACGACCTGCCTGGCGGTCGATGGAGCCGAAGGCCGTGCCTGGATTGGCGGGGTCGTCACGCAAAACAACTCGACCCACTCGGGCTTCACGACGGACGTGCACGATGTCGGGGACGACATCTGGTTCCGCGTACTTGATCTGGGTGAGGGCTCCGGCGCGATACCCGATCGGTCGACGTTCGTCGGGTTCGAAGGCGGCGGCGGAATCATCACGTCGGAGGAGTACTGCGCCGCGCAGATCTGGCCGGACGGAAACGCCAGGACGGTTCCTCAGGCTTCAGGCAACATCCAGGTGGAGGACTGAGCACGAGCTGCCGCTCTGTTGGCGAGCGGGCGTGTCGGGCGCCGGTTCGAACGGTGGCTCGCACGTCCTCCCGTCTTCAGGCGACGCTCACCGACGACGTCCAGGGATACAGAAGGGTCCCCGCGAAGGGCGGCGGCGCGACCATCGTCCGGGTCGGCTGGAACAGACCGGGGCACGATTGGTACTGGAACCACCATCCTGTGAAGAAGACTACAGAAGAGTGGAGAGAGATGTACTGGAGCACCTATCTGAAGGAGGTTCCGCGGGCCCGGGCGATTCGTTCCCGCTGGCTCGTAGCGGCGGTCATCGTTTTAGCCACGACGCTGTGGACGCCGGCCCTCGGGTCGCCTGCCGCGACGGGATTCGAATCCGACCGGGCGGGTTTCGCGGTCCGGTTTCGGGACGTCACGGTGCCCTACCGGGTCTTCATGGCACGGGTGAGGCCCGGCGAACGGCTCGCTTTCGAGGCTCTGGCGGCCGACACCCGTAACGCCCCGCCGGCCGGCGTGCTCGCCGCGGGGGCGTCGACGACCGACGCGTTCTCGGCGGAAGCCTCCGCGGGGACTCTCGAGAAGGTGGGACGCGGCCGCTTCGAATGGGAGGCGCCGGCCGAGCCCGGGATCTATCCGATCCGGGTGCGCAGGGCCGGGACCGGTGATGAGATCCGGCTGAACGCCATCGTCCTACACCCTCTGGAGCATCTGGCCAGCGGAGAGGTCCACGGGTACCCGATCGGCGACTATCCCTCCGAGCCCTATCGGGGGCTGCCGCAGTACGAGCCGCCGATCGGCTTCATCGAGCTCACACCCGACAACGCGGACACCCGGGTGAGCCCCAACTTCACGTTGGGCCAGTTCCCGACCAAGGCGCCGGGCGGGTTCCCCAAGTACGTGGTCCTTACCGAGAAGCTGCTGATCAAGCTCGAAATGCTGCTCGAGGAAGCGAACCGACGGGGTCTCGAGATCCCGACGTTCCAGGTGCTGAGCGGCTTCCGGTCGCCCTGGTACAACGCCGGAATCGGCCGGCCCCGGTACAGTCGGCACATCTACGGGGACGCCGCGGACATCTACGTGGACGAGGATCGGAACGGGTTGATGGACGACCTGAACCGGGACGGCCGAATCGACCTCCGCGACGCCGACATGCTATACGGGATCGTGGAGGAAATGGACGGAGACGCCTCGACCTCACACCTTATCGGCGGATTGGGGAAGTACCCCACCACATCGAACCACGGCCCGTTCATCCACGTCGACACGAGGGAGTATCGGGCTCGCTGGTGAGCCTTCGCCGCTGATCGGTCACCGCCGACGCGTCGGCGCCGAACAGATGAACACAGGGAGCCGATGACTCGATCCGCCGGGCGCAGGGACCCGCCACCCCGAATCCCACGGTTCCGCGTCGTGCTCCACGCTTTCGCGGGGCTGGCGGCCTGCGGGTCGGTCGCCGACCTGGGCGCCCAGGCCGTCGCTACGAGCGAGCCGGTCGTCGCCGAGACGATCCGGCATATCACGGACACCGCCCACCATCCATACCTGAAGTGGCCGGACTTCCCCCATTACCGGGACGAGATGGAGGGGCTGTACGGGCCAAGAGCCTACCGTCCGCTCTGGTTCAACGGAGAGCGACCGACCCGGCGGTTCCGGACACTAGTCGACCAGTTGCTGGTCGCCGAGGCCCGGGGGCTGAATCCCACCAACTACGACGCGGCGGTGCTCGACAGCCTCTGGCGCGAGCATGAGGGAGGGGGGCGGTTCACGCCCGACGAGATCGGGCTCATCGACGCGAGCGCGACGATCGCCATCCTGCGGCACATCTCCGACCTGCACGTCGGTCGGGTCAACCCCCGGAACATCAGCATCGGTCTCGACATCGAGTCGAAGAAGTATGACCTCGTGGCAGTGGTCGGTGCGGCGATCGAGGGCGATCGAATCGCCCAGACGATCGCCGAGGCGGAGCCCGACATCCCGAGCTACCATGCCCTGAAGGAGGCGCTGGCCCACTATCACCGGCTCGCCGCCATGCCGCCGGTGGGCGCGATTTCGGCCGACATGGTGAGCCCGGGCGACGCCTTCGCCGACCTCCACAAAGTCGCGGAGCTCCTAATCCGCTTCGGCGATCTGGAAACCGTCGACGCGCCGCCCGCCGGGGCCACCCGATACGACGGGGCGGTCCCCGGCGCCGTGGCCCGGTACCAGTACCGACACGGCCTCTCGACCGACAGCATCATCGGACCCGGCACGCTGGAGGAGCTCAACACGCCGATGATGGACCGCGTCCACCAGATCGAGTGGGCGCTCGAGCGCTACCGCTGGCTGCCCAGCCTGGCCGACGCCGGACCGTTCATCGCGGTGAACATCCCCGCCTTCCGTCTTTGGGCCTTCGACCGGCTGGCGGCGGAGGAGGACGCGGCCGTGGAGATGCGGGTCATCGTCGGCAAGGCGATCAACACGCAGACTCCGGTCTTCATCGAGGACCTGCGGTATCTGGTCTTCGCCCCGTATTGGAACGTGCCTTACAACATCGCGGTCACCGAGCTGTTGCCCGCGGCCCGAGGCGATCCGGACTACATGATCCGCAACAGATACGAGCTGGTCCCGGAGTTCGATTGGGGGGCGACGGTCTATCCGTCCACCGAGGAGAATCTCGCGAAGGTCGGATCCGGAGCGCTCAAGATCCGGCAGCAGCCCGGGCCCTCGAACTCCCTGGGCCTGGTCAAGTTCATCTTTCCGAACGCGATGGGGATCTACCTCCACAGCACCCCGGCCCGGCAACTCTTTGCCCGCGCGCGACGGGACTTCAGTCACGGCTGCATCCGCGTGGAACACGCGGTGACGCTCGCCGACTGGGTGCTGAAGAACCAGGGCGACTGGACCGAGCAAAGCATCGAGGCCGCGATGAACGCGGGCCGGCCGAGCCGGGAGAGCCTGCAGCGTCCCTTACCCGTGATCATCTTCTACACGACGGCGCTCGTCGAGCGGGATGGCACGGTGCTCTTCTGGGACGACATATACGGACACGACGAGATCCTCGAGAACGCGCTGGCGCAGGGGTACCCCTACCCGCCGTGATCCGGGGTTGCTCGTCGTCGGCCCACGATGGCGGTGCGTCCCGAGGAGCCGCTCAGTGTTGACAGCGTCAACATTCAGGTTAAGTTGCACGTTGACGTTGTCAACATACGTGCCCGAAGCCGACACAGGGGGCTTCGGCTCGGGGCTTTGATGATCGAACGCGGAAGCCCTCGCGAGCTTCACCGCCGAGAAGCAGGAGTGGGCCCATGGCACGACACTCGGATATCACTCGCCGAATCCTCACCCTCACTTTGACCCTCCTGATCGGGCTGCTGGTTCTGCAGGCACTGGGCTATGGGATCGGATTCGTCATCGATCCGGAGAGCGGGGCAGGGGAGTTCGCGACCGAGGCGCCGTCCGTGGTGGACGACCTCACCATCACGCTGGTGCGATTGGCCGGTGTCGGGATGCTCGGCTTCGCGGCCCTCATGGTCCTCTCGGCGATTCTCGTTTGGCGCCGGAATCCGGCTGGCATCTACGTCGCGATGATCCTGGGCGGCATCTACATCGCCGTGGGCCTGTCGGCGCTTCGGGCGGGGTGGCGTTGGGACGCGGGCTTCTACGGGGGCACCGGAGTCGCGCTCATCGTCCTATCGGGGGCCGTGGGATGGCTGCAGGGCAGGTCGAGCGAAGGCCCGCGGGCGACGCGGGCTCCGGGGTAGGACAGGTAATCGCTCACGCTGGCGCTCCTGTTCGACGAGCCGTGGGCATGCGACTTTATAAAGTAAAGTACTTGACGGACGCAATGTCGTGGGCGAGATTCAGCCTACTATGCCGAGACTCTCTCAAGTCGATCAGACTTCGGAGCCCATCGCACTGGGCGACCGAGCCGTGGAGGATTTGCGCTTCATCCGTCAGACGATGGAGGGGGGCGCCGCCTTTACGGCGGTTCCGGGGTGGGGTGGCGTCGGAATGGGAGTCACCGCACTGGCTGCGTCGGCGCTCGCCGCGGCCCAGCCGACCGCCGAGCGATGGCTGTTGGTGTGGACCCTCGAGGCGTTGCTCGCCGTGGCGATCGGGGCGGTCGCGATGCACCGGAAGGCGCGACGGGCGGAACTCCCGGTCCTTTCCGGAGCGGGTCGAAAGTTCCTTCTGAGCTTTCTGCCTCCCGCGCTAGCCGGAGCGGCACTCACGGTAGCGCTTTGGCGGGCCGGAGCCGAGGCACTTCTGCCAGGTGGGTGGCTTCTCCTCTACGGCACCGCCGTCGTCACGGCCGGCACGTTTTCGGTCAGGATCGTCCCCGTGATGGGGATCTGTTTCATGGTCCTCGGAGTGTTTGCGCTTCTCGCCATGCCCGCCGCCGGTGATCTCTCGATGGCCGTGGGATTCGGGGGGCTGCACATCCTCTTCGGGACGACGATTGCGAGGAGGCACGGTGGCTGAGGGGGCGCGGGCCCGCCGCGAGTCCCCGAACGTGGCCCCGGTCAAGGGATCGACCGTGAATATCGATGTACAAGCCGGGAAGACCGAGGCTGTCGCACTCGACCCGATCATCCATGTGCGGGTCCGCCTTGGGATCGTCAGCGCACTCGCGGTGGAGGAATCCCTCACCTTCAACCAGCTCAAGAAGCGTCTCGACACGTCGGACGGGAACCTCAGCGTTCACGCCAGGCGGCTGGAGGAAGCCGGCTACGTCGAGATTCGAAAGTCGTTCGAGGGTCGGATTCCCCGGACGGATTATCGCCTGACGGAGGCCGGACGTCAGGCGCTCCAGGGGTATCTGGACCACATGGAGGCGTTGATCGAGCGTGTACGAGAATAGGATTTTTTTTCAGGAGTTACTTTATGATACGAAGTACTTTGGATACGCGGCGGCGGGGCCTCGAACACCCCGACACAGCTCCGTCCCGGCATCTCGAGCCGATGGACGGGGGCCGGGACCTCTTCCACGTCGCGATCAATATGGATGGGAACGGCCGCTGGGCTGTGGCACGGGGCCGACCCAGGTCGGCGGGGCATGTGGCCGGAGCCGCGGCGGTCCGACGAACGGTGGAAGCCGCGCCCGAGTTGGGGATCACCACTCTCACGCTCTATGCGTTTTCCTCGGACAATTGGCGCCGCCCGCCAGACGAAGTGGAAAACCTGATGCTTCTGTTCCAGAAGTATCTGGATTCCGAATGCGGGCGCCTGACGGAGAGTGGCGTGCGCCTCAGCGTCATAGGGCGTCG
>Ga0224508_10003555_pt1 | contig 12858 bp, 13 predicted proteins | sample SF_Jan12_sed_USG_4_FD_170157 | JGI IMG/M metagenome (GOLD analysis project Ga0224508, IMG submission 170157) | Sediment microbial communities from San Francisco Bay, California, United States - SF_Jan12_sed_USGS_21 | ecosystem: Environmental > Aquatic > Marine > Sediment | place: USA...
TCCTGGAGGTCCTGGAGGTCCTTTGTCTCCTGGAGGTCCAGGTGGACCAGCGGATCCTTTTGGTCCTGGAGGTCCCTGAGGTCCTGCGGATCCTTGGGGTCCTGCGGATCCTTGGGGTCCTGCGGATCCTTGGGGTCCTGCGGATCCTGATGTTGTTGTTTTAAGTGTTGGAACAACTTTAGATTCAGAAACAATTGGAGTAGGTTCTAGAGGAACTGATTTTGTTTGTTTTAATGATGAATCAATGATCACATCAAAAATAGAATACAATGGAGAAAGTAAATCGTTTACAACGACCCAAATTTTTTCATTGGTAAAAACAGAGTTTGGAATTGGGTTATCGCCAGACCCCAAGGTTTGATTAAATGAGGCATCTTTTACCAGGAGATGAAAGTTATCACTCCACAACCCAGAGAAAGTTTTGTTTTTGATTTCATCTTCAGAAGGTTTGTATCCGGTAATTGAAATTTGAACTTCATACACCCCAGATTCCTTAAATGGCGCTGGTCCCTCCACATCTAATTTAGAATAAGACATATTCGTTTGTTCAATTTCCGAGTATTTCTATATTTTCTAGGATTTCTACTATCGCATGCTGCTAGGCTCAATTGGGGATAGTATTTATCTAGATTAAATGTCCATTACCAACTAGTGAAGAAACCATTTCAGAGAAAATCAAAGGTAGAGAAATCTGAAAATTCAGACAAACAAGAAACAACAAGCTTAGTTGATGCAGATTATAATCGTAAAAAATTATTCAAGAAAGGAGTCAATCTAATGGCCGATGAAAAGCTCGAAGAAGCAGTAGAGGTGTTTGAGCAAGCCCTGAGAATCGATCCGGGAAATATCGAGACTTTGATGAAATTAGGCTACGCAAGATTCCATTTGGATGATCATTCAGAATCCCTTAGAGTTTATGATAAAATTTTAGATATTGATGTTACAAATCCAGAAGCTTGGAATTTGAAAGGCCTAGTACATTATGAGCAAAAAAAATATGCAAAAGCACTTGACTCAGTAGAGAAGGCAGTTGAATCAGATCCCACCTATGGAATGGCCTGGTACAATAAAGCATGTTTTCAATCATTGTTAAATCAAGTACCAGAATCTTTAGAATCTCTAAAGCGTTCAATCGAAATCGACGTAAAAAATGCCCGAAAATCAATGAGAGACAGAGACTTCCTAAACGTTAGAACAGAAGAAGGGTTCAAAAGAATTGAAGAAGTCGTTGTGTTAGAATCAATCAGGCAAGGGTATCACACAATTGGAGCCATTGTATGGACGACATATATTGATAGTATTGATGTTGAAAAAGCTTTGAAAAAATTAATGAATAAAGGATTGATTGTTCAAAATGAAAAACGAGTTGATGGATGGCACAGGATACCTGTTTGGGACCTTACATCAGAGGTTGCCAAGAGAATGGGTGAAGAGAAAAAAGGCTTGTTTGGAATTACAACAAAGAAATTGCCCACTCCTGTTAAGAACCTAAAGAATCTAAGTGAAGCAATTCAAACTGCCAGAGAAGCAATTGAAGAGGAAGATGTAGAAAAAGCAATAGACATTTTTGATGAATTCATTGACAAATCAAAATCAGGAGAGCAAATGATTGGTAATTTCTTTGATGAGCATAGAGAAATCAGATTATGGAAGATAAGACTCAAAGATAGAGGCGTAGATTACCTTATTGACAATAAAGAAAAAATGCTGGATCTTTTTGATAACGTAGAAAGTACAGTAACAAAAAAACTTAGAAAAGAAATAGTCTAGTTATTCTGCAGATAAATCCCAATAGTTTGCGTCTTCTTGTTTTTCAGTTGGTTTGGATAAACTCTTCCATTCTTTGAAGGATCGAACATACAATTTTGCGTTTGGAAGTCCCACTGATTTTAATGCATAATATGCCAAACCTGAAAGGGTTCCAACACTTCCACAGTAGGTTATAATTTCTGAGTCTCCTGAAATTCCTCTATTGTCTAATAGTCGCTTCATGTCTTCTTTTGGACGCAGTATCTTGTCTTGACTGGATAATGTACGATATGGCAAACTGAGTGCTCCTGGGATATGTTGTTCAAGGTAGTTTAATCGCTCCCTATTATCTACCAAAATAACTCCCTCTCTCTCTTTTGCAGATTCCAAGTAATCAGATGTGGCGAGAATTTCGGGTTTTAGGTTAATTGAGTGCTCCTTACTTTGAATCTCCGGAACCAAATCGTCACTTTCTAAGCCAATGGATTTCCATTTGCTATAGGTTGTCTCAAGTAAAGAGACATCCGAATGACCAAGATACTCCAGGGTCCAAGCTACTCTTGAGGCAAGAGCACCAAAGGTATCATCATAAACAACAACAGAGGTTTCATCATCAATCCCCATAGAATTTACAATCTTTAATACTCTCTCAGGGCTATCATCAGAAAGTAATTTTGCTAATGGTAAATTTACCGCTGTTGGGATATGATTTTGTTTGTAGTCTTCCTCTCTTCTAACATCAATTACTCTTACGCTTTTATCTCGAATTTCTGATCGTAATGATTCAATATCAGTTGTTGTTTTTACAATTTTTTCATGGCTCAAGCTGCACATTCACCTTTACCTGTTTTAGTATGATAGCTCGTATCACTTCCATAATCAGCGTAAAAGTCAGCATCATCAGTTTTTGATGGTGGAAGTGTAAGTGGCATCAAGATCTTTTTGATGTCCTCAAGGGATTTAATTTCTGAATCATCCACTCCATTTACAACTCTATGAATCCAAGACTTGAGATCATCCTCAGGTTTCTTGTTTTGTTTGAACAACTCGATTATTTTTAAAATAACTGGAATTACTCTTTTTGCAGGAACTCTGATGGAACTGATGCCAAGCATTGTTTCACCATCAGATCTTCCCCCCAATTGCATCATATAATTTGGATACATGTCTTTGTCAAATCTAGCTCCGCCTCCAAAGAATCCAATTGTAGCTATCCCGTGTTGTCCACAGGAATTTGGACATCCACTTATCTTGATTGAAGAATCACGCAAGTCATCATCTTCATCTAGCTTCAAATCTAAGAATTTTCTTTGGATTTCTTTTGCTAATCTATGCGAATTGGTCAAGGCTAAGTTACAAGATGTAGTCCCTGAGCATCCAATGGGTGCAGTCATGGTCAGGGCCCCTGATTTTGCCAAACCTACTTTCAGCAATTTTGAGTAGAGTTGTGGCAAGTCATCTTCATGAACATATCTTAGAGAAATATTTTGAGAAAATCCACATCGTGCAAGACCTTCAGATGAAAAGTCTTGAATTATTTCAGAGAGTGCGTGTAATTGATTTGAAGTGATATCTCCTGCCTCCAAGGTTATAAAGACAGAATAATATCCAGATTGCTTTTGTTTGAATGCATTTCCTTTTGACCATCTTGCATATCCATCTGGGATAGAAGAGCCCCCTTCATCGGAGATTTTGATAGGTCTCTTTAATTCATTTGGAGTGTCATCGACATTTAGTTTTGTAACCACAGACTGGGTTGCTCGTACAATTGCTCGTTCTTTTAATACAAGGTTTTGAAATTTTTCCCATCCCATGTCATTTACCAAGTAACGCATTCTGTTTCTTGCCAAGTTTTTTCTGTCACCTAATCTATCAAAAATTCTTACAACAGCAATTGAAGTATACAAGAGATCCTCTTCGGGGGTAAATTCTTCTAGCTGATGGCCCACAAAAGATCTGTTTCCCAAGCCGCCACCAAGAAATATTTTAAATCCTTTTTGAGGATTCCCTTCTTGTATCCGGATCTGTGGAATTAATCCTACATCAACCATTCTCACCATTCCGTGCCTTTCACAACATGTAAAATTAAATTTGAATTTTCTAGGTAAGTTTTGAGCCATTGGATTTCTCAAAAAGAATCTTGCAGTAGCAAGAGCGTATGGGGTTGAGTCGAATTCTTCATCAGGACAAACTCCAGAAAGAGGACTACACATAACATTTCTTACACTATTTCCACAAGCTTCTCTTGATGTGAGACCAACCTCTGCCAAACCTCTAAAAATTTCGGAAACATCTTCTAAAACAACCCAGTGTAGTTGAATATTTTCTCGTGTAGAAAAATGTGCACTGCCAATAGAAAACTGCTCGCTCAATTGAGATAATTTTTCAAGTTGGTGCGGATAGACTTCTCCTGCTGGAAATTTTACACGTACCATAGCATAATCATCTGCCAGTCTTGTACCATAAGCTCCATGTTGCAACCTAAAACGTCTAAAACTATCTGCATCAAATTTCCCTTGACGGTAAAGTTTTACTGCATTTGCAAAATAATCAGCTTCCTGAGATCTTGCCCAATTGATTTTACCTTTTTTAGATTTGGGTCGTGACTGTTTAAGATTAGAAATTGTCAATACAAATCTATGTGGTTGATTTCGGTTATAAATTTTTGATATAGGAAATTATTGTATAAAAAGTTCCAGTACTATGCACATTTTTTCATTCCTAAAAAAATTTGATTGAAAGAAAAGTTAGGACATACTAACTGGTAAATTATGTGCGAAAGTATTAATGTCAATTAAAAAATCAGGTTTATCATGCAAGAGGCCACAGTTGCACAAAAATCAGAAAAAATATTCACCGATGTCAGAGAAGTAGAAATTACTCGTGCAATTGCCAATGAATTTCATGAAGTTTTAATTGATAGAGCAGAATCAGATGTTATCATTATTGGAGCAGGTCCGGCCGGACTTACTGCTAGCAGAGAGCTTTCAAACATGGGCTTCAAAGTCTTGGTAATTGAGCAGAATAATTACTTAGGGGGAGGTTATTGGTTAGGAGGCTACATGATGAATCCCGTTACTGTAAGAGAACCTGCTCAGAAAATTTGGGACGAGTTAGGTGTGCCCTACAAAAAAGTAATGGAAGGTCTATATCTCACTCCTGGACCTCATGCAGTTTCAAAGTTAATTGCAGGTGCTTGTGATGCTGGAGTAAAATTTCTCAACCTTACGAAATTTGATGATCTTGTTTTGAAGAATGGAAGAGTTGCAGGAATTGTTGTAAATTGGATGCCGGTTTCAGCATTACCACGAAACATCACCTGTGTTGATCCTATTGCTTTGGAGGCAAAAATAATAATTGATTCGTCTGGACACGATTCAGTTGCAGTAAAGCGATTAGTAGATAGAGGATTAGTTGAGTGGAAGGGGATGAATCCAATGTATGTAAATGAAGGAGAAGAACACGTAGTAGAGAAAACTGGTGAAGTGTATCCGGGATTGATTGCAGCAGGAATGTCAGTTACCGAAACTCATGGCTTGGCAAGGATGGGTCCAACTTTTGGTTCAATGTTGTTTTCAGGTAAAAAAGCTGCAGAAATTGCAGCCGAGAAGATAAGAGAGTTAGAAAGATAACCCTGCAATAACAAGACATTTTATTGAAAATTTCTAAAATAATATTATATGACGAACCTTCCGTTCCAGAAATAAAATTAAACAGTCTAGCAAAATTTTTACAGGATGTTTTTCCAGTAAACGTAGAAACAAGAGGAAATATTTTGAGTTTTGCCTCGAAAGACACAGCCCCTAAAATTGCAGAATGTAAAATTTTCAACCTAAGTAAAGATTTTCAAACACATGTCCCCACAGATGAGGAAATCTTGTTTGAAGAGTCAAACATCCAAGATTCCTCAAAGACTGAAAACATAATCATGTATGATGGGTTTCACCTTCAAAGGGTTTTGGCAAATCTAATTTCAGAAAAAGAAAAAACTGAGGATGTTTTCCATGTGTTTTTTACCAACAAATTAACCTGTACCTATGACAATAATGATTACAGGTATCACGGAAGAGCCTTAATAGGCTCAAATCCTGCCATAATTTCAACTACCGGGATTATCGAGGCACCGGCAAAACCAAGAGAATATTATTTTGATTTAATGACGAATTTCACTCGCGGGGTAAATGTTGAAACTATTAAAAAAAAATACAAGGGAACGTATTTGGAATACAATGATTCAAGATTATCAAAAATTATAGAGGGTTATCTATTACAAGCAATTTTTTATTATGAAACAGGAGAACCATTTTGTGATGATTCAAGTTGTAGATTATTTAATGCACATTGGCAAAAGGATCTTTTGCATTCCCAATTACATGAAAGTAAATTGTGTGAAACACATCAAGAAGTTTTAAAAAAAATAATATTAAAATGAACAAAGTCTACAATGCATGGTAACAAAAATTTATTTCGTCAACAAAGTCAAGGGCATCCATATGGGCACTTTTTCATTTGTTTGTTTAAAATCTTCAATTTTTATTTCATCGTTGCATTTTTTCATATTTTTGTTGGTTAAACATTTGCCCAAGGCTTCGTTATACAATTTTTGTTGTTCCAATTTAAAAGCAGATTCTTTTTCTATCTCACGATTCGGATTGACACTCAATAAATTATAGGTTTGATCAGTTGTGTCCATATCCAATAACAAGTTTGAAAATATTGCACGGTCAACGGTTAACACATCATCTAAAAACCATTGTTTCTGAAAACCTCCCAAGTTGTGTGCCACCACAATAATATCAGCATTTTCAAACTCTTTTACCACTTTGAATTGAATGGATAATACTTTTGCAAAAGTATCCCAATGGGTCATAGAAACATGGATATCAGACAAATACTCCCCATCATTTACTAATTGATTTGCACCTTCAGTTTTAATTATTTTAATTGGAGCAAAATCTGTTTTTTGAGAACTAGTGCCCTCTGGAAAGATATACACTTCCAAACCTGTTGGATGTAATTTTCCTTCAAGGTACGGTAATTCTATTGTAAGATTGGCAACCTCACCTAAATGTACGGTCTTTATGGTGTTAGGGTCATCAAGCTTCACTGAATCTGGAGGAGATACCTTTGAGAATCCATTAGGATATGCCCTTACAATTTGGATTACCTCAGAGTCTTCAATCTGATTATTTGTCATGTTGTAACCCATGACGCCTGGAGCAGCGAATAAATTCCCATCTGATGTTATGGGATGATTCAAGCTCAGAGAATGCCCTATTTCATGCATTGTAATTCGATAAATTTTTTCATAGTCCAAGGGTTTGTGTGGTTTATTTTTTACAATTTCAGAAAATTTTTCAACGGTCATATTGTTCCAAAAATTCTCATCTTTTTCTGCCATATTCAATAACGTAGTTTGATAGTCATCTGTGTAAATTGTGACATTTGCAACAGGAGTAAGCGGATGGCTAAATCCGGCAACACCAGAAAGCTGGAATATTGTGGGATTTGGGGTATCTACATAATTTAAAAATCCGTCACAAACAGATGTGTCCTGTGGTTGGATATGCGTCATCATATCCCATACAAGTGGATGATTAGTTACTTCAACTATTCGATCATGCCAATTTTTGATTGCATTTGCAGCGATGTGATTATAAGCTGGGTTTCCAGAGTTGTTTGTTACACAATAATCGATCCGAGTATAATTAAAGATCATTACTCGATTTCCAGTGTATTGTTGAAAATCCAAATACTCTTCCTGATCGGATTGGTTTGTGAACCCCAATGCTTTCTGATCTAATGAAAATACAATTAAGATTAATGAAATTGCAAGAATTGTGGGTTTTAACATTTTTCTAATGTTTAGATCAAAACTTTTGATAAAAGATTTACTACTGTTCATGCGATCGAAATTAAAAAAAATTGAAAAGGGTAAAGTACATTGCATTAAATTTTGATCGGATTTTTTAACTAAAAGATCTTGTGTCAAACCATAGTGAGCTTCTAATGTTAAACTTCTTACCAGAGAAATGATCTAAGGATTAATCGAAATCAACCCTGATCAAAATCGGGCGATAGGGAGCAAGGTTTGATTTCAATAAAATAAACAATCATTAAAAGAAAAGAAATATGGTGAATTATAATTAACAGATCGATCATAATTTGTAATAATTGTGTAATCCATCAAATAGGTCTATCACTTAAATTAATGAAATCTACAAAGAAACTTCATGATGGCAGCAGATTCAGGTGCGACTGTTCTTGAAAAAAAAGAGGATTCTCCCAAAATTCCCGAAAAAAATAAAACTAAATTTGATGTAGTTATTATCGGAGCTGGTCCATCAGGATATACTGCAGGAATATACTGCTCCAGAGCAGGATATGACACCCTAATATTATCTGGAATTCTGCCTGGAGGGCAGCTGGTAAATACTACTGAAGTAGAAAATTACCCAGGATTTGAAAAAGGGATAATGGGTCCCGATTTAATGATTGAAATGCGAAAACAAACACAGCGTATGGGTACAACAATAGTTGATGATGAGGTAGTAAATGTGGATTTTAGAAATAGTCCCTTCAAGATTCTAACGGGCTCTGAAGAATACGAAGGAAGAGCCGTAATTATTGCCACCGGAGCTAATCCAAGAAAGCTAGGATTAGAAGGTGAACAAACATTTGCTGGAAAAGGAGTTTCATATTGTGCCACTTGTGATGGTCCGTTTTTTAGAAATCAAGAATTAATTGTTGTCGGTGGAGGTGATTCTGCCATTGAAGAAGGAACCTTTCTTACAAAATTTGCTACCAAAGTGCATTTAGTTCATAGACGAAATGAATTGCGTGCAAGTAAGATTATGCAAGAAAGGGCTTTGAATAATGAAAAAATACAATTTCATTGGGATTCAGAAGTAATTGACATTAAAGGAGATCAAAAAATGCAGCAGGGTGTAATTAAAAATATCAAAACAAATGAAGAAACAACTCTGAATGTTGGAGGCCTCTTTGTCGCAATTGGGCATGAACCTAACACAAAGTTGTTTGAAAATCAAATTGATTTAGATGATGAAGGGTACATCATATTGAAAAATAAAACACATACAAACATCGAAGGGGTTTTTGCAGCAGGAGATGTTCATGACAGAAGATATAGACAAGCAATAACGGCTGCAGGGTTTGGTTGTATGGCTGCAATCGATGTCGACAAGTACCTTACAGAAAAATCATAAGTTTATCAAAAATCGTAAAAATTTTTAATTAATTCTGTGAGACGTATTTTAAAATATAAAACAGAGTCTTTTTGTATTAAACGATAACTGAAATTATGGATTCTGAAAAAACAATTAAAGATTATAGCAAAAAATTGGAAAAACTAGGTTTAGAATTATTAAAAATTCAATACGATTTCAAAATAAAGGATAACCCCTCAGAAAAATACTGGGTTAAAAAAATTCAAGAATTTAAAAAATATCATGAAAAGGTTGTTGATTATTTTACCCAATCCTATTCTTGGATGAAACTAGTTGATGAGGAACAGGCAGGAATCTTTCTTTTAAGAATAAGTAAACTCCAACAGTTAGGCGTGAAACTATTGGAGGATATGGATAAAGTAAAACAAAATCCTGCAAGTATGAATCTAAAAGACAAGCAACAAAGTAAATGGAGTAAGGAAATAAGAGAAAAATTGCTCAAATCAAATAATGATTGTCTAAATCATGAAAAACGAATGAATGTTTTTTTTAAAGAGGTTTATAAAAATTATTTAAAAAAATAAACTTTGATTTAATAAGCTAATTCAGACATGTGTTTTGCTTCTTTCATGTTTGCATCAAATTCTTCAGCAGACATTACTTTTTGTTCATCATAAACACTTTTGAATTTTCTGCCATCATCGGCAAAAATACCAACAACACATCCTTTTCCTTCAATAGGATATTTTTTCATGCATGCATAAACTGCAGCTGAAGAGGGACTTATCAACAATTTGTCTTTTGCAAACACTTCTTTTACCACAGAAAAAGCTTCTTTGTTATCAACTGATACCCAATCATCAACAACATTTTCTCTTTTTAAAAACAAATCAGGTTTTGCAGATTCTTCAAAGTTTCTCCAACCCTGAATCAAATGATTTTGTTGAGGTTGACATCCAATGATCTTAATATCAGGATTTTTTTCTTTAAGAAAAGCACCAATCCCTGTTATTGTCCCACCAGTTCCAACGCCCGTGAAGAAATGAGTTACTTTTCCTTCGGTCTGTTTCCAAATTTCTGGGCCTGTTCCAACATAATGTCCTTTAAAATTGGCTTCATTTGCATATTGATTTGGCGAATAGTAAGTATCTGGTCTTGATGAGGCAATAGATGTGGCAAGTGCAATACTTTGATCAGTACCAGCTCCAACTTTAGGACATAAATCATCACTGGTCTCAAAAACTTTTGCCCCAAGATTTCGAATAATATCTTTGGTTTCGTTACTAGCCTTTTCTGGAATAACGATTTCAACTTTATATCCTAACAGGTTTGCAATTCCAGTTAAGGCAATTCCTGTGTTACCAGAAGTGGGTTCTATTATGATGCTCTTACCTTTAGTTAGAATGCCTCTTTCTTCACCATCTTTTATCATCCAAAAAGCAGCTCGGTCTTTTACGGAACCAAAAGGATTGTGCCCCTCAAGTTTAGCAAAATATGTAACATTCTCATTTGTAAGAGAATCTAACTGGACAAGTGGGGTATTTCCAACTCTGTTTAACGTGCTAGTATCAGTTACGGCTTTTGTAGCCATAATTATTTCACCTTTTTAATTTGAAATGTAATCTTGTCCCCATCTTTTTCCATGGCTAAAAGTTCATGGCCATTTCTTGTAACCCATCTAGAAACATCTTCTTCCGCTGCAGGATCATCTGCTGAAACAGTTAATTCCTCCCCAACCTGCATTTTTTCAATTTCAATTTTAGTTCTAAAGACAGGTTCAGGACAAAATAAGCCAGTGCAATCTAGTTTTTTTTCATTTGAGTCAGACATTATACCTAATTATTTAATCACGTTTTGTCATATTAAAATCTACTTCAGATTAGCTTATCCTATTTTTGAAAACTCAAATTTTATCTAAAAAGATCCTCTTCTTCTGGACGGATTAACGGCTTTATGGAAGAAATTTCTTTTTTAAATTCATAATCACGTATGATTGCAACAGGACTTTTTGTGGTTTTTTTCATAACTAATTCAGCTGCACTGCAGATTTCATCAGCTATAGCAATAGCAGTTACCCGAAGAATATTTCCAAAACTATCACATGTTCCCTCATAATCTAAAATAGGATTTATGCCAAAAACTCCGATAGCACAATTGGTTTGCCCCATTCTAAGTGGTCGGCCAAATGTATCAGAGATTAACACTGTGATTTCTTTTCCAGAAATTTTCAAGATTTGTTTAGAAATTTTTTCTGCGGAATGATCAGAGTTTGTTGGAAGTAGAGTCACAAAACCATTTTTAACATTACTTTCATCAATCCCTGCATTTGCACAGATAAATCCACTCTTAGTCTCTACAATAATTATTCCTTTTTGCATTCTTATGATTTTTTTAGATTCTGATAGTATCAATTCAACTATACATGGATTTTTTTTATATTCAGAACTGATTCCTTGAGCAAGTAAAGAGGGAGTAATAGTAGATAGTTCGATAATTCTGCCCTCTTGCTTTGAGATTATTTTTTGAGCTATTACTAAAATGTCGCCATCTTGAAGATCGGTGTGATTTGCAATTAATTCTGCAAGATTATCGTTAGTTTCAATTTCTTTAGGAATTTGAACCGGAATTACTTGCAACTATAGTTGTTCAAAAGACAGTAAAATATTGTTTATGCTGGGGTGGGCGTTTCTAATTCTATTTTGTAGTGTTTATTTATTATATCTAAAATCTTGGAGAGGTCTTTTTCCTCTAAAGTAGTGGTTGCCAAATCCTTGACAAGATCTTGTGCCCTAAATGCAATACCCAACCCACATACATCAAACAATTTGATATCGTTTGCACCATCTACCACACAGGTAATGTTTTCTTTATCTTCTTTCCATTCTGAAATTTTTATTACTGCAGATTTTGCCTTGTCCGAATCAACATTAATTTTAACTCCATCTAATTTTCCATCCTTGAATATTAACTCATTTGAGAAAACGTGGTCTATTCCCAATTCCTCCTTTAATCTATCAGTCATTATTGTAAAACCACCTGAGACTGCCATGATTTTCCACCCAGCTGACTTTAGAACTCGACAGGCCTCTTTGGCTCCAGTCATAATGGGCAAATCATTTGCTACTTGCTGACATGTTTCATAGTCTAATCCTCTTAGGGCATCTACTCTTGTACGTAATCCATCCTCCCAGTTGATTACTCCCTGAATACCTTTTTTGGTAATTTCCCAGATTTCGTTTTCCTTTCCAAGTTTTTCAGCAAGAATGGGCAAATATTCTGCATCATAAAGAACTCCCTCAACATCAAAAATTACAAGCAACAGATTTCTGATCTCCAAACAAAAATCTAATTATATTAAAGTTAAGAATATTCTTTTTTATATTTCTCATTTCGATAAAATGATCGCAGGGGTTTGGAGTTTTCTCACGTATATTGTAACCCCGTTATTCGATAATTATTGGGGCGACCTTGGGTTTTGTTTTTGATGAATTACAAACAGAAGTAATCAGTGTTACAAAATCTTTCAATTTGTAAGGTATTGTAACACATGCATTAGCACCAGATTTGGTACATTCTGCAAGAATTTCCGTATTTGGAAGCATGGTGGTGATGATGATTTTAGATTCTGGATATTTATTTTTGAGCTCTTTTAGGACACTTAATCCATTATGTTTTGAGAGAACTATATCTAAAAGTAAAAGATCGGGTTTTAAAATACCATACTTTTCAATTGCTTCATACCCATTACTTGTTTGAAATACTATATCATAATTAATTGAAGACAGTAGTTTTTTGGCCGATAAACAGGGTTTTTCTGGGTTTTCAACAATCATCACGCTTGTCATAGAAAAATTTATGTTTTAAAAGATTTAGCAGTTGCTATTCTATAAATCACTTTTTAATCAAAATTTGTTTTTAAAAT
>Ga0224508_10003557_pt1 | contig 12855 bp, 14 predicted proteins | sample SF_Jan12_sed_USG_4_FD_170157 | JGI IMG/M metagenome (GOLD analysis project Ga0224508, IMG submission 170157) | Sediment microbial communities from San Francisco Bay, California, United States - SF_Jan12_sed_USGS_21 | ecosystem: Environmental > Aquatic > Marine > Sediment | place: USA...
AGACCACTGTGCGGGGAACCGGGCTGGGATTATCGGTCGCACGCGAGTATGCTGAGTTACACGGGGGTACGATTGAGTTGACTGAAACTAAAAAGGGCAAGGGGGCTTGTTTTAGAGTGTTATTACCGATGGCGCAAGCTGCGAATGTGGCATAGAACTCATATTTTAATTATTTTTGGGGCGATGTTGTCGGTTTCTTGCGTAACCGGGGGTTTTCTCGGTCCGGATGGCGGGCGAATATCGGTAAATGAGTTGTTAAGACTGCAGCGGTCACTGGTGAATATCAGTGATTCAAAGTGGGCTGAATTGCGTCAGGCCGAAATGGATTTTGAACAAAGTGATGCTGCTCGACAAATTCGCGTAGCTTTTTTATTTGCGGCACCAGGCCGTTCGCTTGCCGATCACAAGTTGGCGCATCGTTATCTCACATCGGCGATAACGCGTACACCAATATTGCCGGATTCGGTTACGGATTTAATTGTTACAACGCGAGCCTGGCTGGATCGGGAGATTGCATTACAAAGCGAAAGAGAGCAAATTAACAACCGCATTGTCAATTTGAACCAACAATTGGATACTATGGTTGGTGAACGCAATGCGCTGGATAAATCATTGCAGGCAGCTCAAGATGAGCAAGATGAAAAAGTGTCAGCAGAGCAGGAGGAACAGACTGATTCGGCTGTTGCGATAACTGAATTGCAGGTGCGTTTGCAAAATCTTACCCGTCAGCGGGATATTTTAATTGGCTCTTTGACTCGTTTGCGTGGCGACCTGGCGGAGAAACAACAGCAACTGGATGCCTTGACGGAGATCGAACAATCGGTTATTCGTCCACCCAAGAAGGAAATACCTTAATTAAATATGGCAAAACAAGACGCACGTATTCTTTTGGTCGATGACGACCCGGGTTTGTTACACCTGCTGGAGTTACGATTAAAAACATTTGGCTATGAAGTCCGCGGCGAAGAATCCGGTGCGTCCGCGTTGGCGTCCCTGGACGCTTTCCAACCCCATCTCGTCATTACTGACTTGCGCATGGATGGTATGGATGGCATGCAATTGATGGATAAAATTCATCGCCTGCGCCCGGGCTTGCCGGTGTTAATGATTACCGCTCATGGCACCATCCCCGATGCAGTGCAAGCGACCCAGCAAGGCGCGTTCGGCTTTCTGACCAAGCCGGTCGACAAATCGAATCTGGCGCAGCAGGTTGAGAAAGCGCTCAATGTGTTCTTGCCGGGTGAAGATGTCGCCAAGTCCAGTGACGCCATTGTTACCCAAAGCGGGGTAATGAATGAGTTGCTGAGTCAGGCCGAACGGCTGGCGCAAACCAGTAGCAGTGTGTTGATAACCGGGGAGAGTGGAACCGGTAAAGAGTTGATCGCGCGGTATATTCATAATGCGGGTTCACGACGTCGTCACGAGTTTGTCGATATTAATTGCGCTGCAATTCCATCCGATTTGTTGGAGTCAGAATTGTTTGGTCACGAGAAAGGCGCATTTACCGGTGCCAGCGGAACACGCGAAGGTCTAATCCAGACCGCGGATGGCGGCACCTTGTTTCTGGATGAAATCGGCGATATGCCTATGGCCTTACAGGCTAAATTATTACGCGTGCTGCAAGAAGGTGCATTGCGGCCATTGGGTATGTCCAAGTCGGTGAAAGTCGACGTGCGTGTGATTTCAGCGACCCACCAGGATATTCAAAATTTAATGAGCAAGGGTGATTTTCGTGAAGACTTGTTCTATCGTTTGAATGTCGTTGGACTTAATGTGCCACCCTTACGCGAACGCCGCGAAGATATTCCACTACTGGTTAATCATTTTCTGGAGCAATTGGCTGAGCGCGGTGAAGAAGTGGTTAAAAGCTACGCACCATCGGCCATGCAGTTATTGGTTAAATCCGATTGGCCGGGCAATGTGCGTCAGTTATATAACGTTGTCGAACAAAATGTAGTTTTGACTTCGGCCCGCGTTATAAATGCCCATACGGTTGAGAAGGCGCTCGGGCAGGAGTCCGACGGGTTACCGTCGTTACAGCAGGCACGGGATAACTTTACCCGTAAATACATTACCCAATTGCTGGCTATGACAAATGGCAATGTCAGCCGGGCTGCGCGTGTCGCCAAGCGTAATCGCACCGATTTTTATCGTCTGCTCTCGCGGTTGAACATCGATCCGGGTCAGTTTAAACCAACAGATACAAAAACTGTCGCTAAATAGCGACAGTTTGAAACTGTCCATAGGCCGATTAAGTTGTACCACCGACGACTGTCGTTGCACACGAACACATTTACCAGATTTCGGTCTTTTTCTTTTCGTTTAATTCCACTAACTCACTGATCTGGCGGCATAAATTCATTGTGGCACGTGAGTTGCATGAGTACACAGCCAACACGGAGGTAATTTTGTGTAAGGAACGCATGTATTTGGAACGTCTATGTAACGTAACTGGACTACAGGAGAAAAGTGAAATGAAAACGACAACTTTAGTATCTGGACTTGGATTAATTGCTGTATTTGGCTTGGCAAATGCGCAAAGTGCACCGTCTTTCGCGGAATTAGATACTGATCAAGATGGTCAGATTTCCGCCGAAGAAGCCAGCATTAACGAAACCGTAGCGGCTGCATTTGGTGAAGCGGATGCGGACAGTGACGGCATGCTGAGCGCGGACGAATTTGCAAGTCTGGTGACCCAGTAAAGTTATCGCGAACGGTTAGGGCGCGGGGCTGTCTGAAATAAACAAGTAACCCCGCGCCTGACTTTAAAACTGACAATATGAGGAATTCGATAGTAGAAGATTTATACGAATAGCGTCGTTTCGGAAGTATCCCCTTGGCGACACCCCCCGCCATAACCCCCCCCACAACGCCCCGGGACGGCGCTATTCATATAAATCTCATCGTACTACCCGAAACCGCCTGACGGCGGTTTTTTTATTGCTCTCATTCTTGATTAGCTGACACACGCGCAGTCAGGCGCGTGTACGCTTCGTACCTTTGTAATATCTATAGCGTCATTGCATTTATACAAACGCTGGTAGCGGGGGATTATTGACCATACAATAAAGCAGCAAAAACAATAATCGAGGCTTTTATGCAGCTGGAATTTTTTGGCGCAGCGGGTGAAGTAACGGGTTCTTGTCATATCCTGCGTACGGGCAACCATCAAATATTATTGGACTGTGGGTTGATTCAAGGGTCACCCAGGCACGAAGCACGTAATCGCGATCCATTTCCGTTCGCGGCGGATAATATCGATGCTGTCGTACTCAGCCATGCCCACATTGACCATTCAGGGCGATTGCCGTTACTGGTAAAGCGTGGTTTTAAGGGACCGATTTATACGCAAAATGCGTCCAGGGATCTGGCGGAAATTTTGTTGAAGGATTCGGCGTATATAAACGAACGTGAGGCCGAGTACGAAAATCGCCGCCGCGAACGCAAGGGTTTGGAGCCGATCGAGTCACTGTACACCAGTGCGGACGCAGACAACGCATTAGCTCGATTTAAAGGCATGCGTTATGAAGAGGTATTCGAGGTCGTACCCGGTGTACAGGTACTTTTCCATGACGCCGGACACATCATGGGTTCCGCCGTGGTGGAGGTGAATGTTGAAGCCAATAAGGTCAAGCGAACACTCATATTCAGCGGTGACCTGGGTCAGTTTGACGCGCCGATATTGCGCGATCCGAGTCTCATTGAGCATGCGGATATTGTTTTAAGCGAATCAACTTATGGTAACCGCGTTCACCGTGATCGCGCGCATACCGTGGCTGAAATCGGGGAAATCATAAAAGACGCGCAAGCCCATAAGGGCAATATTTTAATCCCCGCCTTCGCCGTCGGGCGTAGCCAGGAAGTGTTATATATGTTTGGCCGTCATTACGACGAATGGGATCTCGATCGATGGCATGTTTTTCTCGATAGTCCCCTCGCCATCGAGGCGAGTCATATCTATTGGGATTATCCGCATTTGTATGACGGGGAAGCGACCAAACTACGCCGCAATATTGATGTGCTGCCGGATAAACCGCGTAATCTGCATCTAACCAAAAGCGCGGAAGAATCCATGGTGATAAATAAAATTCACAGCGGCGGGATTATTATTGCCGGCAGCGGGATGTGTAACGGCGGGCGTATCCTGCATCATCTCAAACACAATGCCTGGCGACGCGAATGTCACATCATTATCGTGGGTTATCAAGCACAAGGTTCGTTAGGCCGCCGTCTGGTTGATCGCAAGAAATTTATTAAGATTCATGGTGAAACTATCCGCGTCAAAGCCCGGGTGCATACCGTGGGTGGCTTGTCCGCCCATGGTGACCAAACCGATTTGATGCGTTGGTACAGTGGATTTAAAAATAAACCACCGCTGTACCTGGTACATGGCGAACCAGAGTCCGCCGCGGCGTATAGTGAAAAGCTACGCGCTGATTTTAACGCTGAAGTACATATTCCACAAACCGGAACGAAAGTGGATTTAACCCAACTAAACTAATCAGCTAAAAAAGTTAGTCCAGTTCGTTTGTCTTTCTATTTTTAACCCGTGAGTGCCGGGCGGAACAAACGTCGCATCCTGTTTTATTCGATATCAAACCTTCGAAGCCTGATTCCGCCACGAGTCGCCAACGCGGCGCGGGTTCAAAATCATGTTGCCAGATGCCGCGACCCGCATGACGCGCTTGTTGTTCGAATTTGGTTAAATCACCCTCACTGCCTGCCAGTGCCCAGCCGTTTTCAACAATCCACTGGTTTAATGAACTGGTTTGTTTATCGCGAAAACAAATCGCACTTGTTCGCGTGTTATCCGTTTCATCGACGTGTTCCGTGCAACGAATATCTTTTGAGGCTATTTGTCTGGCTACGGCATCCAGTGCCGAACGTCCACATGGCCAATCGTTTGTGTCGTTTTGGCAGAATTGAATAGGCTCCGGTGCCGCCACCCCACGTAACTGAATGGTTTGTCCGTCGATAAGCAAAGTGTCAGCGGACAGCGCCTGGGCAATTCCTCGAATTTCGCTCGCAACCGCAGCGTGGGTGATAGCTACGAAGATACAGATATTCAAACACAGCAATCGCATGACCCGAATTGTAACTTAACCCGGGAAATTTTGATGATTTACAAAAAGACAAATGGATTTACTGTGTAGCTGATGAAACTAATGTGGTAGAGGAACAAACCGTAGTAAGCCGCTAGTGCAAGGCAAATAGCACCGACTGCCAGTTGATTTGAACGGTTGCGCCACAATACGCATACGCCAAGTCCGACCAGACTGAGTTTTACTAATACAAACACGATGGGTAAGTTTTGCACCGTATCTGCAAGCAATGGATTCATCTCTTGCGCTAAACCGTGCTTCACCCAATATATTGTCAGTACGGCATCAATCAGGTTAAGCACTAAAATCGCTTTGACCATACTCGACATAAGAGCGCCTATATCGCCGAGTATGAATACCGGCAATGTTAGAGTCTGGGTTCTGGCAAAGTTCATAGTTAGAGCGCCGGTTATACTGTTTTTACTCATAACTCTCCCCCTGTAAGTTTAGACGAACGAATCGTCGCAACTCATCGGTTATCGTTTCAACTGCCCCAAACAGCAGTTCCCCAAAACAACTATTTGTTACGGTATAAAATCAGACTGATCTAACGCCGTAACGGTTCCCTGGGTGCAGGATAAAGTGAAAACTGGTTAAGCGCAAACAAGAGAGAGCGCTGACATGAAAATCGCGCAGATGGGTTTTGGTAGATGGATATTGAAAGTATGTTGCTACGCCACAAAAGCAAAGCCTGCAGGCTATTGTGATAAAGGGATATACGGAGTCCTGGAAACGAGGGTTTACGCAATCTGTAGACAAAAAAATGCCCGGCTTAAAGCCGGGCCAATCACCATCAAAGGAGGATAGAGGAGAAGTAAGCCTTAAAATCCGTTCAATAAAATAAATTCTTTCAAAATTGACAGCCAGCCATCCTTGGCTGCCCGTCACCCCTGTCTAACGCCTCGGAACAACCTTCATAAAACACCCATTTCAATTACTTAGGGTTAATGCAGAGAGCGTGCCAAGAATGATAATTCGTCTAAATAAAACAAATAAAATAATAAAAACAATAGGTTAACAAAATTCGATCCTGGATATACGGATGACAAAGAATGACAATAGACGTAAATTGCCGGCCCAAGTACGTCACTCAATGACAAATTTTGTCAGCAGGTGAAGTAAATGGTATGTCTGATTACAACGGTTTCCGTTGTTTCTGTCATAACAGAAACGATAAAATAATCACACTATGCGCCTTACGCCTGTTATGCAGAAATACATTCTCCATTGGGGTGAGATGGGATCCCGTTGGGGTGTTAATCGAACGGTTGCGCAGATTCACGCCTTGCTCTATCTCGTTAACAAACCGCTGTCCGCCGATGAGATTGTTGAGACCTTGTCCGTTGCGCGCTCGAATGTGAGTAACAGTTTGCGCGAATTACAGAACTGGGGTCTGGTCGATGTGTCCCATGAGCTGGGTGACAGACGCGATTATTATATCGCGATCAACGATACCTGGGATATGTTGATGACAATTCTTGAAGAAAGAATGCGGCGTGAGGTAAATCCAATTCATAAAATACTGCGCGAGTGTGCGGACGATGCGCAAAACGATAAATCCACTGACGATGAAACGGTTCAACGCATAAAAGACATGCAGGTTTTTATTGAAACTATCAGTGAGTGGTATGACCAAATGAAAGGTTTGCCTCGCCCAACTCTATTGGCCTTGTTAAAAATGGGTGCAGGTGTAGCGAAGTTTGCCGGTAAACGCACTTAAAAATGAAATCCAAACTTATTAACTATGTATTGCAATGGTAGGTGACACGATGGCGTCAAAAACGCTGGCGACCTTAAAGCGGCTTGAGCAACAGTTTGATATTGGTGTAGAAGTCGAATCGCATCTGGATAAACTGTACAAGATTATCGGCTGGTCACCGGCTGATCTGGAAGAAGACTTAGCACGTTTTGTCGAGACTATTCCAGGTAGCGCTCGTACTGCTTCAAATGATTTGTTGAATGCTGGCGGTAAACGCATTAGACCATTATTGGCACTAATGGCTTGCGGCGCCGCAGGTGGAAAACCCAGCGATGCGATGGCAGTGGCCACGGCGGTGGAAATGCTGCATACAGGGACGTTGTTGCATGACGATGTAATTGACGAATCGCCGTTACGCCGCGGTAAGCCCAGTGCACGTCAGGTATGGGGTAATTCGATTTCGGTGTTATCCGGTGATTTTTGCATATTTGCGGCACTTAACAGTTTGTTGCAGAAGTCGGACTTGATGTTGATTGAGCGTGCCATGCAAACCGTGCACGCCATGGTCGCAGGTGAATTGATGCAACTCGAACAACGCGGTGGGGATGCAAACGCGGACAAGGGTATTTATTTCGATGTTATTGAGCGAAAAACAGCCTCTTTGTTTGGTTTTGCCACACTTGGCGGTGCGCGTTGTGCTAAGGCGTCTACGGCTCAGCTTGAACTGCTGGAACAATATGGTCGCAACCTGGGTTCGGGGTTTCAAATAGTTGATGACGTGCTTGACCTGAGCGGTGACCCGAGTGTTGTCGGCAAAGCGTTAGGACAAGACATTAAAGAAGGCATAGTGACTTTACCGGTGTTATTAGCGATTGAAGAAAAGCCCGGTTTGCTAAAAGACGTTCAGTTGGCGCGTGAACTCCATCAAAACGCGGATGAAGCGACCACCATGCAGCCACTAATCGCGTCAATTATTCGTACCGTACAAGACGGAGACGCTTTGGACCGTGCACAAAAGGTTGCGGTCAATTACACCCAGGCAGCATATCAGTCTCTCGCCAGTCTGCCGCAAAGTCGCTATAAACAGGCATTGTCGTTTTGTGCGGAGTATTTGACCAGCCGCAGACTATAGCAACGTGTTGAAAAGAGCCTGATGCGGCACACTACTTCGTTAAGACCTTACTCAAAATACTCGTGTATTGGCGTATACACTCCGCTTTTTCGTCAGGCCTCGCCTCGTATTGCACTCACCTCAGACTTTTTCAATCAGTTGCTAAGACCAGTTTTGTGAATTGGTTTGCAATTTGCCGAAAAAATTTTTAGTCTTGTTAATCAACTCTGATTGTTCATGATTGTGCGCGCCATCTATACCGGCGACTTGAGCCATTAAAGACACTATCGATTCAACTTGTTCCTTGCTGAATGTGGTGCCGCTGTGTTCCAGGATTTTATTGACTTCATCGCCAATATATATTTCGTCCCGTAGCAAGTGCGCTGTCGCCACCATAAGATCAGATGCGTCTTTATGACTCAAATGGAAATTATTTTCAAAGATGTCTTGAATGTGTTGTTTTTGCCTTGGTGTGATAACGCCTTCGCACTTTGCAGTCCCCATCAATAGAACCGCGGCGACATCTATTGGGTCAGACAGTGCATGTAATGGCTTTGTGTTTACTTTCTTCGAATACGTCCAACGTCGATACCAAAGAAAAGGATTTATAGAGTCAATGAAAGTAGCAATTCTGAATCCTGATGATTGCAACCTGTGCAAGGCCCAAACCAGACCCGCAATTGCGGTAATCAGTCCAATTAAATAATGCATTTTATTTCCTGTTTAATCGTTACATTGCTTGCCAATGACTCCATCGGCAAAAATGCGTGTCACCAGTGCGAAGTCACCCCCAAGCCTATGTTATATGTTGGAATGCAATTGGGCATGTTAAAATTTGTGAATACTTAAAATTTAGCGTGTCAGGCGATTCTTTACTTGATTGAATGAATATGACGAATGTCAGTGATACCGCGCCTCATGCGGATTTGATGGATTTCGCTTTCGAGCATCTCCAACAAATGCCGGTGTTTGGTGGTATTAACGAAAGCGTTTTGAAATTTATGCTGAACAAGGCCCGTGTAGTTGAGTTCGACAAAGGCGAACATATTATTCGCGAGGGTGATAAAGCGTCATCCATGTTTGTACTGGCCCAGGGAGCTGTTGCGGTTGTGCGAGATTGGCAAGGGCGCGAGCATGTTTTGAGTGAACTCGCGCACGGCGATTGTTTTGGTGAAATGTCAATTATGGATTTAATGCCACGTTGCGCCAGCATTGTTGCCATCACGGCATGCAAGGTAATCGAAATTCCCAACACCTGTTTTGCCGAGTTGTACGATCACGACCGTGAACAATTCACCATGTTTCAAATGAATATGGGGCGGGAGGTCAGTCGCCGGTTGCGTGAATCCGAAGAGATTTTGTTTCAATACATGATGGATAATATGTCGACAAAAGATTCGGCCCCGACTTAAGAGTGGGGGCTAAGAGCGACGGGTTAAGCCCGAGTTGAGGGTCACGGGTAAATTACCCGTGTTCGCAGCCTCGCCTCATCTCAACTATTTCTGTCATCTTACCCAGCAGGTGAGTCACTATGAAAAACCAACGCATTTCTTTTGCTAATCCCGACGGTACATCTCTTGCGGGTGTTCTGGAGTTGCCGCTGGATAGGCATCCACATAACTACGCATTGTTTGCACATTGCTTTACCTGCAACAAAAACTTAAGTGCGGTGCGTCACATCACTCGTGCATTAACGGCGAACGGATTTGGTGTTTTGCGTTTTGATTTCACCGGCCTTGGTGAAAGCGAGGGTGAATTCGCAGAATCCAATTTTTCGTCCAATTTATCCGATCTCGAAAGTGCGGCTGAATTTCTAACTAAAAAGCACGTAGCGCCAACTTTGTTGGTAGGTCACTCATTGGGTGGTGCGGCTGTGCTGGCGGTAGCGAGCAGGTTGGATTCGGTTAAAGCCGTGGCGACTATCGGTGCGCCGTTTAGTCCGGATCACGTCACTCATTTATTAGCCGACGGGGCGGATGACATAGAACGCAGCGGTGAAGCACAGGTCAATATCGGTGGGCGGCCGTTTCGTGTGCAAAAACAATTCATCGATGATCTCAAGGCGCAAGACCCAGGCACGACTGTTAGCAATCTACGCAAAGCATTGTTAGTCATGCACTCTCCACAAGACATAATTGTTGGTGTCGCCAATGCGGCTGCTATTTACCAACATGCAAAACACCCAAAAAGTTTTATTTCCCTTGATGGCGCGGATCATTTGCTATCGGTGTCCGCTGATTCCCGCTATGCCGGAAATATGATTGCGTCCTGGGTGAACCGTTATATTGACTTGCCACAAACGGAGGGGCCCAGCACCGATCAGCAACTGGTCGCGAGTATTGACGATACAAAAGGGTTTACAGTCAATATGCAAGCGGGTCGTCATGCCATGCTGGCGGATGAGCCGCATTCGGTAGGTGGTAATGATTTTGGAGCTACGCCTTACGATTATGTCTTAGGTGGTTTGGGTTCTTGCACGGCGATGACATTGAAAATGTATGCACAACGCAAAAAGTGGCCGCTCAAAGGTGTCACCGTGCACTTAAATCACGACAAAATTCATGCTCAGGATTGCGAGTGTGATCTTGAGGGTGATGCCAAAGGTCGTATCGATCGATTACAACGATTAATTGAGATTGAAGGTGAGTTGGATACTGAACAACGCGAACGCCTGCTGGAAATTGCCGACCGTTGTCCGGTACACCGTACTTTGGAAGGCGACATTTTAATAACTACCGAGTTAAAGAAGTAAATACCCATTACACTCGCCTCTATTTGTTACGTTTCTATAACGGAACGCAACCTTTGTTAATGGAAAGCGTCATACAGCGTAATTCTATAATAAATGCAAACAAACTATGTGGAAAACTCGAAAAATGATTTTATCGTGTTGGTACCCTATTGTTAGCGTGGGTGCTAACTGCCGCAGCACAGGCGGTACAAACGGATAACACTGACAAACAATCGAATTTAGTATCAGCAACATTTGCCGGCGGATGCTTCTGGTGCATGGAGCATGCATTCGACGAAGTAAACGGCGTTGTCGAAACCGTTTCTGGTTTTACCGGCGGCCGTGTGAAAAATCCGAGCTATAAACAAGTCAGCCGTGGCGGCACAGGTCATGCCGAAGTCGTGCAGATTCGTTATAACCCCGAAATCGTAAGTTACGAGGAATTGCTGAATGCCTTTTGGCGCAATATCGATCCGACAACGCCGGACCGGCAATTTTGTGATGTCGGCGATCAATATCGTCCAGCGGTATTTTTCCATGATGCTGAACAAAAACAACTCGCGCAAAAATCGAAAGCAAATATTGAACAGACCAAGACATTCGCCGAATCCGTTGCGACAGGGATAGAACGATTAGCCGAGTTTTATCCAGCGGAGGATTATCATCACAAAAAACCGCTCAAGTACAAGTTTTACCGCAAACTGTGTGGTCGTGACAAACGTTTGCGTGAATTGTGGGGTGAGCAAACGAGCTGAGTCGCAGCGCGAAAACGTGAACTGTAAAACACTGTAAACAAGTTATGCGTATCGCCAGGTGGAGTCTGGTACATTAATGCCAATTAAACCTTCCGCCACCCCGTAGTTTATGGTCAAGTCGTTGTGCGCTACCCTGCTATTGATTTCGTTTACCACGTCATGTGGTCCCGCCCAATCCGGACAAAATCGAATTGATAATTATTATGACGCACGGTACGTATTTTGGTCCGAACTGTATAAAGACGGTGGTGAGACGCTTTATTGTGGCGTCAGATTTGGTTCGAACAAGAATAAATCAATCAATATAGAACACATAACGCCCATGGCTTGGGCAATGAACGAGGTCGGATGCGATGATCGCACGGAATGCCGCAAGATCAGCAAGCGTTTTAATCAGATGGAAGCGGATATGCATAACCTTTATCCTGCATTGAAAACGATTAACAAAGAGCGCGGCAGTCATTCGTTTGGCATGGTTAAAGGGGAGGCCCGTAAATTCGGAAAATGTGATTTCGAAATAAATTATCAAAAACGGTTAGTAGAACCACGTGACGCCAGCCGTGGCGAGATCGCCCGTGCCATGTTTTACATGAACGAAACCTACGGTCTTAAAATTTTCAAACGGTTAGGTATTACCTTAAAAAAATGGCATCGGTCTGATCCACCTGATGAACTCGAGCGTACCCGCAATGATATGATAGAGAAATTACAGGGAACTCGTAATCGATTTATCGATGAACCGAAAGCAGTAAAGGATCTTTGGTTTTGATTAAGCAATATTGTCCTGACAAGTCATCGTCATAAGTTTTGATCCGGTCACATCAAAAAACATGCAAGCGTAGTTATCAATGCATTGCGTTGATGCTCCTTTTATTGATGCCGATTCTGTCGGTTTTTGCAGACAGTCATAAGAAATGGGTTTTAGTAGACACCGAATCGCGCACCCTCGCGGTAATGAAAGGTGAAAGTGAATTTCTCAAATTCGACGAGATAGCGATCGGCCGTGCAGGTACTTCAGAGGTGCACGTATTGGGCGATGACACGACGCCATTGGGAGAATTTCGCATAACGCGTATCAATGACGAGAGCAAATATTATCGCTTTTTTGGATTTGATTACCCAACCCTGAATCACGTATTAAAGGCGCATTATCAAGGAGTTATCGACTATTCGACATTCAAGGCTATTACCAATCAGATGGAACGGCAAAGAGTCTCGCCACAGTTAACCGCCCTGGGTGGTTATATTGGCATTCATGGTGTCGGCGGTGGTGATCCCGAGGTACATGAGGATTACAATTGGACTAACGGTTGTATCGCGTTGACCAATCGACAAGTGGATGAGTTAACACCGTATCTAAAAATTGGAACCAAAGTTATTGTTCGTTGATCTGAGTCATTGATATGCGTGGCAAGAAAAAGGATAATCCGTATTTCCGACAAGTTCTCAATAAGGAG
>Ga0224508_10003558_pt1 | contig 12853 bp, 12 predicted proteins | sample SF_Jan12_sed_USG_4_FD_170157 | JGI IMG/M metagenome (GOLD analysis project Ga0224508, IMG submission 170157) | Sediment microbial communities from San Francisco Bay, California, United States - SF_Jan12_sed_USGS_21 | ecosystem: Environmental > Aquatic > Marine > Sediment | place: USA...
ATCACCGACCAGCGAACGGCAGGGCGCAGGAAAATCCGCACGCGCTATTGTTTTTCGGGCCACTATACACGGATTCCAGGCATTTCGGAAAACAGCGGGCAACCGGATTAGTGTCGATCGCGCGTGTCCGGCTGACCGCCAGGGGACTACCGACGGCAAATCAGGCGTCTTAAAACAGGCTCACCTCGAAGACAAAGGCGAACAGGTAGATCTCGTAGATGATTACCAGAACATATGCGACACAAAAGGCCTGCATCAGGTGTTCTACGTTAAACGACCTGAAAAATTTACGCCGTGCCGCGGCCACAAGCACCACCAGGGAAATCGAAGTGATGCCAATTTTGACGGCCAGGAAACTGTCGACACCCCGCTCCAGCATTGTTGCCATAAAGGTGTTAGCCTCGGACGCGCCAATGGTGAGCAAATTCAGGGTAAACAACGCATCGGTGCAGCTGAGCAGCAATACGCCCAATGCGAGATACAGAATGCGGGGCTCGTGCCAGTCAAATAAAAAATCATGTTGATCGGCCGAGCGCCGGCTCGCACGCCGACGGGGGTGGAAATTACCGTACAGGAAAGCCTTGAAAACCCCATTGCGACGATTTGTCTCCTGACGTCGGTCTAAGGGGAGATCAGCCATCGATTCTATGTCGCCCGGCAGGCGCTCCAGCACGGGAATTGCCGATTGATCCGGGTCTATCGCGCTCGGCTTAGCGACCACGAATCCTTTCGCGCGGGCTCTCTGAGGCATGGAAAGCTTAGGTGATATATTTCGGCATAGTTCAGCTATCCTACGCGTAGCTTCAACTAAAAAAATGTGATGCAGTTGGCATTTTTGCCAACCATCAATTATTCTTCGCCGGCTCGCTCGCATCGGCAAGCCGTGGTCGACAAAATTTCGAGTCGAGTTTCTATCGACACTGGCCCGTTTGATTCATATGATGCTAATGCAATCCGCCGAACCGGTTTAATCGGATTCGAAAATCGCGTTTAAAATACGACTCGAAGACGGCAGCATGAAATCCAGACTCCCCTACATCGTTAGTTTCCTGCTGGCAGGCCTGTTAACCCTGCTGACGATCGTCTTTCAAAACTACGAGTTTTTACTTTACGCCATTACGGTGGCGATTCTGGCGTTTATTCTTTACCGCACTGGCCGCTATTTCGGCTTCAGCCAGGCTGGCCTGTGGTTGTTCAACGTCTGGCTGATCCTGCATATATGCGGCGGCCTGGCGTTTTACCAGGGCGTGCGGTTTTACGATCTGGTGCTGATCAATATCGTTGGCGAGCCGTATTACATCCTCAAGTACGACCAGTTCGTACATTTCTTTTGCTACCTGGTCATGTCGATCCTGATGTGGAGCGTGGTGCAGAAAATAGCGAAGAAAAACGCCAGCGGCATCGTTGTCTGCGTGGTGACGATTCTGGCGGCGTCGAGCATCGGCGCCGTCAACGAAATCATCGAGTTTCTGGCGGTGGTCGCACTCGGCACGGATGGCGTCGGCGGCTATACCAACACCGCAATCGACCTGGTGGCGAATCTTCTCGGAGCGATAGTCGGAACCCTCTACATGTACGCCAGGACTGTCGGGCAGGCCGATGTCATTTAACCGCCCGAAGCCGCTTCGATTGGCACCAGGCCGATTGATACTAACGCTTCCCCAGCGTAACGATTGACAATCACGACCTGAACTCGCGCAAGCGACCACCAGCCGTCGTTCCGCTGAAAGCCGAAATCCAATGATCAGTTCGGGAAAATCTAACCCGGAATTGTTTCAATGTCGGTTTACTCGATTTAGACCAGATCGCTTTTGCGGAAAGCAAAAAAGCCGATCGAGGCCGTGACGATACCCAGCAGCGCAGGGTAGATCAACGCCCATACGATGTAGCCGTTGCCGCCGAAATGATCGAGGATGACATAGGCGGACGGACCCAGCAGCACCAGCTGCGGGTCGAACAGCATCATCGACGCGGTGCGGAAAACCTGCAGCGGGTTGAGCAGAGCGACCGCGACCACGGATTCCGAATCCAGCCCGGTCTTGATCAGGATGCCGAGCAATATCAGGTCGAGAAACAGCAGCATGAACAGCCATATGATCAGCGCCAGCCCGGTGGCGACCTCGGTCGAACGAGTCAGCGTCGAGATCAGGAAACCGAAACCGAGGAAACACAGCGCCAGCGACAACAGCAGCCCGGTGTAGTAGACCACCGGCATAACTGGAATCTCGAGTCCCTTTAGCGCGCCCCAGGCGATGGCTAGCGCCATGGCGGCGAAAACCGGCAGAAACACCACCACGAAACGGCCGACGCACTTGCCCCAGAACCAGCTGCCGAGCCCGACCGGCAGCGACAGCATGTATTCGAAGGTGCCGCTCTCGCGGTCACCCACCATCGAACGCACCGTGGTCAGCAATACGAATAACGGCAACAGCGCCATCGTAATCTGCAGGTAAGTCACCAGCAGCCTTGACAGTCCGGTGAATCCCATCACGCGCGACTCGGTCAGCCCGGAAACGAACAGGCCGACGACGACGGCGCCAAACACCAGCGCGTAGACCAGGAACCAGCGGCTGCGAATCGCTTCGCTGATATCGAGTTTGGCGGAAAGTAACAAATGATTCATCGCAACTATTCCGCCTGGCTCGAGGGTTCGTGCTTATGTCGAGGCTGGCCCTGCCGATGCTCGTTGTTTTCAACGCCATGGATATGCTCGATCGCCGCATCGAAGTCGATGGCGCCCTGCTCGACGCCCGCTACCGCTCCCAGGCCATAACCCATCGGGCTATGCATTACCGGAACATAGCGAGCCTGGCGGGCGTCGATCCATTGCCTGTCGTTGAAGTCGGAAACCCAGATCTCGGTGCCGGCGGCATGCGCCCAGTCCTGCTGCTTGAGCCAGATCACGGCGCAACCGATTTCATCGAATTTGAACACTTTGCCGTCAGGCCCGCCGCGGACCTGGGCGGCAAAACGGTCGTCGCCAATACCCATGCTGCAGCGTTGGCAAACCTCCTTGTCCCAGCGCACTTCGACCGGACCGGATTTTTCCTGCGGGCTGCAGGCGCCGATTAAAACGGCACAGAGCAGGCTAAGCAGTGCGCGCATTGGACTGCAGCTCCGCACTCATTTCCTCGTCGTCGAGGCTGAGGTTTCTAAGAATCGACGAGTAACGCGACAACAGGCCGAGAAATCGCAGGCGATCCGCGGTCGCGACCTCGCCCCGCCATTCGAGCCCGTCCGCCAGTTCGGTGAATCCCCAGGGCTGGATAGCCCTGGCAAAGGCTTCATCGGCGCGATACAACGTCAGCGAGCATCGCGCAATCACGTTCAGCTCCGCCGATGCCTCGACGTGATCGTCGACCGTGATACGACCGCCCTCGAGCTCGATCACGCGGTTGACCAACGCTGCGACCTCGCTCAGGCGATGGCTCGATACCAGCATGGTGGTGGTGCTGTAACGTTCGGCCAGCAGGCGGAAGAATGCGCGCCGCGCCTTCGGATCGAGATTGGCGGCCGGCTCGTCGAGCACCAGCAGGTCGAGTTCGCGCCCGAGCGCAATGCTGATCAGCAACTTCTGCTTCTGCCCGCCCGACAAACTGCTGAACGCCTGCTGCCTGATGGTATCGAGCGACAAACCCAGTTCGCTGGAGACCGCCTGCATCGCGCTGATATCCGACTCGCAAACGCCGGCGGCAAACTGCAGCAATTGCCCGACCGGCATTTTGAGGGGCGGCGGCAACTGGGGCACGAAGCCGATCCGCTTCAGCGCCTGTGCGCGGTTGTCGACAAGGTTGCGGCCATCGATCTCGATACGGCCGCTATAACCGTATTCACCCAGCAGGCAGCGCATCAGGGTGGTTTTACCGGCGCCATTGGAGCCAACCAGCGCAACTCGGTCAGCGTTGCCGATTTCGAGGTTCAATTCGTGCAACACCTTGTTACGACGAAAAGACTTGCTCAGATTGTCGATGCGGATCACTGGAAAATATCCCCAAGCCCTTTGAATTTCAGATTGAGCGAACCGGTCGGACAGGCGTCGACGCAGCGGCCGCAATGGGTACAATCGGCGCCGATGTTCATGTTGACGTCGGTGGCGCGGCCCTTGACCACCATGTCGAGCACATGCGGCACTTCGCATACCTTACGGCATTCGCCCTCGTGAAAACAGGCGTCCAGGTAGTAAGTTACCTTGAGCGGGGAAAAGGCGCCGACGACGCCATAGGTGAGTCCGATCGGGCAGGCGTAACGGCACCAGGCCCGACGCGAGTAAAAAATCTCTACCAACAGCAGGAACAGTACCCAGATCAACGCGATCCCGGGGCCATAGATCAGCGCCCGGCTCAGAATCCCGGTCGGTGAAATGGTTTCGAACACGGTGTATCCGGTGACGAAGGCAAGCAGCGCGAACACCAGCCATAACAGGGTTCGAACCCGGCGATCGAATGGGTGATCGCGCACGATCTTTTTCTTCACCAGGTATTCGTGGATCATTTCGGCCCATTCGGCGAGCAAATGATAGGGGCAGACCCAGGAGCAGAAGGTGCGCCCGCCGAGGACCCACCAGAATATCAGTACCGTGACGGTACCGATCAGCAGGTTGATCAACACCTGTTTGTAGGCCAGCATAACCTGCAGCGCCGAGTTCAGATCGGCCATATGGAAGCCGACGAAGCGCGACGCGGTGAGCGCGCCTTCCAGTATCTGGATATCGAGCGAGTAAGACAGCACGAACAGCAGGTTGACCAGGATCAAAACGGTCCAGCGCCGACGCCGCCACTTTTCCGGGGGTTTGCCGTGTATCTTCTTTTCCTCGATCTCGGCCAGCAGCAGTTCGATGCGCCCCTTGTCGGCGCGCTGCGCCGCATGCATGTCGCGCGCCTCGTCGCTGAAGTCGTCGGCTGTCGGTTTCTTCGGATCGGCGCCGAACAGGACGGCAAGCGATTTCTTCATCGCTTTCATGTTGCAACTCCCGCGGAACGATCCCAGTCCATAACGATCACCGCCGGCTCCGTCGGACAAATCATTTCACAGACGCCGCATCCGACGCAGCCTTCGTGGATCACCGGCAACAGGCCGCCGTCGGCCGTGGCTTCGAGACTGATCGCCTTTTTCGGCGGACACTGGTTTTCATCCCCGGACGGCGGCGTACCGGCGTCGCATTGATTACGGCGAATTTCGATCGGGCACTGGCGTACGCACAAATCGCAGACTTCGAGGTCATAGTCGTATTCGCTGACCTGGATCGGATTCCAACGATCGATTTCCGCGTAACGCAATAATCCCCTGAAATCCGGGCCGCGCGCCTGGCCCTTGAAACCCTGGCCGCGTGCCGCCAGGCACAGCTCGGGCCGCGCCACGCGCGCCCAGGCCATCTCGGTTTCGTGAGAGTAGTTAATTTCGTGCGTCAAGGCGCCGGTTGGACAGGCGAGCACGCACTGCAGGCCGTCGCAGGAAAAGTCGCAGGCCTGTTCGCGGGTTTCGATATAGGGCGTGCCGATGCTAAAACCCTCGTCGATATCGGCGAGCTTGATCGCCTTTACCGGGCATACCTGCACGCACTGGCCGCACTTGATGCAGGAAGCCAGGAAATCATGCTCGTCGAGCGCGCCCGGAGGGCGGATACGACGATTGGCGTTGCCCAGCACCGGCAGGTAACCCAGCAACGCGCTGCCGATCACGCCGATGCCCATCACCGCGGTACGCAGGAAATTGCGCCGGCTACGGGGTTTCCTGGCGCGTTTCACCGTCATGGTTTACCCAGGCTTTCGCGCAGCAATTCGAGCGAGCTTTTCGGCTTCCCGGGCGCAGTCTCATCGGCGGCGACGGCATCCGGTTTCATCACCACGGCGTCGGCGCTGGCAATGGGGGTTTCATCCCGCAGCAGCATGTCCGGCTCCGAAAACGGCGCCAGGCGCTCGAGAAAATCGAGCATCTCGAGCACCGGCGAACCCTTGAAAAACTGCGCGTAGGGTTCGTCTTTCCACAGCCGGTCGGCGTAAGAGTAGAGTTCGTAGGGACTATCGCCGACGCTATCCAGGTCGGCGTCGAACCCCTGGTAATCGCTCCAGTAGTTACCGCCCCATTGATTGCGATTGGCGGTTTTGCCACCCGACACCACGACCTGGCTGAGGTTGTCGACGAAGCGATTGGAAAACAGCTGATTGCCGGTCCAGTCGTTGAGAAAACGAATACCGATGGCATTGTAGGCAACCAGGTTGCCGGCGAAACGGTTGATCGTGTCCGGCTGAAACGGCGACACGTCGATATAGAGGCCGGTGGCGCAGTAAAGAATTTCGTTACCCTCGACGACCACGTCCGAGGTTTCTTTGAAACCGATGCCGACCCCGGTGGGCCCGGCCGCGTGCATGATCCTGTTTCCGCGCAAAATCACGCCATCGCTATACATCAGAAAAATGCCGACCGCATTGTTGTAATAATCATTGTCTTCGACCAGATTATAGCGCGAGTACATAAAGTGCAGCGAATAGCGACTGTCGCGCACGCTGTTGCGAGCGATCTCGTTATCGGCCGAATACCAGACCACGGTATCGCGCGCATCGCGCACGTCGTTGTCGGTAATCTTGTTGTTGAAGCTGTACCATAGCCGGATAGCGTCGCCGCGCTGGCCGAGCTTGAAATCCTTCGAGCTGATGTGATTTCGGCGCACGACGTTGTTGTTGGACTGCTGCAGGTCGACCCCGAACAGGCTGTTTTCGATGACGTTGTCGCGGATGACGTTGAAGTTGCCGCGCACCTGCACCCCGGCGTCGATATCGTTGTGCGACTCGCCGGAATTGATCAGGCGCAGACCGCTGAGCGTTACCCCGTCGGACTTGATGACGATGACGCTGCCCTTGCCGCCGGCGTCCACCGTGACCTGGCCGCCACCGTCGAGCGTGATCGGTTTATCGATCAGGATCGGGCCCTGATAAATCCCTGGCGGCGGCGACAGCTGGCCCTGCTCTGGGGTCGCGTCTATCATTTGCTGCAGCGTCTGGTTCGCCTGGGCAAGGCCAGCCGAACCGGGTCCAGCCGTTATGCAAAACACAACGAAGGCCACGCGCAGCGATGTCATGCCTAGCTACCCTTGAGGGAGCGAAAACGCCGGTTGGCCGCGAAGATTACGAACACCGAATGCAGCGCCATCAGCCCGAAGCCGATATGCGGATAGGAATGGGTGGTGAACTGGGCAACCTTGCCGTCGCCGAACACGGTTGGCATGAATGGTTTGACGGTAAATGCGCCCATATCGTTCAGGGTGTGCCCATACCACCATAACCAGGCCGAATAGTCGATGATGAAAAAAACCGGCAACAGCACCGAGGGCGCCACCAGCAGCCAGTACAGCGTGCTGCCGTTTCGCCGCGTCGCAACCAGCAGGAAGACCATCGCCGCCAGCAATCCCCAGAACACGATGTGACCGGCGGTAGTCATGCCGGCGACGCGCGGCTCGATTTCGGCGGCGACGTTGAAATAGCGCGCCAGGCTCTTTTCGTAATGCCAGGACATCATTTGCGAGCCGCTGCCGTTCCACTGCATGCGCTGGTCGCCCGGCCTGCGCTCCTGGTCCTTGTCGAAGGTAACGCGCAGGTGCTGGAGATTGCGCGCCTTGTCGCTCAGGCTCTGATCCGGCTTGCCGTCATCGACCTTGACGCCGCTGGCTTCGAGCGAGGCGCGCAGCCGGTCGACGATGGCATTACCGGAACTGGCTACCTCTTCGTCGCTGGAGGTATCCTGGTCGAGCGCGGTCACCAGCGCCTCGACGTAACCGGCATTCTGGTACCTGAGTCCATCGGCGGTATACCAGCCCAGGTACATCCAGGCAGCGAGCGCGGCGAAACCGACACCCATCACTAGCGTGCGGCGCTTCGGATCACTGACCATGAATCCGAGCAGCATGATCCCGAGCAGGCTGAACAGGTAGGGCGAAAAGGCGCGTTCGATCACGCCGCCGGCGGCGATCGGATACATGCCAACGTAATGATTAATAGTGTCCATTTCGTGCACGCAATCGAGCGCCTCGACCTCGGTGATCTCGGTTTTGGCGACCTTCTCGCAGCCGTTAAATACGCCATTGGCGTGAAAGTGAATGCGCACACCGTCGGGGAACGCTTCCGCGGGATAATTGGGCGCGGTCAGCGACACCCACCAGATCGGCGCGAAGTAGATCGCCACCAGCAATAGAATGCCGATGGCGGTCAACCCGCGGTAAATCCATGCCTGTCTGTCTGCAGCCATTAATCAAATCTTCCCGCTATCAGTCGAAATCCGGATTGGTCCAGTCCGCGGACGGCGCCAGATCTTCCTTCGGCACCGGAATTCGCGATACGTAGTTGATCACCGCCGCCATGTCCTTATCGCTGAAACTTTTGATCTGCTCCACCATGTCGGGATTGGCGTTACGCCGCTTGCCGTCGCGTACCCATTCGAACTGGCGCAGCATATAGGCGTAGTGCTGACCCTGGATGCGCGGATAAAACTTTTCAGCGCTACCCTCGCCTTCCTTGCCGTGGCACTCGACGCAGTTATCCTCGTAGAGTTTTTTACCCAGCGCGAATTCAGGCGTACCTTCGGCCCAGTCGCCCTTGCCGTTTTCCGGGTTCATCGGCAGCCTTTCGGTATAGGCGACCACGTCGGCCAGCGCCTGCGGCCCGCCGATAGCGCGCGGCAGCGCAAACGGGTACATGGTCGGGTTGTCGCGGTTACCTTCGCGAATATCGGCCAATTGCTTGATCAGGACCGAGCGGTGCTGCCCGGCCAGCTGCGGGAAGGTACCGTCGGTCTTGCCCCAGCCCTCGGGCAGGTGACAACCGGAACAGACTTCGTAAACGTCGAGCCCGTTTTCCATATCGGGTTCCAGGTCGAGCGCTTCGTCACGCTCGCCGCCGCCTTCCAGCCAGGCCGCGGCGGAGCCGGAAAACGCCAGCGCTAGCAGTAATGTCAAGATTCTGAATATCATGAGAACTCTCCTGAGTTTGTTGAGCAATCGACCACGCGGGGTCGTTCGGTTTTAAGTAATCGGGCCATGGCCTAATGTCTCGTCGCGGCATCGTCGGCCAGCGACAGCCAGGCCAACATGTCATCGATCTGCTTTTCGCCAAAAGCCTTAAAAATTTCGGCGTCACGCGGATCATCGTGGTGGCGCTCGGCACTTGCAAACAGCGCGATCTGGCGCTTCAGGTAAACGCTGTGCTGGCCCGCCAGCTGCGGCGCGTCGCCATCCGCCTTGCCGTAGGCGTCAGCGCCGTGACAGGCCGCGCACTCGAGCGCGTAAAACTCGGCGCCGGCCCCGGGATTACCCGGGTAGCGCGCGATATTGACCACCTGCTTGCTTTGCTGCAGGCGATCGAGCGCATTGAAGCTTTCTTCCTCGATTTCGGGCAGCTCGGTCGGTAGATCGATCGACGCCAGGTAATGCACGATGATGTCGATATCCTCGCCCGGCAATTCGCGATCCGTGGCATAAGGCAGCATCGGCAGGTTGAGCCGCTCGCGGCTCTTGAAATGCTCGATCTGGCGTTTCAGGTACCGTGGATTCATGCCGGCCAGCCTCGGGTACTCGCCATCGAGTGAACCTTCGCCGAATTCGCCATGACAACCGGCGCAGGTATCGTTGATTTCCTCGGCGTACTCGCGATCGTCGCGCGACAGCTCGACGCGCGCGGCTGCGGCGAGCTTTTCACGCGGCAGCTGGTGAGTAATGCCCTGGTGACAATCGATGCAGCTGCGGTCATCCAGGTTTGCATCATGGTGCGCTCGCGCGGCAAACCGGCCCTGGTTTTCGAGGTCCATGGTGGCGAAGTCGTGACAGTTGCGGCATTCACGCGAATCGCTCTCACGCATCGACTGCCACACGCGCTCGGCCAGCTGCAAACGCCGCGCCTCGAACTTTTCCCGGGTGTCTATGTTGCCGAGCGCCCAGGCATATAGTTCGCGGCTGGCCTGCACCTTGCGCGTGACCTTGTGGATCCAGTCGCGCGGCACATGGCAATCCGCGCATTCCGCGCGCACGCCCGAGCCGTTGCTGTAGTGCGCCGTCTGCCGGTATTCCCGGTAAACGGTCGATTCCATTTGGTGGCAGGAAATACAGAATTCGAGCCGGTTGGTCGCTTCCATGGCGGTGTTGAAGCCGCCCCAGAAGATGATGCCTGCGCCCGCGAAAAACAGCGCCGAGATCAGCCCAGCGCGCTTGCCGCGCGCGGAGAAATGCTGTCGAATCAGCTTCACTTTGGGCTAACCTGGCACAAGGCAACTGCATCGGCACTATCCACTCGCCGCTACATCGTGGCGATGTAGTCGGCCAGCGCTTTCATTTCGTCGTCGTTGACCAGATGCATGACGCCTTTCATCGCCGCGCTCATGCCGTTGGCGCGCGCACCGCTCTTGATGTCCTTCATCTGCTGCAGCGTATAGGCGGCACTCTGGCCGGCGATTTTCGGATAGGCATCCATGATCGGAGTCTTGCCGTCCTGACCGTGACAGGTGAAGCAAGTCCTGGTCTTGTACAGCTCGGCGCCATCGGCGGCAATGGCAGGAGCGCCGAAAGTCGCGCCAGCCAGCAGCGCCAGGGAAATCATCAAAGGTTTTACGGGTTTCATATCGAGTCCTCTCGAATGGCAGATTGGCCAAATGGCCATGTTTCGGGTTGAGCGGGAGGCGACGCCGAAGCATCGCCCCCCGCCATGGTTACTACGGGTACTATTTGACCCTGGTCGCGCCATTTTCCTCGAGGAAGGTTTTTGCGCGCAGACCGAGATCGGCGGTCTTGACCTGGTACTGCCACCACTGGTTGGCCCACAGCATGGCGTTGCTCCAGTCCTTCTTGCCGGCGGCATCCTCGGACTTCTTCTTCGCTTCCTCGGCGAATCCGAGCTGGTCGGTGGCGTCTTCAACCAGCGCGACTACGGTCGGGAAATCCTTGTAGTTGTGGCTGGTGATGAAGGTAACTACCTGGTCGATAACACCCTGGGTAGCGATATTGGTTTCGACCTGCTTGCGGTAATCCGCCTCGCTGTAAGTGGTGCCTTCCTTCAGAGTAGCCGTTGTAGCCTGGTAACCTTTCGGCTTGACCAGCAGGTAACCCTGCATCTCCAGGTGCAGCGCGGAGCAAAACTCGGTGCAGTAGTACGGGAACACGCCGGTCCTGTCGGCGACGAAAGTCGTCGAGGCGGTTTTGCCCGGCTCGATCGACAGCTGTACGTTGTTGCCGTACATGGCGAAACCGTGCACCTCGTCCTCGGCGCGCTCGAGGTTGGTCAGGTGGATCGAGACCGTATCGCCCTCTTCCACCTCGATGATTTCAGGCGTGATGTGCGAACGAATTGTGGTGCCGTAAACATGCACGGTACACTTGCCGTCGGAGTCGCAGCTACGCTCGGTTTTTTCACGGCCGGCGCGGGTTTTCCACGGCGAGCGTTCGTCCTTGCGGCTGTTCCAGCCCGACTTGTAGCGCACGCCCGGCTTGAGCTTGTCGGCGGCGATAGCGACCGCGTAGTGCGGTTCGCCCAGCGGGATCGGCATGTCGTACAGCAGCTCCATCTTTTCGCCGCTGATGTCGATCAGCTGGTGGTTCTGCGGATGCAGCGGGCCGACCGGGTTGAAGCGGTCGATAGCCAGCTTGTTGAGCGATACCAGGTACTTGCCGTCGGGGGTGACGCTATCACCTTCCATTGTCATCAGGTGGCCGACGTTGTAGTGCACCGGCAACTGATGCAGCACCTTGCCTTCGCAGTAATCCCACTTGGTGATCATCGAATCGACGTAAATCGAGGTATAGGCGACGCATTCCTTCGAATCGTATTGCGTATGCAGCGGACCGAGACCGACATTGACGGACTTGTGCAGCACGTCGTTGATGGCGATGATCGGCACGCCGTAAGGATCCTCGCCCTCGAACTTCTTGCTGTCGATGGCGGCCTTGATCTTGGCCCAGGAATAAACCCAGGTATGGCTGTCGAGCTTGCCCGAAATGGTCAGGTACTTGCCATCCGGGGTGACGTCGACGCCGTGCGGGCTCTTCGGCTCGGGGATCAGGTACAGCATGCCCTCGGCAACCGCCTGCTTCATCGTGATCAGGTAGGCGCCATTGACCTTCTCGACCTTGCCGGCGGCAACCAGCTCGGCGGCTTTCTTCCAGTTGGTGACATGCAGGAAGTCGGTATCCTTGGAGGAACAGCCGGCCTCGAACGGCGGACGACCACGCTCGTTACCGCCGACGTAGCGCTCGGAGCAGAACGAGTTGGTGAAGCCCCAGCCGTAGGAAGGGCCTTTACCGGCATCGGACAGGTCCTGGCTATAAGGCGGCAGCTCGAACGTGAACGACTGGCTCGGATCGAGACGGCCTTTTTCACCATCGAACTTCCAGTAGGTCAGGCCGCCGCGATAGCGGTCGTTGAACTCTTCCAGCGGCACGAAGCCCTGGTCGAGCGGCGCCGCGTACTGCGCCGGATCCATGACGTATTCCGAGTTCGGCGTAACGAAGGCGCCACCGTGCGCGCTCTTGAAGAACGGATTGACGACGATCTGCTTGGTTTCAAAATCGTGCAGGTCGATGACCGCCAGTCGCGGATTAGCCTTGTCGTTGATGAACAGGTAACGCCCGTCGTATTCACCGTTGGTTTCGGTGATCGCCGGGTGGTGCGTGTCGCCGTAGGTAATATCCTTGCCGTGGATTCGACCCTGCGCCAGCACTTCCTTGGATTCATCGTCGAAACCGTAGCCCTGCCAGGGCTCCGGGGTAAATACCCCGATGTATTTCAGGATGCGCATCGACGGAATGCCGTAAACGATCACCTGACCGCTCTGGCCACCCGAACTGAAGGCCAGGAATTCGTCGCGGCCGCCGGTCGGCGTG
>Ga0224508_10003559_pt1 | contig 12852 bp, 11 predicted proteins | sample SF_Jan12_sed_USG_4_FD_170157 | JGI IMG/M metagenome (GOLD analysis project Ga0224508, IMG submission 170157) | Sediment microbial communities from San Francisco Bay, California, United States - SF_Jan12_sed_USGS_21 | ecosystem: Environmental > Aquatic > Marine > Sediment | place: USA...
ACAGGCATCGTCATAGCCCGCAGCATGATGGGGGTGCACGCCAGCCGTGGCATACAACCGTCCCGGATCGGCCGCCGCGAGCCTGGCCGCTGCAGCGTTGCTCTGCCGGCTGCTGCCCGTAATGATGATCTTGGCCACGCCGGCATCCGCTGCCCGTTGCAGCACCTCATCGCGGTCTTCGTCAAAGCTGTCGTGCGCCAGGTTGGCGCCAATGTCGATCAGGTTATGCGGCATGATGTGACGGATTACGGCAGGGAAATTCGTCGAATGCAACCGTTTGGGCCGGAGCGGTATCCAAACTGTACAACGAACGATTTGGAAGACTGGAAATGACTACTGCATTAAGAAAAAGCGCATTCACGATTGGCCTGCTGGGATTGCTGGTGCTGGCCCTTGCAGCGCCAGCGCATGCCGGATCTGTCAACAAAAGTGTCCGTATTGAAGCCGGTCAGCAGGTGGATGAAGCTTCATCGGTGAACGGCAGCGTGACGGTCGGAGAGGGCGCTGTGGTAAGCGGCGAGGTCAGCACGGTTAACGGGCAGATTCAGATCTACGAGAACGCCGAGGTTCAGGAAGTATCCACGGTCAATGGCGAGCTCAGGGTCGCCGGCGGCGCCAGCTCGCGCAACCTGAGTACCGTGAACGGCTCGATTCGAGTGGACGAAGACGTCACGGTCGACGGCTGGATCGAGGCCGTCAACGGCCGAATTTCGGTCGACAAGGGCAGCACCGTCGCCAGTCATGTGAGTAACGTCAATGGCGAGATCGAGCTCGACGGCAGTGACGTCGGCGGCGACCTCTCGACCGTGAATGGTGACGTTACTCTGGACAACGGAGCGGTTCTGCGCGGCGACCTGATCGTCGAAAAACCGGGCGGCTGGAACTGGGGCTTCAAGAAACGCCGCGTGCCGGAGGTCGTCATAGGCCCGAACTCACGAGTCATGGGAACCATCCGCCTCGAACGTCAGGTCAAGCTGTATATCAGCGATACGGCTGAAGTCGACGCTGTCGAAGGTGAGCTGTCGATGAGTGATGCCGTTCGCTTCAGCGGTGCTCGGCCATAGGCAGGTCCGCGTAAAACGCTCGCATCGGCGGCAAAGCCAAGTAAGATAACGCCCGTGCAGAGCGCGGCGAAGCAGTTAGCCCTTTTCCCGGATTCCGACGACCTCGGCAGTACGCACGGCTTTTCGGTGCGCGTCAGCGGTCGCGCGCGCCGCCTGTCGATCAAGGTCTTCCCGCGCGGGCGCGTCGAGGTCGTCGTCCCCCGGCGGACGAAGTCGGGCGAGGTACAGGCTTTCGTTGCCGAGCACCGCGAATGGATCGATAGCGCGCGCGCGTCGTTCGCCAGGCTGCATCCGCCAGAACCGTTCGCATTACCGGGCCTTATCGAGCTGCCCTCTATCGCGCAACGCTACCGGGTCAGCTACGAACGGCAGACGGCCACTCAGAGCGTGCGCTATCGTTGCCGTAACAATCTGGTCATTCTGAGCGGCCGCACGAGCGACGAGAAGCTGTGCGTGGCGGCGCTCAAGCGATGGCTTGCAGCGCTGGCCAAAGCGGAGTTTGCGCCGCGCCTGAGGTCCTTAGCGGCACTGACGGCGAATTCCTATGCACGGCTGCAGGTGCGCGGCCAGCGCACGTGCTGGGGCAGCCACTCATCGAGCGGCACGGTCAGCCTGAATTACTGCCTGCTGTTCCTCGAGCCGGCACTCGTGCGTTACCTGATGATCCACGAACTCTGCCACGCGCGACACATGAACCACTCGCGCCGCTACTGGCAGTTGGTGGCGCAGTTCGAACCCGATTACCGCCACCTGGACAAGCAGCTAAGCGATGCCTGGAGACAGGTTCCGGTGTGGTTAGGGTTTAATTAAAACAATAGGTTAGAGCTATTTATTAATTTAAAGTCTTACCCCTGATCCAGCAGTTCCCGCAGATTGATAACGGCAGCGTTGGCGCGCGCAAGATAGTTCGCCATGACCAGCGAGTGATTGGCGAAAAAACCGTAGCCGCCGCCGTTGAGAATTACAGGTGAACTCAGCGGTTGCAGGCTCGTCTCGAGTTCGCGGATGATCTGTCGCACGCTGGCTTTGGCATTCTTGTCGGCGACTACCTGCACGAAATCGAATTCGGCCGCGCGGAAAAAATGCACGAGCGCCCACGCCGTGCCGCGAGCCTCGAAGAACACGTCATCGACCTCGAACCACGAGGTGCGCACGTCGACGGTATCGGTCTGCGCCGAAGTCGCTTCCGCGGCAGCATCGCCGGCAAGGTCTTCATTGATTCTCGTCGTCGCAACGCTGTCGCCGAGTCGCCGGGTCAGGCTGCCCAGTCGCTTCTCTACCTGCGCAAGCCATTCGCGCAGATTGTCCGCCCGCGCGAAGAACTGCGCTTCCGAACCGTCAGCGCTAGCCAGGCGATCCCGGTAGCTGGCAAACCCCCTGATGGCATCCCGGTACTCCGCTTCGGTGCGCGGCAGCAGCCACGAATTGTTATCGAAAAAGAACCGCGGTTCGGCCGCCGCGATGTCGGGATCCTCTTTGGACTGCGACTGGCTGCGGCTGTAATCATTGCGCACGACCCGCGCCAGGTCGCGGACCTGCTGCAAGACGCCGAACTCCCAGTTCGGGATGTTGTCGAGGAATACGCTCGGCGGCATGCGGTCGTTACTCAGGTAGCCGCCCGGCTTGTCCAGCAGCGTTTCGGCAACGCGAATCAGCGTGTCAGTGGTCGAGTAGCCAACAACGATACGTTCGTCGTCGACTTTGTGATTGACCCAGAAGATATCGGGCGACCGCGACCAGTAGATGCTGATTATCACCATGATCAAGACGACGATGGCGAGAACAGTGCCTGTGGTCTTCAACCACACGGGTCGAGCGAGCATTTTTTCGGCGGAGATCGATGTCACGGTGCAGCAGGCCTGTCAGGTTGTTGGGCGGGTTAAGGAGTCTACCAGTTCTGGCAGGGCGGACCCTGCCTTGGCCGCGATGGCGAAGTCGAAGCTGCCGGCGAATTGCGTCGGTTGCGGATTGATTTCGGCGACCACGGCACCCGCGTCCGCGGCGATCGCCGCGAGACCGGCCGCCGGATACACGAGTGACGAGGTGCCGACCGACAGGAACACGTCGCAGTCGCTGGCTGTAGTGAAAGCACTGGCAAGCGCTTGATCGGGAATTGCCTCGCCAAACCACACGACACCGGGCCGAACGTGGCTGCCACAAGCCGGGCAGCGCGGTACGTCAGCCTCGCGATCACAATCGACAATGCAGCCTTCGACAAAGCAGCGATCCACAAAAAGATTGCCGTGAAACTCGGTGACCGCGGTGCTGCCGGCGCGCTGATGCAGGCCGTCCACGTTCTGCGTAATCAAGGTTAAACACGGCAGCAGTGTCTCGAGCTGCGCCAGCGCCTGGTGGCCGGCATTGGGCTCGGCCTGCCGTACGAGTTCGCGCCGCCAGCGATACCAGCGCCAGACCAGCGCCGGGTCGCGCAGGAACGCCTCGGGCGTAGCGAGATCCTCGGGTTTGAATCGTTGCCACAATCCAGTCCGGGCATCGCGGAATGTCGGCACGCCGCTTTCCGCGGAAATGCCGGCGCCGGTGAGCACGCAAACGTGGCGGGCGTTACGCAGTGCGTCAAGCAGCTCTGCGGGCACTGGCGGGGTCGCGGGCATGGCTCCCTCCCACAAAGCTGCCGATTATCCGCAATGTCCAGCGACCGCTAGGCGGCGAGCTGGCGCAGCACGTAATGCAGGATGCCGCCATGCTCGTAATAGTCGCGCTCTTTGGGTGTATCGATGCGCACCTTTGCTTCGAAGATGATCGGGTCGCCGTTTTCCGGCGTGGCCGTCACCGTCACGGTATCCGCATCGGCGCTTGTCTGGCCCGTGATGTCGAACGTCTCGGTGCCCGTCAAGCCGAGGGATTCGGCATCCTCACCATCGAGGAACTGTAGCGGCAATACGCCCATGCCGATCAGGTTGGAGCGGTGGATGCGCTCGAAGCTCGTGGCAATGACCGCCTTGACGCCCAGCAGCAGGGTACCTTTCGCGGCCCAGTCGCGCGACGAGCCGGTACCGTACTCGGCGCCTGCAATAACAATGAGCGGTGTGCCTTCTTGCTTGTATTTCAGCGACGCGTCGTAAATCGACAATTGCTCGCCGCTCGGCTGATGGCGGGTCCAGCCGCCTTCGGTGCCCGGCGCGAGCTGATTGCGCAGGCGAATATTGGCGAACGTGCCGCGCATCATGACTTCATGATTGCCACGCCGCGAGCCGTAGGAATTGAAGTCGACGGGCTTCACACCGTTGGCCTGCAGGTATTCTGCGGCCGGGCTGTCCGCGGCGATACTGCCTGCCGGTGAAATATGATCGGTGGTAACCGAGTCGCCCAGAAGCGCCAGCACGCGAGCGCCGTCAATGTCGCTCACCGGAGCAGGATCCCGCGTCATGCCTTCGAAGTAGGGCGGATTCTTCACATAGGTCGAGTCGGCGTCCCAGGTATAGATCTCGCCCTCGGGCGACCTGATGTCATTCCAGTTTTGATCGCCCGCGAACACGCTGTCATAACTCGACTTGAACATGTTTGAGTCGATATTTGCCGCGATGACGTCGTGTATCTCGGCCTGGCCCGGCCAGATGTCCTTGAGGTAAACAGCATTACCGTCTTTGTCTGTGCCAAGTGGGTCGTTGAACAGGTTGACGTCGAGATTGCCGGCGAGCGCGTAGGCGACGACAAGCGGAGGTGACGCGAGAAAATTCATTTGCACGAGCGGATGAATGCGGCCTTCGAAATTGCGGTTACCGGATAGCACGCTCGTGCCGATGATCTTGCCTTCCTTGACGGCCGCCGCAATCTCCGGCTTCAACGGTCCGGAGTTACCGATACACGTCGTGCAGCCGTAGCCGACCGTGTAAAAGCCGAGCGCATCGAGGTCGTCGATCAGCCCGGACTTCTCGAGGTAATCGGTGACGACTTTCGAGCCCGGGGCGAGACTCGTCTTCACCCACGGCTTGGTTTGCAGGCCTTTTTCGTGTGCATTGCGTGCCAGCAGACCGGCAGCCACCATGACAGCCGGATTGGATGTATTCGTGCAGCTCGTTATTGCCGCGATCAGAACCGCGCCGTCGCGAATTTCGACGTCCTCGCCGTCCAGTTTGGCCGTGGCGGAACCACCTCCGTCGCGATTGGCAATCGCGGCCTCGAGATGTTTCTCATAGGTGCTGTCGGCAACGCTCAGTGCAATACGGTCCTGCGGCCGTTTCGGTCCCGCGATACTCGGTTCCACGCTGGCCAGATCCAGTTCCAGGGTGTCGCTGTAGAGCGCGTCCGGCTGGCCGTCGTGCCGCCACATGCCCTGTTCCCTGGCGTAGGCTTCGATAAGCCGGATATGTTCTGCGCTGCGGCCGGATAGTTCCAGGTAGCGCAGCGTCTCACGATCAATGGGGAAGATCGCGCAAGTTGAGCCGAACTCCGGAGACATGTTGCCGAGCGTTGCACGGTCAGCGAGCGGCAACGCCGACAGGCCGGCGCCGAAAAATTCGACAAACTTGCCCACGACCCCTTTCTTGCGCAGCATTTCGGTGACCGTCAGCACCAGATCGGTCGCGGTTGCGCCTTCCTTGAGTGCGCCGGTCAATTTGAAGCCGATGACATTCGGGATCAGCATCGTAATAGGTTGCCCGAGCATCGCAGCTTCGGCTTCGATGCCGCCGACACCCCAGCCGAGCACGCCGAGACCATTGATCATCGTCGTGTGTGAATCGGTGCCGACGACCGTGTCAGGATAGGCGCTGCGTACGCCGTTTTTTTCGGTATCGAACACGACGCGGCTCAGGTACTCGAGATTGACCTGGTGCACAATGCCGGTATTCGGCGGCACGACACGGAAGTTCTCGAACGCCGACTGGCCCCAGCGCAGGAAAGAATAGCGCTCCCTGTTGCGCTGAAACTCGATCTTGTTGTTCAGGTCCAGCGCGTTGGCTGCGCCGTAATTGTCGACCTGCACCGAATGATCGATCACGAGTTCGGCCGGCGACAGCGGATTGATGCTGGCAGCCGAGCCGCCGAGCTTGACGACCGCGTCGCGCATCGCGGCGAGATCGACGACCGCCGGCACACCCGTAAAGTCCTGCAGGATGACACGACTCGGCGTGAAGGAAATCTCCGTGCTCGGCGCCGCTGTCGGCTCCCAGTTTGCGAGCGCGAGAATATCGTCGCGAGTGACGTCACGGCCGTCCTCGTGGCGCAGCAGGTTTTCGAGCAGAATCTTGAGCGAATAGGGCAATCGCTCCACGTGACCTTCTGTAACGGCGCTGAGGCGGAAAATTTCGAAACTGTCGCCAGCAACGTCCAGCGCTGAGCGTGCGCCGAAGCTGTCCTTCATCGTGTTCTCTCCGGAGTGGTTATTGTTGGCCGCGGCCAGCAGGCCGCGGCGCGGGCGAATTATAGCCGAAGGAGTGGTTGGGTGCTGCTCAGATTGCTGCCACCTGCGGCACCGCATCGGTCTGCGACTCAAGTCGTATGCGATCGATCACCGCGCCGCCGAGACAGCGCTCAGCCGCGTAGAACACCACAAACTGGCCGGGCGCAACCGCACGCTGCGGCTCGTCGAACGTGACGAGCAGCGAGCCGTCATTGCGCCGGGTCACCGTGCACGGCTGGTCGGACTGCCGGTAGCGTACCTTGGCACTGCAGCGCATGCCGTAGCCGAGTCCCTGCGGCGCTGCGCCTATCCAGCTAGCTTCGGTACCACGCAGGCTGCTGCTCAGCAAGAGCGGGCTGTCGCCCTGATCGACAATCAGCACGTTGTCGCGAATCGCCTTTTCGACGACGTACCAGGGCGCCTCACCCGCGTCGCTGCGCCCGCCGATGCCGAGTCCCTGGCGCTGACCCAGCGTGTAGTACATGACGCCGTGGTGCTCGCCAATTGTACGGCCGGTCGGTGTCTGAATCGGGCCCGGATTGGCCGGCAGATAGCTGCTCAGGAATTCGCGAAATGGCCGCTCGCCAATGAAACAGATGCCGGTGCTGTCTTTCTTGTCATGGACTGCAAGCCCGCGATCGCGAGCGATTTTCCGCACCTCGTCTTTTTGCAGGTCGCCAAGCGGAAAGACCGTCTCCGCAAGTGCCTCGGCACTGACCGCGTGCAGAAAGTAACTTTGGTCCTTACCCGCGTCGGCCGCCTTCAACAGCGCCGTCACGCCATCGATATGGGCCGTACGCGCGTAGTGCCCCGTCGCCAGCCAGGCGCCGCCAAGTCGCTTCGCGTAGTCGCGGAATACACCGAACTTGATCTCGCGATTGCACAGGACATCGGGATTTGGCGTCCGTCCGGCACGGTACGCGTCAAGGAAGTACTCGAAGACGCGATCCCGGTACTGCTTGCTAAAATTGGCATGGTGCAGCGGTATGTCCAGCTGCTCGCAGACACGCCGCGCGTCCTGCAAATCCTCGGCCGCCGTGCAGTAGCCTTCGTCGTCCTCCCAGTTGGTCATGTGCAGGGCGTGTACGTCCGCACCCGCTTCCTTGAGCAAAACGGCCGCGACCGCGGAGTCTACCCCTCCGGACAACCCAAGAATGACGCGCTGATTTCGAAGGTCGCTGAGCATAACCGTACGATCTTACCATTGAAGTCAAGAGGGGCCGTGGGAGCGCCTTCCAGCCGTGATTCGATCCTGTGCCGGTGGGAGGCGGCCATGCCGGCGACTTCCCAACTGTGGAGGTCCGGGTCGCGCTGCCGGGTAGTTGCTCGCGCTTAACTTCGCTCGCCATCCCTGGCGAGCTCAGATCGGGCCTCGCTGGCTTGGGCGTCCTGCGTCGCTCAGCTCGGCACGACGCGCGAGCAACCAACCGACACCACGCCCCTCCAGCAGTACCGGGCGGTCCGCGGGCGGGATGTTTCTCGACCGAAGTAAAAGCGCAGCGGAGCGAGCCATGAGGGAGAGGAATATGCCGGTCGCGGCCCGCCCAAAGGTGACGAATCGCGGCCGGCAAAGCGGGGCCGTGACGACTGCGGGCGGGCTTCAGACCAGGTCGGCGTTCGCCAGGATTGCGTCGACGTTGTGCTGCAATGGCAGCATGCCGGACAGGAGCTTATCGGACGGCCGTTTGCCCGCTTCGTAATCGTAAATGCAGCGCAAGACGGCCGGGGAGCGCAGGGACTGGCGGCGCTTTTCGACTTCCGAGCGACTCATCCAGTGGCGCTCGATGATGGTGTCGTCAAGTTCGCGTGTCTCATCGCAACCGAGGTAGTCGGCGACATAGACGATGCGCAGGAACTGCTGTTGCGTTTGCGGATAAATCCAGCGATAGACGCCGACCAGTTCGCCACAGCTCACGTCGCAGCCCGTCTCCTCGAGAACCTCGCGAACGACCGCGGCTTCGGGCGATTCGCCGGCTTCGATGTGGCCGCCCGGCTGGTTGAGGACCATGCTGCCCATGGCGTGCTCCTCGACGAACAGGTAACGGCCCTCTCTTTCAACGACAGCTGAAACGGTCAGATCGGTTGTATACATTCCCAGGGTTCTCGAACTTTTTTTATATTCCGAGTTGGCGGAATTCCACTTCTACTTCACTTGCGAGCCAGATGTCGTCGAACATCGTGCCGTAGAGCTTCGCCACAGCCGGTTCGAACGTATCTGCGATGCCGTCCCAGCGATCGGCCTGTAGCCGATAGACGAGTGCTGTTTCGTCCGCGATACAAAACGCCTCCGCGTGAGTACGCAGGTCTTCGCGCACATGACGAAACTCGATATAGGTGTTCAGGCGGCGGCCCAGGTGGACGAAATTGTTACCGTTCTTGATCGCGCGCGAGGGATCGGCGATCAGCACGCGTATGCGCGAGTAGGTCCGTGACAGCACCAGTCGTTTTATGACTTCGAGGAAGTCGGGGTCGTCATAGATTCCGGGTTCCAGGTCGTGCGTGAAGATAGAGACTTTACGCTTGGCCTCGCGCGCTACTTCGATTGCGGCCTGGCGCATTTCGTCTCGCGTCGAGATGACCCAGCGCCTGCCTTTTTTGCGTGTTTCTTCCATGCCCGATGCTGTGGTTCTGATATACGCCCGTGTCTTATATGGTCGCCGACGCCCGATTACCCGACGGGTATTGCGCGCACAGTGCCATCTTACCGGCCCAAGTGTTTATAGAGTGCCAACTGCGTCACGTTTTGGGTGCTGCCGCCAGCGATGCGAACTATTCGCATCCCTCGTGCTATATGGGCTTGACGGGGCGAGGGCCTGGCGCAAGGCGCTCTGCGCCATTTCACATAATTCAACGCAGCGGTGCGTCCGCGGCGGAACTTAGATATCGCGTGCCAGCCTCTCGGCCAAACCGACATAAGTGGCAGGCGTCAGCTCGAGCAGGCGCCGTTTCTCGTTCTCCGGGATCTCGAGCGATGCAATAAATTCCTGCAGCAGCTCGCGGTCGACGGCTTGGCCGCGGGTCAGGGCCTTGAGTTTTTCGTAAGGCTCGGGAACGCCATAGCGGCGCATCACGGTTTGCACCGCCTCGCCCAATACTTCCCAGGCAGCGGCAACATCCCTGTCGATGGCCTCGGCATTGACCTGCAGTTTGCCGAGGCCCTTCAGCGTCGATGCCAGCGCGATAAGCACGTAGCCAGCCGCGACGCCGAAGTTTCTTTGCACAGTCGAGTCGGTCAGATCGCGCTGCCACCGCGATATCGGTAATTTCTCCGCAAAATGGCCGAGCATTGCGTTTGCCATGCCGAGATTGCCTTCCGCGTTTTCGAAATCGATCGGGTTGACCTTGTGCGGCATCGTGGATGAACCGACCTCGTCTTTCGCCGCTTTCTGCCTGAAGTAACCGAGCGAAATGTAGCCCCATACGTCGCGGCAAAAATCAATCAGAATCGTGTTGTAGCGGATCAGGGCGTGGGCATATTCGGCCGTCCAGTCATGCGGCTCGATCTGGGTCGTATAAGGGTTTGGATCGAGGCCCAGCGAGGCAACAAAACGCCGGCTGATTGTCGGCCAGTCGGCGTCCGGATACGCAACCTGGTGGGCATTGAAGTTACCGACCGCGCCGTTGAACTTGCCGCGAATTTCAACGTCACGAAACTGCTGTTGTGCACGGTCCAGGCGGGCGACTACGTTTGCAAGTTCTTTGCCCAGCGTTGTCGGGCTGGCGGTCTGGCCATGCGTTCGCGACAGCATCGGCAGCGCGGCATACTGCCGCGCCATTCCTTTGAGCCGGCTGCGCAATTTACGCATTGACGGCAGCAGCGCATCGCTGCGCGCCGTTCGCAGCATCAGCCCGTAGGCGAGATTGTTGATGTCCTCCGAGGTGCAGGCGAAGTGCAAAAAGTCCTTGAGTGCGGCAGTTTCGGGGCCATCGCCGAGGCGTTCCCGAATGAAATATTCGACGGCTTTGACATCGTGGTTAGTGGTCGCTTCGATGCTCTTGATGCGTTCCGCTTCGTCAATGGAGAAGTCATCGACGACATGATTCAGAACGTCTTTCATGACGGTGGATAGCGGTTCCAGTTCGGTAATGGCGGCCTCGTCCGCCAGGCACTGCAGCCACCGCACCTCAACCAGAACTCGAAAGCGCATCAGGCCGTACTCGCTGAAGATGTCGCGCAGGCCGTGGACCTTGTCGGCGTAGCGGCCGTCGGCCGGGGACAGGGCCTTGAGCGTAGAGACTTTCATGTCACGGAAACCAGTGTAGACTTGCGCGCGCGAAGCGCGAATGATACACGCGCGACCAGCATGATTGATACACCACTGCGTGAGAGAAGCGATGAGCGACAAGGCATTTCGAATCGAGAAGGACAGCATGGGTGAGCTCGAGGTACCCGCGGACGCGCTGTGGGGTGCCCAAACGCAGCGCGCCGTCAATAATTTTCCGATCAGCGAGCTGACGATGCCGCGACAGTTCATTGCGGCGCTCGGTCTTGTGAAGTGGGCCGCCGCCGGTGCCAACGCCGAACTCGGGCTGCTGAAGACGGAAATCGCGATCGCCGTGCAGAAGGCCGCTCTTGCGGTCGCAGAGGGCGGGCATGATGCACAGTTCCCGATCGATGTTTTCCAGACCGGCTCAGGCACGAGTTCGAACATGAACGCGAACGAAGTCATTGCCCACCTGGCGACGGAGGGTCTTGGCGCAAACGTGCATCCGAATGATCACGTCAACATGGGCCAGAGTAGCAACGACGTCATACCGACCTGCGTCCATCTCAGCGCCGCGGTTGCGATTCAGACAGCGCTGTTGCCGGCGTTGCGACACCTTTCGGCGACGCTCGAAAAGAAGGCCGACGAAGTGCGCGCGATCGTCAAGACAGGTCGCACGCATCTGATGGACGCGATGCCTGTGACGCTGGGGCAGGAGCTGGACGGTTGGAGGTCCCAGGTGGACAGTGCGACCGCTCGTCTCAGCGACACGATGCAGCGCCTGACGGCGCTTGCACAGGGCGGCACGGCTGTCGGCACCGGCATCAATGCGCATCCCAAGTTTGGCGCCAAGGTGGCCGTGCTGCTCAGCGAGCGGACCGGGATCGAATTCCGCGAGACAGAGTCGTGTTTCGAGGCGCTCAGTAGCCAGGATACGGCGGTCGAGGCGTCGGGGCAGCTGCGCGTGCTGGCGGTCAGCCTGACGAAAATCGCCAATGACCTCCGCTGGATGAATTCGGGCCCGCTCGCAGGCATTGGCGAAATCGAACTGCCGGCACTGCAGCCAGGTTCGAGCATCATGCCCGGCAAAGTGAATCCGGTCATCCCGGAGGCCGTTGCGATGGTCAGCGCGCAGGTGCTCGGCAACGACCTGACGATTGCGGTGGCCGGCCAGGCTGGCAATTTTCAGCTCAACGTCATGCTGCCCGTTGTCGCTTACAATCTGCTGCAGAGCATCGAGCTGCTCGGCAATGCCAGCATCTGCCTGGCGGACAAGGCCATCAGCGGCTTTACGGTCAATGTCGACAAGATCAACCAGGCGCTCGATCGCAACCCGATCCTCGTGACGGCGCTCAATCCCGTTATTGGCTACGAAAAGGGCGCGGCGGTGGCCAAAAAGGCTTATGCGGAGGGCCGGCCGGTCAAGGACGTCGCCAGGGAAATGACCGACCTGACCGACGAGGAACTCGATCGGCTGCTGGATCCCGTGTCGCTGACCGAAGGCGGCATCAAAAACTAGGACGTTACCTAGCCGCCACTCCATATGGCCGACTCGAGAAATATTACCGCTGCCGGTCTGCGCGACCGCCTTGCGGGCACCCGGCTCCCCGCTGATCCGACCGACGTAGTGTTACCGCCCGGCAGCGACCGCTGGCCGCCGCGCATGCGCGAGCAGCTGACCGCGTCTCTGATACCGGCCGGGGTGCTCGTGCCATTGATCGAACGCGCCGCGGACGAGCTGTCCGTGTTGCTGACGCAGCGATCCGCCGACCTCAAGCACCATGCGGGCCAAGTCAGTTTTCCGGGTGGCCGCATGGAAGCTGCGGACGCCGACATTGCCGCGACGGCACTGCGCGAGACGCACGAAGAGGTCGGTATCGCGCGCGAAGCGGTTACGGTAATCGGCTATCTCGAGCCCATGCCGACAATAACGGGCTATGCGGTCACGCCGGTCGTCGGACTCGTCGACGCGATGATCGAGATCGAGGTTGACAGAACCGAGGTCGACTATGCGTTCGAGGTCCCGCTGGCGTTCCTGCTCGATCGCGACAACCGCCGCCTCGTGGAGCGCGAGGTGCGCGGCAGTGTGGCAAAGATGGTCGAATTCCATTACGAGGGTCACCGCATCTGGGGCGCCACGGCATTCATCATTATGCAGTTCATAAAAACGATAAAAAATAAATAGTTATGGATAGTATCAATAAATTACTTGAAGTTATGG
>Ga0224508_10003560_pt1 | contig 12849 bp, 25 predicted proteins | sample SF_Jan12_sed_USG_4_FD_170157 | JGI IMG/M metagenome (GOLD analysis project Ga0224508, IMG submission 170157) | Sediment microbial communities from San Francisco Bay, California, United States - SF_Jan12_sed_USGS_21 | ecosystem: Environmental > Aquatic > Marine > Sediment | place: USA...
CGGGCGATAACGTCAAGATTGTCGCGAGTCTGATCAACCCGATCGCGATGGAAGACGGCTTGCGTTTCGCCATCCGCGAAGGCGGACGCACGGTCGGTGCCGGTGTCGTCGCTAAAATTATTGAATAGTTGTTGAACAAAAAGACGAACGTAAACTGAACAAATAAGGCATAACAGATTCCTTAACTAAGGCACAGATGAAAATAGACGGTCAAAAAATTCGTATACGATTAAAAGCGTTTGATCATCGCATGATTGACCGTTCCGCGCAGGAAATTGTGGATACTGCAAAAAGAACCGGCGCACTAGTGCGTGGCCCGATTCCTTTGCCGACAAAGATCGAGCGGTATACCTTGCTGCGTTCGCCGCACGTTAACAAAAAGGCGCGTGATCAGTACGAGATTCGAACGCACAAGCGCATCATGGATATTATTGAACCGACGGATAAAACCGTTGATGCGTTGATGAAGCTGGATTTGGCAGCAGGCGTCGATGTTGAAATTAAACTTAACTAAACCAAGAAATAACGTACAAATATTGCAGTCATGACCATCGGTATAGTAGGAAAGAAAATCGGAATGACACGCGTCTTTAATGACGAGGGTGCGTCTTTGCCGGTGACCGTGGTTGAGGCAACGCCAAATCGCATATCCCAGGTCAAGACCGGGCAGCGTGATGGTTATAGTGCAATACAAGTTACGGTTGGTGAACGTCGCCCGAATCGTGTGACTAAACCGATGCGCGGGCATTTCGCTAGCGCGAATGTAGAAGCTGGGCGTGGTTTGTGGGAATTCCGTATTGACGAGGCGGAGGGTGAGAATTATTCCCAGGGCGCCGAGATCAAAGTGGACTTATTTCAAGTCGGACAAAAGGTAGATGTGTGCGGTACCAGTATTGGTAAAGGTTTTGCCGGTGTTATGAAACGTCACGGATTTGGCGGTGGACGTGCTACCCATGGTAACTCCAAAGCCCATCGTAAACCGGGTTCGATTGGTCAGAACCAGGATCCGGGCCGGGTTTTCCCAGGCAAGAAAATGGCCGGTCAAATGGGAAACGTGCAACGTTCCCAGCAAAATCTTGAAGTAGTGCGTATCGATAACGAACGTAACTTGATTTTGATTAAGGGTTCGATTCCGGGCCCGCGTGGACACGATGTGATTATCAGTCCGTCGGTAAAAGCCGATGCACCTGCTCCGGCGAGTGACAGTTAACTAAAGCGAAAAACAAACGAACGATTACTTAAGTAGATGCAATTAGACGTTGTTAAATCAGATGGATTGCCCGGCAGTAACGTAGACGTGGCGGATAGCGCGTTCGGTGCGCCGTTTAATGAGGGTTTGATCCATCAAGTCGTGACGGCGTATCAAGCGGGCGCCCGTTCCGGCACGCGTGCACAAAAAGATCGTTCGGCGGTGCGCGGCGGTGGAACCAAACCGTTTCGTCAAAAAGGCACGGGTCGTGCTCGTGCGGGTTCGATCAGAAGCCCGATCTGGCGCGGTGGCGGGACAATTTTCCCGGCGACGACCAAAGACTTTTCGCAAAAAGTGAATCGTAAAATGTATCGCTCAGCGATGCGTTCGATCATGTCCGAGTTAGTGCGTCAGGAACGATTAACTGTAGTCGACGAATTGTCCATGGAAGAGCCAAAAACAAAGGAACTTGCTGGTAAGCTGGATGTGCTAAATGGAGCTAATGCATTGATCGTCACTGAAGAGTTTGATTACAACGTCGCATTGTCGGCGCGCAATCTGTCTGGTGTAGATGTGTGTTCAGCATCTGAGATTGATCCAGCCAGTCTAATCGCTTATGAAAAAGTGATTTGTACATTGGCCGCGTTGAAAAAGGTTGAAGAGGTGTTAGCGTGAACGAAGAACGCCTTTGTCAGGTTTTATTGTCACCGCACCTAACGGAAAAAGGCACGCGTCTGGCCGACAGCGATCGTCAGGTTGTATTTTCCGTATTGCCCGACGCCAACAAGAACGAAATCAAGCAAGCGGTTGAATTGCTGTTCAAGGTCGAAGTGGAATCGGTGCAGGTGGCAAATATGCGTGGAAAGTTCAAACGTTTTGGTAAATCTTTCGGTGCGCAGAAAAACTGGAAAAAAGCATATGTCCAGTTAAAGCCCGGGCATGATATTGATTTCGCTGGCGTTGTTTAGTCGGTAACGCAAACTAACGATTTAAAGAAGTGACTATATAAAACAAATGGCACTGGTAAAACTAAAACCAACATCCCCGGCGCGACGCGGCACCGTACGAGTCGTAACGCCCGGATTGCATAAGGGCGAGCCTTATGCGCCGTTGGTAGAAACCAAAAACAGAATTGATGGGCGTAATAACGCCGGGCGCATCACCGTGCGGCATCGTGGTGGCGGGCATAAACGCCGCTATCGAATTGTCGATTTTAAGCGTAACAAAGATGGTATTCCGGCGCGAATCGAGCGTATTGAATACGATCCTAACCGTAGTTCGCACATTGCTCTGGTGTTGTACGCGGATGGTGAGCGTCGCTATATCCCCGCGCCGAAATCACTATCTGCCGGTGATCAGATTATCTCCGGTAATAATGCACCGATTGCTCCAGGAAATTGTTTACCGCTGCGTAACATGCCAGTCGGCTCGACCGTTCATTGCGTTGAGATGAAGCCGGGTAAGGGCGCGCAGCTTGCACGTTCGGCAGGCGCATCGGTACAGTTCCTCGGGCGTGAAGGCGACTACGCGCAAATGCGTTTGCGTTCCGGCGAAGTGCGCCGCATTCATCTGGATTGTCGCGCTACTTTGGGCGAAGTCGGTAATGCTGAAAATTCATTGCGTAAGTTGGGTAAAGCCGGTGCCAAGCGCTGGCGCGGCATTCGTCCAACAGTACGCGGTGTGGCGATGAATCCTGTTGATCACCCTCACGGTGGCGGCGAAGGCCGTACCTCGGGTGGGCGCGATCCGGTGTCGCCCTGGGGTGTCCCGACCAAAGGTTATCGTACACGCAACAACAAACGCACATCATCCATGATTATTCGCAGGCGCAAGAAGTAACCATGCCACGATCTATAAAGAAAGGGCCATTCGTTGACTACCACTTGTGGGCCAAAGTCGAAAAAGCACGCGAAGAAAATTCGCGTCGTCCGATCAAAACCTGGTCGCGTCGTTCTATGGTGATGCCTGAATTCGTAGGTCTGACCATTGCCGTGCACAACGGTCGTCACCATATCCCTGTTCTGGTGACTGAAAACATGGTCGGACATAAACTCGGTGAATTTGCGCCAACGCGTACCTTCAAGGGTCATATTGCGGATCGCAAGGTGAAGTAGGAATTAAACATAAAAAATAATGCAAGTTAGAGCCGTTACAAAATACGTTCGACTGTCGCCACAGAAGTGTCGTTTGGTGGTTGACCAAATACGTTCAAAATCGGTTGACCGCGCGCTGGAGATTTTACAGTTCAGTACAAAAAAGGCGGCACATCCGGTCAAAAAAACATTGGAATCCGCCATAGCCAATGCCGAACACAATAATGGATCGGACATCGATGAGCTAAAGGTCAAAACCGTAATGGTTGACGAAGGGCCGGTGTTAAAACGATGGCGGCCACGGGCGAAAGGTCGTGCCACACCGATTATGAAGCGGACTTGTCATATCACCGTCGTGGTGGAAGATGACGAGCAGGATGATTAGAAATTAACTAGGAATAAGATGACGGGCGGTGAGTAGAGAACCGAACACAGTAAAGACAGATAAGTAAAGTCAAAGAATAGTAGAAACAATGGGTCAAAAAGTACAACCAATAGGTATACGTCTCGGTATCGTAAAGGACTGGAGTGCGAAGTGGTATGCATCCAAGTCTGACTATGCCGACAATCTGACGAATGATCTCAAAGTTCGTGATTTTCTTAAAAAGCGCTTGACCAATGCCGCGGTGAGCAAAATCTCCATCGAGCGGCCGGCGCAAAATATGAATGTCACGATACATACCGCTCGACCCGGTATAGTTATTGGTAAGAAGGGCGAAGACATCGAACGTTTGCGCCGTGAATTGACCAAGATTAACGGTGCACCGGTACAGGTCGCGGTAGAAGAAATTCGCAAACCGGAAATGGATGCAATCCTGGTGGCGGAAAATATTTGTCAGCAGTTGGAAAAACGCATCATGTTTCGTCGCGCGATGAAACGTGCGGTGCAAAACTCCATGCGTTTGGGTGCAAAAGGCGTGAAGGTAATGGTCAGTGGCCGTTTGAACGGTGCCGAGATAGCGCGAACCGAGTGGTATCGCGAAGGCCGTGTGCCATTGCATACTCTGCGTGCTGATATTGATTACGGACTGGCCGAGGCGCACACAACATACGGTGTCATCGGTGTGAAGGTCTGGATTTTCAAAGGCGAAGTGTTTGATGACGAAGAGGCTGCGGAGACGCCGCCGGCTGATGCCAAGACCGCAGCAGCGGCTTAGTTTACATAGAACTTAGATAGAGAATTTTAGATAGAAAATGCTGCAACCTAAACGAACCAAGTTCCGAAAGCAACAAAAGGGACGCAATCGCGGTAATGCCGGTCGGGGCAATAAAGTGAGCTTTGGCGAATACGGTTTAAAGGCGACCGGTCGTGGTCGTATGACCGCGCGTCAGATTGAAGCGGCGCGACGTGCGATTAATCGTTACATCAAGCGTGGTGGACGGGTCTGGATTCGGGTGTTCCCGGACAAGCCTGTATCGAAGAAGCCGCTTGAAGTGCGTATGGGTAAGGGAAAAGGTAATCCGGAGTTTTGGGTAGCACAGGTAAAACCCGGAAAGGTGATTTATGAATTGGAAGGCGTGTCCGAAGAATTAGCGCGCGAGGCCTTCCGCCTGGCGGCGGCGAAATTATCTGTATCGACGACATTTGTTAAACGGCAGGTGATTTGATGAAAGATAGATTGGCATCAGAGTTCCGTGCAATGTCCGGTGAAGAATTGAATAAAGAATTGCTGGAACTGCGTCGCGAACAATTTAAATTGCGTATGCAGCGTAGTACCGGGCAGTTAGCCAATCCGGCACGTTTTCATTCGCTGCGTAAGGATATTGCGAAGATTAAAACTGTGCTGACTGAAAAAGCAGTAGCCGGCTAAACGAACGGATACACGAATAGACAACGACTAGATAGACAACAAAGAGTTAATGAATACTGAAGCTGACACAAGCTCGAAAAACGAAAATTCCCGCCGCCGCGGTTTGCCGGGCACGGTGATTTCGAACAAAGCGGATAAATCCATCACGGTGTTGGTAGAACGCCGTGTGCTTCATCCGTTGTATAAAAAGTTCATACAACGCTCGACCAAGTTGTATGCACATGATGAAAATAATGAGTGCAATCAGGGTGACAAGGTTTTAATTGAAGAATGCCGCCCCATATCCAAGAGCAAGAGTTGGCGATTGGTTGAAGTGGTAGAGCGAGTGGAATAGGCGGACGAAACGATGATTCAGATGCAGAGTAACCTGAGCGTGGCCGACAACAGCGGGGCCAAACGCGTTCAATGCATAAAAGTGTTGGGCGGTTCCAAGCGCCGTTATGCCGGCATTGGTGATGTTATTCGTATCAGTATTAAAGAAGCGATACCGAATAGCCGTGTGAAAAAAGGCGATGTGTATAACGCTGTGGTGGTGCGTACTAAAAAAGGCGTGCGACGCCCGGATGGGTCATTGATTCGTTTCGATAGCAACGCAGCGGTTTTATTGAACCCGCAACTGCAACCCATCGGTACGCGTATTTTTGGCCCGGTGACACGCGAGCTGCGCACCGAGCGTTTTATGCGCATCATCTCGTTAGCGCCAGAGGTGTTGTAAGTTATGCGTAAATTACGTACAAAAGACGAAGTGATTGTGCTGTCGGGACGTGATCGAGGCAAACGCGGGAAGATCTTGTCGGTGCTGGATGAAAACCGGTTGGTGGTAGACGATGTGAATCTGGTCAAGAAACATACTAAACCGAATCCGAACAAAGGCGAAACCGGTGGTATTGTCGAGAAAGAGGCGCCGATTGATATTTCAAACGTTGCAATTTATAACCCGGCGACGGATAAAGCCGACCGTGTTGGAATCAAGGTTTTGGAAGATGGGAAAAAAGTGCGTTATTTCAAATCCAATAACGAAGTAATCGATATTTAGAAGTAAGACGATAGAAAACGACTTATGTCACGTTTAGAAGAACATTACAAAGCCAATGTCGCTCCCAAGTTGAAGGAGCAGTTTGGTTACGCCAATGTCATGCAAATTCCGAGGTTGACCAAGATCACCTTGAACATGGGATTGGGTGAAGCGCTGACCAACAAAAACGTGTTGGCAACGGCGACGGACGAGTTAGCCAGCATCACCGGACAAAAAGCCATAGTGTCCAATGCGCGTAAATCGGTGGCGAATTTTAAAGTACGTGAAGGCTGGCCAGTCGGGTGTAAAGTGACACTGCGTCGTGCGCGTATGTATGAATTTTTTGATCGATTAATCTCTGTTGCGATTCCGCGTATTCGTGACTTTCGTGGTTTGTCGGCCAAGTCCTTCGATGGACGTGGGAATTATTCGTTCGGTTTGCGCGAGCAAATTGTGTTTCCGGAAATTGACTACGACAATTTGGACGCAGTGCGCGGTATGGATGTCACTATTACGACCACGGCGCGAAATGACGAAGAAGCGGAAGCATTGTTAAGAGAATTCAGCTTTCCATTGCGTAACTAGGCCTGGTTAATAAAACACGATCCAATCCATCAAGTTCAATAGACAAATTAGTTAGTATGGCGAAAAAATCAATGATTGCCCGCGAAGTAAAGCGGAAGCTGGAGATCGCAAAGCACGGTGAGAAACGCGCTGAATTGAAAAAGCAGATTATCGATGCATCTGTAGGTGATGATGAGCGTTGGGATGCGATGATGGCCTTGCAAAAGTTACCACGGGATTCCAGTCGTTGTCGTGTGCGCAATCGTTGCAAATTGACCGGTAGACCACGTGGTTACTATCGTAAGTTTGGCTTGGGACGAAATAAACTGCGCGAAGTTATTATGCGTGGTGATGCCCCTGGCGTTGTGAAGGCCAGTTGGTAGTTTAACGAACAGATAAAGCGAGCAGAATAGAAGGTTTTCGATTTATGAGTATGTCCGACCCCATCGCCGATATGTTGACCCGCATTCGTAACGGTTTGTCAGCGGAAAAAGCGACCGTGACCATGCCTAGTTCGACGGTCAAAGCGTCCATCGCAAAAGTGTTGAAAGACGAAGGCTATATTTCGGATTTCAAAACCGAAGCAGGCACGCCATTCGTCAATCTCGAGATAGAATTGAAGTATTATGAAGGGCGCCCGGTGATCGAAGAGTTACAGCGGGTCAGCAAGCCTGGACGGCGCGTGTATGTTGCCCAAGATGAATTACCGTCTGTTCGGGGTGGTATGGGCGTCGCAATTATTTCGACATCCCAGGGCATTATGTCGGAAAAAACCGCACGCGCAGCGGGCGCCGGCGGTGAAGTGTTGTGTTCGGTCTACTAATCGGAAAACACAAGTTAAGGAATTAGTCATAGGGTTTACTAAGCAGGATTCAAAAAGACAATGTCGCGGGTAGCAAAATTTCCAGTCAGCGTTCCCAGCGGGGTGAATATAAACCTTGCTGATCAACGGGTGACAGCAAAAGGCCCGAAGGGTGAGTTAGCGCTCGATCTGCATCCCGCCGTAGCGGTGGTGCAGGACGGCGAAACATTGCGCATACAGCCGGAAGGCGAAGAGAATTGGGCGATCGCGGGCACCATGCGCGCGTTGTTAAATAATTTGGTAATGGGCGTGTCTACCGGTTTCGAGAAGCGCCTGAATATTATTGGTGTAGGATATCGTGCCCAGGCTCAAGGCAAGAAAGTCAATCTGAGTTTGGGTTTTTCGCATCCGATTGTTCATGAAGTACCCGAAGGTATATCGGTGGAAACGCCGACCCAGACGGAAATCGTTATAAGCGGTGCGGACAAGCAATTAGTAGGTAGTACGGCCGCCGAAATTCGGCAATATCGTCCGCCCGAGCCTTATAAAGGTAAAGGTGTTCGTTACGCCGAGGAGTACGTCGTGCGCAAACAGGCCAAGAAAACATAGCGTTAAACAGAACGAAAGATTTTGAGAAAGATATTGGAATGAGTGCTAAAAAGACAACCCGACTACGGCGGGCACGCAAAGCGCGTTGCAAAATTCGACGCCAGGAAGCTAATCGACTATGCATATTCCGTACACCGCGTCATATTTACGCGCAGGTTATTGACGGTGAGGGCAGTAAAGTGTTGGCCAGTGCTTCAACTGTGGAAAAAGAAGTTCGCACGCAATTAAAGAATGGCGGTAACGTTGACGCAGCCAAGATGGTGGGCGCGCGTATTGCCGAGAAAGCGAAAGCTGCCGGTGTCGACAAAGTGGCGTTTGATCGTTCCGGATTCAAATATCATGGTCGCATCAAAGCGATTGCGGATGCAGCGCGTGAAGGCGGTTTACAGTTCTAATCAGCCCATACCGATTTAACTAAGAGTATTTATTGAACAAAAATTAATATGGCAATTCAAACCGAAAAAATAGGTGACCAGCGCGGTGAATCACTGCAAGAGCAGTTGGTCAATGTGCGCCGTGTCGCAAAAGTTGTAAAAGGTGGCCGTATTTTCGGATTTTCGGCATTAACCGTGGTCGGCGACGGCAATGGTCGTGTCGGCATGGGTCGTGGCAAGGCGCGCGAAGTACCGGTTGCGGTGCAAAAAGCGATGGAAGATGCACGCCGCAATATGTTCAAAATTGAATTGGTTGAAGGTACCTTGCATTATCCGGTGATTGGTCGTCACGGCGCGGCACAAGTCGTCATGCGTCCGGCCTCGGAAGGTACCGGTGTTATCGCGGGCGGTACCATGCGCGCGGTTTTCGATGTAGCGGGTGTGCGCAATGTGTTGGCCAAGGTGATCGGTACGACGAATCCGGTGAATGTAACCCGTGCCACTATTGCCGGTTTGCGTTCGATTTGCAGTCCGGAACAGGTTGCAACCAAGCGTGGGAAGACGGTCGAAGAAATAACTGGGTAAGGCAATTTTTAGAGGAATTATCGTGGCCGATACACAAAAAAAATTACGTGTGACCCTGGTGCGTAGTACCAGCGGACGCGGCAAAAAACACCAGGCTTGTGTGCGTGGTCTCGGTTTGCGTCGCATGCACCATACAGTGGAAGTTGGAGACACACCTGCAGTGCGTGGCATGGTGAACAAGGTGTCTTATTTGCTCAAGTGCGAGGAAGTTTGATTATGCGTCTGAATACACTAAAACCAGCGGAAGGTTCCAAGCGCGATCGTAAACGCGTGGGTCGTGGTATGGGTTCAGGTGTTGGCAAGACCGCGGGTCGTGGTCATAAGGGACAGAAGTCCCGCTCCGGTGGTTATCACAAAGTTGGTTTTGAAGGCGGACAAATGCCGTTGCAACGCCGTTTGCCCAAACGTGGGTTTCGCTCCCGAATTCACCGTGAATGCGCGGAAATCAGACTACATGAATTGGATAAAATCAGTGCGGACGTGATTGATTTGTCGGCATTGAAGCAAGCGGGTTTGGCCAATAGTTTGGTTAAACGTGCGAAAGTGTTTTTGTCTGGCGAGATCAAGGGTGCTGTTACTTTGAAAGGTATCGGCGTGACCCGTGGTGCACGCAGTGCGATCGAAGCGGCGGGCGGCAAGATCGAGGAATAATGCTTCAGGAATCTATCATTGGCTAAACCCAGCGCAGCCAGTCTTGGCGGGACAGGAAAACTGACCGAGTTGCGTCAACGCATCCTGTTCGTATTGGGTGCGTTGGTTGTATTTCGTCTTGGCACCCATTTGCCGATTCCCGGCGTTGATCCGGCAGCAGTGGCTGAATTGTTTAATCAGACCCGTGGCTCGATCATCGACGTGTTCAACATGTTTTCCGGTGGTGCGTTGTCGCGACTGTCGATTTTCGCCCTTGGTGTGATGCCTTATATTTCGGCCTCCATCATTATGCAGATGATGAGCGCGATCGTCCCTTCGTTGGAGCAATTAAAGAAAGAAGGCGAATCCGGCCGACGTAAGATTACGCAATACACGCGTTATGGCACGGTGGCATTAGCCCTGTTTCAGGCATTAGGTATTACCTTTGCTATCGAGCCACAAGTCGTCGCGGGCGGGCCTGTGGTGTTAACCCCAGGGCTAGGATTTAAATTCACTACAGTGATTACATTGGTCACCGGCACTATGTTTTTGGTCTGGCTGGGTGAGCAGATTACCGAACGCGGTATTGGTAACGGTATATCATTGATTATTTTAGGCAGCATTGTTGCGGGCCTGCCGTCGGCTGTTGCGGGTACATTAGAGCTGGCGCGCACGGGTACTTACAGTTGGTTGTTTGTCTGGGGTATTGGCATCGGCGCCATAGCGGTAACCGGTTTTGTTGTCTTTGTGGAACGCGGGCAACGTCGTTTGACGGTTAACTATGCCAAGCGACAGCAGGGGCGGCGCATGGTGGCCGGGCAAACCAGTCACTTACCATTGAAACTGAATATGGCCGGTGTGATTCCGCCGATTTTTGCCAGCAGTATTATTTTGTTTCCAGCCAGTCTCGGTAGCTGGTTCGGGCAGGCGGAAGGCATGGGTTGGTTACGTGATATTTCGACCACTCTGGCGCCGGGTCAGTTGATTTATACATTTTTATACGCTGGTTTGATTATGTTCTTTTGTTTCTTTTACACCGCATTGGTGTTTAATCCGAAAGACATCGCGGATAACTTGAAGAAATCCGGTGCGTTTTTGCCGGGCATCCGGCCGGGCCAGCAAACGACTAACTATATCGATAAAGTCGTTACCCGATTAACCCTGGTCGGCGCGTTATACATCACCTTTGTGTGCCTGATTCCAGAATTTTTGATTGTTAAGTACAGCGTACCGTTTTACTTTGGAGGTACGTCGTTGTTGATCATCGTCGTGGTAATGATGGATTTGATGTCACAGATTCAGTCTCATCTGCTGTCGCGACAATACGAAAGTCTTATGAAGAAGACGTCACTGACTGGCGGCGTTGGAATGCCGCGTTAAGGATATTGATATGAAAGTACGAGCATCTGTTAAAAAACTTTGTCGCAATTGTAAGGTCATTCGGCGTAATGGCACCGTGAGGGTTATTTGCAGGGACCCGCGGCACAAGCAACGTCAAGGCTAACAAGACTAAATAGTTGAAATCCTTGGAAAATCAACGTATTATCCGGCGCCCCTCGTTGCGCGGAATGCGGGTTTTCGCGGCTTAAAAAGATGGTATGGCGCACGACAGCCTACAAGACATAGTACTTTAAGCAAGATTTATAGATAAGACCAATTTAGGAACAACTACGTGGCACGTATAGCAGGTATAAACCTCCAAAATCAGAAACACGTCGAGATCGCATTGACCTCGATTTACGGCATCGGTCGTCACACCGCCCAGCAGGTCTGTGACTCCGCGGGGATCGGGCGAACGGTCAAAGTGTCGGAATTGTCCGAGCAGGATGCTGACAAACTCCGTGCCGAGGTGGCGAAGATTCAGGTTGAAGGTGATCTGCGCCGCGATATTTCCATGAATATTAAGCGTTTGATGGACCTCGGTTGTTACCGCGGCATGCGTCATCGTCGTGGTTTGCCGGTTCGCGGTCAGCGTACGTCGACCAACGCGCGTACCCGCAAGGGGCCGAAGCGACCGGTCAAGAGATAAGCAGCAGTTTGAATATTTTTTAAATATTAAAGAGCACGGATTTAGTTAATGGCAAAACCAGCTACCAAAAAAGCAAAAGTCAAAAAGAATGTCGTTGAAGGCATCGCACATATCCATGCGTCATTCAACAATACCATCATTACGATTACGGATCGTCATGGCAACGCATTGTGTTGGGCGACTTCCGGTGGCGCCGGCTTTAAAGGCTCGCGCAAAAGCACACCATTTGCCGCACAGGTGGCGGCGGAGAACTGCGGTCGCGTAGCAATGGATATGGGTATGAAACATCTGGACGTGAAAGTAAACGGCCCGGGACCGGGACGCGAATCAGCGGTGCGGGCGTTAAATGCATTGGGTTTTGAGATTGGCCAGATTGCCGATACCACTTCTATTCCGCATAACGGTTGTCGCCCGCCGAAAAAACGCCGTGTTTGACCTAACGACTGACTAACGAAAAAAATACTATGGCACGATATTTAGGACCCACTTGTAAGCTCGCACGGCGCGAAGGTACGGATTTATTTCTGAAAAGCCCCGTTCGCCCGATTGATTCGAAGTGCAAGTTTGAACGCTCACCGGGATTCAAGGCGGGTGCGCGTCGGCCACGGATTACGGTTTTTGGCACACAGTTGCGAGAAAAACAAAAACTGCGCCGCATGTATGGTATTTTGGAAAAGCAATTTCGCAACTATTACACTGAAGCAGCTCGTATCAAAGGATCGACCGGCGAGAATTTATTGCAACTTCTCGAACGGCGTTTGGACAATGTTGTGTATCGCATGGGCTATGCCGTAACGCGTGCGGAAGCACGTCAACTGGTGAGTCACAATGCCGTTCAGGTTAACGGTAAGCGGGTGAATATTCCCTCTTATCGTGTTGCCCCGGGTGACGAAATACAAATCCGGGAAAAGAGCAAGAAACAACTGCGTATAGAAGCAGCGTTAGAAATAGCCGAGCAAATCGGGTTTGTTCCCTGGGTGGATGTGGATGTAAAGCAAGTAAAAGGCGTGTTTAAAGCGCTACCGGACCGCGACGAACTGCCACCCGATATTAACGAATCGCTGGTCGTCGCACTTTATTCGAAATAACGACCTCGTTAGGTCAACTGTTAACTTCGAGGAACCTTTGTAATGCAGGATCCCACTACT
>Ga0224508_10003561_pt1 | contig 12847 bp, 12 predicted proteins | sample SF_Jan12_sed_USG_4_FD_170157 | JGI IMG/M metagenome (GOLD analysis project Ga0224508, IMG submission 170157) | Sediment microbial communities from San Francisco Bay, California, United States - SF_Jan12_sed_USGS_21 | ecosystem: Environmental > Aquatic > Marine > Sediment | place: USA...
GATGGTTTCTGTTTCATCTCTACTCCTCAGATTAGGATGAACAAAAACTCTCCTTTAAACCAGTGCTACAGCTGTTCCATAGGTGCTGACGGCAGACACATTCATCAAGCGATTTTTGCGGGGCAATTCCCGAATGTCCGCTTTCCCTAATAGCGGTCATTCAATTATTGCGAAATTAAGCGAAATACCGGCCGCTAACGGCCACAAGCGGACGAATTACGAAAAGCGCCATAGCCGAATCTGATGCTACTCGGATTGGACCTTTGCACCCACAATCAAGAGCCAAAGAATTATCGGCAGTTCCCCCATCTCTAGAATCGTGAAGAGCGTAGAAAGAGTGGATTGGTACTGTGGCAAGACCAAAAACGTAAATGTACCGAGCAGATAGCCGACACCTGCCACTATGACCAAGACACCCAGGATCTTCGGAATGAAGCGAGATTGATAGACCAAAAGCCCGAACGGAAAGAGCCAAAGCCCCCAGAATATTTGGATAATCTGAATTCCGTGGCTGTGTAGGCGGAGAAACAGATATGCGAGGCTATTCAGCTCAGGCTCTTCGAAAACGGACAGAAAGTCCGCTCCACTCAAAGCTATCAAAGCCCCGAGTTGATTGACCGAATTCACAAATCCTGTAGCGACACTGATCACGACCAGTGCCACCATCAGCATCGCCAGCTTGCGGTTAATGTCACTTAGCAAGTGATATAAAGCCAATACCAACAAAACGAATATGATGTGTGAAACGACACCGCTGAGAATACCGGCACGAAAAAGCAACTCGGACGACGCAATATTCTCGGCCGTAGCCGCAGCGTCTCCAAACACGATTAGAGTGGACGGTACATATAGAATACTAAATGCGCCGGTCAGGGCTAATAGGAGATATAACAACCCTGCGATTCTTGCGGTTTTCTTGGTGGAGTTCGTACCTTCTGTCATTGCGGTTGCCTTCGGTTAAGATGCGCCATGAGACAGCTCTGGGTCATTAGTCGCCATTTGCACCAAATTTGGACCAAGTCCATGCATACCAGACGATCAGTACGGTGAGTGCGACTTCAATGATGCCTAAGAAAATGTAGTATGCCCAAGCCCCGGGCGACGTCATGGTGAAAAGCATCAACCCCGTATAGAACACACCAAAAAGGATGTTGGCCCAGCGATTTAAGCTCGGCCTCAACGTCAGTGATAGAAAGACCATGACGCTCGGGATTGCCACAATGATTGAGGTCCCCACCAAAAGCCCTTGAGTCACAGGCAATGACCACATTTTCCCGTCTAGCATCTCTTGCAGCTCTCCTAGCTGAAATAGCCTAAAAATATCTCCATAGATGTAACAGAACATCACCGCTGCCCACAGGGCTGAGAGTTTGAACTTCACGTGAATCTTAATGTCGTCAAAGACGCTTTCGGTCCTCTTCACCCCGTTCAATTGGATTTCTCCTTCATTGGATTCAGAATTAAGTGTGAAGCTTCGAGCACTTGTCGTTCTACCTGTGGCGCCCGACCATAGTTATTATGCTCAACCGGATATGAACGTCCCGTCAACAGGCTCTATGCTAAATGACCCCTTTGGGGCATCAGCGGCCCTTCTGGACCATATTAGCCGAATGTCTGCTTACGGGTGTAAATGGGCCGTCCATCGAATAATTTTCGAGCACAAAAAACCCGGCACAAGGCCGGGTTTTTTGTTTCCTGGTAGCGGCGGCTCGCCTGGATATTCTCAGTCTTCGGGAAGCACGAAGCTGGACTCGCTGGCAATCAGGACCAGCAGAACGACGATTGAAAGTAGCGCCGTGGCCGGCACCTGACGGACGGGTTGTGACATGGCGAATTTCTCCTTACGGTGGCGCTCCCTACGGTTCTGGATTCGTTTTAGTCGGAAGGTCCGGGTAACTTTTGGCTCGCGTCGACCAGTTCTGTATGACAAAGCCCGCAAACCCAATCAAACGCGGTGAAATTGTTCTGATAAGAATGAGCCGGTTAGAAACGGCGCAGACCCATGGACCCGACTGCAAACATCGTCAAATGACGACGCAGTCCGACACGCGCAAATCCTTGATTTATGGTTTCGGCGAGGTTTAAACTCAGTCTAACTAGGGCCGCTGGGCTGTTTTGGCTTATATTGGAAAGTTACGCGCCACGATTTGGCGGTGTCGACAGACGCGTGATCACAGACGAAATTCGCTACCTTCGTTCCAGGTATGGCCAACCCAATTTTTGGCTGACCCGGCTCGCCGAGTCAGCATTGCGCAACTTTGCATTGTCGCGATGGAGTACGGACGCTTGAGTGACATTGAACCAAGACTCGAAGCGGCTCTTCGATCGATATTCTTCCCTCTTGCTCGTGTATTGGTACGCAATGGGTTATCGGTACGGCCGGTCATTCGTGTAATCAAGGATGCATTTGTCGACGCAGCGGTATCCGAGCACGGAAAGAATGGCAGGCCGGCGAGCATTTCTCGCGCGTCCGAACTCATCGGCCTTACCCGTAAAGAGATTCGGACGATCATTAACGAAGAATTTGATAAGAAGATTCGGCTGAGTCTGTTTCATGCTGATGAAGCAGCGCTCCTTGCTCGATGGAACTCGAGTCCTAATTTTGCCGATGATCGCGGCCAACCCGAAAAACTGAAACCGGGCCCCGGGCCTGACACATTCGCGGATCTGGTCAAACAGTCGATGGGCGATGTATCGGTTTCCGATACCTTAAGGAGGCTCGAGGAACGCGAATGTGTTGCCGTTGATGACGAAGGTCGTATTTCGATGCTTAAGCGCGATTGGAATGTGGCAAGCGACCTTCCGATTCTATTGCGTGACACGTTAGGCACGCTGTCGTCGACGGTCGACTTTAATGACACACACATCCCGGAAGATGGTCGCTGCCAACGCGTTGCTTATACGATAAGTGCGAATCCCGAAAATCTTTTGGTCATACGACGCATGCTCAGGAGCCGTATTGTTCGTTTCACTGAGGAAGTCGATGATCAACTGACCAGCTTCGAAATAAGCATTGACGAGTTGGACACCAATTCCGCAGTAGCGGAAACCGGCAAGCTCGGCGTCGCAACATATTATTTCGAGATTGACTCACCGGATTAGTATTCAGACGAAGGGCTTCGCCGCTTAGTATGGAGTTGATCGCTTGGATCAGACGCATTTTCTAAGAGAAGTGCTTAGTCGTTGGGATGAAAAATCACAACTGGCTCGCTTGCCCGGAGAGTATGACTGGAATTTCAGAGTTTCCGGAGGTGCAACCGGCATCCTGAAAATCATGCATCAGGGTTGTGACCGCGTTCTTGTTGAAACTCAGGTCGCAATGCTGAATCACCTTGCTCAGGTGGCGCACTTGCCGACGCCGAGCGTTATCCCGTCTGTTGCGGCGAATGACATTGAATGCGTTGCAACGGAAGGCACCAAGCGGTTAGCGTGGATGATCAGCCTGTTGCCGGGCCAGACACTGGCCAGTGCGGCGCCAATCGGTCTTTCGCTGATGCGAGATATCGGCCTATGTCTCGCTCGATTACATGTTGCGCTGAAAGACTTCTCGCACCCGGGCCTTAACCGGACCTTCAAGTGGGATCTAAAGGCCGCCGACTGGTTTGAACCTTTTGTTCCGCAAATTCAGGATCCGGCGCGCATCGCAACGGTTAGCCAGATTTTTGCTGACTACAAAAGCAACCATCAAGCGTTTCTGAAGTCTTTGCCGCAGCAGGCGATACACAACGATCTGAACGACCATAACATCCTTGTAATTATCGATGGCGACGGGACCAGCCACGTCTCAGGTCTGATTGACTTCGGCGACATCCTCTATGGGTCCGTTTTGGCGGATGTTGCTATCGCGGCTGCGTATCTGGTTCTGAGTTGCGACAATCCGATCGAAAGGCTTGCGATGTTTCTGGATGGGTATCAGAGCGTTCACCCGCTGACCGAAGCAGAAATTGACGCGGTCTGGCCATTGGCTTTGACGCGGTTGGCAGCGAGCGTTACGAATGCGGCCGTCATGAAACAGGAAAAACCGGACGACCCCTATGTCGTGGTTACAGAGGGGGCGGCCTGGCAATTGCTTGACCGGCTGGACGCATTTAACGAAACAGTTATTCGCCTACGACTGCGCCAAACCCGGCAAGAGGTATTGACACGGTAAGCGACGACAAAGCGTAACTGTTGGACAAAAAGATCGACTGCGATGTCAAACCCCGAGCAGACTTTCCAGACCGACAGTCACACCTGAATCCAGCGAGCCAATTTCGCGCAATGATAAAATGATGCCGGGTGCGAAACATTCGTAATCGGTCGTATCGTGGCGCAGGGTGAGATACTGGCCAACGCTGCCGAAAATTACCTCCTGGTGTGCGGCAGCACCGTGCAGGCGTAGTGAGTGCACCGGAACACCTTCCACATCACCACCCAACGAACCGGCCACGATCTCTGTACCGCGACGGTGGGCACCGTGATTGCGTGCGGCAGCCATTCGTGCGGCAGTATGAAGGGCTGTGCCGGATGGGGCGTCAGGCTTGTCATGATGATGCATTTCGACTATCTCGGCTGACTCGAAATGCGGCGCTGCCAGTTCGGCGAAACGCATCATCAGCACCGCACCGACCGCAAAGTTTGGCACCACCAAGCAGCGGGAAGTCAGGCCAGACCACGCGCGACGCAACGCGTCTACGCGGGCCACGGTGTAGCCGGACGTTCCGATCAACACATCCATGCCGCTGTCTCGCCACCGCGGGACATTCTCGTCGGCGGCCGATGGGTTAGTCAGTTCGATTACAACATCGCACTCGGACAGAGCCGCGGGGTCACCGCTAGCGCTGTGCCCCAGGATATCCTGATCGTCACGGCCGGGGGCGTAGAGCCCACCGATGGTCAGGTCATCGACAGCCTCAATCGCCGCAATTGTTAACCGACCCATGGTGCCGTTAGCACCGGAAATCCCTACCTTGCTCATGAAAAACTCCTGCACACTAGCAGCTAACCCTCCGCCTAATTTTCGGTAAGCAGCGGTCATAGTAGAACATTAATTTGCCATGCGAAATGTCTGCTTTGGAGCGCATAGCGGACATCGAATGTGCGGATGGCAAACACAAAGAAGCCGGTACAGGAGCGGGCCTTCGAATTTTGGTAGCCAGCCTCGGAATGCGCTGTTCCTACGGTCCCGACGCGCATTGATCGAGATCCAAACTCTTTAAGCCACGCAGCACCACGCGAGCAAGATCATTGTTTCCGGAAGTTCGCTTGTATAAAGGTCAGCGCATTCCTAGTCTCTCGCCATGATTTAGAAGCTTAACGGCCTCGTCTAGTCGGCGTTTCTTGGTTTCTGGCCTTTTTGCAGTCGCAATCCAAGCGATATATTGTCGTTGGTAAGATGGTGCGAGCGATGCAAAAAACGTCGCCGCTTTCTTGTTTCGCTTCAATCGTGCATGCAGTTCAGGTGGCATTGCGAAATTTGTGCGCACGCTGGCGGGCTCATTCCATTTACCGTTCTTTTTCGCGAGTTCGATTGCTTTCTCACCAGCCGGTGCCATTTGACCAGCCTTAAGCATGCGCGCGGCTCGCTTCTTGTTCAATACTGACCATTTGCTGTCGGGCTTCCTGGGACTGAAACGATGCATGTAACGCTCATCGTCGATGGATCGCTTGATGCCATCGATCCAGCCAAAGCACAACGCCTCTTCAACAGCATCGTTATAGGTCAGCGTTGGCTTGCCCGTGTGTCGTTTGTAAAACACCAACCAAATTTCCTGGGCTTCGGCGTGATGTTCTGCTAGCCAATTCCGCCATTCGTGTCGACATTTCGGCGTGAATTTCATAGAAGTTAATATTACCGCAACACAAATTTCATTTTGGTAGCGGGGGCGCGATTGGCGAACTATATGCAGATCGAGATGCAGCCATTTCCGCTCGTCGCCTAATATCCGCTTTTACCGTAATCAAGCATTGTGTACGCTAATGTATCCCGAACAGCGCAATTGCGCGCGGTTTGGCACGATTCCCACTTCCGGAGGGGTCATGTTTATCTTCGTTACCGCGGTCACCGTCGCCCTTGTGGTCTCTTTCCTTTGCTCGATCCTCGAGTCCGTACTCCTGTCTATAAGGCCGGCCCAGGTCGAACTCCTTGTCAATGCGGGACGCCGATCCGGGCGCCTCCTGAAAGGCTTTAAGCAAAGGATCGACGTGCCCATCGCCGCCATCCTTATCGTCAACACGATCGCGCACACGGTCGGTGCGACAGTAGCCGGTGCAAGTTATGTGGAAGTATTCAGCGAGCAGTCACTGTGGATTTTCTCTGCGGTCTTCACGGTGGCTGTACTGCTGTTCACCGAGATTATTCCGAAAACCCTCGGTGTGACCTTTGCCAATGTGCTGGCGACACCGGTCGCACATGCTATTCATTGGCTGACCGTGGTCCTCGGCCCTCTTGTCACGCTGGCGGGCAAAGTCTCGCGTGGAATTCGTGGCTCGAAAGAGATCCAGGCAACGTCGATCGAGGAGATCCGGCTCCTCACTGCGATCGGTCGACAGGAGGGCGTCGTCGGAGTGCGCACTGCAGGTATCATCGTGCGCGCGACACGCCTGCACACACTACGGGCGGCCGACGTCCTCGTGCCACGACAGCAAGTGGTGGCTCTCAAGAAGGAACAAAGCGCCGACGTTGTCAGGCGTACAATCCGGCAATCCGGGCATAGCCGTTTTCCATTCACGCCGACAGGCCAGCTCGACGACGTATCCGGCGTGGTCCACGCAAAAGAACTCTTGCTCGCGCTGCTAAACGATCCCGATGTCATCGACTGGCCCACGCTGACACGCGAGCCACTCATTATTCCGGCGACGAAACCACTGAATAGTCTGTTGCAGGCGTTTCGAGCCGCACGGCAGCACATGGCAATTGTTGTCGATGAGTACGGCGGCACCGAAGGCGTCGTGACGCTCGAAGACGTGCTCGAGGAACTTGTGGGAGAAATTATCGACGAGAGCGACCGGCCGATCGAACATCTCTGGCCGCAAAAAGACGGTGCCGTGCACGCATTGTCGACGATCGAGTTGCTTAAGCTAACCGAGCACCTCGGAATTCCATGGACCCCGGACGTCGATGTTCACACGCTCGGCGGACTACTGTCCTCGCGGCTCGAGCGGGTTCCCCGAAAAGGCGATGCGATTACCTGGAACGGCTACCGCGTCGAAGTGCTCTCCGCTACCGAGACCCGGGCGGAGGTTGTCAGGCTTGAGCGCTTACCTGGAGGTACTCCGAATTAACCGTTTAAGAGTATTGACTCACCCCGTTCCAGCGCTTCGGGTGTACCGAAGAGCACAACAACATCGCCCTCCCGGAGTTCGGTGTCAGGGAGGGGCTCACGGCCGGTGATGCCATCGCGACGAATGGCATTAACCATGACCTCCGCCTCCGCGAGTTTAAGTTCCGCGAGCGTGCGCCCCACGGCGTGTGCGCCCTGCGGCACCGCGACAGTACTAAGCTGTTCCCTCAGGGCATGGGTCTCGTCGAGATAACGCGCAGCATCCTTGGGAAAAACTTGTCTGAGCTTGCCATAGCGGTGACCGCGAACACGCTCTATCGTGCGAACGATTCTGGATAGAGGCACCGACAGCACGTTCAAGGCATAGGCAGATAGGATGAGGCTGGATTCTATAGATTCTGGCACGATGACCGAGGCGCCAGTTTGCTGCAACAGGTCGAAATAAGCATCGTCTCGTGTTCGGACAATAATCGGCACGTCTTCCCGGAACCTTCGAACGGTCTCGACAATGCGAACGGCGTAGAGCGGATCCGAAAAGCTGATCACGACAGCGTTCGCGTGGGCAAGGCCGATTCTGGCCAATATGTCAGCTTTCGCGGCGTCTCCGTAGTAGACTGGATCCCCGGCCTGGCGTGCCCGACGTACACGGCCCGGATCCAGATCCAGCGCGATAAACTCAAAACCTTCTCCTTCCAGCAGGCGCGCCACGTTCTGACCCACCCGGCCGTAACCGCAGATCACGACGTGATCCCGTTTCGCGAGTGAGCGTGTGGCCCGCAATTCCTGATCAAGTTCGGCGATTGCAGCCGCATCACCGCGTTCCATCCAGGCCGTCAGATCACTGTTGGCACGAATGACCAGCGGGCTGATCAGCATGCTAAGAATCAATGCTGCCAGAACAGGCTGAGCCAGCGCCGCAGAGATAATCGCAACGCTTGACGCGAGACTTATCAGCGCCAAACCGAACTCTCCGCCTTGTGCGACCGCCAAGCTGGTGCGGGCAGCGTCTCGCCAGTTGCCAGCAAAACCGCGCGCAATCACTGTCACCAAAATCGCCTTGCCACCGATCAGCGCCACCACCAGGCCCGCCACCAGACCTGCCTCGCGGAATAAGAAGCCGATGTCTAGCCGCATACCGATGGTGATGAAGAAGAGTCCGAGCAACACGTCACGAAACGGACGAATGTCCGCCTCCACCTGATGCCGGAATTCCGTCTCAGAAAGCATCATCCCTGCCAGAAAAGCACCCAGGGCGAGCGAAAGGCCAGCGGCATGAGTCGCCCAGGCGGCACCCAGTACGACGAGAAGAACTGCCAGCGTGAAGTGTTCCGGCACATGGGTGCGTGCGATTTCTCGGAACAGCGGCCGCAGCAACCACCGTCCCGCAAGCAAAACGAAAACTACCGCTAAGGTGCCTTCCAAAAGTGCTTGCAGCACATCCAGAACGTTGAATTCTCTACCGCCCGCAGCAAGCAACGACACAAGAACCAGGAGCGGCACGGCGGCAATATCCTGAAACAGGAGAATGCCGGTGGCGAGGCGCCCGTGCGGACTACTCAACTCCAGTTGGTCCGTCAGCTGCTTGATCACGAGCGCCGTGGACGAGAGCGCCAGGGCCCCACCGATTACAACGGAGATGCCGGGGCCCAAGCCGAGCCACGACGCAACCAGGCCGCACAAGACCGTGGTGAGAGCGACCTGCAAGCCACCGAGGCCAAAGACCTCTCGCTTCATGGCAATTACGCGGGACAAAGAGAATTCTAGTCCGAGAGTAAACAGGAGGAATACGATCCCGAATTCGGCTAGCAGCGCCTGATCGTCCGTCGCCACAATTCCCAATCCGATCGGACCAACAACCACCCCGACCACGAGGTAACCGAGAACCGGTGGCAAACGTAGTCGACGAAACAGGAACAAGATGATCACCGCCGCCAGCAGCAGCATGAGCACTTCGGCCAGGATCTGATATTCCACTGGGACGCCTTCGGCAATCAACAAACACAGTAGTAGTTAAAAAGATAGCGCAACATCACAGCGGAGACGAGTTGGCGACGCGTGAATCACTATCTTCAGCAGCGCATCGGCAGGCTCAATGCCAACAAGTTTCGAGATACCTTCGTATTGCCGCTGTGCCGCTCACGACCAATGTGCACTCGCGCATTGACAGCGGGGGCGCGCTTTGTCCGTTAGGAACGACGGATAGGCACATCGCCGTACTGCAGATACCATTAATTGCCGCGTAGCGCCGGCATCCCGACAGTACAACCGGTTTGCATAGACTCGCATGGCAACCGGGCAGAAAAGCAGCGCCGGCCGCACAAGTGAACCGGTGCAACGCATCGAACGGATAGGAAATTCTATCGCGTTGGTGAAGGAAAAAGGGTCGTAAAGGGCAGCTGAATCCTCGCGGTGGGACAGACAGGCGATTGTAATTGAGGGGCCACGGGTGTGATACTGGAAATCGAGGTGTCGGAGAAACTGGGCGCGCAAGTGAGTGTCCAACACTCGAAGAAGGGCTCGGGCAAACTCGTAACTAGCTACAACAGCCTCGACGAACTCGATGGCATCCTAAAATACATTCGCTAATCTATGGGACTATTCATATGGTCGTGACAAAGGTCATTATTCGTTGCCTGCTTTTGCTGGCTATTTTCGTCAGCCCGCTCGCACAGGCGGATGCGATGGACGACATTCTCAAGCGCGGCACGTTGCGCGTCGGCATCGCCGAATTTGTCCCCTGGGCCATGCCGGCGAAGCGTGGCGGACATGTGGGCTACGACGTCGACCTCGGTATCAAGATCGCCAAAGACATGGACGTTCGTGCGGAATTCAAGGTGTACGAGTGGAAAGACATCATTCCGGCGCTGGAGGCGGGTGAGGTCGACATGATTGCGGCCGGCATCGTCATCACGCCGCAGCGTGCGTTGCGCATTACGTTTACCGAGCCGGTCGCGTTGTCCGGTGCCGGGATGGCGACCAATACCCACATGACCAAGGACGTCGAGAATCTGCAGCAACTTAACGACCCGGATATCGTGATTGTCACCGTTACCGACACGTTTTCGGAAGGCGTTGCCCGCTCGATCTTTGACAAGGCGGAAATTCAGTCACACGGCAACAAGGATGACGCGGAAAACGAAATACTGGCGGGGCGCGCACACGCATACATTTCCAGCCTGCCGGCAGTACAGTTCCTGGCAACGAACAACAGCGACGCCATTGACTTACCGTTGAGCGACCCGATCGTCGGTTGGGCCGAGGCATTGGCCGTGGAGAAAGGCGAGCCGGAGTTACTGAACTTCCTCAACGCCTGGGTAACGGCGCACAAGGCCGACCGTTGGCTCAATGCCACGCGCGAGTACTGGTTCGAATCGCGAGACTGGATGCAGGACGTGAAGCGCTGATGCGCTTCTTCCGCGTCGTTGCCGGTGTGACTGTGGCGGCCACCATGTCCTGGGCCGCGTTCGCGAATGCACAGGTGAGGGACGCGGATAACGAGTCGGAATCCGACGAACGTCGCGCACCTGCTGCGGCCGATGCGGAAGCACCGACCGAAATTCCGGAGGAGCTGTTCCAAAGCCCCGCCATGGAAGAAATCGAGGTCATTGTTGGCCCCCAGGGCCGAACCGCATTCGAGCTCGAGATGCAGCGCCAGGCACTTATGAAAGACGCCGTCTACGCCGAGATGCGCCTGCGGGAGCGTCGAGAGGAAGAGTTGGCCTGGCGGCAGGCTGACCCCGACCTGCAGAACTCGGAGTCACGTATCAAGTGGGGTTACAGCGCGCAGGCCGAGCAACGCATGCGTCGCGAAAACGACTTTATGTACGACTTGTCGTTCGACAAAACCAAGCCCGCGTCGATATTCCGCGCCGAGTTTTGAATCCACGCAACGGCCTCGGAATGTGCTGTTCCGACAGTCCCGGCTCGCGTTCGCTTGAAGTAGCGGCCTTGTTACCCGAACATGGTGGCTCAATACCGTGGCGGTCGCCAATTATGAGGTTTCAGGAACATGAACGATGCGTAGACGAGAATTCATCTCCCTGTTGCCAGCTAGCCTCGCCATTCCCAATATGATCCTGGCAGCGGAGCCGCCGGCGTTTCGCATTCGCACTATTACTGCCGGCGTTCCTTTGACCTTAAACAATTGGCAACAACAACTGCAGAAGGCCGCTGATTTTCTTCGCGAAGCACGGGGCACTTATCAGAATCAGGGTTACGAGGTACAAACACTTCGTATCTCTACTCAACCACTGCCTGAGTACTTGAGCCACTGGTCTAGACAGGAGGGGTTGACGTTTCTTTCCGAGCTAGACGATTTCTGCCAGCAACAAGACTTAATTCTCAGCATCGGCCCGGTCATTAACTCCGATCAATATGATCACGATCTATCCGACTGGGCTGCAGAACTCATCCGAATAACCAAGCAAATCAGCTTTACGATTGGGGTCGCTTCCGCCGCCGACGGTATCCATTCCGGAGCAATCAGAACAGCCGCGGAGACAATCGCGTCTATTGCAAGAACTTCTTCTGGTGGAGAAGGCAATTTCCGCTTCGCCGCAACCGCAAATTGCCCACCGGGCACACCGTTTTTCCCTGCTGCGTGGCACCAAGGCGCGGCCTCGTTTGCGATCGGTTTAGAAACCCCTCCTCTACTTCTCCTGGCAGCTGATTCTTACTCCGACAGCGTGCTTTTGGCGCACCACATCGCAGAAACGATGGACAACGCGTTAGTCCCAGTGCAACACGAGGCCGAAAACATCGCCAGACGAGCCGGGCGGACCTACCTGGGTATCGATGTATCGCCGGCGCCGGGCCCCGATGCAAGCATTGGTCAGGTGATAGAAGCATTCATCGGCGCCCCGTTCGGTAGTGTCTCGACACTGCGCGCGTGCGCGGACATCACAAATGGTCTTAAGAAAGTCAACGTCAAGACCTGTGGTTACTCTGGCCTGATGCTGCCCGTAATTGAGGACAAGGTGCTTGCCAAGCGGGCGGCGGAAGGTCGTTACGGGGTGCAAGAGCTTCTACTCTACTCAAGTGTCTGCGGTACCGGTTTGGACGTGGTCCCATTACCCGGAGATAGCACGCCGCGTTCATTGGAACTCTTAATCGGCGACGTTGCTGCTTTGTCGGACAAGTATCAAAAGCCTTTGTCCGCCCGCCTGTTTCCTATTCCCGGCAAACAAGCAGGCGACGCGGTTACATTTGATAATCCGTTTCTGACAAATTCGGTGGTAATGAGAATCGACTAGAATCTTGGTGGACAAGAAAATCCCGGCACATGGCCGGGTTTTCTTTGAGTGGTAGCGGCGGGCCAATTCCTCGAAAAAGTACATTTATATGCAGAACCGTTACCGTTGGTCGCCGAATTTCCGCTCTCACCAAACAACCGAACTATAGGCGTCACATCGTTTTCTTTTCGTACGAGCCGGACGTTATGAATTGCCCGAATGACTCACACCACACAATCACGGCGCTATAACTTGAAGGATCGATCTCGGCTGGCAAACGAACTATGAAATTGTCAAAAGTTTTAATTTCACCGGCTTGTACCATAGACGACTTTAGTCGATCAAAGTCCGCTT
>Ga0224508_10003562_pt1 | contig 12844 bp, 11 predicted proteins | sample SF_Jan12_sed_USG_4_FD_170157 | JGI IMG/M metagenome (GOLD analysis project Ga0224508, IMG submission 170157) | Sediment microbial communities from San Francisco Bay, California, United States - SF_Jan12_sed_USGS_21 | ecosystem: Environmental > Aquatic > Marine > Sediment | place: USA...
GTCAACCAAGATGGGCACGGTCCTTCAACGGCAGTACGAGTCGTCGCTGATTCATGGGGCAAATGCGCCCTATGTCGAAGCGCTCTATGAGACATATCTGGAGGATCCCGGGCAAGTGCCCCGCGAGTGGCGTCGCTACTTCGCCGAGCTGGCTGGCGCGGGCGAAGACGTCGCCCATACGCCGATCGTGCAGGCCCTCGGTCGCCGACTCGCGCGCGCAAACGGTGGTAAGGCGGCCGAGGCCCATGGCGGTCAGGCCAGTCAGAAACAGGCCGCCGTTTCCCGGCTGATTCAGGTCTATAGCCTCCGTGGACATCAGATCGCCGATCTTGACCCGCTCGGGCTGTGGGAGCGGAATGTTCCCGCGGTGCTGAAGCTCGACTATCTGGGCATCGACGAGAGCGATCTTGAGGAGGAGTTTTATACGGGCGGGCTGGCGGGGACGGGACGCGCCCGGATGAAGCTGCGAGAGATTATCGCCCTGCTGAAGCAGATCTACTGCGGCAAGATCGGCGCGGAGTTCGCGCACATCTCCAGGGCGCGAGAGAGGTTGTGGCTCCGCGAGCGTTTCGAGTCGGACAGGGTCGGGCGAATGTTCACCGACAGCGAGCGGCGAGACATTTTCGCCAGCCTGAGCAGAGCCGAGGGCATAGAGCGTTATCTCAATACCAAGTATGTCGGCCAGAAGCGTTTCTCACTGGAGGGCGGCGAAACGGCCATCCCGATGCTCGATGATCTCATTCAGCGGGCCGGCGAGGCGGGTATGCAGGAGGTCGTGGTTGGGATGGCGCATCGGGGCCGCCTATCCGTGCTGGTCAACGTGCTCGGCAAATCCCCGCAGGAGTTGTTCTCGGAGTTCGAGGGTGTCTACGACCTCAACGAGATAAGAGGTTCCGGTGATGTGAAGTACCACATGGGATTCTCGGCCGACATCAGGACGCCGGGGGGGGACGTTCACGTGGTTCTCGCCTTCAATCCTTCGCACCTGGAGATCGTCGACCCGGTCGTTGAGGGGTCGGTGCGCGCCCGGCAGGATCGCAGGGGCGACGCGGACGGCGATCAGGTCTTGCCGGTGCTCATTCATGGCGACGCGGCTATCGCAGGGCAGGGCGTGGTGGCGGAAACGTTCCAGCTTTCCCAGACCCGAGAGTTCTACACCGGCGGCACGATTCACCTCGTCATCAACAACCAGATCGGCTTCACCACCAGCGACTTGCGGGACATCCGCTCGACGCCCTATTGCTCGGACGTCGCGAAAATGGTGGAAGCGCCCGTTTTCCACGTCAACGGTGATGATCCCGAAGCCGCGGTCGCCGCGATGCGCGTGGCGTTGCGGTATCGTCAGGCGTTTCACAAGGACGTGGTCATCGACCTGGTGTGTTATCGCCGCCTGGGTCACAACGAAGCCGACGAGCCTGCGGCGACCCAGCCCGTCATGTACCAGACGATCAGGCGACACCCCACCACCCGAGCGCTCTACGGCAAGTCGCTGGTCGAGACCGGCATCCTTGCCTCGGAAGAGCCCGAGGTGATGGCTGAGGCCTATCGAGATTGCCTCGATGAGGGGCGCAGCCCCAATGAAGCTTGTCTCGGTATGATCGGCAACCAGTACACGGTCGACTGGAGCTCCTATCAGGGTAGCCTGGAGGAGCCGGTTGACACGAGTATCACGCAGGAGGAGTTGGATCGCCTGAGTCATCTGATCAACTCGGTGCCGGAAGGGTTCAAGCTGCACCCTCGCGTTCAGCGCGTCGTCGATGATCGCGCCAAGATGGCGGCCGGTGAGTTGGATTTCGACTGGGGTTTCGCAGAGGCGCTGGCCTACGGGAGTCTCTTGGCAGCGGGCTTCCAGGTTCGGCTCATCGGTCAGGACAGCCGCAGAGGCACGTTCTTTCATCGCCACGCTGCGTTTTTCAATCAGAACGATGGCGCGGTCTTCACGCCGTTGGAGCACGTGGCCGGCGAGGCGGGCGCCTTCACGATCGGGGACTCCCTGCTCTCCGAGGAGGCTGTGCTCGGATTCGAGTATGGCTACAGCACCACCTCACCGGACTGCCTGGTCATCTGGGAGGGCCAGTTCGGCGATTTCGTTAACGGCGCACAGGTGGTGATCGATCAGTTCATCAGCTCGGGTGAGGCGAAGTGGGGCAGGCTTTCCGGCTTGACGCTCTTTCTGCCCCACGGCTACGAGGGACAGGGGCCGGAGCATTCTTCCGCGAGGCTGGAGCGCTTCCTGCAACTGTGTGCGGAGCACAACATCCAGGTCTGTGTCCCTTCGACGCCCGCACAGATGTTCCATATGCTGCGCCGTCAAATGATGCGGCAGACGCGAAAACCCCTCATCGTGATGACGCCGAAAAGCCTTTTGCGCCATCGTTCCTCAGTGTCGTCCCTGAGCGAGGTCACCGCCGGGAGGTTCCAACCCCTGATTGCGGATGATACCGTCTCGGCCGAAGCGGCTCAGAGATTGGTCTTCTGCAGCGGGAAGGTCTACTACGACCTCGAGCAGATGAGGCGCGAGAAGAACATCGCGCGGGTCGCGATCATTCGCCTGGAAGAGCTCTATCCTTTTCCGATCGATGAGTTTGCGGCGACCATCGCGACGAATGAGAAAGCGTCTGAGATCGTGTGGTGCCAGGAGGAACCTCAGAACCAGGGGGCGTGGTATCAGATTCGTCACCGCTTGCAGGAGCCGCTGGGTGATCAACACCAGCTCTATTACGCTGGCAGGCCCGGAGCGGCGGCGCCGGCGTCTGGTATCCATGCGCTGCATGCGATGCAGCAGCAGGCCCTCGTGGCCGCGGCACTGGCCGCCGATGCGCGAGAGCGCGGGAGTTATTGAACGATGAGCATAGAGGTCAAGGTTCCCCAGTTGCCGGAGTCGGTGACCGACGCAACGCTCGTTACCTGGCACAAAGCAGTGGGCGATGCCGTGCGCAGAGACGAGAACCTCGTGGATCTCGAGACGGATAAGGTCGTGCTGGAGGTGCCCGCGCCCACCGATGGTGTGCTGAAGGCGATCAGCATTACTGACGGGGCGACGGTCACCAGCGGCCAGGTGCTGGCATTGCTCGAGCCCGGGGAGGCCCCCGCGGAGGTGCCGGCCCTGGTATCTCCGCCGGCCGCCGAGCCGCAAGTGCCACTTCAGTCTGACGGCGCCTCCGCGGGCGAATCCGCGGAGAAGGCGGGGCCCGCAGCGCGGCGGTTGCTGGAAGAGCACGGCCTGGCGGCGTCTGACATCAGGGGTAGCGGGCGGGAAGGTCGCATCACCAAGGCTGACGTCCTCGATCACATCGGCGGGGGTTCTCAGGTTGCCGCCGGTCTCGAATACGAAGCCCCGGCCGAAGCAGAATCGGGCAGCGGCGCGGTCTCCCGCGCCGAGCAACGGGTCCCCATGACGCGACTACGCGCCCGCATCGCGGAGCGACTCGTTGAGGCGCAGCACACCGCCGCGATGCTCACGACGTTTAACGAGGTCGACATGACGGCCGTCATGGAGCTCAGAGCGCGTTATCGGGAGACGTTTCAGAAGAAACACGACGTGAAGCTCGGGTTCATGTCGTTTTTTATTAAGGCCTCCATCGAGGCGTTGCGTCGTTTCCCGTTGCTCAATGCATCTGTGGACGACACCGACATCATCTACCACGAGTATTTCGATATCGGTGTCGCCGTCTCCACGGATCGAGGGCTCATCGTACCCATCCTTCGCAACGCCGAGGCGCAGAGTTACGCCGAGATCGAGAAGACCATCGCCGATTACGGTGCCCGCGCCCGCAGCGGGGGTATCGGTATGGAGGAATTGACCGGCGGCACATTCACGATTACCAACGGCGGGATATTCGGCTCGCTGATGTCGACCCCAATCCTCAATCCACCGCAGAGTGGCATCCTCGGGATGCATGCGATCCAGGAGCGGGCGGTCGTGATCGGCGGTGACGTGAAGGTACGCCCGATGATGTATCTTGCGCTGACATACGATCACAGGATCGTAGACGGACGCGAAGCGGTGCAGTTTCTGGTTGCGCTGAAAGAGCTATTGGAGGATCCTGCGCGGCTCCTTCTGCAGGTGTGACGAACATGAGTGAGCAAGCTTTCGACGTCGTGGTCATCGGTGCTGGACCGGCCGGTTATCCGGCGGCGATTCGTGCGGCGCAGAACGGGCTATCGGCCGCCTGCGTCGATGAATGGCAGAATCGAGATGGCAGCCGCGCTTTTGGCGGAACGTGTCTGAACGCGGGTTGCATTCCCTCGAAGGCGTTGCTCGAGTCCTCCGAGCTCTATCATCGTGCTGCCTCAGAGTTCAAAGCCCACGGCATTGGCGTCAGCGAGTTGGCCATGGACGTCACCACCATGCAGGCCCGCAAAGACAAGATCGTCAAACAGCTGACCGGTGGCATCGAGGCGCTGTTCAAATCCAACGGGGTCACCCCGTTTCAGGGGCACGGTCGGCTGCTTGGCGCAAACCAGGTCGAGGTCGTCGAGGCTGACGGGGCCAGCTCGATCCTGTCCGCCAAGCACGTGATCCTCGCGAGCGGTTCAGCCCCCATAGAGCTTCCGATCGCGCCGTTCGACAACGAGCGCATCGTTGACTCCTGGGGGGCGCTGGACTTCGACGCCGTGCCCGAGAGACTGGGTGTCATCGGTGCCGGGGTCATTGGCCTGGAGCTCGGCAGCGTATGGCAGCGGCTTGGCGCGGAGGTTGTGATACTGGAGGCGCTGGAGGAGTTTTTGTACATGGCGGATGCGCAGATCGCCGAGGAAGCGCAGCGTTACTTCAAACGCCAGGGGCTCGATATTCGGCTCGGTTCAAGAGTCACAGCCGCTGAAGTGAAGGGTGGCGGCGTGACCGTGAGCTACGAGGACGGCAGTGGGGCGAAGAGCATCGAGGTCGATAAGCTCATCGTCTGCGTCGGTCGCAGGCCCTTCACCGACGGTCTCCTCGCTGACGGTGTCGGCGTCACGCTCGACGAACGAGGCTTCGTGCAGGTCGATGAGCATTGCAGGACGAGTGCGCCCCAGGTCTGGGCGGTCGGTGATGTCGTCCGCGGTCCGATGCTGGCCCATAAGGGGACCGAGGAGGGGGTCATGGTCGCCGATCTTATCGCCGGCAGAGTCGGTGAGGTGAACTACGACGTCATTCCGTCGGTAATTTATACCGCCCCGGAGATCGCATGGGTCGGGAAGACAGAAGCCGAGGTGAAAGAGACCGGTAACGCCTACAAAGTGGGGACATTCAATTTCGCCGCCAATGGCCGTGCCAAGGGTATGGAGCAGACTGAGGGCATGGTCAAGTTGATCACGGCCGAGTCTGACGACGAGTTGCTCGGCGTCCATATCGTGGGACCGGTGGCGGGGGAGCTCATCGCCGAAGCCGTGCTGGCGATGGAGTTTTCGGCCTCCGGCGAAGACCTGCAGCGCACCGTGCACGCGCATCCCACGCTGACCGAGGCCATCCACGAGGCTGCTCTGGCCGCCGACGGGCGGGCGATCCACGCCATCAACCGCTGACAGACCTTAGACAAGGGGACATTCCTCTTTTCGCCCTGGAGAGGGGGCAGAAAAAGAGGAATGTCCCCTTTTTTGGTGGTGGCTCCCACACTGCCCGAAATCCCGCTATCATAGGCGCCGGCAGGGGCTAAGCGCTTGCTGTCATTGGAGTTACGGAGTGAGTTTTCTGACTGACAGCCCCTTGCGGCGGGCGCTGTCTCCTGTCCGAGAACTGCCAGTTCAGGTACAAGCGAGGAGCGTTGTGAATGGCTGGCCACAGTAAATGGGCCAATATCCGGTTTCGGAAGGGCGCCCAGGATGCTAAGCGCGGCAAGCTTTTTACGAAGCTTATCCGGGAAATCACCGTGGCGACCCGCGCGGCAGGCGGCGACCCTGCCTCGAATCCACGCCTGCGCACGGCCATCGACAAGGCCAAGGCGCAGAGCATGCCGAAGGACAACATCGATCGGGCCATCAAGAAGGGGACGGGCGATGCCGATGGGGCCGTCTATGAGGAAGTGCGCTACGAGGGCTACGGCCCCGGTGGAGCCGCCGTCATGGTGGATTGCCTGACCGACAATCGGAACCGGACCGTCGCAGAGGTGCGACACGCGTTCACGAAATATGGTGGCAACCTGGGAGCCGACGGGTCCGTCGCTTATCTCTTCGAGAAGACCGGGTCCCTGAGCTTCCCGCCGGGTGTGGATGAAGACAAGGTCGTGGAGGCTGCGATAGAAGCGGGTGCTGCGGATGTGGTCTCAAGTGATGATGGTTCGCTGGAGGTCCTCAGTACGCCGGAAGATTTCGATCAGGTGAGAGGGGCCATGACTGCGGTCGGTCTCGAGCCGGAGCGGGCCGAGGTTACGATGCGCGCGTCCACCCAGGCGAGCCTCGAGTTAAAGCAGGCGGAGACCATGCTCAAGCTGTTGGATATTCTGGACGAGCTGGATGACGTTCAACAGGTTTACTCCAACGCGGACATACCCGATGAACTGCTCGAGGACACTGCGTGAGCGAAGTCACCCGCATCCTCGGTATCGATCCGGGCTCTCAGATCACGGGCTACGGTCTCATCGATGCGCGCCGACGCGGCAACGACACCGTGCTGATTCACTTCGGCTCTATTCACACGAGCGGGGAGCACAGCACCCGGTTGCGGCAGATCTTCGAGGCGGTCGGGAGCCTGGTGAAGGAGCATCGCCCCGACGAGGTGGCGATAGAGCGGGTGTTCGTCCACCGGAATGCAGACAGCGCCCTGAAGCTCGGCCAGGCGAGGGCGGCCGCGCTGTGCGCCACGTTCGAGGCCGATCTTCCGATTTTCGAGTATGCCGCTCGGGCCATCAAGAAAGCCGTGGTTGGCCGCGGCGGCGCCGAGAAGACCCAGGTCCAGCACATGGTGAGGCTCCTGCTCGGTCTGCGGGCCGAGCCCCAGGCAGACGCGGCCGATGCCCTGGCCGCCGCGCTCTGTCATTGCCATGCCCGAGGTACGCGGTCGCTGCTCGAGGAGGTAGCCGTCAACTCATGATCGGTTTCTTGAAGGGGACGCTCGTGGCGAAACGCCCGCCGGAGCTCATCGTGGACGTCGGCGGTATCGGCTACGAGCTCGAAGCCCCTATGTCGACGTTTTACCGTCTGCCCGAATCGGGGAAGCCACTGACGTTGCTGACGCATCTCCTCGTGCGCGAGGACGCCCATATGCTCTACGGGTTCTCCACCGAAGCGGAACGCGCGCTGTTCAGGAATCTCCTCAAGGTCTCCGGTGTCGGTGCGCGCATCGCGTTGGGCATCCTGTCTGGGATCAGCGCGGAGGGATTCCGCCGTTGTGTGCTGGAGCGGGACCTCGTGACGCTGACGCGAATTCCCGGTATCGGCCGAAAGACGGCCGAACGCCTGCTGGTGGAAATGGCCGATCGAATGGCCCAGCCGGGTGTCGATGAGTCGACGGGTGAGGGGGCGGTGAATGGGGCCGAAGGCGAGGCCCACGGCGCGTTGCTCGCTCTCGGCTACAAGCCTGCCGAAGTCACCCGGATGCTCGCGGACTTGGACACCGCCCGACTGAATGCAGAGGAACTGATACGCGAGGCGCTCAAGCGCGTCCACGCAGGATGAACGAATGTCCGAAGCCCCAATCTTGACCGGAACCAGCAGCGACGAGGATGTCGTCTTCGATCGCGCTTTGCGGCCGAAACGCCTGGAGGAGTACATCGGCCAAGCCAGCGTTAAACGGCAGATGCACATCTTCATTACCGCGGCCCGGAACCGGTCCGAGGCGCTGGATCACACCCTGATCTTTGGCCCGCCCGGGCTGGGTAAGACCACGCTCGCACACATCATTGCCAACGAGCTCGGCGTGAACCTGCGCCAGACATCGGGCCCCGTGCTGGAGCGCCCAGGGGACCTGGCGGCGATACTCACGAACCTGGAGCCGAGAGACGTCCTGTTCGTCGACGAGATTCACCGGCTCAGCCCCGTCGTAGAGGAGGTGCTCTACCCGGCCATGGAGGACTTCCAGCTCGACATCATGATCGGCGAAGGACCGGGGGCTCGCTCCATAAAGCTCGACCTCCCGCCGTTCACGTTGGTGGGGGCAACCACCCGCGCGGGGCTTCTGACCTCACCGTTGAGGGATCGTTTCGGCATCGTGCAGCGGTTGGAGTTCTACCACGGCGGCGAGCTCACCCAGATCGTGCGCCGCACGGCCTCGATACTGGACCTGCCGATTGATGATTCCGGCGCTACCGAGATCGCGGGCCGCTCGCGTGGCACCCCGAGAATCGCAAACCGGCTCTTGCGCAGAGTTCGCGACTACGCGGAAGTGGAGGCCAATGGCAGCGTTACCGAGCCCGTGGCTCATGCGGCGATGGACCTGTTGGAAGTCGACCCCCACGGCTTCGATACGATGGACAGGAAGTTCCTGATGACCGTGATCGAAAAGTTCGAAGGGGGGCCGGTCGGAATAGAGAGCCTGGCCGCCGCCGTCGGCGAGGAGCGGGGCACGCTGGAGGACGTCGTGGAGCCGTATCTCATCCAGGAGGGATTCCTGCAGCGGACCTCCCGGGGCCGGATCGCTACCCGCAATGCTTACCAGCACTTCGGGCTGCAGGTGCCCCTGTCCAGGCAGGTCCCGGGTTCGCCCGGGCTGTTCGACTGAGCGCAGGCGAGGGCGCCCATGATGAGCTTCATTCTACCTGTGCGAGTCTACCTGGAGGACACGGATGCCCAGGGCGTCGTTTACAACGCGAGCTACTTCCGGTTCTTCGAGCGGGCGAGAACGGAGTGGCTTCGGGTGCAGGGAATCGACCATAGAACCCTGCGCGAGTCAGCGGGGATCTCGCTGGTCCTTTCGGGGATCGAGGCGAGCTTTCGGGTGCCGGCCCAGCTCGACGACTTGCTGCATGTGAGTGCGGAGCTGGCCAGGTTGAGTGGAGTGCGTTTTATATTCAACCAGAGCGCTCGCCGGGAGTCACCGGACGGTGAGCTCTTGTGCCGAGCGGTTGCCGAAGTGGCCTGCGTGAATGCCGAGACCGGCAAGCCTCGGAGGTTGCCGTCGGAACTTATTGCTGACCTGAGAATTAACGAGCCGGAAGAATGAACACAGACTTATCGTTAATGACCCTGATCCTGGACGCGAGCGTCGTGGTGAAAGCCGTCATGCTTCTTCTGTTATTGGCATCGATCGCGTCTTGGGCGGTCATCATAGAGAAGAGCCGGCTGTTGAAGCAGGCGACAGGCGCGGCGGACGAATTCGAGGCGACCTTCTGGTCGGGCGGCGATCTCGCGACGATGTACACCAACATCGCGCGCGGCGGCATCGCGCAGCTCGGCATGGCGGGCATTTTCGAGTCGGGTTTCCGGGAGTTCGGAAAGCTGAAGCAGCAGACACTCATCAATGCGGATCAGATCGTTGAGGGTTCTCGCCGCTCCATGCGCGTATCTCAGATGCGTGAGGTTGATCGCCTGGAGAACCATCTGGCGTTTCTTGCCACGGTTGGCTCAACGAGCCCCTACGTTGGACTGTTCGGGACGGTTTGGGGGATCATGAGCTCGTTCCAGTCGCTGGGCAACGTGCAGAGCGCCACGCTCGCCCTGGTCGCTCCTGGAATCGCCGAAGCCCTGATCGCGACGGCTATGGGGCTGTTCGCGGCCATCCCGGCCGTGATCGCCTTCAACCGCTACGCGGACAAAGTGGGACGGTTGGAGGTCCGATACGACACCTTCATGGAGGAGTTCTCCTCGATCCTGCAGCGCCAGGCCGCCATCCGCGATGCGGCGACGTCGGGAGCGCGCGCGTGAGCCGCCTGCGCAAACACCGGTTGATGGGCGAGATCAATGTGGTTCCCTACATCGACGTGATGCTGGTGTTGCTGATCATCTTCATGATCACGGCGCCGCTGCTGACCCAGGGCATCAAAGTGGATCTGCCGCAGGCGGCGGCCGAGCCCCTGGATCCCGAACTGATGGAGGATAACGAGCCGCTGGTATTGAGCATCAACCGAGACGGTGAGCTGTTTCTGAACATCGGTGGTGACGAGGAGGCCCCCATCGACGAGCAGACCGTGCTGGCCCGCACGGCCGCGGTGCTGCGGCGGAATCCTCAGACGCCCGTGCTTGTCAAAGCGGATCAGGCCGTGTCGTATGGGCGGGTGGTGACCGGAATGGTGATACTCCAGCAGGCTGGAGCGGAGAAGGTTGGCTTCATTACCGATCCTTTGGGACTGCCAAGGGATGCGCCCTGAGGAGATGCAGCGAGAGAATTCATGGGCTCTTTTTTGCGACAGCATCCAATCGCCGTACTGCTTTCCACGATTTTTCACGTGGCGTTAGCGGTGGCGCTGACCGTCGGGCTCGATCCGTCCGGGCGGGAGCGGGTCGCAATGCCGGTGGAGCAGGTGGCCATCGAGGCCACCGTGGTGGACGAATCTCTGATTCGCCAGGAGTTGGAGCGACTCGAGGAGCTGGAGCAGGCGGAGCTGCTGCGCCAGCAGGAGGAGGAACGGGAGGCCCGCGAGCAGGCGGAAGCGGCCCGCCGAGAGCGCGAGGAGGAGCAGCGGCGTCTGGAGGTCGCGCGAGAGGAGCGCGAGGAGGCCGAGCGCCAGGAGACGGCCCGTCTCGCCGAGGCCGAGCGACAGCGCGAGGAGGCCGAGCGTCAGAGAGTCGAGGAGGAGGCCCGGCTTGCGCGGTTGCGCGAGGAAGAGGCGCAGCGCCAGCGCGAGGAGGAGGCGCGTCTCGCACGGGAACGGGAGGCCGAAGCGGAGCGGCAGCGCCAGGAAGCCGCCGCCGCGCGCCAGCGGGCCGAGATGGAAGCGGAGCTGCAGCGTGCGCTGGCGCTCGAGGACGAGCGCAGGCGCGCAGAGGAAGCGGGACTGTTGGATGAGTACATTCGCTTGATCGAGAATCGGATTCAGCAGAACTGGATACCCCCGGCCAGCGCCCGCGCTGGGTTGGAGTGTGTCGTCAACGTCACCCAGATCCCCAGCGGAGATGTCATAGACGTTCGTGTGGGGCAGTGCAACGGTGACGATGCGGTGGTCCGTTCGATCGAGGCGGCGGTCCTGCGCTCCTCGCCATTGCCGAGGCCGCCGATTCCCTCGCTATTCGAACGAAATCTCGAAGTGGTATTTAATCCGGAAGTTTAGTCAAGGAACGCTGATGGTGTGGATGAAAACCTGTCGATCATGGATTACCGCGCGCGTGCTCGCGTGTCTCGTGGGGCTGTTGATCTTCTCCTCGGCGGGCGGGCAGCTCAGGATAGAGATCCGCCGCGGCGTGGAGCGGCCCGTGCCTATGGCCATCGTGCCGTTTGCCTGGGAAGGCCCTGGTTCTGAGTCGCCATTCGATGTGTCGGCCCTGGTTGCCGCGGATCTCGGTCAGAGCGGGCGTTTCGCGCCCATGGCCGCGCAGGACATGGTGTCGAGGCCCTCGCTGCCGACGGAGGTGCGCTTTGGGGACTGGCAGATCGTGGACGTGGATTATCTGGTGATCGGGCGGGTCATTGAGGATGCGCCCGGCCGCTACACGGTTGTTTTTCAGTTGTTCGACGTCCTGCGAGGCGAGCAGATCGTGGGTTACCGCCTGACGGCGGAGGAGGCCGAGTTGCGGGCGGCCAGTCATCGGATCTCCGACATGATCTTCGAGGAGTTGACCGGAATTAGGGGCGTTTTCGGCACCCAGATCGCTTACGTGAGCGAGCAGCAGGAGGGGGATGAGAAGCGCTACCGGCTCATCGTGTCCGACGCCGACGGAGCGAATGCCCAGGTGGTGGCCAACTCACCGGAACCGCTGATGTCTCCCTCGTGGTCGCCCGATGGCAGGAAGCTGGCGTATGTCTCGTTCGAAGGCGCGCAGTCCTCGATTTATGTGCAAACACTGCGCACGGGAACTCGAGATCGCGTATCGGCGAGAGCCGGTATCAACGGCGCACCGGTATTCTCACCGGATGGCCGCCAGCTGGCGCTCACGTTGTCCCGGGATCAAGGCAATCTGGATATCTACATGCTCGATCTGGCCACGCAGGTGCTCACCCGATTGACCCAGCATTCCGCTATCGATACCGAAGCGGTGTGGGCCCCGGATGGCGGGAGCATCTTTTTTACCTCTGACCGAGCGGGAGGCCCGCAGGTTTACAGGGTGGCCGCGCGGGCGGGTGCGCGTGCCCAACGGGTCACGTTCGAAGGCAGTTACAACGCGAGGCCGCGCGTCTCGCCGGAGGGGGACCGGCTCGCCGTCGTCCATGAGGATCGAGGTAACTACCGGATAGCGCTGGTGGATCCGGATACGGGCCTGACCCAGGTATTGAGTGGCGGGCAGTTGGATGAGTCCCCCAGCTTCGCGCCGAATGGGGCGCTCATCATTTACGCGACACAGGAGGCCGGGCGCGGGGTACTGGCTTCGGTGACCACCGACGGTCGAATCCAACAGCAGATTGCCTCCGTCGAGGGGCAGGTTCGGGAGCCCGTATGGTCGCCATTCCCGAGAATCTAATTTAATATCAGTTCTAGATTTGTCTTATATCTTACTATTTTTAAAGTATATATATGAGGATCCAGCAATGAGTCGATCAATGGTAGCCGTGCTTGTATTGGGGATCGCATTGGCCGGTTGCGGGGGCAACAGGTCCACGCTCCCGAGCTCGACGGCGACCTCAGCCTCGGGCGCAGCGGATGGCAGCGGGGGCGCCACCACGACGGGGGCGGGCGGTCTCGGGGGGCCGGAGGTTTTCAGAGAGGTTCCGGGACAAGGGGATGGTCCACTGTCACGCCTGGTCATCTATTTTGACTTCGATCGCAGCGAGATCCGTTCGGATTTCAATGACATGCTCGCTGCGCACGGCGGATACCTGGCCGCTAACGGCAACGCC
>Ga0224508_10003564_pt1 | contig 12841 bp, 15 predicted proteins | sample SF_Jan12_sed_USG_4_FD_170157 | JGI IMG/M metagenome (GOLD analysis project Ga0224508, IMG submission 170157) | Sediment microbial communities from San Francisco Bay, California, United States - SF_Jan12_sed_USGS_21 | ecosystem: Environmental > Aquatic > Marine > Sediment | place: USA...
GGAGCGCAGTTCCACCCAGAGCGATCGGGGCGGGCGGGGCTCCACCTACTCGCCAACTTCACCAACGAGGTGCGTCGTGCTTCGTAAGCGGGTGATTCCGTGCCTCGACGTTGCCGATGGGAGGGTCGTGAAAGGCGTCAACTTTCAGAATCTCTCCGACGAAGGCGACCCCGTTGAGCTGGCCCGCCGCTACGCCGCCGAAGGGGCCGACGAGATCGTGTACCTCGACATCTCCGCGTCACCGGAGGGGAGAGCAATACTGCTCGATCTCGTCCGGAGAACTGCCGCCGGTGTGTTCATCCCGCTGAGCGTTGCGGGTGGCGTCCGCTCGGTAGAGGATATGCGGGCCGTCTTGCGGGCCGGAGCCGACAAGGTCGGTATCAACACGGCCGCCGTCGCGCGGCCGGCGTTGGTGGCCGAGTGTGCCGCGGCGTTCGGCTCCCAGTGCGTGGTGGTGTCTATCGACGCCGCTCAACGGCGCGGGTGGTGGGAGGTGGTGGCAAACGGCGGAAGGACACCCACCGGCCGGGATGCCGTGGAATGGGCGCGCAACGTCGTCGAGCTCGGAGCCGGCGAGATACTGCTCACGTCGATTGACCGCGACGGCACCAAGGACGGATACGACATCGAGCTCACCCGTGCCATCAGCAAGGCAGTCACGGTGCCGGTCATTGCATCCGGTGGAGCCGGAACGGTGAGTCATTGCGTCGAGGCGATCGCATCAGGAGATGCCGAGGCAGTGCTGGCCGCCAGCATCTTCCACCGCTCTGAGATCTCAATCGGTGAGGTCCAAAAGGCGATATCTGACGCCGGCTATCCCACGCGGGTGACAGCATGATCCCGACCGATCTCACGTTCGATCGCGACGGCCTGATCACCGCCGTAGTCCAGGATGCAGTGACCGGCGAGGTGCGGATGGTGGGATGGATGACCGCCGAGGCGCTCGACCTCACTGCGCGCACAGGCGAGGTCCACTTCTGGAGCCGCAGTCGCCAGAAATTGTGGAGAAAGGGCGAGACCAGCGGCAACACTCTGCGCTTGGTCGACATCGTCTCCGACTGTGACGGCGACACGCTGCTCGTGAGGGCCGAGGCCGCCGGACCGACCTGCCACACCGGTGCCGACAGCTGTTTCGGCGACGCCGACCGCCCCCGTTTCGCGTGGCTGGACCAGCTCAACTCGATCATCGTCGCTCGAATCAGGGAGGCAGCACCCGCCAGCCACACCGCTCTGCTGGCGTCCCAAGGTGTGGAGGGCCCTGCACGGAAGGTCCTCGAAGAGGCGGGCGAGGTTGCGTTTGCCGCCAAAGACCACGCGATCACTCCCGGCGCCGATACGGCCGCGGCGGTGGTCTCCGAAGCCGCCGACCTCCTCTACCACCTGATGGTGTTGTTGGCCGAGCGTGGAATACCCGCCGGCACTGTCGTCGACGAGCTTCGCTCCCGCCAGCGGTGACTCCGACAGACAATTGTCGCATCGGCCGACAATCGGAACAGTCCGAACCGTCGCCGCGTTGAACTCGGATAGACGCCCACCCGACAAATAGCGGAGGACCCATGACCACCAACACCGACTACGACGTGCTCGTCGTTGGGGCCGGACCCGCCGGCGAGAACGTTGCCGATGTAGCCACCCAGGGAGGCCTCAAGGTGGCCATCGTTGAACGCCAGCTGGTCGGCGGAGAATGCTCCTACTGGGGATGCATGCCTTCCAAAGCACTCCTTCGGCCCGGTGAGGCAATGCGCATGATGAAGCGAGTTCCTGGTGCGCGAGCCGCCCTCACGGGTGAGCTCGACGTCGAGAAGGCCCTGAAGCGTCGCAACTCCCTTGCCGCCAACTGGGACGATTCCGGCCAGGTGAGCTGGCTCAATAGCGCCAACGTCGACCTCATCCGCGGTCACGGTCGACTCGCCGGTCAACGGACTGTGGAGGTCACAGCCGATGACGGCAGCGTCACCCGGTTCGCGGCTGCCAAGGCAGTCGTCATTGCGGTCGGCACCGGAGCCCTCATCCCTCCCATCGAAGGGTTGCGTGAAACTCGCACCTGGGACAACCGTGACATCACCGAGTCCAAGGAAGTGCCCCGGCGCCTCCTCGTGCTCGGTGGAGGCGTCATCGGCGTCGAGATGGCCCAAGCGTGGAACGACCTCGGCAGTGAGGAAGTCACCATCGTGGAGATGGCGCCCCGTCTCCTCCCCCGCGAGGAGCCTTTCGTAGGTGACGAGCTCAAAGAAGCCCTGGAGAGCTACGGAATCACAGTCCACGTCGACGCCAAGATGGTCAAAGTGGAACGCGCTGCCTCCGACGCGCCCGTGCGCGGTCACCTCGAAAACGGAACCATCGTGGAAGCCGACGAGATCCTGGTAGCGATCGGTCGGCGCCCGCTCACAGCCGACCTCGGGCTTGACACGATTGGCCTGGAGTCAGGCAAGTTCATCGAGGTCGACGACCATCTCCTCGCGACCGGCATCGACGGCGCGTGGCTGTATGCCGTCGGCGACGTGAATGGGCGGGCGCTGCTCACCCACGCCGGTAAATACCAGGCCCGCATCGCCGGCAATCACATGGCCGGGCTCGACACCAGGGCCTGGGGCGACGTCAAAGCCGTTCCGCGAGTGATCTTCACCGATCCAGCCATTGCCGCAGTTGGCCTGACGGAGGCCGATGCCGCTGATCGTGGATTGAACGTTCACACCGTGCAATACGACGTCGGATGGACGGCAGGCGCCGCCGCTTTGGGCCAAGGGATCAAAGGCACTGCCCAGCTGGTCATCGATGGCGACCGCCAGACCATCGTGGGCGCCACTTTCGTTGGGCCGGCAGTCGGCGAGCTACTCCACGCGGCCACCATCGCCATCGTGGGAGAGGTCGATCTCAACACGTTGTGGCACGCCATCCCCTCGTTCCCAACTGTCAGCGAGATCTGGCTGCGGTTCTCCGAGGCCTACCGCGACAAATACGGCGTGCAATTCACGTAGGCCCCGCAAGCACTGCTCAGAGCTCCACCGGGTCGGCTTTGCCGATGACCACGATCCCGCTGTCGGTGACGGTGAATCGCTCCCGATCTCGGTCGAGATCGAAGCCGATCTTGGCGCCCGCAGGCACCTTGACGTTCTTGTCGATGATCGCCTTCTTCACTTGGGCGCCCCGGCCGATATCGACGCCTGAGAGGATGATCGAGTCGTGGACCTCCGAATAGGAATTGACTCGGACTTGTGGCGAGATCACCGACGTGTGGACCGACCCTCCCGAAATGATGGCTCCGGCGCTGACGAGTGAGTTCACTGCCTCCCCGCGGCGGTCATTCGCATCGTGCACGAACTTCGCGGGAGGTCGCGGGAAGTTCCATGTGAAGATCGGCCAATCCGAGTTGTACAGATCAAACTGTGGGTCAATAGACGTCAGGTCCATGCTCGAGTCGTAGTAGGCGTCGATCGAGCCGACGTCGCGCCAGTAGCCCCGCTCACGTTCGCTCTGACCAGGCACGTCGTTGTCTGAGAAGTCGTATCCAAAGGCCAGTCCCTCGTCGACCAGGGCGGGCACGATGTTGCCTCCCATGTCGTGGGCGGTCTCGACATCCTGGTCGGCGAGGATGGCTCGACGCAGCACATCAGCCCTGAAGATGTAATTGCCCATCGAGGCCAAGGCAACGTCGGGGTGGCCCGCCAGGGCGGGCGGATCGGCGGGCTTTTCGAGAAACTGGCTGATCTTCTTGTCCGCATCCATATCGAGAACGCCGAATGCCGACGCCTCGGCGCGGGGAACCCGGATGGCCGCGACGGTCACACCGGCGCCAGACTCCAGGTGCTGTTCCAGCATCTGGTTCGGGTCCATCCGGTAGATGTTGTCTGCCCCGAAGACAACAACGTGGTCCGGCTCTTCGTCGTCCAGCAGGTTGAAGTTCTGGTAGATCGCGTCCGCCGAGCCTGAGTACCACCGAGGTCCGCGACGCATTTGAGCGGGAACCGGCGTGACGTAGTTGCCCAACACGGCCGATAGGCGCCAGGTTCGAGCCAGATGAGTGTCGAGGCTGTGGGACTTGTACTGCGTGAGAACCGCGATTCGCATGAAGCGGGCGTTGACCAGGTTGGAGAGGACGAAATCGATGAGCCGGTACTGACCGCCAAACGGGACGGCCGGTTTGGCTCGGCTACGGGTCAGCGGGTAGAGCCGGCGGCCCTCGCCACCCGCCAGCACCAGTGTCATTACCTTGGGTCGATATGCCATGAATACGAACCTAGTGCGCCGCGCGTTCGGCCAGTGCCATCGAGGCTATCCGACATATCTTGGTACCGTACGGACATGCCTGCTCCTGCGACGCTTGGCCTATTCGCGGTGGCCAGCGTGATCCTCGTTGTCAGCCCGGGACCGGCTGTGGTGTACATCGTCGGCGAGGGAATCGGCGGGGGTCGCCGGGCGGGCATCTTCGCGGCCTTCGGCATCTTTGCCGGCGGATTGATCCATGTGACGGCGGCCGCGCTCGGGCTTTCGGCGCTCCTGGCAGCATCCACCAGCGCATTCACCGTCCTCAAGCTGGCCGGCGCCGGCTACCTGATCTTCACGGGGTTGAGGACGTTGCTTTCGGGAGATCATGGCGATCGTTCGGAGGTCGAGCCTCGCTCCCGCACCGACTGGCAGCGATTCCGGAGAGGTTTCATCGTCCAGGTCCTCAACCCCAAGGCGGCTGTATTCTTCGTCGCCTTTCTCCCCCAGTTCATCGACCCTGGCGGGTCGAGCTCTCAGGTCCAGGCAACGTTCCTCGGCGTCGTGTTTGTTCTCATTGCTCTTGCCAGCGACACCGCGTATGGTTTTCTGGCGGGAAGCGCAGGCAAGGCTCTCGCTTCTTCCACTCGTTTCCGGCGTATCCAACGATGGGTCTCGGGGCTCACGCTCGTCGGCCTCGGGGCGGCGGCAGCCGTGATCGGCCGCAACCCATGAGGCGGGCGCTCGTGTTCTTGCTGGTCCTCATCGCCGCCTGTGGCTCAGATGTCTCGCAGTCCTCGGGAGCCTTGCCTCCGATTGACGGCGCCGGCATTCGAGCGCTCATCGCCGAATCCGATCAGCCCCTCGTCATCAACATCTGGGCATCCTGGTGTGGGCCGTGCCGCTCGGAAGCGCCGCTGCTCAACGCTGCCCACGAAGAGTTCGGCAGGCAGGTGCGGTTCGTCGGCATCGACACCCAGGACAGCCAGGCAGACGCCGCCGCCTTCATCAACGAGTTTGGCCTCGGTGGCCTCGAGCATTTTTTTGATCAAGCCGGTTCGGTCCGAGCCGAGCTGGGTGGCTTCGGCGTTCCGGTGACCTATTTCGTGGACGCGACAGGGAACGTGACGGTCCACGCCGGCATTATCGACGAACGGGCGCTCGTTTTGGGCATCGACGAGATCACGGGTGGCTGATGGAGTTCACGCTGCTGTTCGCGGCGTTGTCAGGAGTGGCCACCGCGTGGCTTGCCGTGAAACTCCTCGACCGCTCGGAACGTCAACTCATTCCCGATCATACGTTCGAGCTGGTTCTCAACGCCGCCGTGATCGGCGTTGTCGTCGGCCGTCTGTGGGCAATGATTGCCGCAGGGACCAACCCGATCTCTCACCCCGGCGACTTCATTGTCATTCGGGGCGGCGTCGATCCGCTCGGCGCGTCGCTCGGGGCGTTGGGAGCATTGATATGGACGACGCGGCGCGAAGGCTTGACCGCTCTCGACGCCATCGCTCCCGTCGCCCTGTGGGGTTTGGCAGGTTGGCACGCTGGCTGCGTCATCACTGGATCGTGCCTCGGGGCCGCCTCTTCGCTTCCTTGGGCACTCACCGAGGCAGGGTCTGACATTGGCCGGCACCCGGTCGAGGTGTATGCGGCACTCTTGCTCGCAGCTGGGGCGCTCATGCTTGTTCGGCTCCCCGTACTGCGCCCAGGCGTTGCCGCCGCCCTGGCTCTGCTGGTGGCTGGCGCGGCACGCCTCATCACGGAACCGCTCCGACTCTCGCTGGGGGGCGGCCGCACCGGACTCTATGTGATCGGGGTCGTTGTTGCCGGCGTTGCCGCGGTGGCGCTGGCCCGCCGCGACGCTGCCAGAGCCATCCAGAACGGATCGCCACCAGAGCGCCAATAAGGCTGAATCGCGGCGGATGGCGTAAACTGCGAGGCATGGTGGAGCCAACTGCGACAAACAACGACGAATACTACGAACTGGTAGCAGCCGTGACCCCGACGGTGCAAGCCCTGATGGACGATCACCGCGAGCGTCGAGAGCATTGGTATGCCCACGAATATGTTCCATGGGAGCAGGGCCGCAACTACCGCGAAGAGCCTTGGGACGAGTCGCAGTGCAGCCTATCGCCGGAAGCCCGCACCGCCCTGGTTCTGAACCTGCTCACTGAGGACAACCTCCCGTACTACCACGCCGAAATCGAGTCGCACTCGAAGACTCATCCGGTCCTCAAAGAGTGGAACCACTTATGGACGGCTGAAGAGGGTCAGCACGCCATCGCCATTCGCAGCTACCTGCTCACCAGCCGCAACTGCGACCCCCGCGAGCTCGAGGACGACCGCCTGGCCACAATGGAAACCGGCTACAACTCGGGCGCCGCCAACCCTGCCGCGCTCTTCGCGTACACCGCCGTACAGGAGCTGGCGACGAGGGTCTCGCATCGCAATGCCGGCCGCATCACCGACGACGAGACCGCCTACGAGATCATGGCTCGGATCGCCACCGATGAGAACCATCACTTCATGTTCTATCGCGGCGTCGTCACCGCGATGATGAAGGAAGCGCCCAGCTTGGTCTTGCCAAACATCTACCGGGTGCTGGCCGATTTCGAGATGCCCGGTATTGGCATGCCCAACTATCTCCGTCGCGCCGTCGAAGTGGCCAAGGCGGGCGTGTACAACATGCGGATCCACCATGACCGCGTGGTGATGCCGCTGCTGCGGGACTGGAAGATCGGTTCCATCACGGGACTGTCGGCGACGGCGCAAGAGGTCCAAGAGAAGATCATGGAGCTCCCCAAGGCCATCGAGCGGAAGGCCCAGGCCTTCGAGCGCCGATATAGCGTCGCCCCCGGCTAGCCGGCGCCTGGTGGGGAAGTAGGAATCCGGAACGAGACCGAGCCGCCCGGTGCGTCCCGATCGATCCAGATCGAGCCACCATGGGCCTCGACGACGCTCTTGGCAATCGCCAACCCGAGGCCCGTGCCGCTCCCCCGGCGCCGGGACGGGTCGTCGGTAGCAAAACGGTCGAAGGCACGCGGCACCAGGTCAGGCGGAAACCCGGGCCCGTCATCGGCGACGGAGACGTGGGCAAAACCATCGGCCGTCCTCGTCGTGACTTCGACGACGGACCCATCCGGCGCATAGCGGAGGGCGTTGTCCACCAGATTGCGGAGCACACGCCCCAGGGCTGCCGCATCACCACGGACCGGAACCGGAGTCGAGCCGCCGACTCGTACGGTGACGCGGGCTGCGGCCGCCAAGGGAGCCAAGGCCTCCACGGTCTCGTCGGCCAGCTCGGCCACATCGACGTGCTCATAAGGTCGGACTCCTCCGGCTTCGAACGAAGTCAACACGGCGAGATCATCGATGAGCACCGCCAGGGTGTCGATGTCCGTCTTCATTGACTTCAAGTACCGATCTGGGTCCTCTACCAGGCCATCCTCGATCGCTTCGATGGCGACCCGCATGGCAGTGAGTGGGGTTCGCAGATCGTGGCCGATCGCAGCCAGAAACTCGCGGCGGGTGGCCTCATCCTTTTCTCGCACGGCCCTGGCCTCGGCGAGGCGCACAATCATGGCGTCGACTTGTCGGGCTGTTTCCCCCACCTCATCGATGCGATCGATGCCGGTGGAAACCGTCAGATCCCCGTCCCCGACGGCTCGGACCGTGGCCACCAGTTGGTTCAGGTCGTCGGTGAGCCGCCCGGTCACCGTGATGGCCAGGGTCACCCCGAGGGCGACACCCAACCCCAGGGCGATCAAGACGATCCGCAGGTCATGGGCGTTGATGACCATCGACCACGCCGAGACGGCCACTGCCACAGCTGCCACGAGAACCGAAGATACGGCCAAGACCTGCAACGTGGTGCGAAGTGAGCGGAACCGAGAGCCGCGGCTCATCCAAGCGGCCACTGCACTTGCCAGCAACGCCACACCGCCGAAGATGGTGTAGAGCATCAGTCGGTCGCTCGACGTTGGCTGCATGGCGGCCTCGACGATGAGGAGCCCAAGCACGACAACGATGATGAGGGGGGCTACGAGTTTCATGGTTCAAACCGATACCCGACGCCGCGCACGGTCACCAGATAGCGGGGCGACTCGGGATCAACTTCGATCTTATTGCGTATCCGCCGAATGTGGACGGTCACGGTGGAAGGGTCCTGCCACTCGGGAGACGATTCCCACACATGGTGGAGAAGCTGAGAGCGTGAGAACACCTGGCGGGGTGAGTCGGCCAAGAACGCCAAGACGTCGAATTCCTTCACCGTCAGCCGGGCATCAGCGCCGGCCACGGTGACCTCGCGGCTGGCCAAGTCGATGGTGAGAGCCCCAAAGGTGAGCCGTCCAGCGGGCTGGCGAGCAGTTCCTGCGGTTCGGCGCAACACGCTTTTCACCCGCGCCGTCAGCTCACGGGGCGAGAAGGGTTTGATGACGTAGTCGTCGGCGCCGAGCTCGAGGCCGATCACTCGGTCGGTCTCGTCAGCACGAGCGGTGAGCATGATGACGGGCAGGTCGCGTTCGGCGCGGATCGAAGAAAGGATGTCGAGGCCTCCGATGCCTGGCAGCATGATGTCGAGGACCACCAAATCGGGGCGAAACGAGTCGAGCTTGGCCAACGCCTCGTCGCCCGTGGCGGCTTCCCCAACGCCGAAGCCATCCCGTTCGAGATAGCGAGTGACCACTTCACGAACCATCGGCTCGTCGTCGACGATCAGTACTCGCTTTGCTTGCATCTGATCATGCTATTGCCGGCTGACCCCAACCCCAACGCTTGGCAAGCGAATTCACCGCTTGTTCACGAGTGCCGCCGGGGTGGGAGCTGGTAAGCATGAGACCTACACTTTGACCGTGTCCATTCCTCTTTTGCTCACGCTCGTAGATGCCGGTGTGCGTCTCGGCTCGACCACCGTTCTTCGCAATCTGTCACTCGAGCTCGCCCAGGGCGAGGTGTTGGGCATCGAGGGTCCCAACGGTGCAGGGAAGTCGACGTTGTTGAGGGTATGCGCCACCTTGCTGCCTCTCGATATCGGCTCCGGGACGGTTTTTGATGCCGATCTCGGCTCGCCAGGCGCCCAATCCGTCCGGCCCGAGATAGGGCTGCTAGCACATCAACCAGCCCTCTACGACGAGCTGACCCTTCGGGAGAACCTGTCGTTCTATGCCCGACTACTGGGCTGTCGACAAGGCCGGGTGGATGAGCTTCTCGAAGGCGTTGGCTTGAGTGCCGCGGCTGATCGAAGGGCCGACCAAACCTCGCAGGGCATGCTACGTCGCGTCGATCTCGCTCGCCTCCTCCTCATGGAGCCTCGGTTGCTGCTTCTCGACGAGCCCCACGCTGGTCTCGACAGCGCCGCGGAGAAGCTGATCGCCGCCGTCGTCGCCGACGTCATCGCACGCGAGGGCGCCGCCATCATCGTTGCTCACGATACGTCCCGTCTCGCCGACGTGACGACTCGGCGCTTGCGCCTCGAGCGCGGTGGCCTCACATGACCTTTTGGAAGGCCGCTGCAGTGATCATGCGCAAGGATCTCACGGTGGAAGGGCGATCGGGCGAGGTGCTGTGGATCACGATTCCGTTCGGCTTGATTGCCCTCTTCCTCATCCCCCTGGCCTTGCCACTCGACAACCCGTTGTTGCAGCGGATTGCCGGTCCGATGTACTGGGTGATCCTTCTGCTTTTCGGTATGACCATTGCCCTCCGGCAGTCGGCCACCGGGACCACGCCACAACGCGAGGCTCTGCGGATGTTGGGGGTGGACGCAGCCGCCCGGTTCACGGGTCGCGTGCTCGCTACCACACTTCTCTCGCTGGCGTTCGCACTGGTGCTCGCCCCAGCAACGGTCGTGCTGTTCGACGCCAACCTGCCGAGCGGCTGGCCGCTGCTCATTCCGATCGTAATGGCGGTGACGCTCGGCCTCGGCATCGTCGGTACCGTCGCCGCCGAGCTCACTCGTGGGCTTCGCACCAGGACCGCGCTCGCGCCGCTGCTGGTTGCTCCGCTGGCAGCTCCGTTGCTCGTCGCTGCCGCCCAAGCCACGGAGTCGTTGTCTCGGGGGGACAGTATCCTGCTCCCAGCCCTCATAATCGCATTCACCGTCCTGGGCCTGGCCGTCATCGGAGTTCTCACCGCCGGGCCGCTGGAGGAAACGCAATGAAAACCCGATACGTACTGTCCTTGCTGGCGCTGGCAGCGTTGGGCTATGGCTTCTACCTCTCCGGCCAGCATCCCCCCGACGCGGTCCAGGGGGAATACGTGCGGATCATCAACGTCCACGTGCCCGCTTCTTGGGTGGCGTTCGCAGCCTTTGGCGGAACCCTTCTTGGCAGCCTCGGTTGGCTGGCCACCCGCCGACGGCGGTTCGACGCATTCGCAGCTGCGTCGGCTGAAGTCGGGGTCTTTTTCACCGCACTGTCACTGCTGTCTGGCATGATCTGGGGACAGGTGACCTGGGGCATCGCCTGGGATTGGGGCGACGCGCGAATGGCTTCGACGGCGCTCATGTTCTTCATTTACCTCGGCTACATGGGCCTGCGCCGAGGCATGCCCGATGAGACGGAACGAGCGAAACGATCGGCCGTGATCGGGGTGCTCGGATTCCTAACGGTCCCACTCAGCTATTTCTCGGTGAACCTGTTTCGCTCACTCCATCAGACCCAGTCGGTCAGGCCGGACGGGTGGCAGATCGAGAGCGGCGAGATCGTCACTTCGATGCTCATCAATGTGGCGGCATACACCTTGGTGTACCTGGTGTTTGTGACGTGGCGGACCAGCCAGGGGATGGTTCCTGACCATCCCGAGCTTGGTTCTGACTTGGCGGGCGACGCGGTGGTCGCACCGTCGTTGGGCGGCCGCGATGAGTGAAACGGCGGTCTGGCTCTCGTTTCTCGCTGCGTACGGATTCATGGCGGCCTACGTCGTGACGCTCGTGCGCCGCGACCGCCGTCTGAAAGCCCGCCGGTCGAAGGACTGACGTGTCCAATCGTTGGTTCGTGATCCCTGCGATCGGCGTGATGACGGTGATCGTCGCATTCATCCTGTTCAGCGGGCTGGCCGATAACACGGTGTATTACCTGTTCGTCGACGAAGCCCTGGAGCGACGCACCGAGTTCGCCGATGGCGAGCGATTCCGGCTGGCGGGCATAGTGGTGCCGGGCTCCATCGACGACTCCGGCTCGGAACTCGTCTTCACCGTGACCAACGGCGAGGATCAGATCACCGTGGTGACTTCGACCACTCCCCCACAGCTTTTCCAGGAGGACATCTCGGTGCTGTCGGAGGGGTATTGGGAGGGTGGCCGCTTCCGCGCCGAACAACTCATCGTGCAGCACAGCGAGGAGTATCGCGCCCCAGAAGGGTACGAAGAGGCCGAGGCGTGAACGCCTTCTTGGGTGGGCTCAGCGTCTTGGCCGCGCTCGCTGGAACGGGCTGGCTGGTCATCGCCGGGTACCGCACCTCCAGAGGACGCGAGGCTGCACTCGACATACCCGTCAAGCTCTACCTCGGCGGAGCTGTGATGGCTATGGTGGTTTTGCAGCTGGCGCTTCTCACCGATGACTTCTCATTGGCCTATGTCGCCAACCACAGCCGCACCACCACCCCGTTCGTGTTCAAGGCCGCCTCGGCATGGGCTGCGCTCGAGGGAAGCATCGTCCTGTGGGGTCTGGTTCTCGCCGGCTACACCTATCTCGTGTACCGGAGCTGGCGCCGCCATCCCGACTCGCTGGGGGCCGGTGCCCTGGTCGTCATGGGCCTGGTTGGCGTGTTCTTCTTCGGAATGATGGCCACGATCGCCAACCCTTTCGAAGTATGTACCTCGGCGGTCGGGTCGAACTGCCTCGCTTCCAGCCCGGCGCCGTGGGCCCAGGCGGTCGCCGTGGCTGATGGGCGCGGCCCGAACCCACTCCTACAAAACCACATCTTGATGGCGGTCCACCCGCCGATGCTGTACCTGGGATACGTTGGGTTGACCGTCCCATTCGCGTTTGCAATGTCTGCGCTGGCGCTTGCCCAGCCCGGCATCGAATGGGCGAAGCGAACCAAAGGCTGGACGCTTTCGGCCTGGATGTTCTTGACTGTGGGGATCGTCCTCGGCGGCTGGTGGTCGTACGAAGTGTTGGGGTGGGGGGGGTATTGGGCCTGGGACCCGGTAGAGAACGCCTCATTCCTCCCCTGGCTGCTGGCAACCGCCTTCATCCATTCGAGCTTCGTGCAGATGCGGCGGGGCATGTTGCAGGCATGGAATTTCCTGCTCGTGATCTCGACGTTCTCGCTCACCATCCTGGGCACGTTTCTGACCCGGTCCGGGACCATCGCCAGCGTGCATTCGTTCACCCAGAGCGCCGTGGGCCCGGCCCTGCTGGGAATGCTGCTGATCACCGTGGTTGTGTCGTTCGGGCTGTTCGCGCGCCGCAGCCATCTGGTGGCCCAAAGCCCACGATTGGAGTCGCTGTCGAGCCGGGAGGGGGCATTCTTGGCCAACAACCTCCTCTTGACGGTGTTTGCCTTCGTCGTCCTGACCGGGACCCTCTTCCCATTGCTGGTCGAAGCGTTCTCGGGCGACACCATTGGAGTCGGACGGCCGTTCTTCGACCAGTTCGCCGTCCCACTGTCGTTTGCCCTTCTCCTGGCCATG
>Ga0224508_10003565_pt1 | contig 12840 bp, 14 predicted proteins | sample SF_Jan12_sed_USG_4_FD_170157 | JGI IMG/M metagenome (GOLD analysis project Ga0224508, IMG submission 170157) | Sediment microbial communities from San Francisco Bay, California, United States - SF_Jan12_sed_USGS_21 | ecosystem: Environmental > Aquatic > Marine > Sediment | place: USA...
GGCAACGCATAAAGCTGGATCTTGGCAAAGTCGATGCGGAGGCCTTTGAAAATCTACGGGCGGCATACCACAGGCAGCAGCAGGATACGTTCTTCCGCAACAATACGATCACGGGTGTCACTGAACACGTTGTCAGAAGCGGTGAGTCCGTCTGGATACTCGCGCTTAGGAAATACGACGTACCGGTGTGGCTGTTTCGCCAGTACAACCCGGAAGTCGACATGGACAATGTGCGGCGCGGTACCCGCCTGAATTTCCCGATACTCGTCAGCAATACGCCAGGCTAGGAGCCTGCCTGACTTAGGGGATCGTAGCGAGGCGATTGGGAAACGCAGGACAGTTTTTTGATCGTTTGAGGAGCATACGACTGTAGGGACGCAAGAGGTAGACCGATGCAAGATGTCATAACGGAGTGGGTTCTACGTAACGACAAATCGGCAGGATTGCCGATTTGCACGGGCGCAGCCGGCCTCGAAGAGGTGCGGCACAGGGATTTGCCGCATGCAAAGGATCGAGAAAATGGACCTGCTTCCCATCGCCGCAGTAGATACGGCCTAAGTCCGACAGGCTCCTAGTGCACGTTCGGCCGGGACTCGTCGCATTTCGGTTGCTTCCGGTCCTCTTTGTAACGGTCGCCTCCATGGCCTACGTCGGTTATGTAGAAGGCGCCGACGCATACGTCATCAGAAACATCACGCCAATGCTGATCGTTATCGTGCTGTCGATCCTGACGCTCTACCGGGGCGGGGGCAGCTGGACGGGTGCTGGCTGGCGTTGGCCGCTCGGCACGCTTGGATTTGCAGTACCTGCAGTGGGGCTGTCGTTGTACCTTCATTACGGCTACGCAGTCGATCTCGATGGCGTGTTTGACGACGCTGTCTATCCATTGGAATTGTTTCGATATCTACCGGCCTATACCGCTGTGGCGGGTGCAATCGGCTTCGCGATCGGCTGGATCGCCGGCCGGAATATCTAATGGATATGCGGCAAGAAAAGGCAACAACGTGCACCGGTCCGTTTTCAGGCCGGTCCCGGTTTGGTAATCTGCCGGAATCCAGAAGGATCGAGAACACCTTGCAGAGACTAATCAAACACTTACCGGCTGCGCTAACAGCACTCAGTCTGCTGGCTGTGCCCGTGCACGCCGGTGATTTTCCGATCGCTGACAAGGTGATCGTGGAGAAACAGAATCGCAAACTGCATCTGGTGAATAGTGGCAGCGTGTTTCGTACCTTCGATATCGCACTTGGCGTTGCCCCGGTCGGTGACAAGGAGCGCGAGGGCGATCAGAAGACGCCCGAAGGCCTTTATTCGCTCGACGGCAGGAATCCGGACAGCGATTTTTTTCTGTCGATTCACATCTCCTATCCCAATTCATCAGATCGCGCGGAAGCCAGGCGCAATGGCTATGATCCCGGCGGCGCGATAATGATCCATGGTCAGCCGAACCTGCCGACCTATTCCGCGGCCTATTACCGGAAAGAAGACTGGACCAACGGCTGCATCGCGGTCTCAAATTCTGACATGATCGATATCTGGCTCATGACGCCAGATGGCATCGCGATTGAGATCCGTCCCTGACATCACCGGAAGAATAATTTGCAACATGCGGAAATAGTCACCGGCACGTCCCTGCGGGCCGACAGCGATGAAACGGTTGACGCCGAAGTCTGGCCAGAAGGCAGCCTCGAGGTACTTTCACCGGTAGAAGCGGAGCAGCTCAGGCAGCACGGTGAGGGTGGGCTCCATGCGCTGTTGCGGCGTTCTATCCTGGCGGTCCTCAATTCCGGAGCCAATACCGACGATGCCCGCGCGGTCCTGCAGAAATATCGGGACTTCGAGGTTGGCTTCAAGCAGCAGGACCGCGGGCTGCAAGTCACCCTGAAGGGTGCACCGGCAACAGCCTTTGTCGACGGGACCATGATTCGTGGCATCCGGGAGCTGTTGTTCGCCGTCCTGCGGGATATAGTGTTTACCGACCACGAACTACGCGCCGCCGGGCGTTTTGATCTCAAATCATCGGCGAATATCACCAATGCCGTGTTCCACATATTGCGCAATGCCCGAATTCTGCAATTACCCGAGAAGCCGGACCTCGTCGTCTGCTGGGGTGGTCACGCAATTGGCCGCGACGAATATGATTACACCAAGAAAGTCGGGTACGAACTCGGATTGCGCGCGCTGAACGTGTGTACCGGTTGTGGCCCCGGTGCGATGAAGGGACCGATGAAAGGCGCGACTATCGGGCACGCGAAGCAACGTATCCCGGACGGTCGCTACATCGGCGTTACAGAGCCCGGCATCATCGCCGCGGAGTCACCAAACCCGATCGTAAACTCGCTGGTGATATTGCCGGACATGGAAAAACGACTCGAGGCATTCGTTCGGATTGCACACGGCGTCGTGGTATTTCCGGGCGGCGTCGGCACGGCGGAGGAGATTTTGTACCTGCTCGGCATTCTGCTGAACCCCGACAATAACGAGCTGCCGTTGCCGATGATCATGACCGGTCCGGTCGACAGTGAGCCGTATTTTCGGCTGATCGATGATTTTATTGGAGATACGCTCGGCACTGAGGCGCAAAAACGATACAAAATCATTATCGATGATCCCGAAAAAGTCGCGCGCAAAATGTCTGAGGGCATCGATGACGTCTGGAAGTTTCGCAAGAAGCATGGTGAGGCTTACTATTTCAACTGGCGCCTGAAGATCGATGAGATTTTTCAACAACCATTCAGGGCAACGCACAAATCGATGCGCTCGATTGATCTTGCTGCCGACTTACCGGTGCACGTTCTGGCCGCAAACTTGCGGCGCGTTTTTTCCGGTATCGTTTCCGGAAACGTTCGCGATGACACGATGGCGGCAATCGAAGAGCATGGTCCGTTTGAGATCCGCGGTTCCGAGCGCCTGATGAAATTGCTGGATGGTTTGCTGACAGATTTCGTCGATCATGGTCGCATGAAACTGGCGAGCGAATCCTACGCACCCTGTTATCGGGTGATGATTTAGCGGGTCCGCCAGGTGGTGGCCGCAACGATCCCTTTTGCATTTAGTTAAACAGGGCACCCCGTGTCCTGGAGTGCGCACTTTATTAAGTAAAAAAGCCGCCGTAATATGTTGATATTTATGTAAATAATACCTAAAGCTACTGTGATGTAGTTCCTGTGCCCCGCGTTCTCTGCAACGTAGCATCTGTCCAAAGATATAAATGAGCAGATGCTTATGCAGGACAGCAAAGAAATTACCTGGGCCAGTGACTACAGCGCCGAAACGGATGAAGAACCGAAAGCAAACGATCGCGAGATCGGCGTGCATGCCGGCGACAAACCCGACGCGGACGGTTGGCAACAGTATCGCAGGTGGATTTCCAAAGCACCGGCACCGCGCAGTCGACGCACCGGCGTTGACCCGTCTCTCTACACCTGGAAGGGATATCGAACCTGGACTGAGCAAGTCAAACGCAAGTGGTCCGACTCCTAAACATCTGAGCAGCAAGCTGGCCCGCTGACAGGTACTTTGTAAGCTCAAAAATTACCATTTCGATTTCTTCGTGTAATCGCGCGTGACTCAGTTCACACGATTTATTTGTGCTTGCGATTTTTGCGCACAGATTATGTTGCGGTCAGTCGGCAAACGATAAGTAAGTCCGCAAAAAAGTCCGATCGAGTTCTCTTTTTTGCCCATTGGTAAGGGTCAGAAACGCCTTCTAAAGCAAGCTGTGATCTGCCTCACGGTGACCACAATATGAGGGGACTATAGTCGCTGTTAATGGACAACACTTAAGAACATGGATGTATGTCAAACAAGTGCGCTCAAAATGAATCGCCGGTAATGACTCTCAAGAACGAGTCATCACGTCAACGCTGGGAACTGTTCCATCGTGCAATCGCACATGCGAAACAGTCGAATGTCAGCGCCATGCAGGATGCAGATTCCACCGCAGGTGAGACCAAGCGTCCAGGCCCCATTCTCTCGATTGCCAGATAAGTTACAGCGAGCACACAGCTGATGGAATGCCTGGTCCAATACCTCGACGATCTCGAAGACCTGCTCTACGCGTTGGCGCTAAAGGCCGAACGCATCCGTCAGACGCTTCGATTCTTCCTGTCCATGGTAGCCGCTGTTGCTTTGCAGGCAGGCGGCGTATACATCGCATTAAAGAATCCTCCGCTGGCCGTTGCCGTAGCGTCGCTGCTGCTGGTTGGCCTGCTGTTTCGTGCTGTCGTCGGCCCTGCCCCGGAAGCACGGCCCGCCTGACCCACTGATTCCGTTTCGGAATCCCACTCGAAAGCTTGAAAATCCTGATGGAGTCACTATCGTGTCTGTCCGCGCGAATGGCGTAATGCCGCGCCCAATACATTGTGATTCAGGAGGGAGACCAGGTGAGTGAAGAGAACGGCCGGGAGACCCTCGGGTTTCAGACCGAGGTCCGGCAATTGCTGCAGCTAATGATTCATTCGCTGTACAGCAACAAAGAAATCTTTTTGAGAGAACTGATATCCAACGCATCCGATGCCGCTGACAAGCTTCGTTTTGAGGCGCTGGCTGCACCCGAATTGCTGAAAGACGATCCCGACCTGCAAATTAGCGTGAGCTTCGATGCCGCCGGCAAGACTCTTGCTGTCACCGACAACGGCATCGGCATGTCACGCGATGAGTTGATCGAAAATCTCGGCACGATAGCGAAGTCGGGTACTGCCGAGTTTCTGCAACAAATGACTGGTGACGAGCAAAAAGACGCCGGCCTCATTGGCCAATTCGGTGTGGGTTTTTACTCCACATTTATTGTCGCCGACAAGGTCGAAGTGTCGACTCGCCGGGCAGGGCTTGATGCGAGCGAAGGTGTCCGCTGGGAGTCTGAGGGGCAGGGAGAATTCACGATCGAGGCGGCAGAGATTGAGCAACGGGGCACGACCGTTACCCTGCACTTAAAAGATGCGGAAAAGGAATTCGCCGACGAGTTCCGACTTGATTCGCTAATTCGAAAATACTCCGACCATATTGGTTTTCCGGTGCTTCTCTTAAACCTCGGCGAAGAGGACGGGGAACCCAAGACCGTCAATTCAGCGACCGCACTATGGACCCGTTCCCGATCCGAGGTTGGAGAGGACGAATACAAGGAGTTTTACAAACATATCGCACACGATTTCGTCGACCCCTTGTGCTGGAGCCACAACCGCGTCGAAGGAAAAAGGGAATACACGAGCCTCCTGTACATTCCCGCCAGGGCACCTTTCGATCTGTGGAACAGGGACGCACCACGCGGCCTGAAATTGTACGTGCAGCGGGTTTTCATAATGGATGAGGCGGAACAGTTTCTGCCCCTGTACCTGCGTTTCGTCAAGGGCATCGTCGATTCATCGGACTTGCCGCTGAACGTCTCCCGGGAGCTGCTGCAGCAGAACCCGGAACTCGACGCCATGCGTGGTGCATTGACGCGGCGGGTGCTGGATATGCTGCAAAAGATGGCAATGAAGGACGCCGACGACTACCAGAAATTCTGGGGCGAGTTCGGGCAGGTCATCAAAGAAGGTCTGGTCGAGGATCAACAGAATGCGGAGAAGATTGCCCGATTGCTGCGCTTCGCATCGACGCACACCGATTCCGCCCGACAGGATCAGTCCTTGTCCGATTACGTTTCACGTGCAGGGGCAGATCAGGACAAGATTTACTTCATTCTCGGAGACAACTTCGACACAGTGAACGCGAGCCCGCATCTCGAGCAACTACGTGAGAAGGGCCTGGAGGTTTTGTTGCTGTATGACCGCATCGATCCCTGGATGGTCGATCACCTGCCGGAATTCGAGGGCAAGGCATTTGTGGATGTTGGCCGTGGCCAGCTCTCATTGCCTGATGGCGAGGGTGAGTTGACGCAGGCGACGATGAATGACGAGAACAAGCCACTGCTGAAGAAAATAAAGAAAACGCTCAATGACCGCGTCGACTCGGTCAACATCAGCCAACGTCTCGTCAATTCGCCGGCATGCGTCGTAACGGCTGAGCAGGATCTCACGCCGCAACTACGGCGCATGCTCGAGGCATCCGGCCAGGAATTGCCGGATTCCAAACCGATTCTCGAGATCAATATCGAACACCCGCTGGTGCAAAGGCTGTCTGCCGAGGCCGACGACAAACGCTTCAGCGAGCTGTCAAACGTAGTGCTGGATCACGCGTTGCTGGCGGAGGGTGCGCAGCTATCCAATCCAGCAGAGTACGTGCGCCGGATCAATCAGTTATTGCTGGACATCGAGAGAGGCACGGACGCCTGATGACAGCTGTTTAGAGGTACCTTACAATCCCTATCCGCATGGAATCAGAACCGACATGACTCAAGCAGACACGACTGAAACCGACCTCCGCTCCCGGCTGACCGATGAGCAATTTGAGGTCACGCAAAATTCCGCCACCGAAGCCCCTTTCTCCGGCAAGTATGTCGATCACAAGGATGACGGCGTCTACCGGTGCATTTGTTGCGCAGCCGAGTTATTCAGCTCGGAGCACAAGTACGATTCACGGAGCGGCTGGCCCAGTTTCTGGTTACCTCTTGCAGGCGACAAAGTGCGTACGGTCGAAGATCACAGTCGCGGCATGGTTCGGCAAGAGGTCGTTTGCGCCAATTGCGACGCCCACCTTGGTCATGTATTCGAAGACGGGCCGCAACCTACCGGCCTGCGCTATTGCATCAATTCTGCGTCACTCGATTTCGACAAACCCGAGTGACGTGCAAACACGATTGACTGAAGGCACAGTAAATGAAATCAATGCAACTGATCATCTGGCTCGGCATAACGATGGCACTCTCCGCGTGCGGCGATACAGGGACTGACGGTAATGCAACGGTGGAGCAGAATATGCCTGAAGCGCCGGCGATCGAAGCGGTCGAAATTGTGCCTGGATTGTCCATGCGAATTCTGCGCGAGGGAACTGGAGCGCCCGCAGAAGCAGGACATACGGCGATCGTGCATTACACGGGTTGGCTTTACGATGAGTCTGCGGAGAATAATCGCGGTGACAAATTCGATAGTTCTGTCGATCGCGGCCAGCATTTCCCGTTTCCACTCGGCGCACGGCGTGTCATTCGCGGCTGGGATGAGGGCGTAGTCGGTATGAAGATTGGCGAGGTTCGCGAACTGACCATCGCACCGGAGATGGCCTACGGAGATCGCCAGGTTGGCGATCTGATTCCGCCGGGTTCAACGCTGGTATTCGAAGTCGAACTTGCCGATCTTGAAGGCCTCGATACGGAACCTGCGGCCAACCCCTGACCAGTATTCAGGGGAACTCAATCGAAAATTCAATGCGGCGATTGAGTTCGCGCGCCCGCGTATTGTCTTCTGAAACGAGCGGCTCGGACGAACCGGCGCCGTGGGTCTGAAGTCGCTCTGCGGCGATTCCTCGCCCAACCATAAATGCGACGACTGATTCAGCCCGGGCCTTGCTCAAATGCCGGTTGGTGTCCTCATTGCCTGAGTTGTCCGTGTGACCGGTAATCAGGATCGCCGCAGACGGACAGTCAGCAGCGATCTGTACAAGCTCGTCAAGCAGCGAATAAGCATTTGAGTTCAGTTCATCACTTGCCTGTTTGAAGCCGATGTGGCGGCCGGTCGACGCCGCTGCGAACAGCTGGCGACATTGTTCTTCCAGAGAAGCGCCGATCTTCAGCTCCTCTACTTCATAACGGAATCGCGTCCCCCGGGGCAAATGCTCCTCGATACGCGCGCTTGCCGCCACCCAGGCGGCCTGGTCCGGCGTGAATCCTCTGATGTAAATCTGCTGTTCATCGACATAGGCTGTCGACGTATGTGTGGCACTGATGGCACGTAGCACAAGCTCAGTGATGAGCGGCCAGGTCGGCGCCAGCGACGTCCGCAGTCGCAGTTCCATGCTGATCTGGCTACGGGTCAGGAACGATTCGGCGATCAGCTGCATGCGGGATTCGTGGGCAACAGAGCGAACGTCCCCCGCAATCGTGAGCTGTGAATTTCGGCGCTCGATAATCAGCACCGGCGGTTGCGGTGCCGCTTCAACCGGCCCCGGCAATTCCTGGGTTACCGCAATGCGGCCAGTAGCCGCGAAGTAAATCGTGGCGGCGCCAATGGCGGTAACTAGCGCAGACCTGAAGAACGACACTTCAGGAAGGATTATAGTTTTTCTGATAATGCAGGTCGCGAGCCTGTCCGATCCAGTCTTCGCGATAAATGCGGCTGCGAAATCCCTTAAGGCGCTGTGCAACCCGGTCGATGTCGTACTCGCTCATTTCGGCAATCTGATTGAATCGGAAGATGCCGAGATCGTTTAATGTCTTTTCAATCGCAGGTCCAACGCCTTTGATCTGCTTGAGGTCGTCATTCTTGCCGTCCGCTCCGGAGTTGCCGCCAAGCGAGGGGCGTTCGACCGTTAGTAAATCATCGCAGTCCGCAGCAGGATCTTCGTCTAATTCATCATCTTCTTCAACGAATTCATCTGCGGGGAGAAGAATCTCTTCCGACGTCGTATATTCTTCGACGGCCTCCGGCTCCTCCTCCATTTCATCGTCATCGTCATCGACATTCGCGCCACGAATCTGATCCTGGAGTTGCGAAACTGCATGCGCCGTCGTATCGGAGTGCGGTTCGTTCGACGCATCCAGGCCGTCCGGCAGGGCTTCCGCATCCACCGGTTCGATACGGGTCTGGTTCGTTCTCGCCATTTCTTCAAACGACTCGATCCGTGACCTGAGCGTTTCAAGTTCTGCTTCGAGCTCGCGCGCCTGTTTGTCGCGCTCCTGAAATTTCTCGACCAACGGTGGCACTCGACTTTGCCAACTCGTCAGTTCGCGACTCAAACGGAAAATCTTGTCGTCCTTTTCCTTGAGCCCGGTGGCGGAACTCTTGTTCTGAATTTCACGGTTTTCAATGGCGCTCTTGAGTTTGTCGCGTTGCGCTTTTGTGACTTCAAGCGTGCTCCGGTAGTCCTTGAGCTGACGCTGCAATTCGTCGCGACGTTCAAACGCTTCTTTCAGCGAATCTGACAGTTCTTTGGCGCGATTGATAGAGTCCTTATGCGAGGCCTGGTATTGGCTGATCTGTTCCATCAGGCTTTTGTTTTGTTCAGCAAGACGACCGTGCTCGGATTGCTGTGACTCCAGCTGATCCTGCCAACCGGCGTTGACCGCGATTTTTTCCTTCGCCGATCGTTCACCACGAAAGATCCAGCCGAGCACAACGCCCACAACCAGCGCAAGCGCCAGTAGTCCGATGTGTATGGCAGTCATCTCAGGCATCGCTCATTTCCTTAGAACCTGCGACTTCAACACTGACTTTATGAGGCCAGGCGAATCCTGTCCATTTCGTCCAATACGTCGCTAATCTGTTCAACCGCCCAGTCGATTTCCTCGCGACTAATGACCAGGGGCGGCGCCAGCCGCACAACCGTCTCATGAGTTTCCTTGCTCAGAAGACCGCGGTCCATCAAAGCTTCACAAATTTCTCGCGCGCTGCCCTGTGACGGGTCAATCTCAATACCGACAAACAGTCCGCTACCCCTGATCTCGGTGATCATCGGGCTGTCAAGCTGCCGCAGTTTCCCGATCAGGTAATCGCCCATCTCACGGCTTCGTTCCGGCAGCTTTTCCTCAACCAGAATCTTCAATGCTTCGAGCCCGACCGCAGAAGCCAGTGGATTGCCGCCAAAGGTGCTGCCGTGCGTTCCGGGCACGAAAATGTCCATGACTTCCTTTTTCGACAAAAACATTGAAACGGGCAGGATGCCGCCGCCGAGCGCCTTGCCGAGAATCAGGCCATCGGGTTTGACATCCTCGTGATCACAGGCGAGCAGGCTGCCGGTGCGGCCAAGCCCTGTCTGGATTTCGTCTGCAATTAGCAGCACATTATTTTTGCGGCAAATCTCCTGGCATCTTTTCAGATATCCTTTCGGCGGAATAACGATGCCGCCTTCGCCCTGGATCGGCTCAATCAGGAACGCAGCAGTGTTCGGCGTAATCAGGCTCTCGAGCGCGTCGGCATCGCCGTACTGGACAACCTTGAATCCTGGCGTCAGTGGGCCGAAATTCTTCTGGTATTCCTTCTCGTCAGAAAACGAAATGATCGTCGTCGTGCGCCCATGGAAATTGCCGGTGCAAACGATTATTTCCGCCTGATTCTGCGCGATGCCTTTGACTTCATAGCCCCAGCGGCGGGCTGCTTTGACCGCAGTCTCAACGGCTTCCGCGCCAGTATTCATCGGTAACGCCATGTCCTGCCCGGTCAGCTCGCAGGCGAGTTCAAGAAATGCGCCAAGCTGATCCGTGTAGAAGGCGCGGGACACGATGGTCAGTTTGTCGACCTGTTTCTTGACGACCTCGGCCAGCCGGGGATTGGCGTGCCCGTGGCTCACGGCGGAGTAGGCGCTCATCATGTCCAGGTATTTCTTGCCGTTCTCGTCCCAGACGAAGACGCCTTCGCCGCGTGACAGTACAACAGGCAGTGGATGGTAGTTATGCGCGCAAAACTTATTTTCGAGGTCGATTGTCGATGACATGATATTCACTATTCGGAATTGGCCGGGTTCGCAGCACAGACGATCATGCGCTGCATAAGGTCATAATTTTACAGCAATATTGGGCTAACAGGCCAGCAGCAGATGGGCCTTTGGCAGATTAAGATCGACCCGCGCTGTGCACTCGGACGACAAGCTGTCGTGCTGGGGATAGGATTGGGCGCCTCCGGTGCAGCGGTGGATGAAACGGAAAGCAATGGCAAAACTGCCGAAGTCACAAGCAGTTCAGATCAACGGTCCGGCGGGCAACCTGGAGGGCCTTCTCGAAGCGCCACAAGGCGCGGAAAATGTCGGCTGTGCCGTCGTTTGTCATCCGCATCCCCAGCATGGTGGCACGATGCAGAACAAAGTCGCCCACACGCTGGCCCGCAGTTTCGTCGGCCAGGGTTTTGTCACGCTGCGTTTCAATTTTCGCGGCGTTAATGAAAGCGATGGTGAGTACGACGAAGGCAGAGGTGAGCTCGAGGATGCAATTGCGGCGGTGGACTGGCTGAAGAACAATTTCCCGCATTTGCCGCTCTGGATTTCCGGGTTTTCATTTGGCGCAGCGATGGCGGTGCATGTTGCAAGACGTATCTCCCCTGAAGGGCTGATCAGCATTGCGCCGGCAGTATCGCGTTTTGCCGAATCGCTTTCCACGCAGCCCGACTGTCCGTGGCTGATTTTGCAGGGGGATCGGGATGAGCTGGTCGACATCGACGAGACCATCGCGTGGATCAACGAGCTCGAGCCGGGCCCGGAGCTGCAAATTCTCGAGGGTGCGGAACATTTCTTTCACGGCAAGCTTACGCTGCTTCGCGGAGCCGTCGAAGCATTTATCGAGAAACACGCAAGTGGCCAATAAAAAAGCCGGGCGAAGCCCGGCTTTTCTGTTTCGAGAAAAGGGGGACAGTTCAAACCATATCTTTCAAGCCTTTCAATGCAACGACTTTAACGGCTTTCGATGCAGGCTTGGCTTTGAACATCATCTCTTCACCGGTGAACGGATTAACTCCCATCCTGGCTTTCTTAGCCGGTTTTTTCACAACCCGCATTTTGAGCAGGCCAGGAACCGTAAACAGGCCTGGGGCACCCCGGCCACCGAGATTCTTCTTGATCTGACCTGCCAATGAATCAAAAACAGCGGCAACGTCTTTTTTCGTCAGTCCGGTATCTGCGGCGATCTGTGTGTAAATTTCGGATTTGCTGGGTGCTTTCTTCGAATTCGCTGCCATGAAAAAGTAACTCCTGTAAACAAAAAATAATCGGCCCGGAAATCCTGACGGCTTCCGGATACGAATTAAGGGGGGCGAAAAACGGCGCGACAATATCACAAAAAACCGGGGGCAGACTATAAAAAAGCGGGGGCAGAGCACGTTTTTGCCAAAAAAAGGGGCGTTGGCCCCTTTTTTCAAAAACGTGCTCTGCCCCCGACCTGATTAATTCGTAAAGAATTGCCGCTTGAAGCGAACGTCGGCTGCCTTGTCGACGCCTTCCGGGGTAATGCTGATGTCAAATATCAGGGTTTCGCGATTGGCTACGGGGGTTTCCCCGATGTAATAGATCGAATCTCCTTCTTCGATCGTGCGCATCGTGACGTTCTTGAGCTGGCCGGTCAGGTTGACTGTCTTCACCGTGACCTCGGCCTTCGTTGCCTTGTTCGTACCTTCCTCCAGCACTGACACTGTCAACATCGCGCGATTCTTGCTGCGCACGAAGTCATAGGCTCGTGCCACTTCAGGGGGTAACTGATCGGTGGATTGTGCACTGAAGTGAACAATATGGGCGCCAATGTCCACTGAGGTCGCTCCAGCGGGTTCTGCCTCTGGCACCGTCGCGTCAGTTGCTGGCCCACCGCAAGCAACGAGTAAAGACAGACATGACAGAGTGCTGATTGTTTTGATGATTCTCATGCTTTGCGTTCCCCTGTCCGGTAAAGCAACTCCTGCAGACTATAGCCCATCATCGGCGCTTGTCCTATGCCCAATCCGCCCCATCCGTTGATAAATATGCCTGAGATCGTTGCGGATTGATCTTTCGTGCTCCCCGTCAATCCTGGAATTTCGGACACACGTCCCGTACCCATTCCGGCAAATCGACAGGATCTGAAATTACGAACATCTTGTTACGTTGCGCCGCACCGGATTTCAATATCACTCGCGATGGCGGCACGCCAAATGCCCTCGCCAGCTGGCGAATGACATCCCTGTTTGCCTTGCCGTCGGCAGGCGGGGAAGTGGTCTTGATCCGCAAACGCCCGTTTTTGACACCCTGTATTTCGCTGCGGCTTCCGCGTGTCTGAACCCGAATCGCAACGACAAC
>Ga0224508_10003566_pt1 | contig 12840 bp, 14 predicted proteins | sample SF_Jan12_sed_USG_4_FD_170157 | JGI IMG/M metagenome (GOLD analysis project Ga0224508, IMG submission 170157) | Sediment microbial communities from San Francisco Bay, California, United States - SF_Jan12_sed_USGS_21 | ecosystem: Environmental > Aquatic > Marine > Sediment | place: USA...
CACCTGTTCCATCAAGCCAGCTTTACTGAGTGCATTGATGCCCCGATTTGCCAGGGCGAGGTTAATGGAACGGCCCGCCGGGAGCTCGACTTTGCGCATGTCGGGCCGGCATTCATAAATAGCCACCCCAAAACCAAGCCTTGCCAGATAGATACCCGCGAGTGAGCCGACCAGGCCCGCGCCGACAATGGTTATATGGGTATCCCTAGTCTGCATAACCCAAATGGTTTTATGAGATCAAATGTCTGGAAGAATGGACTTACCGCTCCTACCTTCCGCTTGTTAACGCAACGGGCTTTGATGAGATCTGTGATTTCAGCATGAGTTTCGAATCCAAGATCAAACACTTGTCCTCAGAATTTCCACAAATCGATAGCAATCTTCAAAGCTGTTGTAGAGAGGCACCGGCGCAACTCGAATCGCGTTGGGCTCCCGCCAGTCAGCAACAACCCCGGCTGCGTCCAGCCTGTTAAACATTTCCTTGCCTGTCCCGGTCTCGAGTTGCACGATCAACGAAAGCTGGCAGCCACGTCTATTCGGATCTGCGGGCGTAATGATTTCTATTTCCTCGCCTAGCTCCTGGTGCAGTAGCCATTCCAAATAGCCGATCATGATGACCGATTTCTTGCGTAAGGGTTGCATACACCCGGCCTGGTCGAATACTTCCAGGGATGCGCGAATAGCAGACAAGGACAAGATGGAGGGATTGGAAAGCTGCCACCCTTCTGCCCCGTGAATCGGATTGAAGCGCGGCTCCATCTTGAATCGAGTCAACTTATCGTGGCCCCACCAACCAGTAAAACGGGGCAACTCAGCGTTGCTACCGTGGCACTGATGAATGAAGCAACCAGCCAAGGATCCCGGACCTGAGTTCAGATACTTGTAGGTGCACCAGACGGCGAAATCCACATTCCAATCATGCAAGTGCAACGGAATGTTGCCGGTGGCATGCGCTAGATCGAAGCCAATCGCGCAGCCTTTTTCGTGGCCGAGTCTTGCAATCTCAGCCATGTCGAAGAGCTGGCCGGTATAATATTGAACGCCAGGCAAAAAAATAAGAGCGATCGACTCACCCTGCCGCTCTATGATCTCGCGAATGTCTTGTTCGTGGATCAGCATTTCTCCGGCGCGAGGTTTGAGCAAGATCATCGATTCAGCGGGATCATAGCCGTGGAACCTGATCTGGGATTCGACGGCAAAATGATCAGAGGGAAACGCGTGATCTTCCAACAAGATCTTGTGGCGCTCAGGCCTTGGCTGGTAAAAGCTCACCATCATCAAGTGAAGGTTGGCGGTGAGGGAATTCATGGTAACTACTTCAGTATCCATGGCACCGACGAGCTCGGACATAGTCTCGCTCAAAAACTCATGGTAGGGAGCCCATGGGTATTCGCAATCGAAATGTCCCTTTACGCCCAGGCGCCGCCACTTATCGAGTTCGGCATCAACGTATTGCGCTGTGATCTTGGGCTGAAGACCTAGAGAATTACCGCAGAAATAGATCTCGTCGTCACCGCTAGCCATCTTCGGGATATGGAATTCTCCTCTGAAATGAGCGAGCGGATCCTCTCGATCCATTTTTCGAGCGAAGTCCAGATCGCTCTTATACTGAACTCCCTCGATCAACATAATCCCTTCAGAGGATAGAGAACCGGGCTAGAAGGAACCGCATCAGTATGAAAGGCAGGCACTTGCAAATTCAAAAGGTACAGGCCGTCTGGAATATCGTCGCTGACAAACACCATCTCGGTCACAGTCGTACTCACCCGAGTCTCTGATGTGGTGTCGTGCGCGCCCTCTGGCACATTCCAGAAAATATGATGATTAGTGAGCATGCCTTCGTCGTTCATCTTGTCGATAGAGGGAAAGTCCACCAACAGGTGCTTCACGCCCTGTTCAACTAAGTGATTCATGGCGTCGACGGTGAAGAAGGGCGACTCGTCACCATCTCCGTATTGCCTTTGTTTTTTGGCATCGTCGTTGGGTAGGGTACGGACTACCAGCGCCGTGAGTTCGTCTTGTGCATAGTTAGCTAATCCCTCTGACAGTTCTGCACGTGTGATGAGGCGATCCTGGGCTTCGAGCACCGGGCGGTAGACCTCCTGGATGTCGGAGCCCAATATCGGTGTCACGCTAACGACCACCGCCGGCATGAGGTTCTGAGGTAATACTTCGAAAGCTGCCAGTCTTTGGTGGAGGATATGCCCTGCCGACTCTGTATGAGTACCGTTGCAATGGGGCACAATCCGGATCTCGCTTACGTTGCAACCGCCTCCCCACTGTGTGTCGCCAACAAAATTGCTGAGCGACAGAGGCGTCGCCTCGGCCCGTGGCGCGCCAAAGAAGTTTGGCTGGGGACCGTTGAACTGAAGGGGAATGCCCAGACTTTTTTGCCGAGCCAAGTCAACCTGATAACGCTTACCTGCAATGGTCACGCTCAGATCCATTACAGCACATGCTCCCTCGACAAATTCAGCCATTCGAGTGCAGTGCCGTGCAGCAGGCGCGCCCGAACGTTTTCGTCTGTCACCACGGATTCGATCAGCATCCCTGGCTCCAATTCACCCAAGGGGAAGGGATAGTCAGTGCCGAGAGCCAAGCGCTCAGGACCCATGAGTTCTAGTAGGTACTGCAGTGTGATCGGATCGTGGACTAAGGTGTCAAGATAGATCTTGTCCAAGTATTCCCGCGGATTAATTTCGTTGTCTACCGCACACAGATCCGGTCGCACATTGAAGCCATGTCCAATACGGCCAATAGTCCCAGGAAAAGCACCACCTCCATGAGCAAAGGCGATGCGCAGATTGGGCAGACGTTCTAATACGCCACCGAAGATCAGCGAGCAAATGGCCAGTGACATTTCAGCCGGCATGCCAACCAACCAAGGCAACCAATACTTGGGCATTCTTTCCTTGCCCACCATGTCCCATGGATGTACGAACACAGCCGCCCCCAAAACCTGGGCTGCTTCAAAGACTGGAAACAGCGTTTCATGGTCCAGGTTCAAATCGTTGACGTGGGAACCGATCTGTACACCTGCCAGACCCAATTCCTTAACACAGCGCTCTAACTCCTTCACGGCAAGATCGGGAGCCTGCATTGGAATGGTACCGAGACCCACAAAACGCTTGGGATAATTGGCAACCGTACCGGCCAAGTGGTCGTTGAGAAATCTGGATAGATCCAAAGTGTGTTTCGGCTTGGCCCAGTAACTAAACATAACTGGGACCGTGGATAGAACTTGCATGTTTACGTGATGGTGATCGCACTCCTTCATGCGAGTGTGCGGATCCCAGCAGTTAGCCTGGATTTCCCGGAAGAGCTTTCCGCCGATCATCATACGGGCACAACCTGTTTTCTGATGCTCAAGATTCACAAAACCACCGTAGCCGTATTTTTCACTCAAGCTTGGCCAGTTCTCCGGGAGAATGTGAGTATGTATGTCGATCTTGAGCATCTAAGCTACACCAAGGAAGTCTGAGGAAATGAAATTCAGGCCAGCGTAACACACACTTTCACACTCAAGCGCTTAGCTTTCCCTAACGATGAAACCGCTGCGAACCACGATATCCCTTTCGTGGCTGGTCGCAGGTTGTTAACGACGGACGACGCACTCCGCATAAGACTGGATTTAACATGCTGCGAACCATTTTGTCTCGCGTTCAGGGGAGAGACTTTCTGACACCTCTACTTGCACACAATAAATAAACGTGAGCGTAGGTGCGCGATGTCACAGCTTAATGTGAGCGGACAGTTAGCTCGCGAATTTGCCCGGATGGATGGTCCCGCAATGACTGCAGGTCCGCAGCGCCTCATCACCGTAGAACTCCTCAAACAGCGGTGGCAGATCCTTAACGATGCTCCGTAGCAACACCTCCGTGCGATGCACCACTTGATGACAGTTCATGCAGTACCATTCGAATGCATCCTTCTCGCCCGGCGGCCGCTTGGGTTCGATCACCAGACCGATGCTCCCCGACTCGGGCCGCTGTGGCGAATGGCGAACATGGGACGGCAGCAAAAAAATCTCGCCCTCACGAATGGGGACATCTTTATGGGGTTCTCCCGGTTGCTCCATGATCTGCAGGATCATGTTGCCTTCGATCTGGTAGAAGAATTCCTCTACCGGGTCATCGTGATAGTCCGTACGCTGGTTGGGGCCGCCGACCACCATCGCTACCATGTCACCATCTTCCCAGATCTTTGCATTGCCGACTGGCGGCTTAAGCTTGTCGCGATTGTCGTCTATCCATGCTTTGAAGTTGAACGCTTGTAGTGAATGTTTGGAAGCCATGGCGCGACCTCACTTGACGGGTTTATAAGCGATAACCTTCATCTCGATTAGAAGGTGAGGGTGCGGTAGCTGATGCACGGCGACTGTGGTTCGCGTTGGGCCATCGACATCAAAGTACTGTGCATACACCTCGTTATAGCCGTCGAAGTCGTTCATGTCGACGAGAAAAGTGCTGATATCGACGGCGTCAGCTAAGGTCGCATCCATACCCTTCAAGATCTCGCGAATGTTCTCGATGACAGCCTGGGTTTGCTCTGATATATCCAGTTGCACTGTGCCACAATCATCGACCTTCACCCCTGCGAAGGTGTCGTCCGGTCGCCGCGAGCTGGTGCCCGAGACGAAGATAAAACTACCGACGCGTTTAACATGCGGATAAGCGCCACGCGGCTTTGGCAGATCGGTGAGGACTTTACTGGTCATGCACAGGTTCAAGGCCCGCAGAAGCCGTCATGGATGTATCATGTGCGTCATCGCAAGACAAGAGGATAATCATATGACATATCGCACGTCTCCACCGTTCCGCGCCGAACATGTAGGCAGCCTGCTCAGACCCGCAGAGCTGCTTGAGGCGCGAGACGCAAACAGCCGCGGGGAGCTATCGGCACAAAGACTGCGTGGTGTCGAAGACCATTGTATCCGCGAAATCGTCTCGGATCAGGAGAAGATAGGATTTAAAGCAGTGACTGATGGCGAGTTCCGTCGCACCTATTTTCATATCGATTTCCTTGAAAGACTCGAGGGTGTCACAGTCAAAGGCGGTATTCCCGTTAAATTCAGAGGTGCCCAAGGGGAAGTGGACTTTGCGCCGCCACGACTCGAAGTGACCGGTAAACTGCGTCATGTCGGCGGAATCCAAACGGCAGACTTCACCTTCCTCAAAGGTACGACGACGCGTGTTACCAAAGTGTGTATCCCTTCACCAACGATGGTTCATTTTCGCGGAGGACGGGCGGCGATCGATACTGAAGCCTACCCAGACCTGGATGAGTTCTTTGATGACCTGGCGCAGTGCTACCGGGACGAAATAGCAGCACTGGCCGCCGTCGGGTGTCGCTACGTTCAACTCGACGATACCAACCTCGCCTATCTTTGTGACGACACCATGCGCCAGGGTGCTCTCCAAAGGGGTGACGACCCGCGGGAACTTCCCCGCACCTACGCCAAGTTGATTAACGACTCCATTCGTGGACGGCCCGCGGACATGACCATCGGCATTCATTTATGCCGTGGAAACTTCCAGAGCGCATGGGTGGCGGAGGGCGGCTACGACCCTGTTGCTGAAATTCTGTTCAATGAAATCGATGTGGACGGTTTCTTTCTTGAGTATGACGATCATCGCTCTGGAAGCTTCGAACCGCTGCGTTTTGTGCCTCGCAACAAGATAGTGGTGCTGGGGTTGTTGACGTCCAAAGTGGGCGATCTAGAGCCCAAGGATGAACTCAAGCATCGCATCGACGATGCGACCCAATATTTGGACCTCGAACAGATTTGCCTGAGCCCGCAATGCGGCTTCTCGAGCACCGTACATGGCAATCGTGTCACTCAACAAGATCAGGATGCCAAGTTGAAATTGGTGGTCGAAACTGCGGCGGAGGTGTGGGGGTGATTCCAACCCCATATTAGAACTGTTTCAGACGATGAGGAAATCCGGTATTTCAGGATATGCGAAGAGTTGCTCGACTTTGTGCTGCAGTATATCTCAGCACCGGTCGCGTTTGAGCTAAATGTCGATCTGGAGGGAACGTCATGAAGCCTGAGACTTTGCGCTTTTTCATTGATGGGGAGTTTGTTGCCGCCAGCAATCAGCAGTTATTTGCCAACACTAACCCCGTTGATGGCAGTCTTATTTCACATGTTCCGGAAGCGACGGGGGCGGACGTGGACCACGCGGTACAGGCGGCACGGCGGGCCCTGTCGGGTCCATGGTCGACACTGAGCGCAGACGAACGGTGTCGGCTACTGCACCGAGTAGCAAACATTATCGATCGACGTTTCGAGGATTTCTTAAAAGCCGAGGTCACCGACACAGGGAAGCCGGTGTCAGTGGCTTCAACGATCGACATTCCCCGCGGCGCCGCCAACTTCCGTGTCTTCGCGGACATGGTAAAGAGCATGGCTGACGAATCGTTCCACACGCCAACCCCGGACGGAACAGGCGCGATGAACTACACGGTGCGTAAGCCCAAGGGAGTGATCGCCGTAATATGTCCTTGGAATCTGCCATTCCTTCTAATGACCTGGAAGGTGGGGCCGGCGCTCGCCTGTGGCAACACAATGGTAGTCAAGCCGTCGGAGGAGACCCCCACTACCGCCACCCTACTTGGCGAAGTCATGCTGGAGGCCGGGGTGCCCCCTGGTGTGTTCAACGTCATCCATGGGTTCGGACCGGATTCAGCGGGCGAGTACCTTGTGCGACACAACGACATCAGCGCGGTGACGTTCACCGGTGAAACCCGCACCGGCACAGCCATCATGGGATTGGTGGCTGAGGGCATTAAGGACGTATCGTTCGAACTCGGCGGCAAGAATCCCGCTATCGTTTGCGCCGACTGCGATTTCGATAAAGCGATCGAGGGGACACAGCGATCAGTATTTGCCAACTGCGGACAGATATGTCTTGGCACCGAGAGAGTATACGTCGAGAGAAGCTTGTTCGAGCGTTTGGTAAACGCGCTGAAAGAACGCGCCGAGAGTCTGGTCATGGGTGATCCGTTCGACCCGAGCACTAGCTTGGGACCACTGATCAGCCTGGAGCACCGAGATAAGGTACTCCATTACTACGAAGACGCCGCTTTACAAGGCGCCGAAGTAGTGACCGGCGGTGGTACCGCCGAACTCGACCGGCGTTACGCAGCTGGCAGTTGGGTCCAGCCAACCATCTGGACGGGGCTACCCGAGGAGTCGTCGGTCAACCGCGAGGAGATCTTCGGACCATGTTGTCATATCCGACCTTTTGATGCCGTGGAAGAAGCCATCGCGCTCGCGAACGACACCGACTACGGTCTGGCTGCCACCGTGTGGACACAGGACGTGTCCAAAGCGAACTATGTCGCGACCCATATCGAGAGCGGCATCTGTTGGGTCAACTGCTGGTTTCTGCGCGATCTTCGCACGCCGTTTGGGGGCACCAAAAAATCCGGTATCGGACGCGAAGGTGGACACTACTCATTTGAATTTTATAGCGAGATCCAGAATGTATGCGTCAAATTTTGAAATGGACGCGGTGCAGCGATAGGGCTCACTGTTTGCTAAACCTATTCATCGACACCATATACATGGTGACTATAGTGACGTGCATAACTAGAGTTAAACATCCACACGTCATTGGGCACGGCTGTCCCACAAAAATGGGAATAGGGTCAAAACCTTGACGGCGAAGCGATTCACACTGTGAACCGCACTATGCATATGGTCGGTCATTGCTCTCCTTTGTCAAAAGCGCGCAGCGCTTATCCGGAATCGAGCTATTCCAAGATTGACTGGATGCCGGATAACGCCTGTGGCGTTTCCGGCATGACGGTAGTGAATTTATGGGGACAGCAGTGGTCATTGGGATACTTTCACTCCGCAGGTAATGGTTAAGCCGAACCGATGTTATTCATCCACAGCAATGTTCCAGTCCAAATCGCTAAGATCGCTCTCAGGGAACACTGCATGGATCAGCGCGTTTAGCGAACCTGTGTCCTCGCGATCTGAATCAGCACCAAGCCATTGAACGTACGTTGCGAGATTGGCGACAGCGTCAGCAAACCGGTCGCGCTCACCGAGCCTGTGCCATTTTCTGGCTATTGATTCCATAGCATTCTGCGCGATCCGCTCTGATTCAACCTCGGCCGCCAATACTTTGGCACGCACGTCCATTGCTCCTTCGAGGTCCGCTAACTGTTGCACACCTTTAATCGTATCGCGAACGCGCCGTAGCGGCCGAGTGACCTCTTTGCGCCAATGCTCCACGCAGGTATCGGTTTCGGCAATCTGCGACTTTGACAGGCGACCGCGCTCTGTGGCGGCCATCCAGCAACAGAAAAACAACAGATTAACGTCTGCGCCGTGCTTGTCTTGTAACGCGATTACGGCGGGCTGCACACCCTCGCTACCGTAATGAATGAGGGTAAACTCCCAAAGACCTATGTCTTTATCTAGCTCAGACCCCGGCATTCGAACCTCCATAAACGATTTGTTCTAGATCTTAGTTTGGGCATCAATTCTCCGAAAAATTTCCGACCGCCGTGTAGACCATTTGGAAGCTTACGCGGTGGAAGGTAATAATACGTGACCGACAAGCCACTGCGACAAGGAGCATACCATGGCCGCGAACCACTTGAGCGACCTGCGGACGATTATCGAGGACCTGGATCAAATGGGTCGTCTGGTCCGGGTGACATCCCAGGTGGACTTGAACCTTGATCTTGCTGGCATTGCCGCAAAACTAGAGGGCGGTCCGCGTGCGGTAGTGTTTGAAAATGTCAAAGGACACACGGCGCCGGTTTTTACTGGTCTCTATTGGTCTCGCGAACTGCTGGCAGACCTGATGCGACGAGAAGAGCGAACACTGCCTCAGTTCATCTCAAGTTGCATCAAGAATTGGCAGCAAAAGCCTATGGACCCGGTGATAATAAAGCACGGGCCGATCATGGACGATGGCGACGGGTCGGTGGATTTATCGACCCTGCCAATACCCATTCATGCGCAGAAAGACGGTGGTCCCTATTTCGACGCCGGTGTGGTCATCGCCCTTGATCCGGAAACCGGGGTACGCAATGCTTCCATCCAACGCTTTATGGTGGTGGACAAGGAAACGCTACATGTCAATATCGACGCCGGGCGTCATCTCGAACTCTACCTCAATAAGGCAAAGGAAAGGGGTGAGAGCTTGCCGTTCTCGCTGAACTGCGGTGTGGGGCCCGGACTGCACTTCGCCGCAGCCACACCCGCCGAAGCCGCACCACCGGACACTGACGAACTCGGCATCGCCAGCGAGTTCCATGGGGCGCCGCTAGAGCTCGTAGAGGGCAAGGTGTTGCCGGTACATATAGTTGCCAATGCCGAATACGCACTAGAATGCGAGATGATCCCCGGTGAACTCGCGGATGAAGGTCCGTTCGCCGAGGTGACCGGATACTATGCCATGCGCGCGCCCAGACCGGTGGTACATGTGCGTGCGATCCACAAGCGCCGAAATCCGATTTTCCAAACCATCATCTCTGGGGTCGAGGTGTGGAATTCTGTCGGACTACTGGGTGAAGCAAACGTGCTGACTTTGCTTCAGCGACAAGTGCCAGGTGTGACAGATGTTTACTTCAGCCACGGCGGTTGCGGCTTCTATCACGCTGTGGTGCAGATTTCCCAGAAACGGGCCGGCTGGTCAAAGCAAGCCATCATGGCGGCGTTCGCCGCATTCCCACCGTTGAAGATGGTCACGGTAGTGGACGACGACGTCGATATTCGCAGCTCCAGCGACGTGGAGTGGGCGATGACTACGCGGATGGATCCAAAGACCGGCATCATCACTATCGAGAATGTTTTTGGCCACGGCTTGAATCCAAGCTTTCCGGATTACATCGGTACAAAAGTAGGATTCGACTGCTGCCGACCCTACCCACATACTTATGAATATGACCGGGCCTCTTATAAGCCGATGGATCTCGGGGCAGTAGAGATGGCCATTTCCGATATCAAACGACCGGCGGACCGTCCCCCCTCACCACAGCCGGCAAGTGCGGACACCAAGGCCAGTGGCGGCAGTGGAATGTAGGCTGCCCGCCCAGGCTGGCTTAACCCACTGACGGTAGACCAGCCAGTGCCATAGCGCCCTCAGCGGCGTCATACTCGTGATCCACAAGCGCGCCCGCCAAGTAATCCGTGTAGGCCTGCATATCGAAGTGGCCGTGACCGCAGAGATTAAACAGAATCACTCGTGAAGTCCCTTCTCGCTTGCAGCGAAGCGCCTCATCGATCGCGGCTTTGATGGCGTGGGTCGCCTCGGGGGCGGGTACGATGCTCTCGGTACGACTGAATGTAATCCCCGCCTCAAAGCATTCGCCTTGCCGGTAGGCTCGGGACTCGATCAGGTCGAGATCCTGGAGGTGGCTGACCAGCGGTGCCATACCATGATAACGCAAACCCCCTGCGTGAAATCCCGGTGGGACAAAGGCCGAACCCAACGTATGCATCTTAACCAGTGGCGTGAGGCGCGAGGTATCGCCAAAATCGTAAGCGAACTTGCCACGTGTCAGCGTCGGACACGCCACGGGCTCAACAGCGATCACCCTAAGGTCTTTGCCGTCTCTGAGCTTGTTGCCTATAAACGGGAAGGCGATGCCCGCAAAGTTACTGCCACCACCAGTGCATCCGATGACAATATCCGGATAGTCATCGGCCATTTCCAGCTGCAGCTGTGCCTCCTGTCCGATCACGGTTTGATGCATCAGCACATGATTTAGCACGCTACCAAGCGCGTAGTGGGTGTCGGCGTGCTGCTGAGCCTGCTCCACTGCTTCGCTGATTGCGATGCCTAAGCTCCCAGTACTATCGGGTGTTTTCGCCAGAATCTCTCTCCCGGCCTGGGTCTCTTCGCTAGGGCTCGCGACGCAGCGGGCACCATACACCTCCATCATCGCCTTACGGTAAGGTTTTTGCTGGAAACTCACTTTCACCATGTAGACAGTGAGCTCCAACGCAAACAATGCGCACGCATAGGCGAGTGATGAGCCCCACTGCCCGGCTCCGGTTTCTGTCGCGAGCTTGTGCGTGCCCGCTTGCTTGTTATAAAAGGCCTGGGCCACAGCAGTGTTGGGTTTATGACTGCCGGCGGGGCTTACTCCTTCATATTTGTAGTAGATGCGGGCCGGTGTATCGAGGGCATGCTCGAGCCTGCGTGCACGATAAAGCGGGGTCGGTCTCCAATAACGGTAAATCTCACGCACGGGCTGCGGGATATCGATGTAGCGTTCCGCGCTCATCTCCTGCTGAATCAGCTCCATGGGGAACAGCGGCGCCAGATCATCTGGGCCGATCGGCTGACCCGTGCCCGGATGTAACGGTGGCACAAGCGGCTGCGGCAAGTCGGCCTGAATGTTGTACCAGGCTTTGGGAATCTGGGATTCTTCCAGTTGATATTTCACCGTGTCCGTCATCTGAGGATCCTGTGTTTCGCTAAAATTGAACTCTTGGCCCATTTTGGGCCAATCTCGAGATTACGACAACAACCCCGCGGTCGTAGCTGGTGAAGCCCTCGTTTCTCTGGAGAAGACCACCCCACGAGATTCCTGGTATAAAGGACCTGACCGTGCGGGCTTAGATGAGGAGCGTCCGTCTTGAAGAAACTGATCGTCGGGATTTCAGGAGCGAGTGGGGCAGTCTATGGCATTCGTCTGCTGGAAGTGCTGCGAGACACCAAGGATATCCAGACCCTTCTCGTCATCAGTAACACCGCAAAACAGACTATTCGCCTGGAAACAAACTGGAGCATCAATCATGTAGAGGCATTGGCCGATGAAGTTTATGCCTTCAGTGACGTAGCGGCGTGCATCTCGTCCGGCTCACACAAGACCATGGGCATGATTATCGCCCCATGCTCAATTAGGACACTGTCGGGCATTGCACATAGCTACAGCGACAATCTATTACTGCGCGCGGCTGATGTAACACTAAAGGATCGCCGCCGATTGCTGCTATTGCTGCGCGAGACCCCACTACATCTGGGCCATGCGCGGCTTATTGTAGGCGCGACGGAGGCCGGTGCGGTGGTCATGCCCCCGGTACCCGCTTTCTATCATCGACCCAAAACGATTGACGATATCGTTAACCAAACGGTCAACCGCGTGCTGGATCAGTTTGATATCGAGTTGGAACACGACTTGTTCGAACGTTGGCAGGGGGCCCGCGCAAGAAGGCGAGATAAGGAGTGATATGTCCATGAGTTCGGAATCCTCACATGCCGAAGAGCATTATCGGACCCTGCTGGATATTGTCAAACATCGCAGCACGAATCGCGCGTTCGATCCAGAATACATCGTCCCCGACGAGCATTTCGAGATGATTCTCGAGGTGGCACGTCACGCGCCTTCCGGGGCGAATTCACAACCCTGGCACTATATCGTGGTGAGGGATGCGGCTGGTCAAAGCAACGCTTACCGATCGCTTTAAGGCAGAGCAGCGTGAACGCGCCAAACTAAAAATGCGATTTCCTACTCCCAACTATGAAGGGATGAGAACCGCCCCGGGGATGATCGTGGTCGCTGCTGATTTTCGGTTTGTCAATGCATTCCCTGTGCTAAACGATGGGTCTGAACGGGACCGAATGTACAAACAGAACGCAGAACGGATTCTGTTGCAGAGCGTGGCAGCCTCGGTGATGTCGGCGCATCTCGCCGCCGCGGCCCTTGGCTATGCCGTGTGGTGGATCACTGCCATCGGTCAAGAGGCGATTCAACGGGAGTTCAAGCCGAGTCTCGGTGTGCCGAATGAGCTATCGATCATCGACATCATGTGCTTCGGCCCACCGCTCAAGCCATCCTAATAAACGGTGGAAGAAAGAACTC
>Ga0224508_10003567_pt1 | contig 12839 bp, 6 predicted proteins | sample SF_Jan12_sed_USG_4_FD_170157 | JGI IMG/M metagenome (GOLD analysis project Ga0224508, IMG submission 170157) | Sediment microbial communities from San Francisco Bay, California, United States - SF_Jan12_sed_USGS_21 | ecosystem: Environmental > Aquatic > Marine > Sediment | place: USA: California...
GGTGAGGCTGTCGCTCCACAGATAGCCGTCGTTCCAGGCGAACCCGTCGTTCCAGGCGAAGCCGTCGTTCCAGGCAAACCCGTCATTCCAGGCAAACCCATCATTCCAGGCAAACCCGTCGTTCCAGGCGAACCCGTCGTTCCAGGCGAAGCCACCGGTCCAGGTGGATCCGTCGCCTTCCGTGCCTTCGAGGTAGTAGGAGCCGTCGGACCACTGGTTCGCCTGCCCACGATAGTGTTGCGTCCCGGCGAGGTCGAGTTCGACTTCGAGGCCGCGGTTTGCACAGCCGGTGACGGTCGCGAAGACCGTGTCGTAGGCGTTGATCATGCCGGCGCCTTGCTGGAAGACCGAGTAGGCGAGCGTACCGTCTGGGTTGACAGCCGGTCGGGCCGCAGCCATCAGACGGCACTTGACATCATCAGGGGTAAGCGAGGGATCGGCTTGGAGCATCAGCGCCGCCACTCCGGAAACCACTGCCGCCGCTTGCGATGTGCCCGACATCGTGAAGTAGTTCTTTCGGTCGAAGAACTCCTGATGTTCGTTCGCCAACACCGAGTCTTTGAGCATCACGGCTCGGAGATGTCCTCCGGGAGCGACGACCTCGGGCTTGACGAAACCCTCGTGTGTCGGTCCTGTGGCTGAAAACGAGGCCAGGGCATCGTCTTCGGCAGTGTCGACCGTGTAGTTGTCGGTCATGGCACCTACAGTAATGATGTAGGGCACATTGCCGGGTACGCCGATGGTCATGGGGTCGGGTCCGCCGTTGCCGGCAGAAGCCACGACCACAATGCCGGCTTGCCAAGCCGCCATCACTGCTTGATTGAGAGGATCGTCCCAATAGTTGGAGCGCGGTGGCGCGCTGAATGAGAGGTTCAATACTCGCAGCCGCGAGGCAACGCCAGAAGGAGCGATCGACACATACTGGGACTGCTCGATCACCCACTCGATTGCCGCGATGACGTCCGAGTAGAGGGCGGACCCATCCCCTCTGAACGCGTTCAATAGAACCAGCGAGGCGTCCGGGGCAATGCCGTTGAACTTCCCCTGCCTGGATGCCAGGCTGCTGGCGGCCACGCCCATCACGTGGCTCGAGTGGCCGTGGTCAACGTGTGCGCCCGGGTCGGCGCTCGCATAGTGCACGGTGCTCCCTCGATGGTCGCCGTCGGAGTCATAGTAGAGACCTGGGATCGCGGAGAAGCCGGGGAGGTAGGTATCGACAAAAGCGACGCGTACCCCTCGGCCGACGATCCCCAGGGCATGCAGCACGTCGGCGTCGATCAGAGTCGGGAAGTCGGTCTGATCGCTCCCGCCGCCGCCGCCTCCACCACCGCCACCGCCACCGCCCTTCTTTGCCGCGGTCTTCACCAGTTCGTTTCTGTAGACTCGATGAGATCCGGGCCCGCTTTGGAGCAAAGACACCTGCTGTGGCGTCAGGTGCGTGACCACCGCATCGATCACGGCTAGAGGTTGGGCAACCCGGCCGCCGACACTCTCCACGAGCTTCGCCGCATTGGCTACTTCCTCGGCCTGGACGATGACGCTTATCGTCCGAGCGACTTCCTCGGTGGACTCCGGAGCCACCGACGGGAAGGCCACGGTGAGGGCCAGGATCGCGGCAGCGACGGTAGCGACCATCACTGCGGCATTTGCGGCGAAAGTCTTCTTGGTTCTTGTCATGTGATCACCTTTCGAGCGGGTCTGGTTTGGACATCTAGCACATCCGGCCTCCTTCCTTCGCAAGGCCGATACCGTCGAGACATTGGGATATGCGCATCCGACCGAGGGCGCCCCCGCACGCCACCTAAATCATTCTTTGACAAGGACTTACGTGGCAGACATAGATCGCCGGCGTGAGTTTCCACCCTCGGCTGCCGGGCACGGACAGACAGGGAATTCCTCCTTGGGAAGGAAAAGATGGATGGGAGAAATGGACCGCTGGCGGATGCCCTGCCAAGCGGCGTCGGGGGCGATCACAACCGTCGGCTCCGCCAACGAACAGAGGCTCGGCGAATCTCTCCACCGAGCCGAGCCTTCTGACCAGAATCTGGGGGGCCTGCCGCTACTCTTGCTCCACCCAGGTGTTGATGGACATCGGTTCCATCAAACCGTCGCCCCAGGCGAACCCATCGCCCCAGGCAAAACCATCACCCCAGGCAAACCCGTCGCCCCAGGCAAAACCATCGCCCCAGGCGAAACCATCGCCCCAGGCGAAGCCGTCGCCCCAGGCGAACCCATCGCCCCAGGCAAAGCCATCGCCCCAAGCGAAGCCGTCGCCCCAGGCAAAACCGTCACCCCAAGCGAAGCCGTCCAAGCCTTCGATGTAGTAGGACCCATCCTCCGCCTGGCGGGCCAGCCCGGCGTAATGCTCAATCCCCATCAGGTCCTTCTCGATGTCCAGCCCCTGGTTGGCGCAGCCTGAGGCGCGGCTGTACGCCGCGTCGTAAGCGTCCACCAACCCCGCGCCTTGCTGGAAAACGCTCACCGCCAAGTTTCCCTCTTTGTCCACCGAGGGACGCGCGGTCATCATCAGCCGGCACTTGACGTCGTCGGGAGTCAGCCCCGGGCTCGTCTCCAGCAGAAGCGCCGCCATACCGCTCACTATCGCGGCCGCCTGCGATGTGCCCGACATCGTGAAGTAGTACCTCGAATCGTGAAACTCGGGATGCTCTCTGGCGATTGTCGTCGCCCCGTCCATCACCGAGAGTATGTGACCACCAGGGGCGATCAGATCGGGTTTGACAAACCCTTCGACCGTCGGACCGGCGGAAGAGAAGTAGGTGAGCCGGTCGTCGGTCAGTTCGTACGGTGTGTAGTTGTCGGTCATCGCACCCACCGTGATCACGTAGGGGATGTTCCCGGGCACCCCGATCGTCATCGCGTCCGGGCCGCCGTTTCCAGCCGAGGCGACAACAACAATCCCCGCCCGCCAGGCGGCCATGACGGCCTGGTTCAACGGGTCGTCCCAGTAATAGGACCTGGGAGGAGCGCTGAACGACAAGTTGAGGACGCGAATACCAAAACGAGCCTGGTTCGCCACAACCCAGTCGATGCCGCGAATCACATCCGCGTAGGTGCCTTTGCCCGACGCGTCAAACGCCTTGACCGCCACAAGATCGGCATCGGGGGCGAGGCCGCGGTACATCCCGGTCTCGCTGTCGCGCTCGCTATTCAAAGCGACTCCCGCCACATGTCCACCATGGCCGTTGTTGTCGCTCGACTCATTCGTGTGTCTCTTGTTCACGAGTAGACCTTTGATGGCGTCATATTGGGCCAATAATCGAACATCTGCCAACGAGTTTCTCAGCGTCGCCTTGTGAGCAAAGAAACCGGTGTCCAGAACCGCGATCGTTGCGCCGTAGCCGGTGTGCCCTTCCTTGTGAAGAAGCTCAGCCCCCATCAGGGGTGGGTACCTCGGTTCGCGAACGATCTCAGGCTCGTCTCTCGTCTTGACCTTTCTCGCTGCTGTCTCGACCGTATGGTTGTCGTAGATCCTCGCGACAATCCCGGAACTCTCCAACGCTCCCCGCTGCGAAACGGAAAGATTCGCTGCCACGGCGTCGATGATCCCCAGCTCGTGCGTCACCTCACCACCGACCGCTTCGACGGCCGCGGCTAACGCGTTTGCATCGACACCCTGTACCAGGACCGATGAAGTGCTTGCCGTTTCGCCAGCGACTCCCGCCTCCTCGCAGCGGAGGGCCGCCGGGACCGACACGAGGCATAGGGCGAGCGCCAGTGCACCCACTGGTTTTCTGCGGTGGGTCGTTTTGAAATTGCTCATCGTGTCGATCCCTTTGCGGTTATTGCCTGATCTCACGCTCCTAGATCCGCTCATTCCTGATCCACCCAGGCGTTGATCGACGCCGGAACGGCGGCGGTATCGCTCCACAGGAAGCCGTCGTTCCAGGCAAACCCGTCGTTCCAGGCGAAGCCGTCGTTCCACGCAAACCCGTCGTTCCACGCAAACCCGTCGGACCAGAGGAAGCCGTCACTCCAGAGGAAGCCGTCGTTCCAGGCGAAACCGTCGTTCCACGCAAAGCCCGTGGAAGACGAGGTCGAACCATCCCACTCGTACTGCACCTCACCGTCGGGACCGGCGATGTAGTAGATCCTGGTGGTCGTCGCCTTCTTGCCGGTTCCGGTCGTGACGTCGTATGCGTTCGCCGGCCCACCATAGTGCTGTTTCCCGGCCAGATCGGCGGCGATGTCGAGACCCTCGTTGGCTCGCGCCGCGGGGGCGCAGATGCCCAAAGCAACGCACTGAATCACCCGGTAGGCATCAATCCGGCCGGCGCCCTGGTGGAAGAGGCTGTAGGCCAGGGTGCCGTCGGGGTTCAACGCCGGCCGCGCCGTGGCCATCAGCCGGTACTTGACCTCGTCCGGTGTGAGCTCCGGCGCCTCCTGGAGCATCAGGGCGACGACCCCGGTGGCGATCGCCGTCGCCTGCGAGGTCCCGGACATCGTGTAGTAGAGGTGCTCGCCGTCCCACAGCTCAGGGTGTTCTGTCGGGATCTGGGCGTTCTGCTTCATCAGCCCCTTGACGTGACCGCCGGGGGCCACCACGTCCGGCTTGACAAAGCCCTCGAACGTCGGACCCAGGCCGGTGAACGCGGTGAGCACGTCGTCGCTGGCGTCCGCCGGTGTGTAGTTGTCGGTCATCGCCCCGACGGTGATGACATAGGGGACGTTCCCTGGTACGCCGATGGTCATCGGCTCGGGACCGGTGTTGCCCGCCGAGGCCACGACCACGATGCCCGCCTGCCAGGCGGCCATCACCGCCTGGGCGAGCGGATCGTCCCAGTAGTAGGACTGCGGGGTGGCGCCGAAGGAGCAGTTGAGCACCCGGATGCCATAGGCGTCTTTGTTGGCGACCGCCCAGTCGAGACCGCGGATGACATCCGCGTAGGTCCCGCCGCCGTTCTCATCAAAGGCCCGGATCACCACCAGGTCGGCGTTGGGCGCCATCCCGTTGTAGTTGCCGTTCAACTGCCGGCTCGACACCGCCAGGCTGGTGACATGGGAGCCGTGGCCGCTCATGTCGTGCGGGTATCCGTTGAGCACTTGGTTTTCGATGGCGTCAAAGAAGGCCAGGACTCGATCTCGGTTGGACGGGTCTTTCTCGAGACCACTGTCGCCAAAGATTCCCGTGTCGACCACCGCTACCGTGACACCGGAGCCATCGGTGCCTTGCTGGTGCATCACATCGGCGCCGAGCATGGCCGCGTAGAAGGTATCGGCCACTCCGCCGCCACCACCGCTGTTACCACCGCCGTCACCATCGCCACCGCCGCCACCGCCGCCACCGCCACCGCCACCGCCCTTGCCGGCGGTTGCCACTCCCCGGTTGGAGCGGATCGTAAGCTCTGCGCTCAGCCGCTCTAGGCGAGCCTTCTGACCCGGGGTCAGCTCCGCGGCAACCGCGTTGATGATCCCGAGCTCGTGCGTGATCTCGCCGCCTACCTGTTCAACCAGCCGGACTACGGTTTCGACGTCCGGACCCTGGACGATCACGCTGGTCGTTCGAGCGGCTTTTGTAGCGAGCTCCGGATTCGCCGGCGGCGAGGCAACGGCGAAGGCGAGGATCGCGGCGGCAACGGTCGCTACCATCACTGCGGCATTTGCGGCGTAAGTTTTCTTGGTTCTTGTCATGATCATCACCTTCCAATTGCGTCAGGCTTGGGTTGACAGCTGTTTCCTTCTATCGATGTGGGCATGTAGCGCATCCGGCCTCCTTCCTTCGCAAGGCCGATACCGTCGAGGCATTCGGATATGCGCATTCGGTCGAGGGCGCCGGCAGGCCGTCTAAGTCATTTCCTTGTAGTGACTTCCGCAGCGGACCCACATCGCAATAGCGGATTTCTGCCCCTGGGTGAACGCACCAACAGACAGGGAATTCCTCCCTGCCGGGGTATCTCTGACAGGGAAAAATCGGAAGGGGGCACCGTTACGCTTTCCACGGCGAAACGTTGCGTCAACCCTTACCATGGTGGGCGTGGAGAACTCGAAAGACGAGCTCATGGAAGCTCCCCGGGGAACCCGTTCCCAAAGTCCGATCGGGGCGCCGATGAAGGACGTCCAGGCCCTTGTTGTCGACGATGATCACCAAATTCGACTGACGGTTCAGGCGGCACTGCGAGGCCATGGGTTCTCGACGGTCTTTGCGACCACTGCCGAGGAAGGGCTGGCGGTCACCAGAGGGCGGAGATTCGAAGTCGTCCTGCTCGACCTTCGCCTCCCCGGTATGCAGGGTCTCGAAATGCTCGAGAACCTCCGCCGACTCCCTCATCCACCGGAAACGGTCGTGGTGACGGGACGACCCGAGCCCGCCAGCGCCGTCGAAGCCATGAAGCTGGGCGCCTACGACTATCTGTCCAAACCGTTCGATGTGTTGAAGCTGGTCTCCACGCTCAAAAACGCCGCGGCCAAATGCCGACTCAGCCGCGAGAACACCACCCTCAAACACGTGGTCCAGCAGCAGGAACCCTATTCGAGGGGCCCGATCATCGCCGCCAGCAACGAGATGAAAGAGGTCCTGAGCACTGTGGAGAGAATCGCGCCGTCCGACGCATCCGTCTTGATCCAGGGCGAGACCGGGACCGGCAAGGGACTCACCGCTAAGCTGATCCACAACCAGAGCGCCCGAACACAAGCACCTCACCTGCACATCAACTGCAGCGCCCTCAACGACCCACTGCTCGAAAGCGAGTTGTTTGGTCACGAGAAAGGGTCGTTTACCGGCGCGACCGACGCCAAGCTCGGATTGTTCGAAGTCGCCGACGGCGGCACCCTTTTTCTCGACGAGGTTGGCGAGATGAGCCCGGCGATGCAGGCGAAGCTTCTCCAGGTACTCGACGACGGCGAGCTCCGCCGGGTCGGGGGGACATCTGTCGTCAAGGTGGACGTACGGATCGTCGCGGCCACCAACAAGGATCTCGAGACCGAGGCCGCCGAGGGGAGGTTCAGGAAAGACCTTCTCTTCCGACTCAACGTCGTCAATCTGCACTTGCCGCCCCTCCGACAGCGCAAGGACGACATCCCCGGGCTGGTCGGGCTCTATCTCGAGCGGTATCGCCTTCCCGGTCAGGAGGTCAAGACCCTGACCGAGCGAGCGATGGCGGAGCTTTGTGACTATGCCTGGCCGGGGAACGTCCGTGAGCTCGCGAATGTGATCGAGGGGATGGTTCTGCTTGCAGCCACCGACGAGCTCGACATCGACAACCTGCCACCCAGCCTTTCTGCCAGCCAAAGCTGTCCGCCGGAGGACGAGCAGGCCGTGCCGGTGTCGATGGCCGAGATACAGCGGCGCCATGTCATCCGCACCCTGCGATACACCGGTGGCAAGAAGGCTCCCGCCGCTCGACTTCTGGGCATCGACATCAAGACTCTCTCGAGCAAGATCAGAAGGTACGGCATCGTGCTCTGAGCGGCGAGACAGGCCGAGGCTGTCATCGGTCGACACGGAGGTCGACCGCTACATCGTCATCGTGCGGTGGGGAGCCCTCGGTGGATCAAATACCCTAACGACATGTAGCGGTCGAGCTCTGTCTCGACCGTCATCGTGCGGTGGGGAGCCCTCGACGGATCAAGTACCGTAACGACATGTAGCGGTCGAGCTCTGTCTCGACCGTCATCGTGCGGCGGGGAGCCCTCGACGGACCAAGTACCGTAACGACATGTAGCGGTCGAGCTCTGTCTCGACCGTCATCGTGCGGTGGGGAGCCCTCGACGGACCAAGTACCGTAACGACATGTAGCGGTCGAGCTCTGTCTCGACCGTCATCGTGCGGCGGGGAGCCACCTTCCCGGTCGCCGCGAAGGTCGATCGCTACAACGGCCGGGCCCGTCATCGGCCGGGGCGGGCCGTCGGTCGACACGGAGGTCGACCGCTACATCCGTAGGTAGGGGCTGCGTGGCGGACAGTAACAGAACCAGTCACCCTTCAATCCGTATGTGATGGGGATGATTCGCAGACGCGCGGTCTTTTGGGTGACTACCTTTGCGGCAGCGTTGGGCTGGGCTCCTACTCTTCGAGCGCTGCCCAACGACCCGCCGATCCAAATCCGCAAGACCGGCCTCGACATCAAGATCGACGGCGTCCTGGGAGACCCGGGGTGGAGGGAGGCCGAGCCGGTCGAGACCTGGTGGGAGACGCGACCGGGCGACAACTTAGAGTCCAGCCTCGAGAACGTCGGCTATCTCGTCTACGACGACGACTTTCTCTACGCCTCGTTCGAGTTCCACGACCCGGCACCGGAGAAGATCCGGGCGCCGCTTGCCAATCGCGACAACGTGCCGAGCTACACCGACTACGGCGGTGTTCTCATCGATGCCAACAACGACGGCCAGACGGCGCAGATGTTCCTCGCCAACGCACGCGGCATCCAGTACGACGCCATCTCGAGCGACGCGTCAGGTGAAGACTCGGCGCCGGATTCTCCTCTATCGCAATCATCCGCGCGAATACCGGTATCAATTCTTCTCTTCGAAACTTCCGCGGGAGTCGAGCTGCTTTATCTGCAACTCGACACCGCTCGTCGGTCTGGGTGGGCTGCGGGCAGATCCTGTTCTCCGAGAGCAGGACACCCAATCTGCCCGAGTTGGCCGACGAATGGGATGGCCGCAAGCTCTCCGGCCACGCGTCCGAGCTCTGGTGGTACCGGCAGACCAAGACCCGGGACTACTTCGCTCTCTATCAGGATCTCTCCAACGGCTTCCGCGCCGACAACGGCTTTGTCCCCCAGGTCGGTTTCCGGCGTGGCTCCGGAGAGATCGGTCGCAGCTTTTACCCGGAGGAGAAGGCGATCACCCGGTTACGTCTTTTCACGGTGGCCTCGTACCGGGTGGATCGGGACGGCGACGTGCTGTCGCAGTGGATACAACCAGGATTTGGTTTTGACAGCAAGCTCAACTCGTTTGTGCGGGTCGAGTTTCTGCTGGGCGAAGAGCGCTCTGGGGACCAACTCATCCGACGAAACCAGATCCGGCCCCGCATCCAGCTCCGACCCGGAAAGGTACTGAGATCGAGCTGACCGCCCGCTTTGGCGACGAAGTCGACTTTGCCAACGACCGACCGGCCGATGGTCTGAGCTTGGGTCTCGATCTCGACCTGCGTCCAACCGATCACCTCGAGGTGAGCCTCGACACCGAGCGACGCACCCTCGATGTGACAACGGAGGAGGGCGTTTCCGGAGAGCTTTTTTCCGCCCTGGCGACACAGCTTCGTGGAACCTATACCTTCAATTCGAAAAGTTGGCTCCGCCTGATCGGCCAGTGGCAGCGAACCGAGAGGCGCACCGACCTCTACGACGACCCGGAAGACTTTGATGCCCTGTCTGAGGGTGTCGGTGGCTCACTCGTCTTCGCCTATAAGCTCAACTGGCAGTCGGTGCTCTTTGTCGGCTATGGCGACTCCCGTGAGCTCGACGACTTCGACCACCTCGAGCCGGCGGGCGAAGAGCTGTTCGTCAAGATCTCCTACGCGCTGCAGCGCTAGGCTAGGCCTGCAACGATCCAGCGGCTTCCTCGGCAGCGGGCCGAGGAGCCTATACATTTATCCCAATATGCTCGCTAATCTTCACGCGGTCGGGTAGGCTCCATTCAATCAGGGATTTGCGGACGGGTGGGAATTCGCAAGCACCGTTCTCGTGCGGTGCTTGTCGTTTCTGGATCCAGCCGCAAAAGGAGATTTCCCCTCTCGACAATCGATTTTTTCAGTACAAGGAGGACAAATGAGGAAGCTAAAACATCAAACCTTCTGGGTGGTCGTGGCTCTTGCCGCGGTCGTCTGCGTACCGAGTCTGATCTCGGCAGCCACCCTGGTTCGGCACCAGAACCTGGCCGAGATGTGCGACGAGGCGGCGATGATCTATCGCGGCAAAGTGCTCGATATCAGCACCGGTAGTATGGCGCTGGCGGGAGGCGAGCTCCCGGTCGTCAATTTCAAGCTCGAGGTCAGCGAGAGCTTCAAGGGTGAGTTCGTCCAGAAGGGCGAGCGACGCTACGCCGAGTTCACCGTGGCGGGCTCTTTCAAGCCCGTCCTAAATCAAGTCGGCGACTACGCACGGCTCAATACCCTGCCCGCTCCCCCTGCGTTGCGTGTCGGCGAGGAGTATCTTCTGCTGACCAACGCACCCAACGAGCACGGCCTGTCGAACACTATCGGCATGGCACAGGGTTGCTTTCACATCAGCGGCATCGGTAAGGCCGAAGTGGTGAGAAACGGCGCCGATAACGCTGGCCTGTTCAAGGGTATGCCCGAGCAGGGCCTCGCGTCTCAGGGAGCCCTGAGCTATGCCGAGATCGCACAAATCATCCGCGACGACGTCGCTCAGTAAGGGAGGCAGTTGATGAATAAAAACAGCCATTTTCTGTCTCTTCTCACTGTTCTCGTGGTTTTCGCGGCCCCGGCCTTCGCCGGTGGCCCGATCGCCCAGTGCGTGCCCGGCCAGGCCTTTGTCTGGGGCAGCGGCGGAGCATTGATCCCCTTCAACCCGGATCAGGGTGACCTGGTGGTGCCCGGCGATCACGCCGCAGCTGTCCAGCTGGTAACGGATGCCTTCCAGGTTTGGCAGGATGTAACGACGGCGACGGCCACCTACACCAACGCCGGCGAGCTGCCGGTGGATGTCACCGGCGCCAACGTGCTGACCTACTGGGCCGAGCCGGCACCCGACGGCCTGAGCCCGATCATCTTCGACTTCGACGGTTCGGCCGGCGCGACATTGGGATTCCCTGCGGGCGTTCTGGGTGTCGCCGGCATAGCCTGGGTCAACACGATCACCTGTGAGGCCTTCGAGGGCGCTGCCCTCCTTATCGGCCCCACCTTCGCCGGCAACCCGGTCGCAGGCTTCGATGTGGCGGTCCACGAGTTTGGTCACTACACCGGCCTCGGCCACACCGTGGTCAACGGCCAGATCTATCTGGGCTCGGTCGGCGGCGACAACAGCGGCCCGACCCCGAACGACACCTTCCCGATCCCGGATCCGTTCACCGAGGTGGTGGAGACGATGTACCCGTTCTACTTCGGGCCTCCGATCGGCACCGCCAGCCTGCACAAGGACGACGAAGTGACCCTGTCGGAGCTCTATCCGGAGCCCAACTTCGCGACCAACTTCGGTAGCATCTCGGGTGCGGCCCTGCTCGGTGTGACGCCGGTCACCGGCGCCAACGTCATCGCGCGCAACACGGCCGATCCGTTCCACGACGCGGTCTCGGCGATCTCGGGTGACTTCTCGGTTGGCGGCGACGCCTTCACCGGGCAGTGGGACGTTGAAGGTCTCACCCCAAACGCAAACTACGCGGTCTACGTCGACGAGATTCTGGCGGGTGGCTTCAGCACACCGGTGCTGTCACCACTTCCGGGTCCCGAAGACTTCTGGAACGGCGCCCTCGAGTCGAGCGACCCCAACACCGACGACCCGTCGGTTTTCGAGGCGGTCACCCCGACCGCGGGCAGCCCGGTCACCGGCATCGACATCGTCTTCAACCAGCCGGGCGAGGGTGATCCCCTGCCGGTCGGTGACGACGGCTCGGTGCTGCTGGCTCTGCCGTTCCCCTTCACCGTCTGCGAGCAAGACTTCAACTCGGTGTTTGTCAACGCCAACGGCAACCTGACCTTTGGTGCCGGTGACAGTGACTTCTCCGAGAGCGCCCAGGAGCACCTCGACGGTCCGCCGCGGATCGCCGGAGCTTGGGACGACCTCAATCCCACTTCCGGTGGATCGGTGTTCTTCAACACCATTGATGACACCTTCACGGTGACCTGGGAGGGGGTGCCCGAGTGGCTTGCGACCGGTTCGAATACCTTCTCGATCGAGCTCAAAGCGGAAGCCAGCCAGGTGACGGTGCGCTACGGCGACCTCGACATGGCCGATGGCCTCGCCGGGGTCAGTTGTGGTCTCCACGACACCGGTGGCATTGAGCCGGAGCGCGTGCTCAAGCTGAGACCCAAACTCTCGAACCACAATTACAACGGTGAGACCGCGATCTACGAGTGGTTCAGCGGCGGCGACAACGATCTCGCAAACCACACCGTGAAGTACAACGTGGCGAAGCACGACCTCAGCGACGTTTTCGAGAACAACAACTCGTTTGCGACGGCGGCACCGGTCACGCCACCGCTCAACACGGCGCCAAACTCACTCTACACCGAGATCTCGCCGGCGGCGGCCGATATCGACTTCTTCAGCTTCACGGCTGAAGGGGGTCAGTACATCATCGCCGAAACCACCCGTGGCCAGATCGACTCGGTGCTGGGTCTCTTCAACTCGAGCGGCGTGCTGATCGCGGCCAACGACGACGCCGGCACGGGCTCCAACCCGTTGCTGTCGCGTATCGAGGGCACACTCCCGGCGGACGACACCTACACCCTGGCGGTGACGTTCTGCTGCGACTACGACTTCGACGGTGTCGATCCGGGTCAGGGTCTGCCGTTCGACGAGGGTCGCTATGTGCTCGATCTGCAGTTGTTCGATGGCCTCCCGCTGCCACTGGGTGATGACACGTCGATCAACCTGTCGGGGTTTGGGTTCAGCTTCCCGTACGATGGCAATAGCTACGCGGATGTGTTCGTCAACTCCAACGGCAACATCACCTTTGGCGCCGGAGACCCGTTCGGGTTCGTCTCGGACATTCCGGCTTTCGAGACCGGTGCCCCACGAGCCGCGCCGCTGTGGGAGGATCTCGATCCGAGCAACTCCCTGGTGCTCGCCTCGACGGATTTCACCACCGAGCTGACCATCACCTTTGTCGATGTTCCGGAGTTTGGCGGCGTCGGCGCCAACAACTTCTCGGTGACGTTGTTCTCGAACGGTGACATACAGTACGATTATGGCTCGGTGA
>Ga0224508_10003568_pt1 | contig 12838 bp, 9 predicted proteins | sample SF_Jan12_sed_USG_4_FD_170157 | JGI IMG/M metagenome (GOLD analysis project Ga0224508, IMG submission 170157) | Sediment microbial communities from San Francisco Bay, California, United States - SF_Jan12_sed_USGS_21 | ecosystem: Environmental > Aquatic > Marine > Sediment | place: USA: California...
GACAGGATCGGGACCCTGTCACAGTTCGTGTCGATCAACTTCGCCGGCGGAAACAACGTCGTGGATGCGGCGATCGCCGAGGTGGACGATGCCTCGGACGTGACCGGCACGGCTCCGAGTTACGGGGCGCCGCGCACGAACGCGATAACGGCGTCGGTCGGCATGCGGGTGATGAAACATGGGCGCACGACCGGGTTCACGAAGGGTCGCGTGCAGGGGATCGGCGCCACGGTCAACGTGAACTACGGGTCCGCGGGCGTGGCTCGCTTCGTCGGACAGGTCATCATCGGGGGCGGCGGCTTCAGCCAGGGTGGCGACTCTGGATCGCTGATCGTGGTGGAGAAGGGCGCGAACGCCCGGAGGCCTGTGGGGCTTCTCTTCGCCGGTGGTGGCGGCACGACGGTCGCCAACCCGATCGCCGACGTCCTCAGCGCGCTGAACGTGTCGATCGTGGGCAACTGATCGGCTACTCGCGGCACACCTGACTCGACGGGCGGTTCGCCACCTCCACTGGCTGAACAGACCCGTCGCGAGAAGGGCCCGCCGACCGCAAGGTCGACGGGCCCTTTCGTCATCGTGACGGGTAAAGTCGCGACACGGTCGCACGCCGCGCTGGTACGATCTCGCTAGCGGCCGGACTCGAGGGCCTGCACCGAGTCGTCGAGGCGGGCCACACGAACGCGCTGAACCTCGAGCTCATCTCGCTCGACGTAAGCGATCAGACCGTCGGGTCCGAACGCCGCGGGGATCCGCAGGCCGTCCGCCGCGATCGTCCCGATATATCGGCCGTCCGCGGTCACGACGTCCGTGGGCCCATCCTCTCCCGGCAGGGCGCCCGAGCGCTCGATCCAGAGGCGGTCGTCCCAGTCGACCTTCATTCGATTGATGACTGGGATCGCCTCGGCGAAGCCCATGCCCTCGATCTGTCCTCGCATCATCTCCCGGACCTGATCCTGGTCGACGCTGAAGTTCCCACCGCCACTCCCCGATCCCCCCGCGCTGATCACCATCATGCGGCCGCCGGGTCCCCCGCCTTCCTCGAGATCGGCCAGCCGTCGCTCGCGTTCGGTGTCCCGGATGCTCTCGTCGACGACCGTCGGCGCGATCGGACGTTCGACGGTCGAGTTGACCGTCCCTCCGCTCACCAGCTTGATCCGGTAGCCCACGGAATCCACGACAGCGAGCCGACCGTCGGACAACACACCGAGGTGGACCTCCGGCTCGAACGCGATCGTCTGCGCCATTCGAAGCTGGATACGGCTGCTGCCGGAGGAGAACTCCGTCTCCTCGTCCTCCTCCGGCGGGGCCGGCAGCCAGGCTTCGTAGGCGACATCGCGCGATCCATCCAGCCCGAACGTCTCGATCGGCCGGCTGTTCGGCGTCGGGGCGCCGTCCTCTCCGGGAAGCCCGCCGCCGAACGAGAGGCGAATCCCGCCGTGCGTGGCGAGCCGTCCGTCGGGCATGGGCTCGAGAACACGACCGGGGAACCCCTCATCCGGGGTCAGCGTCACGCTCTCGATGTACTCGCCGTCCGTCCCGAACACCTGAAAGCCCTGTCTCGCGAAGTCGAAGACGACGACCCGGCTGCTCGGCGTGACCGCGAGCCCCAGCGGACCCGTGAGCTCGCCGGGGCCCTCCCCCTGTCGACCGATCGTCAGCAAGAACTCGCCGGTCGGGGACACCTTCACGATGTGGCCCGCGTCACGATCGAGGACATACAGGTTTCCATCCGCGTCGAACGCGACGTCGCTCACGTTCCCGAACGTCTCCCACACCTCGCCTTCGAGTGCCCCGATCGTGTAGACAGCCTCCGTCGAAGGCGCGATCGCGGTGTCCGGGCCGTCCAGCGACCCCCCACCGCTGCCGGCCGAGACGGCCCCGCCGTCCCCTCCGCAGGCGACGATCAGAAATGGGATGAGCGCGGTGTGAACGACCTTCTTCATATGCAGTCCCCGGTCAAAAGAAGAGATCCGTCCGTTGGACAGAAAGACGACCTCCTCCGGTTGCCCGAAGGAGGCCGTCCCGACGCGCCTCGAAGGTCGAGAAGATTGTGCTGGTAACGCTAGGGAACCGGTGGCCCTTCGCCCATCGCCGGGAATGACAGCTCTCCCCGTACGGAGCCCTCCATCACGTCGACCCTCCGTGCGAACTGCAACAGCCGCCCGAACAGGGCGTCGGCCCGGTCGCCGACGGTCTCCCTGATGCGGGCCGTGCGGGACGCGTAGTCGGCCTCGTCGCTCGCGCGCTCGACCATTACGTAGAGCGGCATGTCGGCCCCGATCACATACGCGTAGATCCGATAGCCGTGCTCGATACCGGCCCCGCCAAAGAGGTCGACGATCTGAGTGGCGATGCCCTCGAAGTCGGCCTCCAGCCCGGGGATGACGTGGTACCAGTGGTACTTCCGGAACGGGAGATCGAGGTTGAGGGCCACAGTCCGCGGCAAGTAGGACAACTCGGGCCGGAGCTCGATTACAGACTGCTCGACGTGCTCGACCGGCGTTGGGCCGTCCGATTTCGCCCACCGGGCGTGCGCGTCGGCCCGGGTCATGCCGATGATGGACCGGGCGCGGTCAAAGCCCGCGAGTCCCTGGATCGGGATGATGTACGAGTACCCGAGCTCCGGACCGTAGACGGACACCCACTGCAGATCTTCCGCGGCCGCGCTCTCGGCAAGATCATCGAGCCACCTGATGGTCTCGGTTTCGTATGCGTCCATCTCGGCCGGCTTCACGAATTCCTGCCGAATGAGGTACGTCGGGTGGATGGTCTCCTGCGCCGCGGAAGCGAAGGGCGTCACGCACAGCGGGACCGCGGCGAGAAGGCCGATGGTCAAACGCTTCATCGGATCCCCTCGTGCCCGGGTGATCGAGGCCGACCAGCCCGACCGGAGGATGTGATCGCCCGGCCGGAGGGGGCCTCGTGGCGCATCGTTACACGGACGATAGCGCCCGGGGCGGGGCGGGGAAATGGCGTCTGGGGGGGCGATGCCTCAGGCGGTCGCGCGCATCCTCCGCTCGAGCGCCTCGAGCCGCTGTCGAGCGTCATCGAGCCTCCGGCCGAGCTCGGCATGCCGTTCGAACGCGTCGCGGCCAGGAGCCTGATCCGCACGCGAGATCATGCCGAGCAGATAATTGAGCTGACTCCGCAACATCGGGCGTGGGTAGCTCCCGCCGGCGTCCACCAGCTCCGACTCGAGCGCCACGAGCGCGAGCGCGATCGCTTCGAGTTCGGCGTTTGTCGCCCCTCCGGGAGTTTCGCGTTGCTCCGCGACATCGTCCCTGAGACCGTCGACCGCCTCCGCCACCTCACGCGCCTGCGCGATCGTCTCTCGAACGGCGATCTCGAGTTCGAATTGCACCTCGAGATCCGCCACGCTCACTCCCTCGGCGGCCACGCGGGGGTCGATCTGGAGCGCGAGCTCGGCCTCCACCGTCTCGCCGGCGGCGGTCAGCCGGACCCGGTACGTGCCCGGGGGCACGATGGGGCCGCCACCGCGCCCCTCGCCGCCGCCTCGCAGGTCCCAGACGAAGCGGTGGGCGCCGGGCCTCGCCGAGAGCCGGGACTGCGCCGCGCGCCCTCGGGCAAGACGCTGCATGGCGGGCGCCGCCACGGCCCGGGCGCGCGGAGCCGAGGCCGAGTAGCTCCGGATGACCGAGCCGCCCGCGTCGAGGATCTGGAGCTCCGCGCCATCCGCTGCCTGGCCACCGATCTGATAGTCGATCCGCGCGCCGGTCGCCGACCACTCCGGGCCCGCAGTGTTGCGCCAACCGAACCCCGAGTTCCGGAAGCGACGCTCACGCACCTGAGGCCGAATTGCGAACAGGTGCAGTCCGCCATCCGACACCTGCCCGTTCTCGTCGATCTCGTGCAGCCGGGAAACATCGTCCATCACCCAGAAACCGCGACCCATCGTCGAGAGCGCGATGTCGCCACGGTAGACCGCGATGTCCGTGATCGGAGTCAGCGGCAGGTTCTGCTGAAACGACTGCCAGTCACGACCACCGTCGAACGAGATGAACATCCCGAACTCGGTGCCGGCGTAGAGGAGCCCCGCCCGGCCCGGGTCCTCGCGCACGACACGCACGGGGACGTCGGCGGGGATCCCGTTCGTCCCATCCGTCAAGAGCGCCCAGGTCTCGCCCGCATCATCGGTCCGCCATACGTAAGGGCGGAAATCTCCGAGGAGGAATCGATACCCGGCCACGTACACCCGATCGGCGTCATGGGTCGAGATGTCGATCGAGTTGATCCGCCCGCCCGGCGGCATGTCGGGTGGGGTCACGTTCTCCCAGGACTCCCCGCCGTCTCTCGTAACATTTACGGGGCCGTCGTTCGCGCCGGTCCAGATGACATCCGGGTCGTGCGGTGACGCCTCGATCACGTAGAGCACGGAGTAGTGCTCCTCGCCGGTCGCGTCCCGCGTGATCGGACCGCCCGACACCATCTGACGCTCTGGCGCGAAGGCTGTGAGGTCCGGAGAGATCTGTTCCCACGTCCGTCCGCCATCCGTCGTTCGGTTCACGAACTGCGATCCGTGATAGACGGTATTGGGGTCGTGGGGAGAGATCTCGATCGGGACCACCCGCTGGAACCGGTGCGAGAGGTTGGCCGGGTTCGTCCCGTACATGTTCTCGCCGCCGACGTAGTACTGCTGCTCTTGCCCGGTCCGCTGGTTGTAAACCGTGAAGCGGCCTTTGCAGTTGGCGTAGACGATGTCCGGGTCCCCCGGCTTCGGCACCGCCGGCCCGGTCTCGCACCCGCCCGGCGACCGCCAGTACGCGGCCGGACCGCCCGGTGCGGAAACGCTCGGCTGATCGCTCGGCACCGACACCGTGTAGGAATCGTCCTGCTGCCCGGCATACAGCCAGTACGGGTGTTGGTCGTCGACGTCCACCTGGTAGAGCTCGGCCGTGGGCTGATTGTTCACCGGCGACCATGTACGCCCGCTGTCGAGCGTGACACTTGCGCCCCCGTCGTTCCCCTGGACCATGATCCGCGAGTTGTCCGGGTTGATCCACAGATCGTGGTTGTCCCCGTGCGGGGTCGAAAGGGTGCTCGAGAACGTGCGTCCCCCGTCCGTCGATTTGTGGAGAGACAGGTTGTTCACGTAGACGACGTCGGCATCCGTCGGATCCGCCGTCACGTTCGTGAAGTAGAACGGTCGGTGCATCAGTCGGTTGTTCGGGTCGTCGTTGACCAGCTCCCACGTCACACCGGCGTCGTCCGATCGGTAGAGCCCCTCGTCCTCGTCGATCGCCTCGACGAGCGCGTAGACCCGGTCTGGCATGTCGGCCGAGACCGCGAAGTCGGTCTTCCCGACGAGGCCGGTGGGGAGGCCCTCGGTCATCCGCTCCCACGAGTTTCCGCCGTCCGTCGATCGCCAGATCCCGTCGTCCGCCGTACCTCCCGAGATGATCGTCCAAGGCTGCCGGAGAACTCGCCACATGCCCGCATAGATGATCTCCGGATTCGTCGGATGGAACTCGAGGTCGACGGCCCCGACGGAATCCGACGCGAACAGCACACGTTCCCAGTTCGCCCCGCCATCAGACGAGCGATAGATGCCGCGGGTGTCGCTTGCCGTGAAGGGGTTCCCGATGGCCGCGACGTAAACGAGGTCGGGGTTCTCGGGGTGGGTTTTCACCGAACCGATCTGGCCGGCGTCCTCGAGCCCGATGTGCGTCCAGGATTCGCCCGCGTCCGTCGACTTGTAGACGCCCTTTCCGATGATGATGTTCGAACGGATGCCATCGGAGCCGGTACCGACGTACAGGATGTCCGGGTCGGAGTCGGCGACCTCGATGTGTCCGATCGAGGGGGAGGCGAAGGACCCGTCGCTCAGATTCTCCCAGTCCATGCCGTAGTTCGTGGTCTTCCACACGCCGGCGCCGGTCGCCCCCTGGTAGAAGGTGTGCGGGTGGGAGCGGTGTCCCTCGACGGCCGTCACGCGTCCCGCCCTGGACGGGCCGACGAACCTGAACCGAAGGCCGCCGAACAGTCCCGGGTCGACGAGGGAAGCGTCCGCCGTCGTCGGGACGAGTCCGGTGGGACGCGGGGTGGCAGTGGGACCCTGCTGGGCCGAGAGGCCGGTCGCCGCAAGGGCAGGGACGAGGCCGGCGACAAAAGCGGTGACGACGGCGATACGACGCATTCGCTACTCCCAGGTTTCCTTCGAGGATGTCGGGAGCTCCCGCGGTTCACGCTTCGTGCGCAGGAGCTGATCCGTGAAGTCGAGCCGTTCCTCCATTAGCGACAGCCGGGCGTCGATCGACTCGAGCAATCGGTCGGTGTGCTCGTCGCGAGGGTTCTCGATTTCGCCCCGCGCCTGCCGCGTTCGGAGCTCCAGCAGGTCTCCGAGTCGCTTGGTGATCGGTCGCAGCACCAGCACGCCGCCAGCGGTAAGGACGATCGTCATGATCGCCAGCATCGGCGCGATGTATTCCATGTCCATTGCGTTCCCTCCCGGGCAGTGGGCGGCGGGTCCGGCGTGTCGCCGGCCGGCCTAGCGTGGTTTCCGCAGTACCTCGCCAGCAAGGGCGTCGGTGAACCGGCCGTCATCCACGGCCAGGACCCCGTTCACGAACGCGTACTGAACGCCCTCGGAGAGGTGGTTCGGATCATCGTACGTGGCGAGATCGCGGAATTCTTCGAGATCGAACACGACGACGTCCGCGAACGCGTTCGTCGCGAGCACTCCGCGTCCGGGCAGCTTGAACACGCTGGCAGGCAGACCGCTCATGGAGTACACGGCCCGCTCGAGGGAGATGATTTCGTCCTCTACGACATACTTGCGGATCTTTCGTGGAAAGGCGCCGAAGTCGCGAGGGTGGGGGTGCCCCTCGTCGAGCGCGTTCAGGATCCCGTCGGACGATGTCATCATCCATGGCTGCTCCATGAAGTGGTGGATGTCCTCGTCCTCCATGTTGAATGACGTGAGACCGGTGGGGCCGCCCTCCTCGAGCAGCGCAATCGCCGTCTCGATCGGGTCCGCTCCACGCGCCGCCGCGACGTCCGCGAGAGATTTGCCGCCGTTCTCCCCCCCCTGAAAGACGAGGCGTTCCGCTCCGCCACGCCGGTCGAGGTTGTCCCACATGTCGGTGACGAGACGGGCCCGCTCGTCGCGATCGCCCAGTCGGGCGGCGAACGATTCGTCCCCGCCCGCGAGCGCCCATCGCGGGACGAGCGCCCCGACGATGCTCGTCCCCGACGCCTCGTAAGGATACTGGTCCGCGTAGATCTCGAGCCCCTCTTCCCGGGCGGACTCGATGTGTTCGACGATCTCGGCCGAACTGCCCCAGACGCGCGGGCCGAGCGCCTTGATGTGCGTGATCACGCCGGGGACGCCGGCGGCCCGCGCGATCTCGATCACCTCGTCGACCGCGCCGATCACGCCGATGTTGTAGTCCGACTCGTCGCGGATGTGGCTCTGATAGGCGCCGCCGTACTCGGCGGCCACCTTCGCCAGCTCGACCACTTCCCCGGTCGGCGCGTACGACCCCGGCGAGTAGTACAGACCCGACGACAGCCCGAACGCCCCTTCATCCATGCCCTGGCGCACGATGACTCGCATGCGTTCCAGCTCCTCCGGCGTGGCTTCCCGAGCCTGCATCCCGAGGACTTCTCGCCGCACCGCGCCGTGAGGGACGAACTGCGCGACGTTCACACCCACGCCGGGACTCGTGAGCTGCTCGCGTTGCGCGGCCATGTCGGCCGGACCGCCCCCGTCGGGATTCGCGAGAATCGTGGTGACGCCCTGCGCGAGGAGGGCATGGGCCGTTCTGAGATCGTCCCGGACCAGCCCCCACGTGGCGTGCGAGTGGGTGTCGATGAAGCCGGGCACGACATGGAGACCCGCCGCATCGATCACTCGAGTGGCCTCCGCGGTCCCGAGGTCCCCGACCGTGATCACCCGGTTGCCGCGGATGCCCACATCGGTCACGCGCCCTGCTGACCCGGTGCCGTCGATGACCGTACCCCCGCGGATCACGAAGTCGTACTGCTGACCGACGAGGTGGGGTGGGGTCCAGGCGTCCACCGCCCCCAGCGCGACGAGCGGGAGGAGGCACCCGAGGATGACGCGCCACCAGCGAGAGCCGCGCACGTAGGCGTGCGTCGAGCGGGTCGGCGGTCCCTGAGGGGCGTGGCGGCGTCGGATCATACGGCACATTTTGGTTCGAGTACGATTTGGCGAAAGTGCAGCTGCACGGCCAATCTGCCGCACGCTCTGGAGGCGGCACAAGCAACCTGGCGGAGGAAGTCATGTCTTCGAAGCGCTCGCGCGGACTCCTGAATAGTGCCACTGCCCTCGCGTCGTTCGCGATCATCGGCCTGGCGCCGCAACTGGCTGCCCAATCCTTCGAGGACGCGCGAGGCAATATGAGCTTCTCGCTCGCCGGGGACGCGATCATCACCCGCGCGATGCAGCCCTACCGCGAGCCCGGGTTTCTCGCGCTTCGAGACCTGATTCAGGGGACGACGGCGGGGTTCGTGAACCTCGAGGTGTTGTTCCACGACTATGAGGAGGACGTCATCCCGGCGGCTTCCAGCGGCGGAACGTACATGCGCGCCGAGCCGCGGCTGGCGAGCGAGCTCACCTGGTTCGGGTTCGACATGGTCAGCCTGTCGAACAACCACACGATGGACTTCGGGGCCGGCGGAGCGCGTCGCACGAAGAAAGCGGCCGAGGCCGCCGGGCTGTCGGTGGCTGGCTTCGGCGAGAACCTGGCCGCGGCCCGGGCGCCGGCCTTCACCGAGACTCCGGGCGGTCGGGTCGCCCTGATCTCGATTGCATCGACGTTCTCGGATGGCATGCGAGCGGGGCACCAGCGTCCGGACATGCGCGGCCGACCCGGCCTGAGCCCGATGCGATACCAGACCGAAGTGACGGTCCTGCCGGCGGACATGGCCGGGCTGCGGGGCGCGATCAACGCGTGGCGGCCCGGAGCCGGCAACGGGCGATCCGTCGGAATGTCGGGTGTGCGGTTCGTCGAAGGCTCGAGCCCGGGTGTGCGCACGACGGCACACGCGGGCGATCTCGCCGAAGTCGTGGCCGTCGTGGAGGACGCCCGCCGACAGGCAGATTGGGTCATCGTCACGAGCCACTCGCACGAGGGCGCCCCTGGAAACCGGAACGTCCCGGCCGATTTCGTGGTCGAGGTGGCACATGCCGTGATCGATGCCGGCGCACACATGTTCGTGGCGCACGGTCCTCACGTCGTTCGCGGCATCGAGATCTACAAGGACGCCCCGATCTTCTACTCGCTCGCGAACTTCATCTTCCAGAACGAGACGGTCGAGCTGCAGCCCGCCGACAACTACGCGGCGCAGGGACTGGAGCACACGGACCATCCGGGCCAGTTCCAGAGCACGCGGATCGAGAATATGGGCGGCGGGTTTCCGGCGGACCCGGCCTACTGGGAGAGTTTTCTCGCGGTGACCGAGTACGAGGCCGGGAAGCTCAAGGAGGTCCGGTTGCACCCGATCACGCTCGGGCACGGGCTGTCGCGCGCGGTCCGCGGCCGGCCCATCCTGGCCGACGAGGAGCTCGGCTGGAAGATCCTGGACGAGATGGCCGAGCTGTCGCGCCCGTTCGGCGCGACGCTCACGGTCGAGAACGGAGTCGGGATTATCCGCCCCTAGTGGACCGTCGTCGCCTCGGACGCCTTCCGGGGCGACGGATAGGCCCTGCGTGATGGCGAGACTCCCAGGGAGACCATCGTCTCCGCCGTCTTGAGCGCGGCGAGCACCGGATTCACGACCGGAACGCCGACCCGCCCCTGAAGCGATCGGGCGACGTCGAGAAAGCCCATCGTCATGCACCCGAGGACGAACGCGTCGGCGCCGGCTCCGATCGCCCGGCTGGCCTCTGCCTCGAGCGTCGCGAGGACTTCATCCGCCCGTTCCCGCAGTTCCAGAACCGGGACGTCGACCGCGCGGACATCGGCGATCGCTCCGTCGAGACCGTGCTGACGCATCTGACGCCAGATGGCCGGGACCACCTCATGCACGACGGTGAGGATCCCGAACCTCAGACCAAGCTGCGCGGCGATGTGGCCCGCGGCCTCACCCGGACCGACGACGGGTATGTCCACGAGCTCTCGGGCGGGTGCCAGGCCGGGGTCCCCGAAGCACCCGATGATGATCGCGTCAAAGCCCTCGGCTTCGAGCTGCGGGGCCGCCTCGATCAGACCCGGGACGGAGAGGTACTCCTCGACGGAGGACTCGACCGATGCGGGACCTGACGTGGTCTCTCGCACCTCGACGACACACGCGTCCCCCGCATGCTGATTCAGAAAGGACTCCCGGCGAACGAGCTCCTCCGGTCCGAGGGGGCCTCGCGAGAGGGGCCCGGGAATGAAATACGCGATCTTCATCTGACCTCTCCTGTGAGCTGAGTGCTCAAACTAGCGTTTCCGCCCGGAGGGCGGGAAACTACCCGATGCCCAACCGCCTGCATCTCACGGACTCCGACCGTGCCTCACTCTCCGGCGTGGAGGGGGAGGGGACACGGCTCGCGATGTCCATCGTCACCCGGATGGCAGAAGTCGTCGAGGCCCCGCGCCTGCTCCATATCACCGCCGCGCACATCGACTCCTCGCTCTACCAGGGGCCCGCGACGCTCGAGTTTGCCGAGCGGCTCGCGTCCGGGGGCGCCAGGGTCCGCGTGCCGTCCACCCTGAACGTGTCAGGGGTCGACCCCTCCGGTTGGCGTGAGTGGGCCGTGCCTGAGGACTGGGCGGAACCGGCACGACGGCAGATGGAGGCCTACGAGCAGATGGGGTGTCTGCCATCCTGGACATGCGCACCATACCAGACTGAGGCACGACCGGAGCTCGGACAGCAGGTCGCCTGGGGCGAATCGAGCGCGATCGTCTTCGCGAATTCGGTGCTCGGGGCACGTACCGAGCGGTACCCGGACCTGCTGGACATTTGTTGCGCGGTCACGGGGCGCGCACCGGCGGCCGGCCTCCACCTGGAAGAGAACCGGGCGGGGCAGATCCTGGTCGACCTCTCCGGGATCCCCGAGGCACTGGGGGCGGAAGCGTCGTTCTACCCCGTGCTCGGACACCTGGTCGGACGGACGGTCGGAGACCGGATCCCGGTCCTGGATGGGCTTGTCGCGGAGCCCGACGAGGATGACTTCAAGGCCCTCGGGGCCGCCATGGCCTCCGCGGGGTCGGTCGCGCTGTTCCACTGGGTGGGGAGGACACCCGAAGCCGCCGACCGGGAGGCTGCGTTCCACGGACGGGAACCGGAGACGAAGGTGCGCCCGACGCTCGCCGAGCTGCGCGCCGCTCGAGACGACCTCGGGCACGGCCTCGTCGAGGCGGACGGACTCGACCTCGTCGTCCTGGGGAGCCCCCACTTCTCGCTCGCCGAGTTCGCGACGCTCGCGACGCTGGTCGAGGGGCGGCGGCGCCATCCCTCCACCCGCATGCTGATCACGACGAGCCGCGCGGTGCGTCAGATCGCGGAGAGCGCCGGCCACCTCTCGGCCGTCGAGCGCTTCGGTGCCGAGCTCACCGTCGACACCTGTATCCTCACGAGCCCCATGCTTCCAGAGGAGATCCGGCGGCTCATGACCAATTCCGCGAAGTACGCCTACTACACACCGGGGCTCCTCGGCCGGGCGATCGCGTTCGGGAGCCTGACGGACTGCGTCGAGTCCGCGTGCGCGGGCCGAGTGCTGAGGGACGACGGGCCGTGGACGTCATAGCCCGCGGCCGCCCCGTGGTGCCGGGGAACGCGTCGGGCGAGCTGCTCTATTCGGAGGAGCCGCTCAGCTTCTGGGGAGGATACGATGCCTCGACCGGCGAGATCATCGATCGGCGGCACGAACTGTCCGGACGAGGCGCCGCGGGTTGCGTGCTGGCGGTCCCCGCGACGAGAGGGTCTTCCACGACGACCGCCGTTCTACTCGAGGCGGTCAGGCGGGACGTGGCCCCGGCGGCCCTGCTCACTCGCGGCGAGGACCGTTTTCTGGCACTCGCCGCGATCGTCGCCGAAGAGATGTACGGCCGGACCCTCCCGGTCGTAGCTCTGTCGCCCCAGGGCTTCGAGGCTCTCAGGCGGCACGCGGCGGTCCGCGTCTCCGCCGATGGGGAGATCTCGGCCAGCGATGAGGCGTAGAGGCCATCCCGACCCGAGTTATCTGCGGTAATCCAGCGCCGGCGCCCGGTCCCCGAGAAGCGCGACGTACTCGAAACCCGGCCCTCGGCGCTCTCTGAGCTCATCCCACGCGGCCGCGATCACGTCCGGGCTCTGGAAGAGATCGATCGCGGTGAGCGCCAGAGTCTTGGCCGCCACCATCATCCCCTTGTGACCGATGCCGGTCCCGCCCGCGGCTACCGCCTGCCAACTGTGCGCCGACGTCCCCGGCACCCAGGTCGCGGTGGACAGCCCCGCGGTCGGGACCACCCAGCTCACGTCCCCGACGTCGGTCGATCCCCCACCCGGCGGCTCCACCGTGAACTGCTCGATCTCCCCCTCGGACCCGAGCGGCCGTCTCGCCCCACCCTCGAAGCTCGCCTGGATCTCCATGGCGAACGCGCGTTCGGCCTCGGTGTACTCGACGCCGCCCACCTTCCGCAGGTTCGCGTCCATCAACTCCCCCAGCGCGACGCTCGGCACCAGGTCGTAGAGGCCGTGGATCACCTCGTACTCGACCTCGGTCCCCGTGCCCATCGCGGCGCCCTCGGCCGCCCTCGCGACGCGCTCGAACAACTCGAGAACCGTCGGGGCGTTGGGGTGACGAACGTAGTAGTAGACCTCGGCGAAGTCCGGGACGACGTTGGGCGCGAACCCGCCCCCCGTGATCACATAGTGGATCCGCGTC
>Ga0224508_10003570_pt1 | contig 12836 bp, 10 predicted proteins | sample SF_Jan12_sed_USG_4_FD_170157 | JGI IMG/M metagenome (GOLD analysis project Ga0224508, IMG submission 170157) | Sediment microbial communities from San Francisco Bay, California, United States - SF_Jan12_sed_USGS_21 | ecosystem: Environmental > Aquatic > Marine > Sediment | place: USA...
CTGGACCGAGGGCGAGATCCTCGATGCGCCCGTGATGATGTCGCAGGACCGCGGACCCGCCGTGGTCGGGTTGGGCCGTGGCGTGATCGTGATGCCGTCCTGGATCGCCGATCTCGAGGAGGACGTTCTGCGGCTGGTCTTCCTGCACGAGCGCGAACACCAGCTCGCGGGCGACAACCGGCTGTTCTCCCTCGGCCTCATGGCGGTGGCGGCCATGCCCTGGAACCCCATGGCCTGGTGGCAACTTCGTCGTCTGCGTCTCGCGATCGAGTTCGACTGCGACCGGCGGGTGATGGCCCGCGGCGTCGAGCCTCGGGACTACGCGGAGGCGCTCCTGGCCGTCGGGACCCGGCTCACCTCGGCGCCGCTCGCCGCGTTCGCGTTCGCCGAGCGGAAGCCGGCCGTGGAGCGCCGTTTGCGCCGGATGACCGAGCCGCTTCGTCACCTGCGCGGACCGCGCGCGATGCTGGCCGCCGGCCTGGGCGCGCTGGCTCTCATGGTCGCCTGTGGTTCGCCGCTTCCGATGAATGCCCCCGCGACGGCCGAGCCGGATGCCGCCGTGATCGTGGACGCCGAAGTCGATGAGGCACCACCCAAGGTGGCGCCGCCCGAGGGCCAACAGCCGCAGTTCATCCCATACGACGTTCCGCCCGCGATGCAGAACCGCTCGGAGATGATGGACGCGATCGAGGCCGCCTACCCCGCCGATGCACGTGCCGAGAACCTCGGCGGCCGCACCGAGCTGTGGCTCTACATCGACGATACCGGTGAAGTGGCCAACATGGAGGTGAAGACCTCAAGCGGTGACCGGCGCTTCGACGATGCCGCGATGAAGGTGATTTCGCAGGCCGAGTTTTCACCCGCCACGAACCAGGGCGTCGTGACCGGCGTTTGGGTCTCGCAGTGGGTGACGTTCGAGGACGACGGCGTTGAGATGCGCCAGGCGGACCGGCCGAAAGGGCCTCCCGGCACCGGGCCCGCCCCTCTGTACGTGATCGACGGAGAGGTCCTGGAACCGGGCCAGCGGGTACGGTTGGACAGGGACGCGATAGAGTCGGTCGAAGTCGTGAAGGGCGAAACGGCCATCGAGACGTACGGCGAACGCGCCCGCGATGGCGTGGTCGTGATCAAGGTCAAGGACGGGTACGACGTTCGGGCCGCCGACTCCGACGCCCCGGCAGGTGTGCAGCCGGACGGCAAGATCGTGTTCCCACCGACCGAGGGCCAGAACACGGCCGGGGTCGTGGTCCGCCGGTCGGGGCAGGCCGTCGGCATTTCCGATAAGCCGCCGACTGACGGGCAGGGCGTGGTCGGCGTCGTCAGGCGATCGCCCGAACAGCCAATCGCGGATGTGGCTCCGCCTGGCCAGGGCGCAGCCGGTGTGTTGCAGCGGTCCGGACAACAGGCCGACGTGACCGATGCGACGCCGCCGTCAGGCCAGAACGCGGTGGGCGTCATCCCCAGAGACGGGAAGACCGGGTTCGGCATGCAGGCGACGGGCAGGTCCGAGTCGCCGCTGATCGTGATCGACGGTGAGATCCAGGACGAATCCGCGACCCTCGCCGACGTGGGGGCATTCGACATCGACCACGTCGAGATCCTGAAGGGGGAAGCGGCTCGTGAGGCCTATGGCGATAGAGGCCGGGACGGTGTGATACAGATCACGACGAAGGGCGCGGCGGACTCAAGGGGCGATGCCGTGGACGCACGTGCCGTGGCGGCGGATACCGTCGAGATCGCTGATGTGGCGGTCGATACCGCTCCGGTCGACGCCGCTCCGGTCGATGCCGTGGCGGTCGATGTCGTCGACAGCGAGGCCGATGCGACGGGGATCGCCGCCGCCCTCGATGTGAGACCGCTGATCGTGGTCGACGGGGTCGTGCAGGACCCCTCCATCGAGATGTCGGATCTTGAGGCGCTCGACATCGATAGCGTCGAGGTCATCAAGGGCGAGGCCGCCGAGCGGCTCTACGGGATCCGTGGTCGAAACGGAGTCGTCTCGATCAAGACGAGAGGCGGTGGCGACGGATAGCCCACCGCGGTTCGAGCCGACCCGCTGATCGGGGGCCCTCGGGGAACTATCTTTCCTCGAGGGCCTTCTTTGGTATGCGACGGTGGGGCGGATGGTCCCGGACCGAGAGGATGGTCGTGCGGTGGCTCAGCCCAGGCACATCGCGGTGATTCGTTGGAGGCGGCCCGTGTTGGCAGCGTGCGTGCTCGCCGCCGCCGTCATGCCGTCTTGGCTGGTGGGCCAGGAGCTACGCGGGCGTGTCGTCGTGGCGGACGGACTCGACCAGCCGGTCGAGGGCGCCGTCGTCACCGTCATCGATCCCGGGACCGGGCTCGCCATCGCCTCGCGGTTCACTAGCGAGCTCGGGACGTTCGCGATGTCCGTGGACACCGCCGGGACCTACCTCGTACGTGTCGATCGGATCGGGTACGAACGGCTCTTCTCGGAGCGGGTGTCGCTCGTGACCGCGGCCCCGACGATCATCGAGTTCGAGCTCCCGATCCTGCCCATTCGATTGGCCGATCTCGACATCTCGGTAGTTAAGCAGTGCGTCGACAACCCTCGCGACGCCGCCGAGGTCGAGCTTGTGTTCGACGAGGCCCGAAAGGCCCTCGAGTCGCAGTTGCTCGCCCAGGCGATGCAGCTCTTCCGCTACCACTCGGTCGTGTTCGACCGGTCGCTGCCAGCGCGTGGTGACGACCTCATCGACGTGAAGACGTTCAGCGCGGACGGCGTGTCGCAGGCGCCGTTTCGAAGTCTCGCCGCCGAGCGCCTGTCCGAGGACGGATACATCCAGGAAGAGGGCCTGACCGTCTACTACTACGCGCCGGACGCGACCGTCCTTCTTTCGGACACGTTCCAGAGGGACCACTGCTTCAGCCTCGATCGCGAGGAACGCGACGGACAGGTCCTCGTGGGTCTCACGTTCGAGCCGCGAGACGGGCGCGAGCTTCCCGACATCTCGGGTGCGCTCTGGCTCGACGAAGCCACGAACGCGCTCGACCACCTCGAATTCCGCTACCGGAACATCCCGTACCGCCCGGTGGACGACAAACGGATCGGCGGCATCGTCGAGTACGGTCAGCTCCCTGATGGGGCGTTCATCGTGCGCGACTGGTACATCCGCATGCCCGACCTCGTGTACTACGAACGACGCGAGGCCTATTCGATCGACGGGTTTTCGGAGTACGGCGCCGAGCTGCGAAACGTGTCCGAGCCCGAGGGAGGCGACCTCGACTGGCGTGAGGGCGGAAGCATCGAGGGGACGATCGTGAACTCCGTGACCGGCTCGCCTCTTCGAGATGCGACACTGATCCTCGACCTGCCGCGCGGTGACGATCGGATCCGCCATACCGGGCCGCGCGGAGAGTTCTTCTTCGACGGACTCGACCCGGGCGAGTACGAGCTCGAGCTCCGACATCCGCTGCTCGAAGTGCTGGACATCGACCGTCCGAAAGTGAAGCTCGAGCTGGCCGAGGGCATGAGGCACCGGGTGGGGTTCGACCTCCCACAGCCGGAGGCGATTCTGGCCGACTTCTGCGGCCGGGACAACGAGGGCACGGCCCTCATCGTCGGACGAGTCCGCGACCGCGAGACCCTGTTCCCCCTCGGACGTGCGCGACTATGGGCCGAGTGGACGATCGAGCGGACGAGCCCCGAGCCGGGCGACAACTACGGCCGCGTGGTCGTATCGAGCGATGACACCCGGGCTGACCGGCAGGGCCGCTATGCCCTGTGCGACATCCCGATCGGAATCGACGTGGCGCTACAGGTCAGCGCCCAGGGCGGCCGTAACGGGGCGCGGAGTGTCCGGACGGCGCGGCTGCTCAACGTGGCGGATTTCCTACTGGATCCGCCTCCTGAGTAGTGCGCACGACCATAGCGCGCGCGTAGTGTCAGCCAGGCGAATCGCTACCCGAGGTGGGCTATGGCAGGGCTGTTTCGGACGGACCCGTTCACCGACGCCGAGCTAGGCGAGTTCCGACGATCGAGGGGACGGTGGCGCGGGAAGATCTCGATCCAGGGAGTCGAGGTACCCCTGGTGCTCGCCGGTACGCGTGCCGGTCCGGACTCGGAATCACTCGAGCTGGCGCGAACCGTCACGAGCGACCTTTTCGGATGGGAAAGGGCCATCGAGGAGGCGTTGTTCGAGCACCACGAGCCCTACGCGCCAGACTCCAGCGAAGTCTCCGAATCTCAGCACCTGGACATTCGCCTCGAGGATCCGGCGGATGCATGGCGGCACACGCAGCCAGAGTTCGTAGCGATCACATTGCTTGAAGGTCGGCTGACGATCGAGATCGGATACCACGTGGCCTGGGACGAGGAGCACACCCTCGGGGCACGGATTCAGGGCGGCGAGTTGACCGAGCTCTCGGGTAGCGTGCTTTCCCCTTGACTCTAGCTCGGGGGAGTGGGTAGTCGTCGAATGGCGGGGTTGATGGGAGCATCCCCATCATTGTCGACACGACGCTTCGTCAATAACGAGTTAAGTGAAATCGTTTCGTGCTCGACGGCCGATTTGAACTGTACACTCGAAAATGTGGGAGGCCACATGCGGAATCGTGTCGTCCGAACTGGCTTGCTGGCAGTCCTAATGACCGGGTGCAACGGTGAGGCAGTGGACGCGCCAAATCACGATCCGGCCATGCTCGAGGTGGTGTTGGAAGACGTGCGGCTTGGGTGGGAGCAGGGCGATGGCACCCCGTTCTACACGCACTTCCTTAACTGGGACGGAGCTCGGTACTTCGAAGGCGGTGGAGAGAACGTCGGTCTGGAAGACCTCGTCACGAACCATGTGGCGCCTGAAGCCGAGTTGGGGCTGCGCCTGGGCTTTTCGAACATCCAGACACACTTCGAAGGGAGTTTCGCGTGGGCACTCGTCGACACGGACATTCAGCTTACGACGGCGGATGGGCGTGCGATCCATAACCGTGGTCACGGGACCTACCTCTTCCGGTGGGTCGACGGCGCTTGGAAGGTCGTGCACACGCAGTCGGCTAGCTCGCCGGTGCGGGCCGCAGCACCGGAGGGAGGCTGACGAGTCTCACCGAACGATCTTCGTGAAGCGTGGTCGGCGACGACTTCAGCTAACAGGTCCACTGGCGGCTCCGGCGCTCCGCGCCTCCGCGAACACCCGCCTGCGGCGCGCGTCGCCAGTGGCCGGGACGTTATACGAGGGCCGTGGTCAGCTACGGGGGTTTGTTAGGCGGAGATTGAACACACGTATCAGCTACGCGAACGCTCTTTCCTTCGATCTCGATTCGCGCCAACGGACATCCATGGGACAACAGCCCATCTGGGCCGCTCGCCTGTGCGATGATCGCGTCAGCGCTTGCCGGTCGGCTGATCCAGGTCTGCCGGGCTCCTGAGACCACCAGGAGCCCGGCCCCGTTCTTAGCCTCGTGCGCGTCCGATCGCGCGCGTCTCCTCGTCGTCGAGGACCGGAGTCACCTCGGCGTCGAGAATCGCGTTCCAGTTCAATAGCCAGTTGCTGACGGCCGCGGCGTCATCCGCTTCGCAGATGGCCACGCCCGTGAAACCGACCAGGTCGTGCCAACGACCGATGAGGGTCACGTCGCCGAGATCGGCGGCCTGGTCCTCTGCGGACATCCCGCTGAAGGATGCCAGCGCTTCATGACGGTGTTCGTCGTGCAATCTCCACTGGACCAAGAACTTCATCGAGTTCCTCCGTCGGGGGTTGGTGTGGCCTCGCAGTCTATCGGGCATCGAAGGGGGCGCCAAGCCGAGGAGCACTCAGCTCCTGGCCGGCATCGTCCACAGCCGTTTTAGACGACTTTCTCCTTCCACCGTCCCCGCTTGAACAGCGCCAGGCCGACCATGGCCGACAGCGAATACGCGATCGCGAACGACCAGAACACGCCGTCTTCGCCGACGCCCAGGACGATCCCGAGCACGTAGGCCAGCGGGAGCTGGAAAAACCAGAACACCCCGATGTTGATCCATGTCGGGGTGGCCGTGTCGCCCGCACCGTTGAACGCCTGAATCGTCACCATGCCCCAGGCGTAGAAGACGTAACCGTAGCTGATGATCCGGAGCGCGCGGGTGCCGACCTCTAGTGTCGCCGGGTCGGGGGCGAAGATGCTCATGATCTGCGGGGCGAAGGTGACGAACACGATCGTGATGACGGTCATGAACCCCATGTTCCACATGCCGGTCACGTACACGGCCTTCTCGGACCGCTCGGGCCGGCCCGCGCCGAGGTTCTGGCCCACGAGCGTCGCCGCCGCGTTCGCGAGACCCCATGCGGGGAGGATCACGAAGATCACGATCCGGATGGCCAGGACGTAGCCCGCGAGGACGATCGATCCGAACGACGCCAGGATCCGGATCGAGCCGATATAGCTCACCTGGGACACCAGCATCTGCCCGACGCCACCGCGCGACACCTTGAGCAGGTTCAGGATGACGTCCTTGTGGATCTTCAGATCCTCGCGCGCGATCCTGATTCGCTTTCCACGCGACAGGCTCCACAGCTGATAGCAGACGCCGATCCCCCGGCCGGTCGTCGTCGCCACGGCGGCCCCCATGAGACCGAGCTCGGGGAACGGTCCGATGCCGAAGATGAGCATCGGGTCGAGGATGATGTTGATGCCGTTGGCGAGCCACACGGATCGCATCGCCATCGTCGCGTCGCCCGCCCCGCGGAAGATCGCGTTGTTGATGAAGAGCAGGATGATGACGACCATCCCGCCGAGCTGGATCCTCGCGAACGGGGCCCCGACCCTGACCACTTCGGCGTCCCCCCCCATCGCGGCCAGCAGCCACGGCGCGGCGATGGCGCCCGTGATCCCGAGCACCGCCGCGATACTGAGGCCCACTATGATGGCCTGGACGGCGGACGTGGCCGCTCCGTGCTCGTCTTTCTCGCCGATCCGCCGCGCGACGAGGGCGGTGGTCGACATCGCTACGCCAGCCGCCACGGAATAGACGATCATTAGGAACGTCTCGGTCAGCCCGAGCGCGGCGAGGGCGTCCGCGCCAAGCCGGCCGACGAAAAAGGCGTCGACGACGACGAACAGCGACTCGCCCGCCATCTCGAGCACCATCGGGAGGGCGAGGAGCAGGACCCCCCGGTTCAGGCTCCCGGTGGTGAAGTCCTCGTTGGTTCCGCGAAACGCATCGCGCACCGAGCTCCGGAACCCGTGCTTGACGGGTGGGTCGCCCCGGGGCTGTGGGTCCTGCTCGAGCTCGCCCTCACGCCAGTCGGATGGCTCCCGCGGGGGCTGCGGGTCCTGCTCGAGCTGGTCGTCGTCCATCGTCCGTCCGCCGTCGGGGGAGGAGGATGCTTCGACGTTCCAACGGCTCGCGCAACCTCAGGAGACGGGCGTTGGCGGCGGTCGGGTTACCTCGTCCAGATCGCGATCAGGTTGCAGTCGCCGATCGGCATGTCGTGGGCGATCTGGATCATGATCTCATCCGGCGCATCGCTGCACGCGTACGCCTCGATTCCGCGAATCCGCCGGTACGGGATCTCGCGGAGCTCCGACGGCGAGGTGTACCCGAGCCGGTTCATCGGGCGTCCGTTGATCAGGACGAACTGCCGTCGCGCGAACCGGATCGAGAGCTCCCGTTTGAACTGAAAGAGCGTGGGGATCATGGTGTACGTCTGGATCTCCTCCCACGTCCCGAAATACCCGTCGTCCCCGAGGGTGATCTCCCGCTCGTAGAACCCGTTGTCCAGCAGCCACGGGTCGCGTCCCGTGATCTGGACCTCGAGCGGTGCCAGCGCGATCGCCTGTACCCGGAGTTCGATCCTGATCTCGGCGAACTGTTCCTGATCGAGGGACAGCTGCTCGGTCTGCTCGCCGTACGCGAGATGGCGAACGGTCATCTCGTAGTTGCCGGGGGGGATGGCCCGGAACGTCGCCCGCCCGTACTCGTTCGTGATGCCGCCGACCGGAATCGGCGAAAGCTCCACGGTCGCGCCCTCGACGGGTTCGCCAGTGTCGGCGTCGGCGAAGGTGAAGACGATGAACGCCGGATCTCCGAGGTCCACCACGAGGTCCAGGTCCTGAGGACGCTCGAGATCGATCTTCCGTTCCTTGCCCCGGTGGAGGAGGTAGCTGGCCCGCACCCGGGCCGTCCGGAACGCCTGGAGACCGCAGAACCGGTAGTTGCCGTTCTCGTCGGTCGTGACGACCACGTCCTCGAGCGCCGGCAGCGCGTCGCCGTCCTCGTACTCGAGCCGCACGATCGCCCCGGGAAGCGCGATCTCACTCTCGTCGTCTCTGACGACGCCCTCGAACCCTACCACTACCGACCCCGCGTCGGCCGTCGGGCACGTGCCGAGCCCGGCACGCTGCGCCGCCGTGCCGCCGGGAAACACGAGCCACGCGCCCGCGAAGACGGCGAGAAATCGGACTCTGGACAATGTCGGGTTCGTCATGGGCTCCTCTGGTCCAACAAACACTCCGACGTCCCCGGGGTTCCGGCAACCGTCGGTGTGGGTGCGGCTCCAGCCACGACCTGGGGGTGCCGCCATATGCCGCGCCAAGTCGACGTCGTATAGAATACACGGAGCAACCGTCCCCGACGTCACGCAACCCAGGTAATCGAAATGCGCATGCCCCGCCTCGGTCCCGTCCTCATCCCTCTGGTGGTCGTGGTCTCCCTATTCGTGGCGGGAGCCCGAGCGTCCTCGGCGCAGGAGGGACTGGCGGGGACGCTCGTCGTGGTCAACAAGGGGTCGGCGACGCTCACCGTGATCGACGTGGAGTCGGGCGCGATCCGGGGCACGGTGCCGACGGGGCAGGGGCCGCACGAGGTGGTGCTGACCGGGGACGGTTCCACCGCGATCGTGACGGACTACGGGGCGAGGTCGGGAGGGAGCACCCTCACGGTCATCGATTTGGCACGGCTCGAGGTCATCCGAACGATCGATATGGGACGGCATACCCGTCCCCATGGGATCGCGGTGATGCCCGGCGACGAGCTCGTCGCCGTCACCTCCGAGGCGAGCGGGCACGTGGTGCTCGTTCGAATCGCCGACGGCGAGATCGTCTCCGAGATCGCCACCGGCCACCCCGGCTCGCACATGCTGGCGATGGTCGCCGACGGCGGACAGATCTTCACCTCGAACGGGGGCGACGGCACCGTCTCCGAGCTCGACGTCGGCTCGGCATCGCATACGGCGACCACCCGAGTGGCGCCTCGGTTGGAGGCGATCGGGGTGACGCACGACGGCGAGGAGGTCTGGGTGGGGAGCAACGACGAGGGCACGGTGAGCGTGGTCCGGCCGGGCTCGACCGAGGTCGAGACGGCGCTCGAAGGCTTCGAGTGGCCGTACCGCGTCCTGTTCACGCCGGACAAGCGCCTCGTGCTGTTGCCGGATCTGGGCCGGAGCGAGCTTCGCATCGTGGACCGCGCGGCGCGGAGCGAGCTCGCGGTGATCGAGTTCCCGGGCGCGGGGCCACAGGGGATCACGCTGGACGCGAACGCGGACTACGCGTTTCTGTCGCTCAGCCGCGAGGGACGCCTGGTGGTCGTGGATCTCGAGCGCCGCGAAGTCGTCCGCTCGATCGAGACCGGCCCGACGCCGGACGGAGTGGCGTACACCAACCGCGTTTTTTGACGCGGTTGGCGCCCCGGGTTATCTGACGACGACCGTCCGGCGGGCCATCCCCGAATTCCCCTTCGCGGTGTCGATCGCGAAGATCTGGAGCTCGAACTCTCCAGGCGCGTCGAGTGTCGCTGTCGCCGCGTAGTGGCTCGTCTCTCCGGCGAACTCCATCGGCCACTCGCCGACCGTCTCTCCGTCCCTGACGGCACGCGCGAAGATCTCATAGTCGTCGGAATCCCAGGTGCCGCCGGGCTCCGTCGGGCACCCGCAGAGCATGGTGATCCTGGATCTGATCTCGAAGGCAGCGCCGGCGCTCAGCTCCGCGTCGACCTCCGGCGCCTGCACTTCGACCGTGAAGCCGTTGAGCTCGATGATCACGCCTTCGCCGGTGACATCGCGGCCAGGGACCACGAGGATCGTCTTCGCCCCGAACTGGGTCGCCTGTTCGGTTCCGAGCGGTCCCATCGCCTCGATCAGAACACGCGTCGGCTCGCGCACCTCGAGCTCGGCCATGAAGCCCCCCGCGCCCTCGGTGTCGAACACCGTCGCGCCGCGCTCGATCGGGACCATGATGTTCGACGAGCTGCCGGTGGAGCCTTCCTGCGTCCCTTCGGCGAGCACGGCTCCGGTGTCGGCATCGCGGATCGTGATATGCGCCCCACCGACGCCGGACCCGATGATCTTCGCGTCCTTCGCGGTGACCCGGACGAGCACCTTCGTCGCCTGAGCCTCCAGCGCGGACACCATCCCGCCCATCGTCGCGATGGGAATGATCGCGGTCAGGAAGTACCGCAGCCGCACCCGTCCGCCGTCGTCTCTCCAGCACTCACGCATCGAACCAGCTCCTCTCGGCTCTCGCCCAGGGCGAGTCAGCTTTCACGCCACACCAGGACCACCGCGATCAAGGCCGTGACGGCTTCGACCGCGGCGATCTTCCAGGTCATCGATGTCACGGGTTTGTCGAGCAGCATGCCGACCATCCGGGAAGCCGCCACCGCCCCGAACATGACCGCGGTGACCCCCAGCGCGAGACGCATCCGAGCCGGGTCGAGCATGCACCAGATCAACAACACGGCCATGCCGATCTCGAACCCGCCATACACCGCACGGACGTCGGAGATCGCGGTCGTCGTGTCCATCCGCAGCCCGACCAGTGCCGCGAACCGCGAAGGGGCCACGAGGAACCCGACCCCGAACACCCCGAGCATCAGAACTACGAGGATCAGGAACAGACGTGTCATCGGTCCGCTCCGCCCTCGAGTCGCTCCGCACCCAGCAACCGGATGAGAAGACGCTGCGCGGCCTGGCCGAGATTCGTGGCTCCCCAGTTGTAGTTGCGTAACAGCACGACGCCCAGTCCGCTCTCGGGCTCGAACACCAGGAAGGCGTTGTAGCCGGCCACGGAGCCGCCATGTGCGACGAGCGTGGCCTCGCTCCGGTCCTGGAGGGTGATTTCGTTCAACGAGAACCCGAGACCGTACTTCGTCTCGGAGTCCGCCGGCGTCTGTGGGCTCATCACCTGTGAGCGAATATCGGTCGAGAGCAGCTCGTGCGCCGTCCGGCCCATCACCGCGGCGCCAAAGGTCGCGAGGTCGCCGACCGTCGAGTAGACACCGCCGTTTGGCACCTTGTACCCGCGCCCGGCGTGCTCCAGCGCCGGGAACTCGGCGTTCACCTCCCCGGCGGGTGCATTGGCGAAGCCGACGGCGAGTCGGTGCTGGAGGTCGGGGCCGACGATGAAGGTGCTGGAGCTCATCCCGAGGGGATCGAAGATCCGGCGCTCCACCATGGAGATGAACGACTCGCCCATGGCCCGCTGGAGTGCATAGCCGAGGATGCCGAAGCCGATGTTCGAATATCGATACTCGGTCCCCGGCATCGCGTAGAAACTCGTGTGGGGAATCGAAGCCAGGATCTTGTGTCCCCAGTCCTCGATCGGGCCGGCCGCCGCGCCCTCGAGCTCCGGCTCGCGGATCAGCCCCGCGGAATGGCTCGCCATCTGCCGGAACGTGACCGGGCGCATCCCGTTCGGCGCGTCTCCGAACGCGGCCACCTCGGGGAGGACGTCGACGACCGCGTCGTCGAGCCCGAGCACGCCCTCATCGACGAGGTCGGCGAGCAACACGCCCGTGAACGACTTCGAGATGGAGCCCGTCCGATAGATGGTCCGCACGCCCGCCGGGACCCCGCCCTCCGGGTCGGCCCACCCGAAGCCCTCCGCCCATACGACCTGGTCCCCGAGGAATACCGCGGCGGTGATGCCGCCGATCCCGTCCGTCCGGACGTCCTCGGCAATTTGCGCCGAGAACTCGGCGATCGCCTCGCGGTCCTGCGCGACGCCCGGCGCGGCTGTCCCGATCGCCAGCCACAGGGCAGCGAAGAGGCAGGCGACGACGCCGGCGCGGGTGCGGGGAGCGGTCATGTCAGGAAGCCTCGATCATGGGTTGGCTCAGCACGGCGGCGATGATCCGAATCCCCCGCAGAAAATCGAAGACGCGGATGTTCTCGTTGGGCGAATGCTGGTTGTTGTCCGGGTTCACGGTCGGGACGATCACCGCCGGCAGGTTCAGGGTCGTCACGAACGGCGAGATCGGGATAGAGCCGCCGGACGTCCGAACCCGGATCGGGGTCTCTCCGAAGAGCCGCTCCATCGCCCCGGTCAGCCAGCGTCCGGGCTCGGAGTCGAAGGCCGTCCGAAACGCCGCGTAATTCACGGACGTGTCGAACCGCATGATCCTGGGGTGTGTAGCGCGCTCCTCGTCCGTCGGGCCTCGGCCGCTGATCACGTGAAAGCCCTGCGACTCGACGTGGCCCCGGATCAGCCCGAGTAACCGGTCCGGATCGCTCTCGCGGACCAGCCGGACATCGATTTCGGCGACGGCCTCCGGCGGCACGATCGTGCGTGACTCGTTTCCGACCCAGGCGGCGCGGATGCCGCGCACGTTGAACGACGGATACTGAATGGCTTCCTGGGGGCTCGCGCCCACCCGATCGGGCTCCGCGATGCCCATGCGCGCGTGAAGCGCCGGGATGTCGTCCGGCACGGCCTCGAGGATCGCGCGCGTCTCCTCATCCAGAGACACGCCATCGTAGAAACCCGGAATCGTCACCCGCCCATGCTCGTCCTTCGCGGACGCCAGCACCCGGGCCAGCCTGAACACGGGGTTGGGTACGTAGTTGCCCCAATGCCCCGAGTGCTGAGCGACCCGGGGCCCGAACGCGGTCACGGTGATGGTCGCGATG
>Ga0224508_10003571_pt1 | contig 12835 bp, 18 predicted proteins | sample SF_Jan12_sed_USG_4_FD_170157 | JGI IMG/M metagenome (GOLD analysis project Ga0224508, IMG submission 170157) | Sediment microbial communities from San Francisco Bay, California, United States - SF_Jan12_sed_USGS_21 | ecosystem: Environmental > Aquatic > Marine > Sediment | place: USA...
TTATGAATATTTAACAGAAAGAAAGGAGAACTCGCCATGACGAACCTCGTGAAATACCGAAAACAACGAACGTATTTTATCGTTGTCTATATAGAGCGACATCCTTATCCTTGCGATTATTTTGTGGAGCCAAGATGGTCAATACACCATCGACGGCTTGATAAGAAATTCAAAACGGTCGAGGAGGCGAAAGCGGCCATTGTGGAATTGGTCAACACCACCACGTATCCATTACAAAAGATTGCAATCAGAACCGTTGCAACAATTGAAGTGGTTAGCGACCATCTCGGAAAAAACTTTTGTGAGTAACGAAATAAATCACCTACACCACAAAATGACAAAAGGAGATCACACCATGACCCCACGCTATCCAGAAATCACCGTTGAGTTAGTCGGCCAAGATGGCAACGCCTTTAACTTGCTCGGCCTCATGCAACGGGCCTTGAAGCAACACGACATTCCAAAAGATCAGATTGACGCCTTCATGCAAGAAGCAATGAGCGGCGACTATAACAACCTATTGCAGACCTGCATGCAGTGGGTCGATGTTCGATGAAAGGGAAAACACCATGACCAGCAAAGCCTATTATCTGATTGACGGTATAACCATGGCGAGAAAAGCTATTACCGCACATGAATTAATCAATGTTAAGCGGATGATAAAAGAATTGCCGTGGATGTTTGTCGTTCATGCGTTGAATGAATTGCTCGACGAAGACGGCAATTTAGTTTTTGCTCACGAGCGCGATTATCAGACCGCGCTCTCATTTTTAAAATATCCAGTCATTTTTGCAAAGGAACAACTATCATGACAAACAAATTTGATGAAACTCTAAATACCTTGCGGAATTTTCTGCCTCTCGCTGAGTGGCAGACCGTCAAGGAAACTAGCACCGGAGAAGAAGGCCTGTTTATCAAAAACCTGCTCACTGAGTTAGAGGCCAGAATTTTGGCCATGCCAAAACCGTATGAACAGGAAGGCAAAGGTGACAAGGCCATTGCCTATCTGCATTATTTCTGCGGCGGTAGCGACTGGTACATTTTAGAGCGGGACCTGGAATTGAATGAACAGGTGCAGTGCTTCGGCTGGGCCATTTTGAACGGTGACCGACAGAACGCCGAACTGGGTTATATCAGTATCGCCGAACTCGTTGCCAACGGCGTGGAGTGTGATCTGTATTGGACACCTACAACGCTGGCAGAGGTTCAGGACAATCACCAATAAAAACTTTTTGGACTAAAAGATAAGGAATGCACATCGATTTTAATTAAGACCACATCCCACAAATAACAAGAGGGGAGCCGGTACGTCTAACCCGACTCCCCTCTCGAAGGAACAAACACCATGAACAACCCGAACAAGTCTACCATAAAAGCAATCTTGGAAGGCAAGCACATTACTCGGAAAGAGTTATTGCGGCTTGAACGCGGCGAATCCAAATATATTCCCAAAGCCATCGCTATAAAAGATAGGCGCTACGAATGGGTCGATTACGGCTGGCTCTTCACGGGGCCAATACAAGGCAACGAAGTTGTTATTGAGAACCGGACGGTCGACCTCCGCTATCGTCGACCATATTGCGATATGTGCCAAAAACGAAAAAGTGGCACCCATTTCCGGTGGCGCCAGGGGACGCCCTATCGCTATTGCCAAGGCTGTAGGCGAATACTGAAAAGGGGAAAGCTATGAACAAATCCTATGTCACACTAGAGCAAAACGTGTGTCTTGTCTGTGGGAAACTGTTCGACACGGGAAGCCTACTGTTCGATAGGCGCCTGCGAGACCAATTCGAGCATAAAACCACAACAGGCTGGAGCCTCTGCCCATCTGACCAAGAGAAAAAAGACCAAGGCTATATTGCTCTCATAGGCTGCAAGAATGCAGGAATTGCGAATGGAGCCACACTCAAGCTACAGGACGCCGACCGCACGGGCACAATCATTCACATTAAGACCGACGCCTTCAGGAAGGTTTTCAATATCCCGGCACCTGAACGTGGGATTCTTTTTGTGGATGAAGAGGTTATTACCTACTTAACAAATCTAGCAAAAGCCACCGAAGGAGGAAACTAATGCCTTGCTACCATCCCAGCCCAGATCTACATGTTTGCATCCCAACCGTTATTAATCAACAAGAAGGGCCGACCTGCAAGGCGTTTCCTCGATTGCGTGGCGATGTGGTGAAAACCACATGTTGCCGCAAGGTCACATTAGCACGAGAAACCTGGTGCCGGATCAACTACTACGAATGGTATGACGCTGACTGCTTTTTCTATTGTAAGAAAAATCTCGGCCATTGCGGGATTGGAAAACAAGAGGAATAAGCCATGCACTGTCCAAGATGCTGTTGCCTTGCCGATCACAACTATGAAATGACCGAAACCTCGCCCAAGTTAGGCATCGTTTGTTTTGAATGTGACTACTGTCAGTGGCAGGGCTTCAGCGTCTGGGATGGCGCGCCAGAGAGTGAAGATCAACCCCAGGCCTCTCTGCCAGAATTCATCAAATCATTTACCTCAAGAAAGGATCCACGATCATGAACAAAGACATTATGCGACAGGCAGGCTTCGGCAAAGAAGTCGAAAGCGTCGAACGGGGCCTTTGCCCAATCTGCGAGAATGCCATTGACCCCAATGCATTTAACGATGCATTGTCTCGGAAAGAGTTCGCCATTAGCGGCCTCTGTCAAAATTGCCAAGACGAAGTCTTTAGCGAAGAGGAGGAAGAAGTGTGACGAAGAGTGAGGAATTCCAACTGGCCGTCGATACGCGGATCAAGTATCTGGAACAACATGCAACCTCTCGGCGTGGAGATCTTTTGGAAGAATGGCGATTAGTGCGAGCCTTATGGCGAGCCATACACGAAAATAAGCCATGGCCGGTAAAGGCTCCATAACATGGGAGAGTAAAACAATGACCACCACGAAACGAAAAAATGCCAACCATTATTGCGTCCAATGCGGGGAAAGGATTCAGGTCTATGTGCATCCCAAGAAAAACCCACGGCAGGCGCCTCGCAATCGTGGGCGCAGCCGGTGGATACCTGGGCATGACCTATGCCGGAAATGCTTTCTGGCGTTATGCGCTCAACAACAGGAAAGGAGGGACAAGCCAAGCAACTTTACATAGCCAAGATCTTATGATGACGAAACTCTTTAATCTTTACACATGAAAGGATTTTCACCATGAACAGTGGATACATCAGTAAAAGTCAGTTTGTTCGATTGAATGGGGTGATTGATTTCTTGCACCGGCTTAACCAGGGAGACAATTGCCGCACCGAGGCAGAGTTATGGGAACAGGTCATGCGAAAAGTTTTAAAGGAAATTGTTTCCTCGAATCAAGATCGCAGCCTAGTAGAGACCGACATAACCAACGGTCCAGCCAAAAAAGCTCATAACAGGAAAGGAGGCAATCATAAAAAGCGGCTTTCGGAACTTACGCGGAAACGGATATCCAAGGCGCTGAAGGCCTCACATAAAAGAAAAAAAGCCACTGGAAAGAAGACGTGGCAGGAAGAGAAAACACCATGAACATTTATCTCGGGAAACTTTTCGGACTAAATAATCCTATTCTTATTTTATTAATCGGACTTTTATTATCGGCCTGTAGTACCACACGCACGCCATTACATGAGGCGACAGAAATCCCGTTTTATCGCGTGTCCTATGACAAGGAAGTTGACCCATTGCATAAATCAACCGTCGTGTTTGTGCGTGACCAGGGCTTATTAGGAGGCGGCTGCTATCTCGCCGTCTCACTCAACGATAAGATGGTTGGGCGCTTGGACACCGGCGAAAAGCTCACGCTTAACGTGAGACCAGGGTTAGGGAAAGTGGGCATGGGGCGAGATCCATTGGGTGAAATGCTTTGTGGATTAAGCGTGGGGACTGGATGGCATTATTTAGAGGCAGACTTTAAAGAAGGGGAAACCCATCACTTCAAGTTAGGAATAGGGGCATCCGTTTGGCCAATCACTGATTATGATACCCACTATATTAGTGTCTATGAAGACGGATTGCCTGCCAGTTAATCTTTTCACTGCGGTCGTCGAGTCACTCGGCGACCGCATTTTTTTTGGCCTTTTTATGATTGTCGAGCGCGAAAGACTAGTTTCCAATTGGCTCGGGTAATCGCGACAATATCGCCGATCGTTGGGTTTTTCCGCTGAATATTTACACTTGTTGAATTTTGGGAGGCATATACGTTGGTTATATCGGCACTAATCCCAATGCCAGCAACAAAATCATTGGTATGGATATCGCCGACCCTATATTCATCACCAATTGAATACCCTAACTCTGCGGTCTTACAGCGTAAAATCGCTCGCACCTCTTTAGGCACAACAGAGTACGGATGGGCAACGGTTGTTAATGTTGCCGCTGTCAATGTTTGCTCTGCCGATTCCCAGTCTTCGCCGGTGTGATGTATGAAAAAACCACCAACCAAAACCGAGCCGGCACCTTTTGGTTTTAAGTTTAAGTGGATCGTCGCATCTGTGCCATAGGCTTCGATTGTCGGCAGGCCAGCTGTTAATGTCGCCGTAAACTTGACCCCATTCGCCAAGGCGCCTCCTGCGGTCGCCCCATCAAACTGAAAGATATTCTGGCCAAGCAGCGCAATGTCTATCACATCGTCGGCGCTTGCGCGAATCCACGAATCGGCGTCCGCATCGCATATTAGTTTTGCCGCATTCAGATCCAATTCCCCTGGCGCTGGCGAGGCAATGGCACCATCCACATATTGTTTCGTCGCGGCATGAAGATTGGCCGTGGGATCGGCGTCTAACGTGATCGGTCCGGTCACGGCTCCTCCGGTATCTGATAGGGAATGAGTTAATTGTGAGCGCGGCACATCGCCACATGAGGTCAAGGTTGCGACGCCGTCATTCGCGCCATATGCCGTTAAGATACTGTTAATGGTATCGAACGAGGTTTTAATATTGGCCCGTGCCAAGCTGGGATCGTCCGTCGCTTCATTAACATTCGTGGTGGGCACGGCACCACCGCTGGGCCAAGTTGACACGGTTACACCTTTTCCTTTCTGGATAATCCGCGTGCGGCGTAAGCTGCCTCAGTCCACGGCTTGCCCTTCATTGCTAAACCTATTTTTGCAAGATGTTCTTTTGTTTTCTTTCGCCCTTTTTGTGCTTCACTTATTTTCCGTTTATGCTCTTCTGTTTGCTTATATCCTAACGAATGCTTGTTCCCTATTTGCGCTAACGTCTTTCTGGCTTTCGTTTCCGGCGAATCCTTCCTTCCTCTAGCAGCATCTCCAACCTTCTTCTTTGCGGCTTCAGATAATTTTTTCCCGAGATGCTTTTCTGGAGGGTTATGATATTGACTATGGCATGATCGGCATAACGTCAACCCATTTTCCATAACAAGGGAAAGGTCTGGGTAAATTTCTTTTGGATGGACATGATGTGCAATCACATCTTTCTGGGTCAGGCAAAATTGGCAAGTATACGCATCACGAGCGATGACATGCTTACTCCACGCAAGCAATTTTCTACCACGTATCGTGCTCATAATTGGATTCTCCTTTTACGCAATGCCACGAACGACCACGTCAATGGTCGCATCGGATAACACATCGCTCCCGTTATATACTTTGATATTCGGGCCGGTGCTGTTTTTGTTAATAATTTCCGTTGACCAACCCGCGCCCACATTCTGTAAGGCAATTGCGACGGACGTAATCACCGAAAAACTTTTATTCAGATTGAGCGTCCGATCACCAGTTGATCCCGTGAGCGTGGTCATGTCGACATCGATCAGGTCTTCGGTCTGGGCTTTCGCGTCAGCAATAATAATTAGATTCTCGAACAGTGGCTCGGTATCCGCTAATGACACGCGGATCTTGAACCATCGCGCCGTAATGGGGCCAGTGATCGCCGCAAACGACGAATAGCCTGAATCTGTATCCGAATGCGCCTCGGTGATGGTTGGCGTGCCTCTGCCTTGAAATGTCACCAATGGCGTAAACGACACGATGGCGCCCACGTCGATGCCGCCATGTTCATATTGAATCGGGTTCTCCGGCACACGGTTGAATCCTCCTGTCCAGTCGACCCACTCAATGGCATCGGTGGCAAAGTCGGCCCATGTCTTGGTGCCGTTGGCCTCCAGGTACAACGTGTTTTGATCCACTGTACAATCGGTTTTGACACCTGGCCATTCTAATGCCTGGCAATTAATTTGAATTAAGGCGCCACCAAGCCGAGGATCGCCGATGGTACTAATCACCGCTTTGGCATTTTGTGACTCATTGCCTGCCGTATCCACTGCTTTAATTAAAAAGGTATATTGGCCAGAAGCCAACTGGTTCGTTTCAAACGGGCTGGCCTTAATGACGCCGGTATGTAAAACCGCCGCATTCGCCCACGTCCCGCTCCCGCCTGCCTTGAATTTCATAACAAACCCATCGAGGTCTGGTGGCGGGTTATCCAGCGTCCAAACAAATTCCCGCGTGCCGTCGGCTTGCACATTCACAAAGAGCGTGGTCACGTCTGGCGGCAAGCTGGTTTTTCCGACAATCGTATGGGCAACGGGCACCGTCCAGGGCGAATGCAGACTTTGTCCGGTGGTCGTCCGAGCGCGAATTTCATATTGAGTGTTGTCATCAACCTGATCCACGATCACCATGCCTTGATCGGCGGGCACCAGTGGCGACGAGAGCCACGGGTTTGTAGTGCCGTTAATGCGCCATTGCAACTGGAAAAAATAATCAGCCACGAGCCGTGTATTTCCAGGCACAAATAATCCCACACCTAATCGCGTAATCAACGACCCATCTGCCCGACGAGACATCAGCGACTCGTTAGAAATAATCGAGATAATTTCTGGTGTCGGGGGAATACGCCGCGTCGCGATTGCCGGTTGTGTGATATGGGGATCGAAGGCAGGAATGGCCCCATCGGCAGCAGTTAATACGCCTGGCGCGGCGTCGACGAATGAAATGCTGGCCGTCAGGTCTGCCGCCGGTTCAATTGCTTTCACGATCATTGGCACGGTCGACGAAAGCTGTTCGGCGAACATAATCAGGTCGCCCACTTCGGGCATCGGATTGCCATCAAGGATCGCGCTAGAAAAGACCACCGAATAATTATCTCCCACCGCCGTATCCACATTAACTAAAAGCGAGACGCCATCTTTTTTTCGCATTCGCACAGCATAGATTTTCGGTGGCGATTCCATAGTGAACACATCGTCGAAGTCCACGCCGGTCATATTGGCTCCCGACATATTTAATGCCGTAATTCGTCCTTGCCCGAGGCCAAATTTCGGCACATCATGCACCATGGCCACTAAGTCACCACGGGAGCACACCAGATTTTCAATATCCATCATGACCGTATGCACTTCTGGCCGAAGGGTTAATTGCGCGATATGATAACGGGCCAATTTGAACACTTGTTCGGCATCGGTGACGCCACCGAAGGCCAGGGCTTCAATCTTGGTCGCATTCACAATCGAGTAACCATCGGCATAGACCAAGCGTTCATTTTGTAAAAATTCGTTCGCCTCATCCACAAAGCTTATGCGGGCCGCATGAATGCCGTCATTGAAAATCTTGGTCCCTGAATAATTCCACGAATTGCGTGGCGTGATATGTTGAACCGGCACGCTTTGCCCGATATCTCGAATCACGGAATAGAGGTCATCTTTCATATAAAAGGACGCCCGACCTGCCGAGGCGATTTCTTTCAGCAAGGCAAAGACGGTCGTTTTTTCTGCAATGGGCTTGTTGAAATAAAAGCCATTAGTCGTACACCAATCGGCCCAGTCTTTTAATCCGTCCGCATCAAGCCTGGTCGTGGAGACAGCCTTTTCATTGGCGGCATCGGTTAAGACCGAAGCAAAGCACCAGGCTGGGTTATTGCTCTTGGCTTCAACCCATGTTGCGCCGTTGTAGGTTTGCAGATAAGATTTCGCCATCACATTGAGTTGGTCAATGACGCCGTTCAATTGATTGGTGGCACGAATACGCATAGAAATCATGGAAAGATTTTTTGTGGTATCCACAGGGCTGCCGCCAGCCGTGAACGTCACGCTACGGAGCACTGTCCATCGTGCCTCGTCAAAGGTCCCATGGTTTGGCGCGACATTTGTTCGTCTGACACGCACATCATATTGATTTTTCGCAACAGTGAGGCGTGCGGATCGCCGGAGTAATGATGTGGTAATCGCGGCAATCGTGAAATTTTCCAGTGTTGACCATGACTCCGCACCGGCGACAGAATATTCCACTTCCATCACCACATAGGCCCATTTCCGGTCGCCATCGTCCTGAATCCAAATCAACCCAGTCGGGCAGACAATGTCAACGACGATCTCTATGCAATCGACGGAGGTCGTGCGTGTATTCCAGACACCTGCAACCAGCAAAATATTGAACGTCTCCTCGTCGACCGCTTTGGTGTAATAGACTGGTGCTCCGTCAGCGGGTCGACCTTCAAACACATCGTAGTCCACGTCTGAAAACTCATCGATAGGCGTCTCACCTATTTTAATGTCGGTGATTTCTAATGGCCCATAGCCATTTATAAACAACAGCCGCATATATTGTTCATTGTCGAACACTTCGGTATAGGGCAAGGCGCCATAGGGCGGGTAAATTTTATGGTAGCCAAGAATACGAGGAATGGCGCCGAACGGATTGGCAGTATTTCTTGATCCGGTAATCGTAGAGACTAAGGGATCGGCATTGCCTTTATTTTCATTTAGTTTCGGCGGGGCAGGCGCAATCAACCCCGCAAGGCCAGTCGTTAATAGAGAGAAGCCAAATGCGGCCACATAAGGCCCAGCCGGTCCAAGAAAGAATGAAGCCGCAATTAATAATGTCCCTATAACAATTAATCCAATATTTTTTCCATCGCCACCACGGGCCAAGCTGCGAATCGTGACCACTTCATTCGCGGTAGGGGCCAGCCATTCGTATTGATCTTCTGCGATAGGCACGCCATCGATGCAAATGGCATAACGCATCGTCGGTCTGTTCGCTAGCCCAATTTCGGTTAATAATTCCCTGATGGACCCATTGGGAACAAGGTGATACGTTTCTCGTTGAACAGAAAAGGGATGCGGTAAGACTTCAACGCGGACGGAGGGATTCGTGTCGGTAGGTTCCTCGGTGACGGTTTCTCCAGAGGAGGCTGCGATATCGTGCGAGACAGGCATCGGTTCCTTTCAACACATGCAAAAGAAATTCCGCATCAATAATGATTCCGCAATGGATTGAACCAAATAACGAAAAAAACGCCAGATCAAATTCCTGATAGGGTTCATCGATTTTTATCCATTGCCGCTCCAGCCGTTCCCAGCCACGTTCCGCAACCTCTGCGTCGGTATAATTTGCCTGTTGACCTCGCACGTCCAATGTAAAATAGAACGTGTCCTTAATGGCTTGCCGGTCATGGCTATTGGCATAGCTGGCCATATAGTCGGGAATGGCGATGCGGCATTGCTCAAACAGCACCAATTTCGCAAAGGTATAGCAATCGTAACCCGTTTGCTTGTCAGCATTTTTTTCACAAAAGGGAAGTCCAACATATTGAGAGACCCAGGACGGCACAGACATATCTACAGGAGATACTGTAATCCACTTATCATTAATGGGATAACGAATAATGCAGGAAACTCCGTAGGACTAAACGTCCCTGCCGGATATGGTTCATCTAAAATCGCCTCGTACACTAAACGCCCACGGACGGTTAAACTGTCCCACTCCACACTCCGCAAGGTGAAATCAAACGGTCCTGCCTCTATCGTCTCGGGCGTCGAGAGTAAGACCACCGTAAGCGTAATCATTGGCGCCACTGTGGCGACCCGCACAGATTCGACAATCGCCCTGTCCACGTTATCCACTTCGAGCGTCACTTCTGGAGGCCGATCATCTCGTTCTTGTGGCAACACAATTCTAAACCCTGCCGCGAGATATTCATTACTATTATGCGTTATGTTTTCACGATACCCCGCTAAAAAAATGTCGCCCAATAATTGATCCTGCGTAATTTGTAACAGCATGATAAATTCTTCGGTTGTCTCTTGGGAGAAAATCGCTTGAGCGGCTGTGGCTGACAACGTGCGAGGCATTAGACCGCCAAATATTCCATCGACATATTGACTTTGTAATCAATGCCAAACGATTCCCAGTTCGGCGGCTCTTTAAATCGATACGTAAAGGTTGAGCCGGTAATCGGATCATCCCACGTAAAATCTAAGGCGCCGTATGAAAGCGTAACTTCATAAAAGGTGATGAAGATCGCCAGTTCTGCCGCCGTCACAATTATCATGTTTTTTTGTTGTCGGTAGCCGGAGGTCGACCGTGCCCGAATTTTGGCTGGTCCTACGTCCATGTCTTGGCGGATCACATTGTTCGGGCTGGTTTGCTCAAAGCCTTCCCGCAAAGGAATGACATTGATTAAGCCAGCTGGCCATCCAATACCGCTGGCCATTAGCGCCGCACTCCTGAACGATTCAATCCAAAGGTTTGCCCAATAGCCTGACTGCCTTTCCCGCCTTGGGCTAAATCGCGCTGGATGGCATCGACAACCATGATGTCAATGCGTCGCCGCATTCCGTCGCGTGACTCGCTATTGGTAATTTGTGCCGAGCTTTTATTGATAATATTAATTTCAACTTTAGGCTCTCGGTTCATTAAGGCATGGTTGGGAATAATCGTCCCGGCTGTTTTGGGCATAAAGAGTTCAGGGCCACGTTCCCCGACCATCGACAATTGCCCCGCGTCCAATGGCCCGCCCGACGCCAGATGCAACGGAGGAGGTGATCCAGCGCCACCGCCGCCAGCACCGCCAAGGGCGCCAGATACGCCAGCATTAAGGGCCAACCCTAAAACGCCACCGGCTGTCGACCCGCCTTTGCCCGAGCCGAACATGCCGCTAAAAATTGCTCCGAAGCCACTACCGCCAAAACTTTGTGTAGCCGCCTCGGCGACCTTTGCAAAGATCGCAGTTATCGCATTCGTTAGAGCTTTATTCGCCAACGCTAAGAGAATATTCTGAACCATATTTCTGAAGGCTTCCTTCATCGTCTGGGTTCCACGCAGAACGCCGGAGACCATTTCAGTCAGTGAAGAATTCAAGGTTTGCCCAAGTCCAATAAAGGCATCCTCAAGTGCCTCGGTATCTTTTAATTTGTTGAGTTGTTCTTGAAAACTTTCGATAGTTGCTACCCTTTTTTTAATTTGTTCTTCAGAGAGTCCCTTGTCACTCCCAAGATCCTGGTCGAAAGCTAATTGAAATGCGACTAATGCATTTGTTGTTGCCGCGATTTTATCTGGGAGATCGTCATAGAAACCCCCAAGGGCTATATTGGATGCATTAATCCTATTAACAGCCGCATAATATTCCGTCCATATAGTAATCAATGGCTTAATACTGTTCGCGGTTGCAATCATTCCCGCTTCCAGTTCCGCTAGCTGTTCTTTCAACATTTTTAATGGAATAAATTTAGAAATTTCTTCGCCCAGCCCACCAAACACTTCCTTAATCTTTGCGACAAGATTTAAAAGGGATGCCTTTAAAGCTGGGTCTATATCAGCCGTAGCCAGTTCGTAATCAATAAAATCAAAAAACTTAAAGCCCTCTTCCGCTTTTCCTTTGTTCAATTCTAATTTCATATTTTTTGAAAAAAGCGTAAACCTCTCTATGTTTTTCCTGAGAGAAATTTCCGTTGTTCCTTCCATGGTGGCAAGGCCACTTTTCCATTCTTTATTTATGGCGGCGGCGGTGTCAGGAATAATGCTATTTGTGACCACAATATTTTGGAATGCAATAAATTTGTTGACCATTTTATCCAGAGCGGTTTTCGTCTCTTGGTTCATACCGTCGCCCATGTGTCGCACAACAGCTTCGACCGCCGCAGAAAGATCGCGCCATTGGCTGATGATCGCTTGAAAATCGCCAGGACTCATCGCCTGGACATCGAGCTTGGTCAGATCAAAAGACGAGATAATGGCATCGAGTTCTTTAATGCCTTGCAGGTCTGTTGTGATACGTTCTAGTACAGCCTCAAACTCCGTCGCATTGCGTATCGGAAATTCGACGGAAGGCGTGCTTGGGCCTGAATTATTTCGTTCATCGGCAAATGATGCTCCGCGACCGAAGACATCTAAGCTGCCAAGCGTTCGCCCAGCCGCCGCAATATCTTCCATGGCTTTTTGGGTTTCTTGTAAGGCTTTCGGCGTCTCCGAAATATCTTCTGAGCCGAAGATATTTAATCCTGTCTGCCCAATCCCTTCTTTGACGGTGTTACTGATTTTCGTATAGGCAGTACCAACCGCTTCCAGGGCATCAATAATCGCGTCAACACTTTTAGAGATATTAAGAGTTAGCTGATCCCACCCGATGCTGATGGCATCGAGCATGGCGGATGCTTGATCTTTCAACCATTCAAACCACTCGCCTAGGAATTTAATTGTGGACTCAATAACAGGAAATTCTTTCAAGATGTCTCTGCCCATCCGAGCAAAGGCGTCAGCAATCTCGTCCCACGTATCCGATCCCAACTGCTTTAAGGCTTCCCATGGCGCGTTCATGAGGTCGTCAATAAATTTAGAGAGATGTCGCTCGAACTTATCCATCATTTGCAAATCTTCTTCCGAGATCCAATCACGAATAATGCTCTCTAATTTATTGGCAGCAAGAGTTTTTACAGCCTCGCCCACTTTTTCAACGGCTGGCCCGACCTCTTCCCAGTTCGCCGCTATCAATAAACCAGCCGCCGCGAGAATTCCCGCCGCTGTACCCAATAGAACCATCGGCGAAACGAACTTGATTATCAGTCCAAGTCCGATTAATGCTGGACCAAGGA
>Ga0224508_10003572_pt1 | contig 12835 bp, 12 predicted proteins | sample SF_Jan12_sed_USG_4_FD_170157 | JGI IMG/M metagenome (GOLD analysis project Ga0224508, IMG submission 170157) | Sediment microbial communities from San Francisco Bay, California, United States - SF_Jan12_sed_USGS_21 | ecosystem: Environmental > Aquatic > Marine > Sediment | place: USA...
ATCTGGTCCCGGCCATTATTGTGAAATGCTCGGGCCCCTCCATGATCTCGTAGTTCCCGCCGCGGGCCAGCACCTTGCCGCCGTATTTCGCAATAATGGCCGGGACCAGATCGGTGTAGCGCTTGTATTCAACCGGATCGTTGATCTTGGCACGGGCAATCCAAAAGGCGGACATAACAGTTCCTTACATCAGAAGATTGGGCAGCCAATTGGCGATGCCCGGAAAGAGGACGATCAGAACAACAGCGAACAGCATTACGAACCAATACGGGACAGACGATATGAATATCCGCTGCACCCCTATCTCGTCGTCGCTGATCGCGGCCTTGACGGTATAGACCAGAAGTCCAAATGGCGGAGTCAGCAACCCGGCCTCGATTGCGATGATCCCCACAATCGCGAAAGAGAGCTGATCAAAACCGAAGGCCAGGGCGACCGGTTCGACAATGGGCACGGTCAACAGCATGATCGAAATTGAATCGATAATCATCCCGAGGATGAACCAGATAAGGACGATGATGCCAAGGACAACAAAGGGCTCAAGGCCGCTTGATACGAAGAACTCACGTATGGCATTTGTAACTCCGGTCATCGCCAAGGTACGAGAATACAGTGCGGCGGCGAGCAACAGGATCATGATCGGCGCAGCGGTCTTTCCGACCGCATAGATCGCTTCGATGAACTCGCGCCATCGCATCCCCTTGATCCAGGCGAGAATCAGAGCCAGCGCGGCGCCTGCTCCTGCGCCCTCGGTCGGTGTAAAGACACCGAACCAGATGCCGCCCAGGACCGCGCCGATGATGCCAACGACACCGCACATTGAGACCAGAAACTGTCCGGTCGGAAGTTCGGTATGGGCGCTGTCGAAACCGTCTTCGACATGCACTCTCTCATGATCTATATGTGCCGCGCCCTCGCCCACCAGCTCAGGCTTCGTAAGGGCGCGCACCACAATGTAAAAGACAAACATCGTCGCTAACAGGATGCCCGGGAGGACACCGGCAAGGAACAACCGGCCGATGGATTGTTCGGTCAGAATGCCCCAGACGATCATCAGCACCGACGGCGGGATCAGCATGCCTAAGCAACTTGATCCAGCAATCGCGCCGAGCGAGAAGCCCCGGTCGTAGTTGTGTGCCTTCATCTCAGGATAGGCGATCCGGCTGAAGGCGGCGGCCGAGGCGATTGAAACTCCCGTTACAAACGAAAATACAGTGTTGCCCAACACTGTGGCGATGGCCAATCGGGCGGGGATCTTTTTCAAGCCCCGGTTGATCGCGACGTAAATGTCGGTAATAGCCCCGGATCGGCCTATGAATTCGCCCATCAACATGAAGAGAGGGATCACCGCAAATGTGAAATCCCGAAGCGCTTCCGCGGCGGTTGAGGCGAGCGTCGCTTCGACAATCCGCAGCTTCCCGGTGACCAGATAGATCCCGATCGCGCTGGTCACACCAAGGGCAACGGCGACATGCACACCCAGAAGCACCAGCCCCAAGAGTAGGGCGATGATCAGCCCGGCGGTTCCGAAATCGAACACGGCTTCAGAGTTCCATGCGCTCGATGCGCAAACCGAAGATCTCGACCATGGCCAGGAGGACATAATTCACGCCCGCAAGGCCCGCCCCAAAGATGATCATCCATCGTGTGGGCCAAACCGGAACCCTGAGAGCGCCTTCGCCGTCAAACTCCCAGTTCGCAAACGACCGGACGGCGGGCTTAATTCCAGCCTTCAGCAAGAAGAAGAAAAGGGCTGCACCAAGTGCGAGAGCAAAGATCAAGAGCGCCTTTTGTACCGGCTTTGGCATCGCGGTGACCAGAAAGTCCGCGCGCAGCATCGAGTTGCTGCGGACCGCAAAGCCAATCTGCAGAAAAACAATCATCACGACCGAATTCGCGACGATTTCTTTTGTGCCTGAAATCGGCATGTTCAATGCGCGGGTGATGATATCGGCCAATATGAAAAAACACAGAAAAAACGCCCAAGCCGCGCCGAGTATCATCAGGAGCTTGGTGATCCGGTCGCTTAGTCGAACCAATGCCATTCGGTGGCCTTTGTCTTCGGGACGTACGACGCTCCGCCACGATGAGTGGCGAAGCGCTTTGGCGTTTGGTTATTTGATTTCGTAGCGCACCGGCCACTCATAGCCGTTGGCTTCTGCCCGCTCGATCACCAGGCTCAGGACCTGCTTGGCGGGAAGACCTTGCGCCTCAAGATCGTCAGCGAGCGACTGAGGCCAAGCTGCCAGAGACTCTGCCCAAGCTTTGCGTACGCTGGGATCGATTTCGGTCACGGTGATCAGACCTTTTAACTCATCGACCAGTCGATCGTATTCTGTCGCATTTACACTGCCGGTCTGCTGTTCGTAGTCTGCGGCCACTTCATGCAGGATCTCTTTGAAGTCGTCCGGCAGTTCGTTGTAGGTGTCCTTGTTTATCGTCAATCCGTGCCAGGTCATCGAACCAAACCCGATCAGAGTATAATAGGGACCCGGCTCGTAGAGCTTGAGATTCACCCAGGCAGACGGGAACATGATCCAACCTTCGTAGACGTTGGTGTTCATCTCGGTATATGCCGTCGCCAGAGACGATTGCACTTCCGACACGCCAGCAAGCTTCAGCCAGTTCAGGTTCAAACCGGCACCTGCGATCTTCTGCCCTTGCAGGTCCGACAGATCATCCCAAGGGAATGAAGTGCCCAAATTATAGCCACCATCGGCGATCCGGCTTAGCAGGACCTGATTGAATTTGTCCTCGAAAACATCCGTGAGATAGGGAACCTCGGCATAAACTTCCTGCGCAATTTTCAGCGACTTTTCGGGGTCCATCGTGCCAAATGGCATCATCACTTGGAACGCGTGAAGCGGCAAATTCGATGGCTCGAAGCAGTAACAGAAGCCGCCGATGTCGAGGATCCCATCCTGAACGCCTTCCAGCACTTCGGTGACCTTTACGATCGAACCCGAGTAGCCCTCGACGAAGTTCAAGGTGTGATCAGTCCTTGTCTCGACCCGTTCCTTCAATTCCTTCTGGAAGTAGTCGATCATCAACCCTGCGTAGACGACGCCTGGCGGGTGGCCAGATCCAATCCGGAGCGTGATATCCTCCGCCATGGCCGCGGACCCGAAAGTTACTGCGGCAAGCGCTGCTGCGCTGGTTGCGAAAAATTTGTTCATCTTTTCCTCCCTTGGGTGATCCAAATCCGATTTCGGCTTGCCCTCTTGCGGGGTCACAACCCGGATTTTATGTGAATTCTCTACTTTTTTTCGTCGGCTCCTACCTGCCGTTTGCCTCTGAAATTGGTCCTAGATCGCCGGCGCCGGGGTTTTCAAACCCTCGACATCCGACCTGAGATTGGCTTGCTGCTCGGCGCTCAGCGGCACCAGCGGTGGCGCCATGCGTGTCCAACTGTCGTCACCGGTGCGCCAGGCTTCCAACTGTTTCATCGCCGCCATCAGCGGGTATTTGGATGCCGTCGCGCGGGCCGCTTTTACAGCCTCGAATGCGATCTCGCGAGCTGCACCTTCGGCGGCCAGTGCCGCCTTCACCTTGGTTGCGAATGCATTGGTCGAGCCCGAAATAATTCCGGCGCACCCCCCGGCCAATCCCTCGAAAAGAAAGGCCTCGCTCGACGGGTAGACATCGAAATCGCTTTCGACTCCACCGGTGGCGTCCGCGAAGGCCAAGGCTTGCGACATGTCTCCGCTAGAGTCCTTCAGTCCTGCGACAACCGAACCGAAGTCCCTTTTAAGCCGCACGGCAACGTCCACCGGGATCGGCGTCATCGACATCTGCGGGAAGTGGTAAAGATAAACACGCAGACGGTCGTCGCCGATGGTCTCGATCAGTTGGGCAAAATAGCGATAAAGCCCTTCATCGGTAGGGTTCTTGTAGTAAAACGGCGGCAGCACCAGCACGTTAGGAAACCCGGCATCAAGGGCGGCTTGCGACAAATCTATTGCGTCTTGCGTGGCACAGGCACCAGTGCCGAATATGGCCCGCGACGGGTCGAACCCGGCTTCAGCGAAGGCTTCAGCAAGCTTCATCTTCTGGCGGAAGGAAATTGAATTCCCTTCGCCCGTCGTTCCCGTAGGTGCTACGCCATCGCAACCGCCATCACTGACCAGATACTGACAATAAGCGACCAATTTCGCCGTATCGAGCGAGCCGTCCTCCCGAAAAGGAGACACCGCAGCTGCGTAAATTCCTCTGATTGCTTTCGTCATATCCTGCCTTACTCTGCCGCAGCCGAATTTGCTGCACTGTCCCTCATCGAGACAACTACCTTGATGGCATCGTCGACCCGCTCACGCGCATAGCGCAACGCTTCGGGCAGATCTCCCATCAGAAAGGTGTGGGTGTGGACCTTGGTGGCGTCGAAGCGCTTCTCGGCCATGAAGGCCATTGCGCGGTGCGTGGCCGATTTGCCTTCGCCCCGGATGCCGTAAAGATAGATGTTGTTGACCGCTAGATAGCCCAGGTCGAACTCGACTGGCTTCTTGGGAAATGCGGCAAGGCAAATCTTGCCGCCCCGGTTGGTCATGTGCACAGCTTGGTTCACTGTCGTCTCAGTGCCGGCGCAATCGACGACGTAATCCGCGCCTTTTGGTCCCACGATTTCCTTTACGCGGGCCAGAACGTCTTCGTTGCGGGCATCTATTGTGGCGTCAGCACCCAGCTCCAAACCGATATTGTTGCGATTTTCCCGAGTGCCGACAAGAACCACCGGGCTGGCGCCCAGCGATTTCGCGACGGCCACCGCCAAAAGCCCAATGGGTCCCGGCCCGATCACCACAACGCTTTCCCCGGCGACCAGCCCGCCAACTTCGGTCAGCCCGTACATCGAAGTTCCGGCCGTCACGACAAGCGTCGCTTCAGCATCCGACATCGCGTCGGGCACTTTGATCATAGTGTTGATGTTGTTGACGGCATATTCGCTAAATCCGCCATTTGTCGTGAACCCATTGGCACGGTGCCCTTTATCACGGTCACCATAGTTCAATCCGTAATTGTGGCACGACGTATACATGCCCATCCGACAGCGCTTGCACTGACCACATCCGGCGTGGATCTCAACCGTGACACGGTCCCCAATCTCGAATTCGTCGACCCCCGGACCCAACGCTGCGATAGTGCCCATGTACTCGTGGCCGGGCGTGAATTTCTTGTTGAAAGGCGGTCCGCCTTCGAACATCGCCGGCGTGCCGTAGCTGATGATTTCAAGATCCGTCGCGCAAATTGCAACGGCGTCAATCCGCACCAGTGCCTCGGCGCGGCCAGGCAACGGAACGTCTTTGTCAATTAGTTTCAACTCGTCGGGATTCCCCAGAACCCACGCCTTCATCCGCACAGGCACGGGCATCGCGTCGGAATATTTCACACCATCTGCGCCGCGCATTTTCAAGGTGACCTCCCCATTCGGCCAAACTGTTTCGCCTATCTAATTGGTTAACCAATTCTAGCAGACGCAACCCAATTCGCCACCTGTTGAATTTTACTTAGCCTGACATCTGAGCAAGGTAAACATAATTATTCTGTTGACTTAGTAAACCGAGTGCCCTCTTGCTAGGTGATGGGCTGACACCAATTGGTTAACCAATGAACTACCTTGGCGCAACGACAGCATCCCGCGATGCATTGGCAAACTGGCTTGCCAACTCTGGTGCAGCGCCTGGCGATCGACTGCCGCCCGAACGTGATTTGTGCGAGAGGTTGGGCATCTCACGCGGCGAGTTGCGAAAGGCGATGACGAACCTGGAAGCCGAGGGCATTGTTGAACGCCATGTTGGGCGCGGCACGTTTCTAAGGTCACCATCGGCTGCCGACGAAAAGAACGAACCCCTGGTCATGCGCCTTGCCGAAATCACCAGTCCCCATGCCGCCATGATGGCCCGCTTGTCGCTTGAACCCGAACTAGCAGGACACGCAGCAATACACGCATCCCCCCGTCATTTGGCCGAAGCCCGCCGTCTTGCCGAAGGCATGCGCTCGGCCACCAATTGGACAGAATATGAGCGGCTTGATGCGCGCTTGCACGAGTTAATTGCGATGGCCTCGGGCAATCCACTCTTAGCTGAGTTGCACCGGATCGTGAATGCGGTCCGCGTATCGGTCGTGTGGTCCAGACTGGAGCTCCCACTGGATGGACCACCGGCTGATTACCATTCATTTTCCGAGCATGACGAAATCATAGCGGCACTTGAAAGCCGTGATCGCTGGGCCGCCCATGCAGCGATGCGCAACCACCTGAAATCTGTCCGCGCGACACTCCTAAAGGACGACTGACACGTGATCGATCTTTATACTTGGACCACTCCCAACGGCCGCAAGGTCTCGATCATGCTCGAAGAGCTTGGCGTCGACTACAATGTGCATGCCATAGACATCTCCAAGGGCGAACAATTCGCGCCCGAATTCCTGAAAATCGCACCAAACAACCGCATTCCCGCCATCGTCGATCACGATGCCGGCGTTCAGATGATGGAGACCGGGGCGATCATGCTTTACCTCGCCGAGAAGTACGACCGGTTCCTGCCAGACGGTGACGAACGCTGGCCCGCGATCGAATGGCTGATGTGGCAGATGGGCGGGATCGGTCCAATGTTGGGGCAAGTCCACCACTTCGTGAAATATAACCCCGGCAAGTCGGCGTATGCAGAAGAGCGTTATTCGAAAGAGGCCGAACGCCTTTATGGCGTTCTTAACAAGCGTCTTGAAGGGCGCGACTATATCGCCGGAGCCGGTCGCGGCGAGTATTCGATCGTCGACATGGCCACTTGGCCGTGGATTTCCCGCTTCGATTGGCAGCAAATCGACCTGAGCGATTACGCAAATGTCCGCGACTGGTACGTGCGCATCGCCGAAAGGCCCGCTGTGCAGTGCGGATATCAGGTTCCAAAATATGTCACTGACGTTCCTATGCCCTGAACCGCCAATTGAGAGGAGAGGCAATGCCGCATATCGCACCCGTTGATTTGACAGCCTCGGAAGATGCCAAGGCGGATATTGAATGGCTGGCCTCGGCCACGGGCTTCGTCGCAAATTCGATGCTGACCCTGTCGCATCGCCCCGAGATCGCAAAAGCGGTGCTGGGGTTAATCCGAGCGGTCGTGCGTTCAGAAGGCACGGTGGACCCCGCACTCCGCTGGATGGTCGCGCACGTTTCAAGCCTGTCGAACGGGTGCCAGTATTGTTCCGCTCATACATTCAAGAACGGGGCTGACAACGGCGTTCCAGAAGACAAGCTGGAAGCGCTGTGGGAGTTCGAGACCAACCCCATCTTTTCTGACGCTGAGCGCGCGGCCCTACGTGTCGCGGTAACCGGCGGGCAATGCCCGTCTTTTGCGACCCGCGAAGACATGGCCGAGCTTCGGCGACATTTCTCGGCGGAACAAGTCGTCGAGATCGGAGCCGTGATCGCACTTTTCGGGTTCAACAACCGCTGGAACGCCCTGATGGAAACCGACATCGAGGACAGCGTCACCGCATTCACAAGTTCCAAGAACTATAAAGGGCCCGAGGCAACGACCTGGGGCCGCACCTGATCTCATCGAGATCGCATTTTTGGGAGGAAGAAATCATGACAGAAGGCACAATAAAGAGGCCTGACCGCAGGTCATTTCTTGTCGGCGGCGCGGCAGGTTTCGCGGCGCTTCAGATCACTATGCCGACGGCGGCATTTGCCCAGTCCTATCCCGAGCGCCCGATCAACATTGTTGTTATGTATTCCGCAGGGGGCGGAACGGATACGATCATGCGCAAGCTGGCCGAAGAGATGGCCGCCGCGAAAGGCTGGACGATCAATGTCCTGAACAAGCCCGGAGCCGTCGGCGGCGTTGCCACACAATTCGTGGGCGCGGCACCATCGGATGGCTACACGGTGCTGGGCGGGGCGAACTACAACCGCTTTGTCCGCGTCATGGGGCACGCCGACTTCACGCCCTGGAAAGACTGGTTGCCGTTCAAAGCGGGTGCGGCTTCGGCTTCGTGGTCGGTACGCAAGGACAGTCCTTTCCAGACCATCGACGACGTGATCGCCGCCGCCAAAGCCAATCCCGGCTCAGTGTCGATCTCAACTTCTGGCACGGGCGGCGTCTGGCACGAACTGGCGCTGATCATCGCCAATGCGGCGGGGGTCGAGCTGAAATATGTGCCTTACAAGGGCGGCAAGCCAGCTACGCTCGCGGGTCTGCAAGGCGAGACCGACATTGCTGGCGGTGGCCTGCACGAACATATCGACCTGATACGGTCTGGCCAGCTGCGCAACCTGTTGCAAACTTCGGGCAACGATATCACGCTTGACGATGGCACTCTGCTGCCAACGCTCGGCACGGTCATACCCGCAGCAAAGGGCCTCCCGGTCGGCGCGACTTACAACTTCATGGTTAAACGAGATCTGCCGCCGGAAGTGCTTCAGGAAATCGCCGACGCCTTCGTGGCCGCGGCAAAGTCCGATGGGTTCCTCGAAATGCTTAACTCTAAATTCTTCATTTCGGATGTGAAGATTGGCGAGGAAGCCGATCGCGAAGGAGCGTTGATGGAAGCGATCACGACCGAGATCTTCAACAAGTTCCAGGATCAGATCGGCGCCGAGGTGAAAACCGCAGCCGATCTTGGTTTGCCGGCCCCGGCAGACTTCGACACATGGTGGCCGCCAGAGGGCTATGTCGCCCCTCCGATCAGCTCCGGCTCGTGATGCATAATCCGGAGCCTGCTTGACGCGGGCTCCGGCACAAATTCGATCAAACCATGTCCAACCCTGACCAACCCGAGATCAAATTTGAGGGTGAGGAAGCCGGTACCGGTTTTGCCTCTCCGGCGCTCGATCTGATTGCATCGATCATCCTGATCGCTATCGCGGTTGCGGTGATGGCGGCCTCTGTTGCCCTGCCGATGCCCGGCGCGATCCACACGGCACCAGGACTACTGCCTTTCATTGTGGCGGCCTCATTGTTGCTTATGGCCTTGGGTCTTGGCGCCTCGAGCCTTGTCAGACGCCGTGCGAGTATCTACATGCCCGCCCTCCTGGCCGATCGCGACATTCCAACCGATCTGCGCTCACTTCTTTTGGCCTGCGCCGTCGCTGTCTATATCGCCGCCCTCCATATTCTGGCCTTTCAGCAGAATTTCTCGATTTTTGGCACATCTCTCAAGCTCTCGGCCTTTGAACCGGCGACGATCTTGACGCTGACCACGATCATCCACGTAAGCTGGCGCGGCCCTATTTGGATCACCGCAGTCGTGTCGATCACCTGGACGGCCATCCTGTCGCTAGTGTTTCAACTGGTGTTCCGCATCCCCTTGCCGGGGAGCTTTTAGATGATCGACGGCTTTCTTCTGGCGCTGACGCCGTCGTTGCTGGCAATGACCCTGGCCGGGGTCTGCCTTGGCATCATCTGGGGTGCCCTGCCCGGCCTTTCGACAACGATGGCCATGGGACTTCTGATTGGGCTATCGGCAGGCATGTCTCAAGACGTGGCGATCTCGTTTATGCTCGGCGTCTACACCGGCAGCGTATTCGGTGGCGCAATCTCGGCCGTCTTGATCAACATCCCCGGCACTCCGGACTCGGTGCCGACAATGATCGAGGGGCACCAACTGGCCCAGAAGGGTGAAGGCGGTCAGGCGCTTGGCATGGCCATCGCCTCGTCGTTCATCGGCGGCGGCATCGGAATCATCCTCCTGATCATGTTCATCCCGCTAATCTTGACCTTCGCGCTCAATTTCAAATCCTGGGAGATGTTCTGGCTGGCAGTCATCGGCATCATGGTCGCGGGCACGATGGCCGCAGGATCGATGCCCCTGAAAGGCTGGATCGCGGGCTGGCTTGGAATGCTGGTGGCCTTTGTTGGGCTGGACTCGATCCATGCCGTGCCGCGCTTTACATTCGGTACTTTCGCTTTGTTCGACGGGATCTCCTATGTCGCTGTGCTGATCGGCCTTTTTGGATTGGCTGAGATCCTCCGCACCCTGCCCGCGAAAGACATGCCAACTATCCCCTCGAAAGTGGGTCGCGTCTTTCCGCCCTTCCGTCTCCTCGCCCGTTATTCGCCCGCCGCCGCACGGTCCGGGATCCTCGGCACCTTTATCGGAGCCATCCCAGGCGCGGGGGCAAATGTCGCCTCTTTCCTTGCCTATGATATTGGACGCCGTCGCGCGAAACCGGAAGAGCAGGAAAGATGGGGCAAGGGCAGCTATCAGGCGCTGGTTTGCGCCGAGACGGCGAACAACGCGAATATCGGCGGGTCGATGCTGCCGACATTGGCTCTCGGCATTCCAGGCAATGCGGCGGCGGCGGCGCTATTGGCAGCGCTTACTCTCAAGAACGTGGTCGTCGGACCGACTATCGAGATCGACCATCCCGGTCTGATCTATTTCATCTACGCTGCGCTGATCGTGGCGAACATCCTGATGTATATGGCCGCTTTTGCGCTGATCGGCCCTTGCGTGAAGCTCTTCAGCCTGCCCCGAGGCATCCTGATGCCCCTGATACTGCCGGTCTGCGTAATCGGCGCCTACGCCGTGAAGCTCTCCATCTTCGACGTCTGGATCATGTTCGCGGCAGGCGTCGTCGGGTGGTTGTTCTCGGTCTTCAAGTTCCCCGTGGCACCTGTGGTGTTGGGTGTCATCCTTGCCCCACTCGCCGATGAAAACTTCCGGCGCGCACTTTTGATATTCGAGGACAAGACGATCGGATTCGTGCTGTCGCAATGGATCGGAACCTTCCTGATGCTGGCAGTGCTATTCGTCGTCATCGAAGGGGCGTTGCGCGTCTATCGAAGCGCACGATCTTTGAAACAAGGGAATGAACATGCAGGAGCGTAAGGAAATTGGCCTCGCTATCGTTGGCTGCGGGACCATCGGACGGATCCGGGCAGAATTGGCCCGCGCCTATCCCGGGATCGGCTGGATCGGCCTTTGCGATCTGAAATCCGACATCGGAAATAAGCTGGCTAATGACATTCAGGCGGATTTCTTCACCAACGACTATCGCGAATTGCTCCGCCGTCCGGAAGTGACAGCGACCATTGTGGCGACCGATGAGAACTTCCATTTCGACCCCACGGTGCTGGCAGTCGAGATGGGGCACTCGCTTTTCATTGAAAAACCGCTGGCTACTGATGCCCGACAGTCGGCGCAAATACTCTCGGCCATCGAGGGTGCGGGACTGGACGCGGTGATCGGTTATACCAACCGCTTCCGTCGTCGGTTCCTTGCGGTCAAGGAGCGCCTCATCACTGGTCAGATCGGCGACGTCCATACCGTTGTGACACGCGCCTTCATGAATAAGATGGTGCCCATTGCCACAGTCCAGCGCACCCAGGATCGCGCAACGCTAACGCCCATGGTCGTCTCGGGCACCCACAGTCTAGATATGTCGCTTTGGCTTATGGAGGGGAAGATGCCAATCAGCGTCTATGCGCAATCCACCGACAAGGTGCTGGGCAAATGGGGCACGAAAGACTCGACGCTCGGCATTTTTACCATGGACGATGGCACGGTCTTTTCGATGAATATCTCCTGGGGTCTGCCAGAGGTCTGGCCGGGAGCCGTTTACGGAATCGAGATCGGCATCGTCGGTTCCGAGGGTGTCATCGACATCGAGGACACGCACCGCGATCTGGTGATGGCGACCAACGTGGCACAGGGAGCCGGATATGCACCTGAAGGCTATACCGCGCCCGCGCGGCATGTGGAATTTCTGACCAGCTATCCGCCGGGAGATTTACACGACGGCCAACTTTGGGGGCCGATGCGCGAAGAGACCAATGCCTGGTACCAGCGTATCTATACCGGCGCCAGCACGCCCCATGCCACGGCAGCAGATGGCCATCGGAACTTACTAATGACAATGGCAATGGACCTGTCAGCCAAGCGCAGTGCGCCTGTTGCCCTGCCCCCCGATCCGGGCGAATTAATGGATGAATTAACATGATCGAATTGAAGTTCGGTGGCTACCAGGGTGACAAATCAGTTCACACACGCGGCGGGCGCGTTCTGGCCGAAGTGTTGGCCGAGGAAACGCAAGGCGCCGTTTCACTCGCCTTCGACGAAAACATCGTCGTACGCGGGCACAAGGCGGCAGATCTTCTGTCGATGACCGAAAGCGGCGAATTGGACGGGTGCTATTTCTCGTCCAGCTACCTCGCAAAACGCGTTCCCGAGCTTGGACTTTTTGACCAGCATTTTGTCGTGCCCGACCGGCGTCGCGCCTACGCGCTGCTTGACGGAGCACTCGGGAATCGGTTGCGGCAAGAAGTAGCTGCGGCAACGGGTTACGAAGTCTTGGGCTACTGGGACAATGGGTTGCGGCACATTTCAAGCGCAACGCCAATCAAAAGCGTCGACGATTGCGCTGGCCTGAAGCTCCGCACATTGGCCAATGAAGACCATCAACGTGTTTTTCGCGCCCTCGGCTTTGAGCCCGCCGCCATCGACGTGCGCGATCTACCCGAGGCCGTAAAAACAGGTCGGGTCGATGCGCAGGAAAACCCGTTGACGAACATCTTGAACTTCGAACTTCACGAGACCCACCGTTACATCCTGATGACACGACATTTGCTGGGCGTCGCGCTGGTCCTCTTCAACGCCGAGCGTCGCAAAACCCTCGACCCCCAGCATCGCGCCGGGCTTCAGCGCGCCGTCGACCGCGCGTCCGAAGCGCAAAGGCGGTTTGCCGAAGAAGACGACGCGATTTGCAGCACTGAATTGCGCCGCCAAGGGGTCGAGATCACCGAGCTTGACGACGCCACGCGCGCCTCCTTTTCTGAAGCGACCCGCGCAGAGGTCGAGATCACACGGAAAAACTTCTCGCGCGAGTTACGAGAACTTTTCG
>Ga0224508_10003573_pt1 | contig 12835 bp, 11 predicted proteins | sample SF_Jan12_sed_USG_4_FD_170157 | JGI IMG/M metagenome (GOLD analysis project Ga0224508, IMG submission 170157) | Sediment microbial communities from San Francisco Bay, California, United States - SF_Jan12_sed_USGS_21 | ecosystem: Environmental > Aquatic > Marine > Sediment | place: USA...
GGGACTTGACTACCCTTCTCGCTCATGTCCCTCACCTCCGATCTCACCCGGCGTTTCTCTGCCGCGTTTGAGTCGGCCGGGCACGACCCGGCCCTCGGTTCCGTCGTACCCGCCCAGCGCGCCGAGTTCGGCCACTTTCAATGCAACGGGGCACTGCCTGGAGCAAAGGCGGCCGGCAAGAATCCGAGAGATCTCGCCGCAGAAATCATTGATCTCGTCGATCGGTCCGAGCTCGTCGCCGAGCTCTCGGTCGCAGGGCCTGGGTTCATCAACATCGTCGTAGCCGACTCGGCAATTGCCCGTTATGTCCAGGCCACCGCCGACGACTCGCGATTGGGGGTCCCCCTCAGGAGCGCGTCCACCAACCTCATCGTGGATTACGGAGGGCCCAATGTCGCCAAGGCAATGCATGTCGGCCATCTCCGGTCGACGATCATCGGGGATGCGCTCGCCCGGCTCGCTCGGTTCGTCGGTGACGAAGTCACCACTGACGCACACTTCGGCGACTGGGGCACCCAGATGGGAATGTTGCTGGTCGCCGTGGAAGACGAGATGCCGGGGCTCGTCTATTTCGACGAGTCGGTGACCGACGGCTACCCCGAAGAGTCGCCGGTGACGCTGGCCGATCTCCAGAGCCTCTATCCGTCGATCAGCCGGAGAGTCAGAGACGACGCCCACCTCATGACTCGGGTCCAGGAGGCGACCTACGCGCTCCAGCAAGGACGGCCGGGCTACGTAGCGTTGTGGGAGCACTTCGTCGAAGTCTCCCGGGCAAGCCAGCGAGCCGACTTTGCTGCCTTGGGAGTCGACTTCGATCTTTGGTACGGCGAGTCGACCGTTCACGACAGGGTCGAACCGCTCATCAATCGGCTGCTCTCCGATGGGCTCGCCCGAGAGAGCGAAGGCGCCATCGTCGTAGAGGTCGAAGAGGAGGGCGATACCGCTCCCATGCCCCCACTGCTGCTTACCAAGGCAACCGGCGCCTACCTCTATTCATCGACAGACGTGGCCACGGTCGATCTCCGGGTCGACGCCCTCGACGCCGATGAGATCTGGTACGTGGTGGACGGGCGGCAAGCGTTGCACTTCGAACAAGTCTTTCGAACCGCTCGCGCGGCCGGGATAGCTCCTCCATCGGTAAGACTCGAGCACATCGGCTTCGGGACGATGAACGGACCCGACGGGAAGCCCTTCCAAACCAGAAAGGGCGGCGTCGTGCGCCTGGCCGATGTGATCGAACTGGTCCGAGACCGGGCACTCGACAGGCTCGAAGAGAATGACTTGGCTGCGGAGTACTCCGCTGACGAGCGCCTCGATATCGCCACCAAGGTCGGGCTCGCCGCCCTCAAGTTCGGGGATCTGCAGAACCACCGGACCACCAACTATTCGTTTGACCTAGGTCGCTTCACCGAGTTCTCGGGCCGAACCGGGCCATACCTCCAGTACGGCGCAGTACGGGCTCGGTCACTGCTCGACAAGGCGGCATCGGCCGAGCTGGCGCCCGGCCCGGTCACGCCTCCGAGCGTCGACGCCGAGCGCAATCTGATGCTGCGTCTCCTGCGCCTACCGGAGGTGGTTCAGCGGGCGTACGAGTTGCGAGCTCCCAACCATCTCACCGAGTATGCGTTCGATCTCGCCGTCGACCTCAACAGATTCTACGAGGAATGCCATGTCCTCAATGAGCCGGACCACGAGCGACAAGCATCCTGGCTCACCCTCATCGCAACGGCGGCCGCTTCACTGACCGCGGTTCTCGGTCTCATCGGGATCGATGTTCCTGGTCGGATGTAGATTCCGGATCGATGTCGTTTGAGCTCCGCCCCGCAGCCGCCTCGGATCGGCCCTCGATTTCCACCTTCACCGAGGGCACGTTCGAATGGGGTGACTATGTGGCTGATCGGTTCGAGAGCTGGCTGGAGGCGGCCAGTAGTCACGTGATCGTTGCGACTGCCGATGACGTGGTGGTTGGCCTGGCCCGGGGAGTGCTGTTGAGCCCTTCTGAGCTTTGGCTGCACGCTGCCCGAGTTCACCCTGACTGGCGCGGCAAGGGGGTTGGCGGGCGGCTCAACGAAGGGCTGATCGAGTGGGGCAGAGAGCAGGGGGCAGGCGTGGTGAGGCTACTCATCGAGGATTGGAACGACGTCGCTCAGAAACAGGTCGCCAAGGGTCACTACCGGCCGGTCTCCCAGTGGGCGTTTGGCAAACGCGAAATCTCACCCAACGATCCGAACCCGATGCGCAACGGTGGCAAGCGTGTACCCGGACCCGAGCGTCTCCAAGGCGCGTCTCGGTCCGAGGCGGAGCCCGCCTTCTTGGCGTGGTCAACCAGCGAGCTGCTCCGAGCAGCTCGCGGGCTCTTCGGGTTCCGATGGTCATGGCGCCGCTTAACTATCGACGATCTCACCGTCGGAGCCAGATCTCGCACCTTCTTCGAGTGTCCGAGTGGCTGGGTTCTGATGAGTAGGACAGCCGAAGGGATGATGGAGGTGGCGTGGGCCATGGCTACCCCCGATGACGTGACCCGCTTGACTCGGGCCGTGCTCGACTACGCGCTCTCGGAACGAGCCGTGGAGTTGCACTTCCACATGCCGGCCACGGTGGAAGTGCTGGCAGCCCTCGATCGCATCGGCTGCACGACCAAGCTCATGACCGTTTGGGAGAGAGCGATCGACGTCGACTGACCGTCTCGGTCAGAAGACAAAGATCATCGAAGCCCCCAGCCAGACGACATAGAGCAGCGGCAGCTCGAGCTCCTCAACCCATGCCTCGGATCCGTAGAAGTAGCGGAGGCCGGCCGACACGGGCACGCCGATAAGGGGCACCGCCGTCATCCCGGCCAGACCGGCCGAGCGCACGATATCCACGACCCAATCGAATACGTCGGGGAGATCGTCGAGGAAGCGCGGCAGAACTCCAGCAAGCAAGAAAGCAAGGAAGCCCACCACGAATACGGCGATCAAGCGGAGCGCAATCACAGGCGTAGTGGCGTAGAGCCAGGCGTACGACTTGTGGCCGATCGGCCCTTCGGCGGCGACTCCGAGAGCGAACGCACCGAACACACCGATCACCAGCGCGCTTCCCAGCATCGCCCCCGTGCCGTCGGTCAATGCGAGGCTGGCGAACTCAAAGCCGTCGAGCAGGACCGCAATGGCGAGGGACACCAGCCCGGTTCCGATGACGAGCATGGCAATGTCGGCAGCGTTGGCAACCGCGTGGCCGAACAACGAGAGGTACTCGCGCGGACGCGGCCGAGCGGCTGCGACGTCGCGGTCGCTTTCGGGGAGATCGAGTGCCTCTTCCACCGAGCCAGACTACCTCTCGGATCCAGAAGCTCGTAGGTGGTCAAGGAGAGCCTCCCAATACAGCTCGACCGGGTGTAGGACCTCGTAGGCCGATCCCAATTGGCCCCGGAGCTGCATCTCGCAGCCAGGATTGGCAGATGCAACAACTGTCGTCGCGGCGGCGGCTACCTCAGCCGCCTTGCGGCGACCGAGCTCCGCCGAGACCTCGGGGTACTGCACCGAATAGGCCCCGGCGGCACCACAACACAGCCCCGCCGGGTCCACGTCGACTGGCTCGTAGCCGGCTGCCCTGAGCACCTGGCGGGGCTCTTCGAAGATCCGTTGGGCATGGCGGTTGTGACAAGGATCCTGGACGGCCACTCGCCCGCGCGGCAGCGGGATCTCGGGGAGCCGACCATCTGCAATCGCCTGAGCGATCAGTTGGGTCACCTCGAACGTTCGGCTGGCCAGTTCGGCTCCGGCTGCGCCGGCCCAATGGCCATAGTCTTTCAGGTGCGCTCCGCAGCCGGCCGCGTCGGTCACCAACACGTCGAACGAGGCGAAAGCCGCGACGTTGGCGCTCGCCATCTGTTCCGTCTCGGCCGTGGCACCGTCGTGAGCGGCCAACGCACCGCAGCACGTCTGGTGAACCGGAACCGTCACGTCGTAGCCGGCGTGTCGTAACACCCCGATGGTTGCACTGTGGACCGCGATGAACCAGCTGTCCATCACGCATCCGGCAAGCAACGCCGCCCGACCCACCCGAGCCCCCGTCGCTGGATAGGTCTCACCCCGAGGCAGCGAAGCCGAACCGGCATCCGGTCGGAGGCCGTCGAGGCCGGGCCGCAAGGCAGAAGGCACCATGGCACGGGCCGGACCGGAACGTAACCGGCGGCCCACACGTCCGGCCATTCGCAACGGTCGTTGCCATGTCAGCGACCGCCCGAGGACGACATGGCGGAGCCGCCTCGCTACCTTCGGGCGCTGGACAGCGATCTCAGCACGGGTACCTTCCATGGCCCGGCCAAAGGGGACCATCGACGGGCACACGGGTTCGCATGCCCGGCACTGCAAGCACGAGCCGATGATCTCTTCAAATGCGTGATCGATCTCGGCGATGCCCTCGGCGACGGCGGTCATGGCCATCAGCCTCCCCCGCGGTGAAGCCGTCTCCTTTCCGGAGAGACGGAATGTCGGGCAATGAGGAAGGCAGAGTCCGCACTGCACGCAAGCGGAAAGCTCCTCGTCGGTAGGAGCGTATTCCGTGACCCAGCCCATCAGATACCTCCGGGAAGCCGCCCCCGATTCACCACTCGGTCCGGGTCGAACCGAGCAATGAGGCGACGTTGTAGTTCCAAGGAAGGCGGTGGGGCGCCCCATGGATCGAACGCCTGGCGAACCGCGTCGTCACCCGACAGCATCACCAATGCTCCGCCGTTTTGTTCGGCCCACTCGCGGATTCCTGAGGCGGCACCGAGGTCGCCGGAAGAGTCGGCGCAGGTGATCTCGCCGACGCCGTGTTGTGCGACGAATGCCCACGAGCCCGGTAGGCGCTCGATCGCTTGGGAGGTGAGGTCGATAGGAATGCGCAGTGACCAACGCGCGCCTGACACAGTCGCCGGCGCCATTGGCCACGCAAGACCCTCCCGCGCGTCCCCACCGAGGGCTGTCGCTTGGGCTTCGACTTCAGCGGGGGTACCGCCCAGGAAGACGTCGACGCCGTCACGTGTCTCGAGGACTGCCAGCGGACGCCACGCGATCGCGGCAGCGATCGCCGGGTCATCGACTCTCACGGTTGCCGCTGCCGCGGGAGAAGGCCAGAGCTTCAAGCACACCGAGGTGATCAAGCCGAGCGATCCCAACGAGCCGGTTGCCAGGCGAGGGAGGTCGTACCCGGTCACGTTCTTGACGACGCGGGCGCCACCCCGCACGACTCTGCCGTCACCCGTGACCAGAGTCACCTCGAGCAGCCGGTCACGGGTCGGCCCATAGCGACCTCGCCGGTATCCGGAGGCGCCCACCGCTACCGAGCCTCCCACCGTTCCTGCGCCGGGCTGCTCGGGCAAGAGAGCTGTCTGGCCCTGACCCGCCAACATCGTTTCGAGTTGTCCGATCGGCAACCCAGCCTGTACGACGACCGTGAGGTCTTCTGGCTCCCATGCCTCCACTGCGTTCAGTGCGCTCATGTCCATGACGATGTCGGCCGGTGGCTGGTAGCCGATCCCCTGGTGGGTCCCTCCGCCCCACGGGACGACGGTGGCACCTTGCTCCGATGCCCACGCCAACGCTTCGGCGACCTCGTCCACCGTCGTAGGAACGATGACATCGGCGTCAGGGAAACCGGTGGGCGGCTGAAGCGGAGCGACTTCGGCGAACTTGGGAAAAGCAGCTTTGATGGAGGTCATATCCACGTGCCCTCGGGGATGGGACGACCGAAGTCGAAGCAACGGGACCCTTCCGGGAGGATCTTCCGAGGGTTGAGCAGACCGTCGGGATCGAAGACCTCTCGCACCCGCGCCTGGGCGTCGAGATCGTGCTCGTTGAACATCAAAGGCATGAGATCGCGTTTTTCGAGGCCCACACCATGCTCGCCGGAAAGCGCTCCACCATGAGCGACACACACCTCGACGAGCTCCTCGGCAGCCTTCATCACCCGATCGAGCATCCCCGGCTCCTTGGCGTCGAATGCCATCAGCGGATGCAGGTTGCCGTCGCCCGCGTGGAAGACGTTCATCATCGTCACCCCGTGACGCTCGCCGATTGCATAGACCTCGCGCATCACATCGACGAGCGCAGTTCTCGGAACCACCGTGTCGTGGAGGTAGTAGTCGGGCGCCATCTGGGCGACCGCGCCGAACGCCGACTTGCGCCCGAGCCACAGCAGGTCGCGCTCTTCCGGTGAGGCGGCCACCGTGATCTCGATTGCGTTCTGCTCGGCGGCCACCTCTTCCACGATGGCGAGCTCGGCACCAACCGCGTCGGGATGGCCGGCCACCTCCGCAAGCAGCACGGCCGCCGCCTCGGTGTCGAAGCCGGCGTGGACGAAGTTCTCCACGGCTTGGGTCATCACCTGATCCATCATCTCGAGAGCGGCCGGAACCACACCACGCGCGATGATGCCCGACACGGTGGCAGCGGCGTCTTCGACCGAAGAGAACGTCGCCAGGAGCGTGCGCACCGACGGTGGATTTTCTGACAGCTTCACCAGCACCCGAGTGACGATTCCCAGAGTCCCTTCCGACCCAACCACGACTCCGCGCAGATCCAGGCCCACCGGATCGGGGGCAGCCGAGCCCAGTAGCACGACGTCGCCGGCGGCGGTGACCATCTCGATGGCCAACACATGACTGACCGTCGTTCCGTCGGCAAGGCAATGTGGCCCCCCGGAATTGTTGGCGACATTGCCACCGATGGTGCACGCCGACTGCGACGATGGATCCGGGGCGAAGTGCAGGCCGTATTCCTCTGCGTAGCGCGAGAGGTCGAGATTGATGACCCCCGGCCCGACCCAAGCCGCCTTACGGGCCACGTTCACGTCGATGTCGTTCATGCGAGTCAAAACGAGTACGAGAGAGGGCTCGACCGGAACCGCTCCCCCGGCCAGCCCCGTGCCTGCTCCGCGTGCGACAACCGGTACCCCGGCCTCGGCCGCCGCCGTCACTGCAAAGGCCACCTCGGAGGTCGACTCAGGGAAGGCGACGACCGCCACCTCACCTCGTGCAACGCTGGCATCTTTGCCGAAAAGATATCGCTCGATGGGCTCGGTCAGCACTCGATCGGCGTCAAATCGCTGGCGTAACCGGGCCCCTAAGTCCATGCACGCCATGGTACGCACATCACGCGACCTCGGCGCGGTCGCGCCGACCGATCGGTTGCCGGTCGGCGTCGCCGTCTGCGCCTATCATCTCGCCGGTGCTGGCAATGAAACACCTCGCCTCGGGCAAGGTACGCGAGATCTACGAGGTCGACGAAACGCGCCTGCTCTTTGTGGCGACCGATCGCATCTCGGCCTACGACGTGGTCCTCCCCGACCTCATACCCGACAAAGGCCGGGTCCTCACCGGGTTGTCGTTGCATTGGTTCGAGATGTTCGACACGCCCAATCATTTCTTGTCCAGCGACCTCGCCGACCTTCCGCTCGACGCCGGCCAGCGGGACGAGCTAGCCGGCCGGGCGATGATCGTTCGTCGTGCCGAGGTCGTGCCCGTGGAGTGCGTCGTCCGCGGACACTTGTACGGCTCGAGCTGGCGAGAATACCGTGACGGCGGCGGCCCGACCACCGAGCACCTTCCGGCCGGCCTGCAGATGGCCGACCGTCTCCCCGAGCCCATCTTCACCCCAGCCACCAAGGCGGCCTCCGGCCACGACGAGAACCTCACCGAGGCCGAAGCACGTGCGACCTTGGGCGACGAGCTCTACGTGCGCCTCAAGACAGCGTCCATCGACCTCTACCTTGCGGCCGCCGAATACGCAGCTCAACGGGGGGTGATCCTCGCCGACACCAAATTCGAATTCGGGTTCGCCGGCGGTGACCTGCTCTTGATCGACGAGGTCCTGACTCCCGACTCATCACGGTATTGGCCGGCTGCCGAATGGGCACCGCCGCAGTCGGTTCCGTCATTCGACAAGCAGTTCGTTCGCGACTGGCTCGACGGATCCGGATGGGACCATTCACCTCCGGCCCCCCACCTCCCGGCAGAGGTGATCACGGGCACACGAGCACGCTACATCGAGGCATACGAGCTACTGACCGGAGGGTCGTTCGCCGAATACCTGGAGGGGACATGGAAGTAACGGTCACGGTGCGCCGGCGACCCAACATCGCCGACCCGGCCGGAGCGGCCGTTTCCAAGGCTCTTCGCGATCTCGGCTACGACGCCGTCGCGAAGGTTCGCATCGATCGGACGATCGCCCTGACCATCGACGGCGAGGATCCCATTGCGGTGGAAGAACGGGTGCGAGAGATGTGTGAGCGACTGCTCGCCAATCCGGTGATGGAGGACTACCACATCGAGGTTGGTCCGTGACAACGGCGGTTGTCGTGTTCCCGGGCACGAACTGTGAGCACGACGTTGTGTATGCACTGCGGGCGATTGGAGAGGAGGCGGAGCTCGTTTGGCATCGCGACACCGATCTGAGCGGCTTTGACGGGGTCGTGCTTCCCGGGGGCTTTGCGCACGGCGACTACCTTCGCACCGGCGCTATTGCGAGGTTTTCGCCGGTCATGACGGAAGTCGTGCGGATGGCCGAAGCAGGGCGGCCCGTGTTGGGCATCTGTAACGGCTTTCAAATCTTGTGCGAGGCTGGATTGCTTCCCGGAGTGCTCCTGCAAAATCGCGACCTCAAGTTCATATGCCGACCAGTTCATGTGCGGGTAGAGCACACCAACTCGATCCTCACCCGGGCCGCCCAGGAAGGCCAGGTTCTCGAAATCCCTCTCAACTCCTACGAGGGCAACTTCACCGCCACCGATGTCGCACACGATGCCCTCGAGGCCGAAGCCCAGGTGATCTTGCGCTACTGCAGCCCGGCGGGGGTCGTCGACACGGCCGCCAACCCCAACGGCTCGGTGGCCAACATCGCAGGCATCATGAATCCTGGTGGCAACATCGCGGCTGTCATGCCCCATCCCGAGCGAGCCATCGAGGACGTTCTCGGTAGCAGCGACGGAAAGATCATGTTCGAGTCATTTGCTGCGTCGTTGGAGGATGCGAATGTCTGACGTCGCCCTTCACCAAGCTCTCGGCATGACCGACAACGAGTTCGAGCGTGTGTGCGAGATCCTGGAACGTCCTCCGCTCAATTCCGAGCTGGCCATGTACTCGGTGATGTGGTCCGAACACTGCTCCTACAAGTCGTCACGCGCCCATCTCGGCCGGTTCCCCACCGAAGCGCCCTGGGTGGTGGTAGGTCCTGGGGAGAATGCAGGCGTCGTCGATCTCGGCGACGGATGGCTGGCCGCGTTGCGAATCGAGAGTCACAACCATCCCAGTTTCGTGGAGCCATACCAAGGTGCCGCAACCGGGGTGGGAGGCATCTTGCGGGATGTGTTCACGATGGGGGCGCGGCCGATCGCGCTATTGAACCAGATCCGGTTTGGGCCTCTGTCCAACGCCCACAATCGATACCTCTTCAGTGGCGTCGTGTCAGGCATCGCCGGCTACGGCAACGCTGTCGGCGTGCCGACCGTCGGCGGCGAAATCGCCTTCGAGGACTGTTATGCCGGGAATCCACTCGTCAACGTGATGTGCGTCGGGTTGATGCGTCGCGACCAGCTGGTACTCGGTACCGCCGGATCGCCGGGAGCGGTTGCTGTTCTCCTCGGCGCATCGACGGGCCGTGACGGCATCGGAGGGGCGTCGGTGCTCGCCTCGGCGTCCTTCGACGAGGAGTCAGGAGCAAAACGGCCTTCAGTGCAGGTGGGTGACCCCTTCGAAGAGAAGAAGCTGATCGAGGCCTGTCTGGAGTTGTACGAAAACAAGCTGGTCGTCGGGGTGCAGGACCTCGGCGCCGCCGGCCTCAGCTGCGCTGCCTCGGAGCCCGCGGCCCGCGCCGGAACCGGCATGGACCTCAACCTGGACGCAGTGCACGTGCGCGAGCGCGGCATGTCCGCACCCGAACTGCTGATGTCGGAGTCGCAGGAGCGCATGATGGCTTTTGTAGAGCCGGACAAGGTAGAAGATGTCCTGGCCGTGGCGGCGAAGTGGGAAATCGATGCGTCGGTCGTCGGAGAAGTTCAACCAGGCAACACGCTCCGAGTTTTCCACGACGGTCACAAAGTCGCCGAGCTGCCGGCCAGCAGCCTCACCGATGATGCCCCCATGTATCGAAGGCCCTTCGGTGAGCCGTACTGGATCGAGGACCTGTGGACCAACACGATCACGTACCTCAACCCCCCCAACGTGGAACATGCACTCCTCAAGGTGCTGGCGTCGCCGTCGGTAGCCGACCCGTCTTGGGCATACGAGCAGTTCGACCATCAGCTGTTCCTGAACACAGTCGTGGGGCCGGGAAGCGACGCCGCTCTCCTTCGTATCAAGGGAACCGACAAGGCTCTAGCGATGACATCCGACGGTCATGGCCGCTATTGCTACCTCGACCCGAGGCGGGGTAGCGCCCGCCTCGTGTACGAGGCGGCCCTCAATGTTGCGATGGTCGGCGCCCGGGCGCTGGCCGTCGTGGACAACATGAACTTCGGCAACCCCGAGAAGCCCGATGTGATGTGGCAATTCACCCAATCGATCGAGGGCATCAGTGAGGCCTGTGAGGCGCTGGGCGTCCCGGTCGTCGGCGGCAACGTCTCGTTCTACAACGAAACCGACGAACAGGACATCTACCCAACGCCGGTCATCGGACTGCTCGGTTTGGCCGACCCGGCGCCCGACCGGCCGCCGACCGTCGGCGGCGCCGAAGATGGCATGGAGCTTTGGATGTTTGGTCCTCGCCATTCGAGAAACCTGGCGGGCTCGGCCTTCGAGAAGACGATCAAAGGCCACGTTGGAGGTCGCATCGACAGCCCCGATTCGACCATCGCCCAAGCCGCCATCGATCTCGTCATCGCTATGGTCGAATACGAGCTGAGCCCCGCCCTCCACGATGTTTCCGACGGTGGCGTTGCCGTTGCCGTTGCCGAGATGTGCATACAGAGCGGCGTGGGGGCAACCGTCGAGTTCACCGACTGGATCGGCCTCTTCGCCGAGAACCCTCACCGGTTCATTGCCGCGATCCCCCCAGCCCGGGCCGGCTACATCGAGGAGCTCGCTTCCCACCACATGGTTCCCATCTCCAAGCTGGGCCGGTTTGGAGGCGAGCACCTGTCATTTGTCACCGACGGTCCCGGGTCGGCGCGTCTTCTTCTCAGCGATGCCCGCGCCGCGTGGAAGGGCGCCATACCCAACCGAATGGCATAGGGCGCTTGCCCACACCTCGACGTCTTCGAGCCGTCGCCGGTGCTGCACCACGCTGGTCTCGAGGGGCTCGGATCCCAAGCCGGGTCTGCCCTGCGAACATCTCGGCCGGTCGCCTACACTCTGGCACATGAGCGCGCCTCGCTCCTTCTTCCGCACCACCCTCGATTGGATCACCACCATCCCCACGCTGGTGGCCTTCGGAGCAACGCTCGTCGTCGGCGACGTTGCCATGCGCATCTCCCGACTGTTCGGTCCCCATCCCATGGAAGTGACCGCTGGATTCGCCCAGCGGGCTCTCATCATGTGCTTTCGCATCTCAGGCACGAGGATCACGGTTGACCGTGACCCGGACGTCAAGAGAGGCCAGGGCTACATCTTTCTCTCCAACCATCAGAGCCTGTTCGACATCCCCATCTTCGGCGGCCTGCTGTTCAGCAACTACCCCAAGTACGTCGCCAAGCGCGAGCTCGGCAAGTGGATTCCCCTCGTTTCTTACAACCTGCGCCGAGGTGGCAACGCCGTGATCGACCGAGCCAACCGGGTGCAGGCGGTCCAGGCAATCAAGGACCTCGGAGCTGCGTGCCAGGAGCGGGGCGTCTCGGCGGTCATGTTTCCTGAAGGCTCGCGCAGCCGCGACGGAGCCCTCAAACAGTTTCGGTCGTCCGGCACACGAGCGTTGCTCCAGTCGGCACCCGAGCTGGCGGTGGTGCCAACCGCCATCGATGGATCATGGCGCTTGCTCGAGCACAAGATGATGCCGATTCCGTTCGGGACCAAGATACGGGTCCGTTTTTGCGAGCCAATCACTCGTGCGGTTGGCGAGAGCACCTCAGAGATCATCGCCGAATCTCGCGATTGCATCGCTGCATCCCTCGAGCAGTGGCGGACCGTTGCCGATGGAACGCCTGCCTAGCAGCTGAGTGGTTTACACTCCCGCCAGTGAACGTCGACGACCTCTCCAAACCATCTGAGGCCTGCGGCGTCTTCGGCGTCTACTCCCCAGGACAAGACGTCGCCAGACTGTGTTACTTCGGCCTCTACGCCCTCCAGCATCGTGGCCAGGAAAGCGCCGGGATCGCCGTATCCAATGGAGAGACAACCACGGTCTTCAAGGACATGGGCCTGGTCGCCCAGGTATTCGACGAAGCCTCACTGGCTCCGCTCACCGGCCATCTGGGCGTGGCACACACCCGCTACTCGACCACCGGATCGACGACGTGGGACAACGCCCAGCCAACCTACCGCCAGGTGGGAGAGACCTCGGTGGCACTTGCGCACAACGGCAACCTCACCAACACCATCGAGCTGGCCGAATCACTGGGCCTGGACGGAGTCACCGACACCGAGCTCATGGTCGAGGCCATCGCTCGCCAAGTCGATGACGACCGGTCCGACCAACAAGGGCTGACCAGGGCCGTGCTCGAGGCGTTACCGTCATTTCAGGGAGCTTTCTCGCTCGTCATCATGGATCAGGGCAACCTCATTGGCGTCCGCGACCCACACGGGTTCCGGCCACTCTGTCTCGGGACGTTGCCTGACGGTGGCCATGTCCTGGCGTCCGAGACCGCTGCTCTCGACATCGTCGGTGCCACGTTCGTTCGCGAAATCGAAAGAGGCGAAGTCATTGTCATCAGTGCTCAGGGA
>Ga0224508_10003574_pt1 | contig 12830 bp, 10 predicted proteins | sample SF_Jan12_sed_USG_4_FD_170157 | JGI IMG/M metagenome (GOLD analysis project Ga0224508, IMG submission 170157) | Sediment microbial communities from San Francisco Bay, California, United States - SF_Jan12_sed_USGS_21 | ecosystem: Environmental > Aquatic > Marine > Sediment | place: USA...
GGTTGCGGATCGGCTCGAGCGGCTTGAGGCTGCGCTGCACGCCGTGAGCGACGATGCGGGTTGTCAGCTCGACGTTGACCTCGTCACACCCCGTTTCGGCGCGGACTGCGGCTCCGATGCGTGCCCGATAGACGTCGTGTGCGCCGGACGCCGGAAAACCGAGTTCGATCCTGGCCGTGACGCGCCCATCCGACTCTTCAACGTCGAGAACCTTGCCAACGTCGGCGATCGATCGGCCAATGCCCGGTAAGTCAATGGAATTAAGGAATTTCTTCACATCTGAATCTGTTGACGGCGTCACATTTCTGCCGCTCGTATTAGGTAAAATCTATTGTCTACGCGCCCCTTCGCTGAGAGGCGCGCGCGCACATTGTAACGGAGCCGGCGCCGGAACCAAGCATTGATTTTCAACGGCTTGCAGGACAAAGTGTGCAAAGGCGATATGGCATAATGTCGAATTGGGATTTGGATAAGCTGCACCGGCTTCGCGGTGATACCGTGGATCGGGTGTTTCGCGTGGGCAAGAGCGAATCGGTTGGTTAATAAAAAGCAGGAGATAGCAAGATTCCGCGCAGGGATGCTGGCAACAGGCAGCCTGCGCTCTGTCTTTCCGTTGCCTTGCCGCCCGCAAATCCGCATTGCCCGTTGCCCGGGTGCGGGCGCGTGAGCCTGCTCGGGGGATTCCGCGCGGACCAGCTGGTCAACCAGCTAGTTGCCGAACCGGCGCCGGACTCGCCATCGGCGCAGCGGCTGGTTGACCGCCTGAAAAAGATCGGCCCGAAGGTCATCCCGAAGGCTATCGATGCGCTTGCCCTCTCGGATAAGACGCACACGATGGTATTTGTCGACATCCTGTCAAGCCTCGTCAGTGACAAAACGCTCGACCTGTATCGTGAGGGGCTCGCGGACGGCAATGAGCGCGTGGTGTCAGGCACATCCTGGGCGTTATCCAGCAGCACGAATTACAACGCCAACAATCTGCTTAGTTTTTTCGAAGACTCTGAAGTTTCGAAGCCCGCCTTGATCGAAGTGCTGCGCGTGCACAAACAGGATCTGAGCGTTCACGACCTGCTGCAGCGCGCCTATGATCTGGATCCCAAGGAATCGGCCGCTATTTTCCGAATTATCGAGGATACGATCCGGCCCGAGATGGTTCCGGACCTGATTGCCCGCATGGGCGGCAAGGATCCGTACATCAAGATCCATTTGATCAACCTGCTCGCAAAATTCGATCGGACCGAGGTCAATCAGGCGCTCGAAATACAGCTCAAGGATCCTAATAAGTTGGTGCGTTCGGCCGCCCTGTCGGCACTCGCCGCGCGCGGCGGCACCGTCAACATTGCGGCCGTCGCAAAACTGCTGCAAGACACGGATATCGACGTGCAGAACAAAGCCGTCGACATGATCGTACTGCTCAAGCACCCGGAAACGGTCAAATATCTGGCTGATGCCCTGAAAGATGATTCAGAGTACTCACGCCGGGCTGCCGTCGAAGTGCTGAATGAGATGGGTGACGCTAACTCGGTCAAAGACCTGCTCAATGTTCTCAAGGATGACGATTGGTGGGTTCGTTCCCGGGCCGGGGATGCGCTAGCCGAGATCGGCGGGCCCAAAGTCGTCGATTCGGTGGTCACGTTGATTAATGACGAAGACGAAGAAATTCGACGCACCGCGATAGAGATTCTCAATGCCGCCAAGGACGAGCGCGCAATCGATCACCTCATCAAGGCCACCGATGACACCGACTGGTGGGTTCGCGAGCGAGCGATAGATGCGCTATCGCAAATCGGCAGTGACAAGGCGCTGCCGAAGCTTCTCGATATGCTTGGCGACGACCCGAAAACGGACACGGTCATTATTCGGGCGCTGGGCAAAATTGGTAACCACTCGCATATTGCGAAAATCCTACCGATGCTCAAACGGCCCGAGCGCGAAATCCAGGTCGAGGCGATCAAGGCAATTTCGCATCTCGCTGACGAGTCTCATGCTGATACGGTGCGTGGCTTATTACAGAAGATCAAGCAGTCGAGCGACGGGACCATCATCAACAGTGCGGACAAAGCGCTCAAGGATCTGGACGCGCGATTTTCCGCGACCGTGCTTGCGGAGAATGAGCGCGCCAGGAAGATCGGCGCACACACAAAAACACTGCTGCTCGACGACAAGGACCTGGAGAAACTGCTCGACGCTCAGGCCGAAGCGCAAAAGACCGCCACAGTATCGGAACCGCTGGTCGAACCGACAGCGGAACTGCCCGCAGCGATGGCCATGCTCGATATCTCGACGCTCAATCCGGGCGACGTCATCGACGGCCGCTACAAGTATATTGAAAAGATTGGCAAAGGGGCGTTCGGCACCGTACTGTTGATGGAGGATGAGGTGGTCGACGAGCGCCTGATTCTCAAATTCCTTAATCCGAACGTATCTTCGGATGAAGAAATGATGAAGCGCTTCGTGCACGAACTGCGCTATTCACGCAAGATCACCCATCGCAACGTTATCCGTATTTACGATTTTCTCCATCTGCAGGGCTGCTACGCCATCTCGATGGAGTATTTTCCATCGCACACGTTGACTGGTGAGATGCCGAACAGCCAGCCGATGTCTATGAAGAAAGCGCTTAAATATTCGCGCGATATGGCGACGGGTATGGCAGTTGCCCACCAGGCGGGGGTCATCCACCGCGATCTCAAGCCCGCGAATATTCTCGTCAATGAAGAGGGTCTTTTGAAGATTGTGGACTTCGGTGTTGCGGCTGCCGCCTCGAGTGGCGATACGCAGCTGACCAAGACCGGCTACGTCATCGGTTCGCCAAAATACATGGCTCCCGAGCAGATCCTGGGCAAGAAAGTCGACGAGACCGCCGACGTTTACAGTATCGGCGTCATCATGTACGAGATGACGACTGGAATACCGCCTTACAGTCGTGGCGACCACATGTCAGTGATGTATCAGCACGTGCAGGGCAAGGCCAAGCTTTGCCAGGAAATCAATCCCGAGATCCCCGACGAATTTGCCGCGATCATTGCCCAAGCCATGTCCGTCGACAAGACCAAGCGCTTCCAGTCTATGGAAGAATTGACCGAAGCCCTGGAAGCTGTGAAGCTCCAGGCCGCGCATTAATGTCCAAAAGTGTGATGTCGCTCTGGAATGCGACATAATTTCAGCCTACGATTGCTCTGACGGGTTGATTGCTGGGCGGCTGCCGATATGGCGCGTATTGACGCATTTCTCAAATTAGGTCTCGCACAGGGCTGTTCCGATGTGCATCTGGCGGTCGGCGTTCCGCCCATGCTGCGGATGAACGGCGACCTGATGCCGATCAAGTTTCGCGAGCTTTCGGATACGGAACTCGAGACCTACATCCTTGAGGTATTGACGGCTAATCAGCAGCAGCTTCTGAATTCCGGCCGTGACCTCGATTTTTCCTACGTGGGTGATGAAGGCGGACGTTTTCGCGTCAACGTGTTTCGCAAGGCAACCGGTTTTGGCGCCGTATTTCGGCACATTCCCGGGGAAGTGCCAACGCTCGAACAGCTCAATATGCCGCCGGTGCTAAGGGACTTTTGCGACTACCACCAGGGCATGGTGCTCGTCACGGGTTCCACCGGAACAGGTAAATCGACTACGCTGGCGGCAATGATCGACCACCTTAACGAGACCCGAAGCCTCAACATCATCAGCCTCGAAGACCCGATCGAGTTTGTGCACCCAAGCAAGAATTGCCAGGTTATACAGCGTGAACTCGGCACTCACCTGACGTCTTTTGCCGACGGCGTCCGCTCAGCAATGCGTGAAGACCCGGACGTAATTCTTGTCGGAGAGCTGCGCGATGCCGAAACGATATCAATGGCAATGACTGCGGCAGAAACCGGACACCTCGTACTCGGTACCCTGCACACGACCGGCGCCGTAAAAACAATCGACCGCATTATCGACGCGCTGCCCGGCGAGCTGCGCGAACAAACCAAGTCGTTTCTTGCGATGAGTCTTAAAGCCGTCGTCACTCAGGCACTCATCAAGACGCCGGATGGTCGCGGTCGACGCGCAATTCTCGAGATACTTGTCAACACCAGGGCAATAGCCAAGCTGATAACGACTGACCAGACCCATCAGATTCACTCGCAGATGCAAACCGGCAGGGATCAGGGCATGCAGCTAATGGATACCGCCTTGCTCGACGCGATCAAGAGAAAAGAAATCGACCCGGACGATGCCTATCTACAGGCGAATGACAAGAAGAAGTTCCAGCGCTTTGTCACAGACACCGAACTTATACCGATGGTCGACCTCACCGGTACGCAAAAACTGATCAATGAGTAAGATCGACTCATACCTGCAGCAGGCGCTCAAACAGAATGCGTCTGACCTGCACTTTGTGTCAGGTGACCCGGTTCGCGCACGCGTTCACGGCAATCTGCAGATACTTGTCGAGGACAAACTGACCACAGAATTCGTACAGGAAGCGCTGTTCGAAATAATGGACGGCACAACCCAACGCACGTTCGATCAAGAGGAAGCGGCCGATTTCGCCTACGACATGCCTGACATATCACGGTTTCGTGTCAACGTGTTTCGCCATCTGAATGGTATTGGCGCGATATTTCGCGCGATCCCTCCGCAGGCGTTGACACTCGAACAACTGGATATGCCCAAGGTTATCCACGATCTTTGCAAGCAGACACAGGGCATGATTCTCGTTACCGGCAAGACGGGGTCCGGCAAATCGACCACGCTTGCGGCCATGATCGATTCCATCAACAAGAGCCGGAAGGGCCATATACTGACCATTGAGGACCCGATCGAGTTCGTGCACAGGACCCAGAGTTGCCTTGTCAGTCAGCGAGAAATTGGCGTCCACAGCACGTCATTCGCGGATGCCCTGCACTCGGCCCTGCGCGAGGACCCGGATGTAATCCTGGTCGGCGAGATGCGTGACCTGGAGACGATCAGCATTGCAGTCACTGCCGCCGAGATGGGTATTCTCGTCATGGGCACGCTGCACACGAACGGCGCGGCTCCGACCGTCGACCGTATCATCAACTCCTTCCCCGCCAACAAGCAGGACCACATTCGTACGATGATCTCGACATCGCTGCGCGGGGTTATTTCACAGCAGTTGCTGCCCACCAAGCACAAGCCCGGCCGAATTGCTGCGCTCGAGGTACTGATAAACACGTCGGCCGTGGCCAACTTGATCCGGCAGGGCAAACTCGATCAGCTCGAAACGGCCATGCAGTCAGGTGGAAATATCGGCATGCAGACACTGGACGCTGCCCTGATGAATCTCGTTGAGCGAAGATTTGTCGCTGGTAAAGAGGCCTACCTGCAGGCGAACAACAAGAGCAAGTTCGAACGGGTCAAACTCGAAAACTGAAGGCCCACACGTGGCATAATCGCGGCCTTTACACTGGTCGTTAGCCGCATACATGCCCGACACGCCGCGAAAAATACTTGTCACCAGCGGACTGCCCTATGTGAATGGCTCTCCGCACATGGGCCACCTCGTCGAATATCTGCAGTCGGACATCTGGGTCCGGTTCCAGAAACTCCGTGGCCAGGATTGCCTGTATGTGTGCGCCAGTGACGCTCACGGCACGCCCATCATGCTCAATGCCCGTAAACTGGGCATATCGCCGGAAGAACTCACAACCCGCGTGACCGCCGAGTTTCTCGACGTATTTGCGGCGTTCGACGTCGAATTCGACAACTATCACACGACACACTCGCCCGAAAATGAGGCGCTGACGATAGAAATATTCGAAGCGCTGCGCGCCACCGGCGATATCTACACGAAAACGATCGAGCAGGCCTACGACCAGCAGGAGAACATGTTTTTGCCGGATCGTTTCGTACGCGGCAAGTGCCCGCGCTGCAAGACAGAAGACCAGTACGGCGATGCGTGCGAAAACTGCGGCGCGACCTACGCGCCGACCGACCTGATCGACCCGGTCTCGGTATTGTCAGGCACTGCGCCGATCAGGCGCGAGTCCGAACATTATTTCTTCAGGCTCAGCGAATATGAAGATCGATTGCGCACATGGATGCGTGAGGCGACGCTCGACAAGAATATCCTCGCCAAACTCGAAGAATGGTTTGCCGCGGGGCTGCAGGATTGGGACATCTCTCGTGACGCCCCCTACTTCGGCATCCGCATACCCGGAACCGAAGACAAATACTTTTATGTCTGGCTCGATGCGCCGATAGGCTATGTGTCCAGCTTCAAGCACCTCTGTGACCGCCGCAGTGATCTCGACTTCGACGAATACTGGCGTCCGGGTCACGACACCGAAGTGTTTCACTTCATCGGCAAGGACATCATGTATTTTCACACCTTGTTCTGGCCCGCGGTGCTGCTGGGCGCCGGTTTTCGCACGCCGACGAGCGTCTTCGCGCACGGTTTTCTTACGGTCAACGGGCAGAAAATGTCGAAATCACGCGGCACATTTATCAATGCCCACACCTATCTCGACAATCTGCACCCTGCCTATCTGCGCTATTACTATGCTGCCAAACTCGGCCCGACTATCGAGGATCTCGACCTTAATCTCGATGACTTCGTTGCCCGGGTGAACTCGGATCTCGTGGGCAAATTGATCAATATTGCCAGCCGCTGCGCAGGATTCATCAGCAAGAGTTTCGACGGCAAGCTCGCCGGCGCCTTGCCAGATCCAGAGCTCTTCGATGAGTTCGCAGCAGCTGCCGATACCATCGCGAGTTACTACGAGGGCCGCGAGTATTCGAAAGCGATGCGGCAGATCATGGCCCTCGCCGACCGGGCGAACCGTTACATCGACGAGCGCAAGCCCTGGGTCATGATCAAGAACGAGGAAGACCTTGATGATGTGCAGGCCGTGTGCACGGAGGGACTGAACCTGTTTCGCAGCCTGATGATCTACCTGACCCCGGTTCTTCCCGGTGTTGCGGCTGACACTCGTGAGTTTTTTGGTGAAGCGAATTGGTCCTGGACGCACGTTGACACGCCGCTGCTCGGAACACGGATCGCGAAATTCAAACCGTTATTAACGCGGGTCGATGCTGCCCAGGTGGAAAACATGGTTGAACAATCGAAAGAAAGTACCGACATGACTGTAGCCAAGACTGAGAATGCGAGCGACACGGACACGATAAGCATCGACGAGTTCATGAAAGTCGAAATGCGAATCGCACGTATCGAGAAAGCAGAATCCGTAGATGGTGCAGATAAGTTGCTCGCGCTGACCCTTGACTTGGGGTCGTCGACCCGTACCGTGTTTGCAGGCATCAAAGCAGCCTATGAACCCGCGACCCTCGTGGGGCGCCACGTGATCGTGGTTGCCAACCTTGCACCGCGCAAAATGCGCTTCGGGGTTTCCGAGGGCATGGTGCTTGCGGCCGGACCCGGTGGCGAGGATATCTTCCTGCTTTCGCCAGACGAAGGGGCTGAGCCGGGGATGCGCGTCAAGTAAGCAATGTCCGAAATTATCGTCATCCTCGTTGGCACCGTGTTCGTCAACAATTTCGTGCTGGTGCGATTCCTGGGTCTGTGCCCGTTTTTGGGTGTATCGCGAAACCTCGAGGCCGCTACCGGCATGTCGCTGGCCACGGCCTTTGTCCTGACGCTGTCGTCGGCCAGCGCCTACTTGCTGCATCGCTTTGTTCTCGTGCCTCTCGATATCGAGTATTTGCGCACGATCAGTTTCATCCTGGTGATTGCCGCGAGCGTACAGTTCACCGAGATTATGGTGCGACGCATGAGCCCGCTGCTGAACCAGGTACTCGGCATCTACATTCCCTTGATCGCGACCAACTGCGCGGTGCTGGGTGTCGCCCTACTCAATGTGCAGCAATCAAATGGTTTTGCGCAGTCGATCTTCTTCGGTTTCGGCGCTTCGGCAGGCTTTGCGCTGGTGCTCATCATGTTCGCGACGATCCGTGAGCGGCTGGATGCCGCGGACATCCCCGCACCGTTTCGTGGCACAGCGATCGCGCTGATGACGGCCGGCATCATGTCGCTGGCGTTTATGGGTTTTTCGGGCATGGCGCGGCCGTTATAGCCAATGACACGCATGTGGACTGCAATCCTGACTATCGCTTTAATCGCCCTGCTCGCCGGACTGGCCCTGAGCTATGCGAGTTGCACCCTGCCTGCCGAATCCTCGGGTCTGATCGAACAGGTGAACCGCTTACTGCCGCAAACGCAGTGCGCCCAATGCGGTTATGCCGGCTGTCGACCCTATGCGATCGCCATTGTCGATGACAATGCACCGATCAACCTGTGCCCGCCGGGTGGCGATGCCACCGTGCAGAGAATCGGGGCGTTGCTCGGCAGGGAGGTCTTGCCGCTGGCCACAGAGCCGCAAGCCCGACCGACTGTTGCGATCATCGATGAGTCGCGTTGTATCGGTTGCACACATTGTCGCAATGCCTGCCCTGTCGACGCGATCATTGGTGCTCACCAGTTGATGCACACCGTTATCCAGAGCGAATGCACGGGCTGCGAACTTTGCGTTGCACCCTGCCCGGTTGACTGCATCGGCATGCGGAGCCTGGCATGAGCGCGCCCACTTATGATCTCGGCAAGTTGCATGGTGGCCTGCGACTCGAAGGCCACAAATCAGAGTCAACTGCACAAGCGATCTACCGCGTGCCCGTACCGGCGCAACTCGTGCTGCCGATCGCGCAGCATGTCGGCGATGCGGCACAACCGATTGTGGGTATCGGTGAGCGGGTGCTCAAGGGCCAGCTGATTGCCGAGGCCTACGGCACGCTCGGCGCGCCGGTACACGCCTCTTCGTCCGGGAAGATCGTCGCGATTGAGCCTTGGCCGGTAGCGCGGCGCTACGGCGACAACGCGCCGTGTATCATTATCGAGAGCGATGGCGAGGATCGTGCAATCGAGCCCGCCGAAACACGGCCCTCGTACGACTCCTTGCGACCGGACGTCCTGCTGTCGATGATTCTGCAGGGCGGCATTGTCGGGCTCGGCGGGGCCGTCTTTCCCACGGCGCAGAAACTGATGCAGGCCGTCACTTGCGAGCTTACTTATCTGATCCTGAACGGTGTGGAATGCGAGCCGTACATCAGTTGTGACGACATGCTGATGCGCGAACACGCTCGTGAGGTGCTGAGCGGGGCACAGATACTGATGCATGCCCTGTCCCTCGATGTCGCCTACATCGTGGTGGAGAGCGATAAACCTCAGGCAATTCAGCGCCTTGCAGAGGTCATGGGGGAACTCGACGACGAACGGCTGGTGCTGAAGCAGGTGCCGACGATCTATCCCTCTGGCGGCGAAGACCAGCTCGTCCAGCTCGTGACGAATCTCGAAGTCCCGACTGGCGGCCTGCCTACCGATGTCGGCTGCCTGGTTCAGAACGTCGGTACGGCGGCCGCAATCTATAAGTGGATTGCGGATCACGAGCCGCTCGTGTCACGAATTACTACCGTGACCGGCGATGGCATCGCGCAACCAATGAACGTCGAGGCCCGGCTGGGGACGACCGTTGCCGATATCGTCAATTTTGCGGGCGGCTATACCGAACGCGCCCAACAGTTGATTATTGGCGGACCGATGACCGGTAAATCGGTCACCACGGACCGAGTTCCGATAGTTAAAGCCACGAACTGCATACTGGTGCTGTCGGAAGCTCCGAGCGCAGGCGTCGAGCGGCCGTGCATACGTTGCGGCGAGTGTGCCGAAGTCTGCCCCATTCAACTATTGCCGCAGCAGCTGTTTTGGTACGCCTGTGCGGATGACGAGAGCAAATTGCGCCGGCACGGCCTGACCGACTGTATCGAATGCGGTTGTTGCGACCTCGTCTGTCCCAGCCATATTCCCTTGACGGCTGACTTTCGCAAGGCAAAGGGACGTATGCAGGAATTGGCTGATGAAAAAGCGCGCGCCGAACGCGCCCGGCAGCGCTTCGAAGCGCGCAGCCGGCGACTGGAAAAGGAACAACGGGAGCGCGATAGCGAGCTCGCAGAACAAAAAGAAGCCGCCAAGAAAGCCGGGCCGGCCGCTATCGCGGAGATCCTGAAGCGCAAGCAGCAGCAATCCGGGGACGACTGAACGTGGAGTTTGCCAGGCGCGAAGCGCCGTATATTGCGCCTGCAGCCGACGTGGCAACGATGATGTTGCACGTGCTGCTTGCACTGGCGCCGGCCGCATTGGCGCATGTGTGGTACTTCGGTCCAGGATTCCTGTTCAATCTGATCATTGCATCCGCATTCTGCGTCGCCGGTGAGGCCTTGATGACGCATGCACGCGGGCGCGACATCGAAGCCGCTCTAAGTGACTACTCGTCGCTCGTCACTGCTGCCCTGCTCGCCTTCGCGTTACCGTCGCTGACACCCTGGTGGGTCACAGCGACAGGCGCCCTGTTCGCCGTGGTTGCTGCAAAACATCTTTATGGCGGAATTGGCTTCAACGTATTTAATCCTGCCATGGCCGGCTACGTCGTCATTCTCGTGACGTTTCCATTGGAAATGAATTTATGGGTTGCGCCGCGCATGGGCGACATCGACTATATCTCCCTGACGATTATGCAAACGCTGGCGTACACGGTGACTGGTTCGTTGCCGGACGGCCTGAGTTTCGATGCCATCAGTCGCGCAACCCCGCTCGACGCTGTGCAGTCCGGGTTTCGCGACATGCGTACATTCGCCGAACTGAGCGTCAATCCAATGATGGGTGATTTTGGCGGCCGCGGCTGGGAGTGGATCGGCAATTTCACTGCTATTGGCGGCTTCTGGCTGCTCGTCAGGAAGATCATTCGCTGGCAGATACCGACCGGCGTATTTGCCGGGCTGCTGCTGCCGGCAGGACTGATGTACCTGGTCGATCCGGGCACGAATGCGAGTCCGGGATTCCATCTCTTCTCAGGTGCGACAATCCTGTGCGCGTTCTTCATTGCGACCGATCCGGTTTCCGCGGCGACCAGCGCGAAGGGACGCGTGGTTTATGGTTTTGGTATTGGCCTGTTGATTTTCGCTATACGCCGCTGGGGTTCGTTCGCCGACGGCGTGGCATTCGCGGTATTACTCATGAATATGGCGGTTCCTGCAATCGACTACCTGACTCGGCCGCATATAGTGGGTCATCCGCTGCGTCGAGGCCGCCAGTGATTGCCGGCCCGTCGATGATCAAGAGCGGCGCGACGCTGGCGCTGATTGCTGCTATCTGCACGGCGCTGGTTGCGGCGACATACAAGGTGACCGCAACACGCATCGCCGCCAATGAGAAAGCACTGCTGGAGCAGAGCCTGCAGCCAGCGCTTGCGGGCGTGTTTTACGACAGTGCCGTCAGCGAGTCGCGGGTGGTCATTCCGTCACCGCATGAGTTGCCCGGCACGGACACTGCCGTGATCTACCGGGTATATGCCAGGCAGGAACCGGTCGCAGCGCTGTTTGCCGTGACTGCGCGCGACGGCTATTCGGGACCCATCCGCATTCTGCTTGGCGTCGACATGCAGGGCATTGTTACCGGACTGAGAATCTTGCAGCATCGGGAGACACCGGGCCTTGGCGACAAGATCGACTCATCGCGGTCTGACTGGGTTTATCAGTTTGACGGCCGGTCGCTCGGCGATCCCGCGCTGACCGGCTGGGCGATACGCGGTGACGGCGGTGAGTTCGATCAGCTGACAGGTGCTTCTATCACGCCGCGCGCGGTCATCAAGGCGATGCGCGATACGCTGATCTATTTCGACGCCAATCGCGACGAGATTCTCGCATTGCCGGCAACCGGGGAAGAACCATGACCTCTGGCGGTATGCTCGAACGATTGCAAATTGGCCTGTGGCACGACAATCCAGGCCTGGTACAGCTACTTGGGCTCTGCCCGCTACTCGCGGTAACGACGACCCTGGTCAACGGTTTCGGGCTCGGCATTGCGACGCTGGTGGTACTGACTTTGTCGAACGGCCTGGTTGCGGCCACGAGACGCTGGATATTGCAGGAAATCCGCATACCCATTTACGTATTGATCATTGCCAGCCTCGTCACCTGCATCGAGTTGATCTTCAAGGCGTGGTTCCCGTCACTCGACCGGTCGCTGGGCATATTTATACCCCTGATCGTAACGAACTGTGCGATCGTTGCCCGTGCCGAAGTATTCGCGTCGCGTAATCCCGTCGGCGCCAGCCTCGTGGACGGCATCGGCATGGGTGCGGGCTTCGCGCTGTTGCTCATGGCCATCGGCACTTTTCGCGAATTCGTCGGCCAGGCTTCGCTGCTGTCAGACCTCGACATGATCACCGGCGGAGAACCATCCGGCGGTCTCTCATTAGCCGACGGCGGCCTGCTCCTCGCAATTCTGCCTCCGGGCGCTTTCTTCAGCCTTGCGTTAGCTGTCGCGGCAAAGAACGCGATTGACAAAAAGCGCAGATCCGCACAGAAATCCGGGATCGCTCGCCGCTCGCGGCGAGTCGGTAAAGCTTAACCGTGAACAGGGACAAGCGCAGCGCGATTTTCCGCAGACTCCGCGAACTCGATCCCAGCCCGGAGACCGAGTTGTACTACGCGAGCCCGTTCGAACTTTTGGTGGCCGTCATCCTGTCTGCCCAGGCCACCGACGTCGGCGTCAACAAGGCAACCCAAAAGCTCTATCCCGTCGCCAATACGCCCGAAAAAATTCTCGCGCTCGGGTCAGCCGGGCTGAAGCGCTATATACGCACTATCGGCCTCTATAACAGCAAGGCCGACAATATCATCAAGACCTGTAGAATCCTTATTCAACAGCATGGTAGCGAGGTGCCACGTTCCCGAGCCGAGCTCGAAGCACTGCCCGGTGTTGGGCGCAAGACAGCGAACGTCATTCTGAATACGGCTTTTGGCGAACCAACGATCGC
>Ga0224508_10003575_pt1 | contig 12830 bp, 11 predicted proteins | sample SF_Jan12_sed_USG_4_FD_170157 | JGI IMG/M metagenome (GOLD analysis project Ga0224508, IMG submission 170157) | Sediment microbial communities from San Francisco Bay, California, United States - SF_Jan12_sed_USGS_21 | ecosystem: Environmental > Aquatic > Marine > Sediment | place: USA...
GCTGCGCAGGAGTTCCAGCAGGACTTCGCGCCGCCCGGGCGATGAGCCGAGCAACAGGCTTCGCCCGGCTTGCGGCGTCTCAATCCAGCGCTTGATTCGATCGATATCCTCGACTACGCCGCCGCTCAACGGGTGCGCTGTCTGCACCTCATCGACGTAGTGGTCGCCGTCGAAGCGTTCGTTGGTCAAGTAGACGGCTGGGCGGCCTTCAAGCGCCGCCCGCATCTGGCTCGCGGGGTGAAAGGCCTCATCCGGGCCGAGAACGGGTCGTTCGATGTCATGGCGCAGTTGCTCAAAACGCTCCTCGATCAGTTCGGTCGCTTCGATCAAACCGTCCAATGCATCGTCAACGATCAACAACAGGCAATTGCGTGGTAGATAATCGAACAGCGATGCCGTTTCGTCGAAAAATAAGGGCAGGTAGTACTCGATGCCAGCCGGAAGCTGCGCGTCGGAGATGTCCCGATAGACGGGGCAACGACCGGGCTCGACCGGGAAGTGCTCCCGGAACCGTTCCCTGAACGTTCGGATGGCATCAGTGTCGAACGGAAATTCCCGGGCCGGCAGAATTCCGATGGTTTCTTGCTCGCTGTCAGCGAGTTGCGTTTCCGGGTCGAATAATCGAAGCGATTCAATCTCGCGATCGAAGAAGTCGATTCGGACAGCGCGCTTCGCACCGGCCGGAAAAATGTCGATGACGGCCCCGCGAATCGCGATCTCGCCGGGTTCCGCGACCTGCGAAACGCGAAAATAGCCATGCTCGATCAGCGACGAAATTAGTCGGTCGCGGTCGATATCCTGACCTTTTTCGAGCTCGAGCGAACGCGAAACGACAAAGTCCGGTGGTGGCAACCGACTGAGCAGCGCCTCAGCGTTAACAATCAGTTTGATCGGTTCGCCAGTCGCTAGTTTGTGTAAGGCGGCCAGGCGATCAGCGAGCAGATCTTTGGGCGGGGAGATCGCTTCGTAGGGCAGCGTCTCGTAGTCAGGAAAAATTGCCAGTGGCGAATCGGGCGCGAAAAACGTCAGCTCTCGCATCAGTTGCTCGGCTTTCAGCGCCGTGCGCGTGATGATCGCGACGGGCCCCGTCTCAACGGCTGCTGTCTCGGCAATCGCCAGCGAAGAGGCCGCGCCGTGCAGCCCGCGCCAGACAATCTGGGGCCGTTCGACCGTCGGCGTGGTTAGCGACAGCAGTGATGTTGACGAGGGCATTGGGGGCCGAAGCAATTACGCAAAGGCCCTATTATCCCATAGGGTTCAGGTCATCAGGTGCCAAGAGCGCTAGCGGCGCGGTACCGCGTGAATAACGCGATCGAACTCGAAATAGACCGTGAAGCCAGGGTATTCCCAGCGCGTGATCGGTGGTGCGCCGACGGCGGCAGTAGATACAGTCGGTCGTCCGAATCGTTCTTCAACGCGAGCTTGGCTTTCACCGCGATTCGGGCGCTCCGTACGTGTCGCTTCCGCAACTTGTACTCCGTCGAGCAATAGGGTGTCGGCAATAGCGACAGACATTGTCCCAAAGAGGGCGGCAAAAAGTGTCAGGCCTGGCAAGAGCTTGCGCAACATAGTCATGTCCTCCAGCAAGAGCCCAGACTATAGCACCGGTGCTTGCGGGCTCGCGGTGCGCTCGGTTCATAATGAGGTCTTCGTCACAGTTCGCTTCGCGATCCGCACGTTCTGGCCTGTGGTTTAATGCCGGTCCATGATCCGGCCTCTCGAATGGTTTATCGGACTCAGGTACCTAAGTGCCGCGCGCGGCCGAGGTCCTGTGTCGTTTATGAGCGCTGCATCGATCCTCGGCATCGGGCTCGGCGTCGCTGCCTTGATCATCATTCTGTCGGCGATGAACGGGCTCGAGGCGGAATCGCGATCTCGGCTGCTTAGCCTGTCGGAACATATTACGCTTCGCGTGGACCGGCCTGACGCCGACGTCGAGGCGCTGCAACTTTCTTTGGCGGCAGCAGACGGCGTCGCATCCGTGTCGCCCTTTATGCGTCTCGAGGCGATGCTGTCTTCAGGCGCCTATTTGAAGCCGGCGATTATTCGCGGCATCGACCCGCGTGCCGAAGACCCGGAATCGGATCTAGCCGGTGTCATCGGCCTCGACGTCCTTGAATCGCTCGAGCCGGGTTCGAATCGGATTTTGCTGGGCCGTTTCGTCGCGTCAAATCTTCTCGTGCAGGTTGGCGATCAGATTACGGTATGGATCGCTGAAATTGATGGCGGCAGACCGGCGCCGCGGCGGGTTGGGTTTACCGTTGCCGGCGTATTTGCAGCGGGTGTCGAGGTGCATGATTCGAATCTTGCATTGATCCATCTGGCAGACGCGAGCCGGTTGAGCGGTCGTGATGGTGCGCCGCAGTCTCTCGCTATTTCGCTTGAAGAGCCAATGGACGTCGTGCGCGTTGGCGCGGCACTTGCCAGTGAGCTTGGTGAAGGATACGTCTGGTCGAATTGGGCCGAAGAGAACAGCGCCTTGTTCAGAGCCATGGCGATCGAAAAGATCATGATGACGATCCTGTTGATGTTCATCGCCGGTGTCGCTGTCTTTAATGTGGTCGCGTCGTTGATGATGGTCGTCAACGAAAAGGAAAAGGATATTGCGATCCTCAGAACCATGGGGCTTGAGCCGAAGAAGCTCAGCCGGATCTTTTTGATCCAGGGCGCGCTCGTCGGTGTCGGCGGAACGCTCGCCGGCGTTGTCGTCGGTTTATTGGTTGCTTCCAATCTCGAGACGATCCTGCCCTGGCTTGAGCAGGTTTTCGGCTTTCAGATCATGCCGGGCGACGTTTTCTATGTGACCCGCGTGCCATCGGAGATTCGTCTCGGTGATCTGTTGTTGATTCCCGGGTTCGCGATCGGAATCACGTTGTTAGCCACGATCTATCCAGCACGGCGCGCATCGAAAATCGAACCCGCTGATGTCCTGCGGTACGAATGATGCGCCAGCCCTATACCGTCTCGATTGCAATGCGCTACCTGCGCGCACGGGCGCATACGGCATTTATCTCGTTCATTTCGACAGTTTCGATGCTCGGCATTGCGCTCGCCGTTGCGGTATTAATTGTCGTCATGGCAGTCATCAACGGCTTCGAGACCGAACTCGAGCGGCGCATTCTGAGTGTCTCTCCCGACGCCCGGCTGTTTGGTTACGACGGCCGAGGTGAGGCACCGGTCGACGACTGGCGGGCGCTTCGCGATGCTGCGCTGGCCCGCGACGATGTGCTGGCAGCTGCGCCATTCGTCGAAGGCCCGGGCATGGTATTTGTCGATGACGAGGTGCTCGGTGTGACCGTGCGCGGTGTCGATCCTGAACTCGATACGGGTGTATCGAGCATTTACGAACACTTAGCCAGCGGAAATTATCAGGCGCTAACCGAAAATAATGCCATCGTCATCGGCAGTAGCCTGGCGGGGGCGCTCGGCGTCGCGGTTGGCGATGAGGTCATCCTGGTCCTGCCCGAAGCGCGCAGCCGGGGCGGCGCCGTCATGGGCAGGCTCAAGGCGTTCGACGTCGCCGGTATATTCGATGTCGGCATGCAGGAGTTCGATCGCGGACTCGTGCTGGTCAGTTTCGACATAGCCACCAAACTCTACCGAACAGACGGGCGGGCCAGCGGCATCAGCTTGAGGGTCAACGATGTGTACGAGGCATCAACCATCGTGACCGAGTTCGGCCAGTCCATGTTGAACCGCTTTGGTGGTGGCTACATTCCGGAGGACTGGTCGTTTCGCCATCAGAATATCTTTCGATCGATCGAGCTGACCAAGCCGATGCTGTTCATCATGCTGTCTTTGGTCATCGTTATTGCGGCGTTCAATATCGTATCGACCTTGTACATGGTTGTCCGCGAGAAACGCGGCGATATCGCCATTCTGCGCAGCATCGGTTCGACGCCTCGCGACATTCTGAATGTGTTTATCGTTCAGGGCTCGAGCATCGGCTTTATCGGTATGCTTGGCGGTCTGTTGCTCGGTCTCGGGTTGGTTGCAAGTCTCGGCACAATCGTCGGCTGGGTCGAGAGCTGGTTCACGATCGATCTGTTAGCCGCCGATGTCTACCTGATCGGCGACTTGCCGACAGAGGCGCGGGTGGGAGAAATTGCGAGCACCTGTCTGTTTGCCTTTGCACTTGCTGTTCTCGCCACGCTGTATCCCGCCTTCCGTGCGTCTCGGCAGCCACCTGCCGAGGCCCTACGTCACGAATGAAAACGTCACGAACGAATCCACTATGAACGAAGCTGCCGACAAACGCGTTGTGCTTCAGACCGAAGCACTGACCAAGACATTTACCGAAGCAGGGCGCCAGCTCGACGTGCTGCGTGGAATCGACTTCAAAGTCAGCGCTGGCGATAGAATCGCCATCGTCGGCGCATCAGGATCCGGAAAGACGACGTTGCTACAGCTCCTCGGCGGGCTCGATAAGCCGACCTCTGGCCGTGTACTGGTCGCCGGACAGCCGATCAGTGAGTTAGGCGCCGCCGAACAAGGGCGATTGCGAAATCGCGCGCTTGGGTTTGTGTACCAGTTTCATCATCTGTTACCCGAATTCACGGCGCTCGAGAATGTTGCGATGCCGCTGCTGGTTCGCGGTGATTCGCCAAAGGAGGCGATGCGTGAAGCGGCGCGTTTGCTCGAGCGAGTCGGCCTCGCCGAAAGATCCGAACACAGACCCGGAAAGCTATCGGGCGGCGAGCGTCAGCGGACCGCCGTTGCGCGTGCGCTTGCGACTCGTCCAGCCGTCGTTCTTGCCGACGAGCCGACCGGTAACCTCGATCGGCCAACCGGTGAGCGGGTCTTCGATCTGCTGTTGGAACTCAACGTCCAGGAAGGGACGAGCTTGATTGTCGTAACCCACGATATGGAGCTTGCCCGGCGGCTTGATCGATGCCTGGAACTGCGCGACGGCAGCTTGCATCGCGTCGATTAATGGCGATGTCCGTCGGTTAATCGGCGACGTCCGTCGGCTAATTGGCGACGCCTATCGGCTAGTGGTGGCGCCGGACGGCCGGGTGCCGGACGGCTCGGCGCCGGCGGTTTCGGTCAAACCGACATCCGACTCTGGCAGATCGCGCTCTGCGTCCTTGTCGGAAATCTGTTGTTGCATCAGTTGCCGGTGTTGCCCACACGTCAGTTTTTGTCGGCGATTCTGGTTCTTGCGCTGATTGCATTTCGCTGGTCGCCGCTGGCCACGGTTGTTGCGCTCGCTTTTTGTTGGACCGCGCTCGATGCTCAAAATGGTCTGGCGGTGCGCTGGCCGGTCGACGCCGACGGACAGGATGTCCGGCTGGTCGGCTGGGTAGACGAATTGCCTTCGCGGGATGCCGGTCGAACCTTATTCTCATTTCGCGTCGTCGAATCCGAGACTGACGTGCCGTTGCGGCGGGTCAGGCTCAGCTGGTACGACCCGGCGCCCGCCCTGGTTGCAGGCCAGCTGCTGGAGGTCGAGGCCAGACTCCGATCGCCGCGTGGGCTCGTCAATCCAGGGGGTTTTGACTACGAGCGCTGGCTGTTTCTCGAGCATTACGATGCCACAGGATATGTGCGCGAAGGCCGCATCGATCCGATTCAGGCCAGGGGCTTGAGCCAACGTTGGTTGACCATCAGAGCGAATCTCGCAACGCGGCTAGGACGATCGATCGAGGACCCGGACGGGTCAGTTTTAGTGCAGGCACTTGCCCTCGGGGAACGCGGCGGATTTGAAGATCGCCATTGGTCCGTCTTGCAGCGAACCGGAACGAGTCATCTCGTTGCCGTGTCCGGATTACACATCGGCATGATCGGCGCTTTGTCCTATTGGGTCGTATTGCAGATCGTGCTGTTCATGCCGTACTGGATCGCACGCCAGGCGCACTCTCTGGCGGCCGGCATCAGCATCCTGCCCGCTACCATTTATGCTGCGCTCGCTGGCTTCACCTTACCGACCCGCCGGGCGCTGATCATGCTGCTGGTCATACAGTCTCTGGTTATCGCGCGACGCCGCTGGCCGTTGGGTAGTGGTCTGTGTCTGGCGCTGATCTGCATTGTGTTGTTTGATCCGCTGGCAAGCCTGACCGCGTCCTTCTGGTTGTCATTTGGTGCAGTGGGTCTACTGGTGGCCGTAGCCTCCGGTGTCGACACGCCATTGGCCGAGCCGCCGTTTAGAGCTTTTTCGCAGCTATCCGGTTTTTTTCGGCTGCAGCTTGCGCTGACGCTTGGGCTGGCGCCGCTCGTGATCTGGTACTTCGGGCAGTTCTCGGTGGTTTCGTTGTTCGTTAATCTGATCGCGATTCCCGCTTTCGGATTGATCGTCGTGCCGCTCAGTTTGATTGCGGCAATGGCTGCGGCGTTCGGCGCTGACGGCATCGGCCTGATCACACTGAGTGGCGCAGTTGCCGAATGGGTCTGGCGATCGCTCGAGTGGGCGGCGAGCGGACGCTTTGCCGCGTTCGAATTGTCGCGTCCTCCTTTACTCGTTTTCTTGCTGGCAGTTGCGGCGATTGCGATGAGCATAACGCGGCATGGTTTACCCGGGCGGCGATTGGCGTTACTTGGACTGGTGCCGCTCGGTTTGGATCATCGCGAAGCGCTCGCCCCGGGATTTGCATCCGCAACTGTCCTGGATGTGGGTCACGGCCTCGCTGTCGCAATCGAAACGGCCGAACATCGCCTGCTCTATGACGCGGGTCCATCTTATCAATCGGGATTCGATGCCGGCGCCGAAATCGTCGCGCCCGCTCTCAGCGCGCTCAGCGCACGTCCGCTCGACCTGTTGATTTTGAGCCATGGTGACAGTGATCATGCCGGCGGCGCGCAGGCCATCGTCGAGCAATACCCGGGCGCTCGAGTCCTGGCCGGTCCCGACGTCGAACAGCTGGCAGCAGAACGCTGTGTCGCCGGACAATCGTGGACCTGGGATCAAGTGCGCTTCCGGGTGCTGCATCCGCCCGCTGGATTTTTTCCAGTGGGTAACGAGAGTTCTTGCGTCATTTTGATGGAAACACAGTCAGGCAAGCTGCTGCTAACGGGAGACATCGAAAGGCGGGCTGAATCAATTCTGACCGGCAACGCCGATCTCGCGGCCGACATCGTGGTCGTTCCCCATCACGGTAGCCTGACCTCGTCCACAGCCAGCTTCGTCGCTACCGTCAGTCCACAGGCGGCGATCGCGTCGGCAGGACACAATAATCGCTGGAATTTTCCGCGGCCCGAGGTTCAACGCCGTTGGCAAGACGTCGGCGCGTCGCTTTTCGTCACCGGCAAACATGGCGCGATCCGGGTGACTTTTGACGCCAACGGTATCGCGCTTTCGCCTACCGGTAATTCACGGCGCCGCTATTGGCAGGCCAATCGGGACGTTGATTCTGGTGCCATCGACGCGTCCGCGCTATAGTGCGCGCGTTATCGGTGGTAGACGGGTAGTTAATGCTCGAGATCGTCCAAGCTGGCGGCTGGCTTATGCTGCCGATTATCGGCTGCTCGATAATTGCCGCCGCAATTATTCTCGAAAGACTCTGGAGCCTGCAGCCGAAACGCGTCCTGCCGGTCAATCTGGCTTTGCAAGTTCGCGAGTGGGTCAGTAATGACCAGCTGGACCCGGAACACTTACAGCGACTTCACCAGAGTTCGCCGCTTGGTCAGATGCTTGCGACCGGTCTATGGAATCGACATTCACCGCGCAACATTATTAAGGAGAGCCTGGAGGACGTTGGTCGGCACGCCGTTCACGAACTAGAGCGCTACCTTAACGCGCTCGGGACGATTGCCGCGATTTCGCCGCTGATGGGTCTGCTCGGAACCGTCATCGGTATGATCAAAGTGTTCGCGGCTATTACGGCCAGCGGCGTGGGGAATCCTGGCGTGCTAGCCGGCGGAATCTCCGAAGCGCTGATAACGACGGCCGCCGGTCTTTGCGTTGCGATTCCCGCACTCATTGCTTATCGCTATCTGCGAGCACGAGTGGATGCGCTCGTTGTGCAGATGGAAAAAGAGACGATCAAATTTCTCGAAACGGTGGTCGCGTATCAAAATGCAGCCGAGGCTGAGGCGTTAAACAGTGAACTTGCTGAGCCGGTCAAAAGAAGAGCCTGAAATCAACCTGACGTCGTTGATCGATGTCGTGCTGCTTCTGCTCGTGTTCTTCATGGTGTCGACGAGCTTCGTCCGCGAAGCCGAAATCAATATTCGGCTGCCCGAGGCGAACGCCCAGCCGGTTGATGCGACTAATACCGACGTTTTAGAGATCGGAATTACGCAAACAGGCAGTTTTCTGGTGAATGGACGACAACTGGTCAACAGCGACCGGCGGCGTTTGCGCGCAGCCATCGAGCGCGTTCTTGGCGACGACCGCGATGTCGATGTCATTATCCGGGCCGATTCCGAGTCCTTTCACCAGGCGACCGTCACGGCGATCAGCGTCGCCGGCGAACTCGGATTCAGCTCGATTAATATCGCCACCGCGACCACGCCCGAATCGCGCTAGCCGCGACTCGAAGCGAGCGCGCAGGCACTACGACCATTCGATGAGCGATTCGAACCTATGACACTCGGGGTAAAGACCGAAACCCCTGCCGTTCTGAAGCGCTTGCTCCGATACGTCAGGCCGTATCGCTTTGTTATTATTCCTGCGGCGCTCGCAATTATCATCTATGCGCTTGTCACGGGCCTAGTGCCGTTTTTCGTCCGCGATATTTTTGACAAGTTTCAGGAAGAGGCGCTCGCCAGCGCGGCCGGGGCAAGTGATTGGGTTGAGGCGCTGCGATTGCCGCTCATCATTGTCGTCGTCTTCGTCATACGCGGCCTGATGAATTTCCTGACGATATATGGTTTGAGCTGGGTCGGCCGATCCGCAATCCGAGACTTGCGCGCAGAATTATTTCGCCGCTATCTCGATCTACCGGTGTCCTACCACGATCAAAAGGCCTCGGGCGGTCTGATATCCCTCTTGACCTTCAACACCGAGCAGCTTGCGGAAGCAATCTCGACCGCAATCGTTTCCATCATTCGCGATTGTCTGCTGGTGGCAGTCATGCTCGGCACGATGCTTTACTTCAGTCTTGAGCTGACGCTGATTCTGGCTGTCATCGGTCCGATTATTGCTTGGCTGCTCAGCGCGATGAACCGGGCATTCCGTCGCTACGCGACGCGAATTCAAGATTCGATGGGTGACGTGACCCGCGTCGTTTCCCAGGCTCTTCAAGGTCAGCGCGTCGTGAAAATATTCTCCGGCCAGGAATATGAGAACGCGAGGTTTGAGGACACCAACAGGCAAAACTTTAAATTTCATCTGAGACTCGTTGCGACGCGGGCTTTCGGTGACGGATTGACGCAGTTTGTCGTCATTGTCGGTGTCGCCGTCGTCGGTTTTCTGGTCTTTTCTGGCTGGCTCGACCAGGAGATCGACTCGGCCGAATTCAGTGGCTTTGTCACCGCCGTTGGCATTCTTCTCACTTCTTTAAAGCGGATGGTCAGCATGAATGCTGCGCTGCAGCGCGGTATTGCTGCTGGCGACAGCGTGTTCCGCATTCTCGATGAACCTGCCGAGCTAGACGATGAGTCCCTGGCCACGGCAGATGCCGGCGCGCGCGTTCAAGGCGCAATCGAGTTTGAAAACGTCTCATTCCGATACGGGCAGAACCAGGAGCAGGTTCTGAGTGAGGTCAGTTTCCGTCTCGAGGCAGGGCAGACGCTCGCCATTGTGGGGCGATCGGGCAGCGGCAAGTCGACACTGGTGAGTTTATTGCCTCGATTCTACGAAGTGACTTCCGGCAAAATTCGCCTCGACGGTCGTGACCTACGCGACTATCCCCTTCAGTCGCTTCGACAGCAGCTGAGTCTGGTTAGTCAGGACGTCATATTGTTCGATGACACGATTGCCGGGAATATCGCTTACGGTGCGCTCGCAAAATCGTCGAGAGATGAAATTGAGCAGGCCGCGGAATCGGCCTACGTCAATCACTTTGCTATGGATTTACCCGAGGGTCTCGACACGCCGGTAGGCGAGGGCGGCGCACTGCTGTCCGGCGGTCAGCGCCAACGAATCGCCATCGCACGTGCCTTGTTAAAAGACTCGCCTGTGCTGATTCTCGACGAGGCGACCTCATCCCTGGATTCAGAATCGGAGCGGCAGGTTCAGGCGGCACTGGCTGGTCTGATGCAGGGTCGAACCACGCTGATCATTGCGCACCGGTTGTCGACGGTGGAGCAGGCCGATCGAATAATTGTGATGCATGACGGGCGCATCGTTGAAACCGGGACGCATAACCAACTGTTGGCCGCTGCAGGCCACTACGCGAGTCTGTACCAGTTGCAGTTCGCCGATTAGATGAGTGGGCTGCGCGACTTCGCCGCCCGCCGGCTGAACGCGCTCTGGTACGGCAGCAACCCGGCTTACTGGTTGCTTTGGCCGCTGAGTTTGATCACCCGCGCACTGGTTGCGGTTCGCCGTTTGGCGTTCCGGCTGGGGTGGAAACGCTCGGAAGATGTCGGAGTGCCGGTTGTCGTTGTCGGCAATCTAACCGTGGGTGGAACCGGCAAGACGCCGTTGACGATCTGGATCGCGCAGCGCTTGCTCGATCGTGGTTTTCGAGTCGGAATCGTTTGCCGCGGATACGGTGGCGTTGCGACGGACTGGCCGCGCCTGATTTCCGAATCCAGCGATGTCGAAACGGTTGGCGACGAAGCTAAACTCTTGAAAGGCCGGACGAACTGTCCGGTCGCAGCTGGTCCGGATCGAGTGGCTGCTGCCAAGATGTTGCTGCAGTCGGGCCCGCTTGACGTCATTTTGTCGGATGACGGTTTGCAGCACTACTGGCTTCGGCGCGCGTTTGAAATTGCTGTTGTCGACGGGACGCGCGGACTTGGCAATGGACTCTGCCTGCCAGCTGGACCGTTGCGTGAGCCGCCGTCGCGTCTCCGCGAAGTCGATGCCGTGGTGGTCAATCAAGGTGACTTCGGACACGCTGGCGTCATTCGTGCGGAGGTCAAGGCGATTCGCATGCGCGAGCTGTCAACTGGGTCCGAGAAACTACTGGCGGATTTCGAAGGCCAGTCCGTTCATGGCGTCGCGGCAATTGGCAATCCCGGCAGGTTTTTCGATCTCTTGCATCGGCACGGACTGGTCGTCAAGGCGCACCCGCTCGCCGATCACGCGAATTTGAGTGCGAGCGATCTCACTTTCGGCGACGATTGGCCGGTGCTGATGACCGAGAAGGACGCGGTAAAATGCGGATCCTTAGGGTTGAGGAATTTGTGGTGTGTTGTGATGGAGCTCGAATTTGCGCCAGGCGAGGGCGAAAAGCTGGAACGAATGCTGATGCGCGTGCTTGAGCGCCAGCCTGAAAACCTATGAGTCAATTCGTCGTCGTCATCCCCGTGCGCCTGGAATCACAACGATTACCCAGCAAGCCGCTAGCCGACATTCTCGGCAAGACCATGATTGAGCGTGTTTATGCGCAGGCGCGAAAGAGCAATGCGGCGGAAGTCATTGTCGCAACGGATTCAGCGGAGATAGCGGCCGCTTGCAAACGGTTCAGCGCGACAGTTGAGATGACGTCGAAAGATCATGCCAGCGGTACCGACCGAATCGCCGAAGTCGCCGAGCGACTCGGGTGGCCTGAAGACCAGATAGTGGTCAATGTGCAGGGCGATGAGCCACTGATTCCGCCGGCGCTGATCGATCAAGTGGCCGGGTTGCTCGAAGCGGATTCAGACGCTGGCATGGCGACATTGATGACGCCTTTAGCCGATGAAGCAGAGTATCGAGATCCCAATATGGCAAAGGTTGTAGCTGATCAAAGTGGCGCTGCGGTCTACTTTAGTCGGGCACCCATTCCGGCCAGCCGGGATGGCAAGGCCCCGGCCGACGCGCGTCGACATATCGGTCTGTATGCTTACCGGGTTGATTGTCTTGCGAGGCTGGCTGCCGCGCCGGTTGCGCCGCCCGAGCGCGCCGAAAGGCTTGAGCAATTGCGGGCGTTATGGCTCGGACAACGAATCGTCATTGCCGATGCTGTCGCGTTGCCACCGCGCGGCGTCGATACGGAAGGCGATCTAGAATTTATTCGCGACCTCGTTCGACAGCAACAGAAGGTTGATAGCTGATGGCTTCATGGGTCGGAAGGATCAAGACGCAATTGTCTGGCAGAGGTAAGTCCGCCGCGCCGGCCATCGAGCCGGACTATCGCGTCCTGTTCGTGTGCATGGGCAATATCTGCCGGTCGCCAACAGTCGAAGCCGTATTCAAGGAAGTGGCACGGCGTGAATTGCCGGATCGCGTGATTGAAATCGATTCGGCGGGCACACATGCCTATCACGATGGGCATGCGCCGGATCCTCGCGCCCAGCGTGCTGCGCAGCGGCGCGGCATTGATCTAAGTGCGTTGCGGGCACGGCGAATTCAAGCAGAAGATTTTTCGCGCTATGACCTGGTGCTCGCCATGGACCCGCTAAACGTCGCGGTCATGGAAGAACACTGCCCGGCGGAACATCGGGCCAGAATTCGACTGCTGATGGAGTTCGCACCGGCGATCGATCGGGAGGATGTACCGGATCCCTATTACGGTGGCAGCAACGGGTTCGAATACGTCCTGGATCTGGCCGAAGAGGCTTCGGCCGGGTTAATCGCCTTTGTTAAGGCGGAGCTCGCCAAACCTTAGCTCGGCGAACTCCCGTCCGACTGCGTCGGCGGCTTCGCAGCCTCAGGTTTTGGTGAGTCGGACCGGGTTGGCGGCTTCGCGGCTTCCGGTCGTGGTGCGTTCGACTGCGCAGGCGGATTCGCTGCCTCGGGTCGTGGTGCGTTCGACTGCGCAGGCGGATTCGCTGCCTCGGGTCGTGGTGCGTTCGACTGC
>Ga0224508_10003576_pt1 | contig 12828 bp, 13 predicted proteins | sample SF_Jan12_sed_USG_4_FD_170157 | JGI IMG/M metagenome (GOLD analysis project Ga0224508, IMG submission 170157) | Sediment microbial communities from San Francisco Bay, California, United States - SF_Jan12_sed_USGS_21 | ecosystem: Environmental > Aquatic > Marine > Sediment | place: USA...
AACTGGAAACCAAGGAATACGAATATGGTTTCTATACGGATATTGAATCTGACACCTTTCCTAAAGGCTTAAATGAGGATATTGTTCGGGCCATTTCCAAAAAGAAGGAAGAGCCAGAATGGATGACGGAATGGCGATTAGATGCCTTTCGGAGCTGGAAGGAAATGACAGAGCCTGAGTGGGCAAATATAAACTACAAAAAACCCAATTTTCAGGATATTTCCTATTACTCTGCACCCAATAAGAAACCAAAATACGACAGCCTCGATGAGGTAGACCCCGAATTGCTCGACACCTTTAAGCGATTGGGTATTCCAATTGAAGAACAAAAGAAATTAGCAGGTGTTGCTGTGGATATCGTTATGGACTCTGTATCTGTTGCGACGACTTTTAAAAAGACCCTGGCCGAAAAAGGGATCATTTTTTGTTCCATGGCCGAAGCCATTAAAGATCATTCAGAATTAGTAAAGAAATATATAGGATCTGTAGTTCCTAAAAAGGATAACTTCTATGCAGCATTGAATTCTGCCGTGTTCTCGGACGGTTCGTTCTGCTATATCCCAAAAGGAGTCCGCTGCCCAATGGAATTATCGACCTACTTCCGGATCAATCAGGCCGGAACGGGACAATTCGAACGCACGCTTGTCGTAGCCGATGAAGGTAGCTATGTTAGTTATCTTGAAGGCTGTACGGCACCATCCCGAGATGAAAATCAGCTCCATGCTGCCGTTGTAGAACTGATCGCCCTGGACAATGCAGAAATCAAGTATTCTACAGTACAAAACTGGTACCCTGGTAATAAGGAGGGTAAAGGAGGTGTATTCAATTTTGTTACCAAGAGGGGCATATGTGAAAAAAACGCCAAGATCTCATGGACACAAGTTGAAACAGGATCGGCGATAACATGGAAATACCCTTCCTGTATTCTTAAAGGGAACAATTCTATAGGTGAATTCTATTCGATTGCGGTAACAAATAACTATCAGCAGGCCGATACCGGGACTAAGATGATCCATTTAGGTAAGAACACCCGAAGTACAATCATTAGTAAAGGGATCTCCGCAGGCAAATCGCAGAATAGCTATAGAGGACTTGTGCAAGTACAGGGCAGGGCGACTAATGCCAGGAATTTCTCTCAGTGCGATTCGCTTTTGATGGGAAATGAGTGCGGGGCACATACCTTCCCATATATTGAAGTTAAGAACAAAACAGCACAGATAGAACACGAAGCCACAACGAGCAAGATTGGCGAAGATCAGATCTTCTACTGTAACCAAAGGGGCATTGATACAGAAAAAGCTATTGCCCTTATCGTTAACGGCTTCAGTAAAGAAGTATTAAATAAGCTTCCAATGGAATTTGCCGTGGAAGCACAAAAATTATTAGAGATCAGCCTGGAAGGATCAGTAGGATAACAGATTGAATAGTACACAAATGTTAAAGATAAAAGATTTACATGCCGGTGTTGAAGGCAACGAAATATTAAATGGGATCAACCTCGAGGTAAATCCCGGGGAGGTTCATGCCATAATGGGACCCAATGGCTCGGGTAAAAGCACTCTGGCTTCCGTTATCGCGGGTAAAGAAGAATTTGAGGTAACACAAGGAATAGTGCTTTTTAATGGAGAAGATTTGGAAGATGTTGCCCCTGAAGAACGAGCACATAAAGGTGTATTTATGTCCTTCCAGTATCCGGTTGAAATCCCCGGGGTTACCGTTACCAATTTTATGAGAACGGCGATCAATGAATCGCGGAAAGCAAGAGGAGAAAAGGAAATGCCGGCAAATGAAATGCTCAAACGCATCCGCGAAATATCTGAGCAGCTAGAAATAGATAGAAAATTCTTGTCACGTTCTTTGAACGAAGGATTTTCAGGTGGAGAGAAGAAAAGGAATGAGATATTTCAAATGGCCATGCTCGAGCCTAAATTAGCCATCCTGGATGAAACAGATTCGGGCCTGGATATAGATGCCCTGAGAATCGTTGCAGATGGAGTGAATAAACTTAGAAGCAAGGATAATGCCATCATCGTGATCACGCATTATCAACGACTTTTGGAGCATATTGTTCCTGATTTTGTACATGTATTACATGAAGGCAAGATCGTGAAATCCGGAAATAAGGACCTGGCTCTTGAATTGGAAGAAAAGGGCTATGACTGGCTAAAAAATGAAACTGTTGCTTAAGTTAGAAGGAACGCTATTATGGATCTAAAGGAAAAATTAGTCTCTTCATTTCTTGCCTTCGAAAATTCGATCGATGTGGATCATCCTGTCCATGATATTCGCTCCGAAGCCATTAAAACATTTGAGGATAAAGGCTTTCCGGGAAGAAAAGAAGAGGCCTGGAAATACACTTCTTTGAAGTCGCTTCAGAAAATAGATTTTAGCATCTTTCCCAAAGAAGCAGAGGCTCTTGAATACAGAGATGTAAAGAAGTATTTTCTGCATGAAATAGATACGTATAAAATTGTTTTTATTGATGGGATTTACAGCTCTTATCTTTCAGAGACGACCCATGATGGCGTAGATATTTGTTTGTTAAGTGCAGCGCTTTCCAAACCTATGTATAAACCTGTTGTTGATGTTTATTTTAACAAAGGGGCAGCCAAAGATGACTCCATTACCAGCTTAAATACGGCTTTTAGTAAAGAAGGTGCATATATCTATATACCAAAGCACAAAGCACCTATTAAACCGGTAGAGATTTTGCATTTTAGTTCGGGAAGTGAATCAGCTATTATGTTGCAACCCAGGAACCTGATTGTTGTAGAAGAGAATGCCGAACTCCAGGTTATTGAACGGCATCAGAGTTTGACCGGGAATGAAGTTCTTACCAATTCAGTGACGGAGATCTTTGCTGGGGAAAATGCCAATATTGATTACTACAAAGTACAAAATGATAATCCCTCGGCATCGCTTATAGACAACACCTATATTTCCCAGAATAAAGGAAGCCAGGTATTTGTACACACCTTTGCCTTTGGCGGGAAATTAACCCGTAACAACCTTAATTTTTACCAGGAGGGAAGTGGTATTAATTCTACATTGAAGGGTGTGACAATTTTAGATAACAAGCAACATGTAGATCATCATACACTTGTACATCACCAGCAGCCCAACAGTGAAAGTCATCAGGACTACAAAGGAATCTATAATGATAAATCCACTGGCGTATTCAATGGAAAAATCATCGTGGATAAGATCGCTCAGAAAACCAATGCTTTTCAGCAAAACAACAATGTCCTGATCTCAGACAACGCTACTGTAAATACAAAACCTCAGCTAGAGATTTTTGCAGATGATGTCAAATGCTCACATGGGTGTACTATTGGCCAGTTAGATAATGAAGCACTTTTTTACCTCCAAACCAGAGGGATACCCAAGAAAGAAGCATCAGCACTGATGATGTATGCCTTTGCCAACAACGTATTAGAAAGTGTTCGAATCCCTGAGCTAAAGAAAAGGATCAATAAATTGATTGCTGGTAAGCTGGGGGTCCGACTGGGATTTGACCTCTAGACAGGTCTTTGATAATACCGCGCCGATGATCGAATCCACACTTGATATTCAAACACTTCGTAAGGATTTCCCAATCCTGCAAAGAGAGGTCAATGGGCAAGCTTTGGTCTACCTGGACAATGCGGCTACTTCACAGACACCAAGGCAGGTGATAAAAACGATCACCGATTATTACGAGCGCTATAATGCCAATATTCACAGAGGGGCCCATACCCTTGCTCAGGAAGCCACGGAGGCCTATGAGGAGGCGCGTAAGCGAATTCAATCTCACTTTAATGCCAGGCATTCACATGAGATCATTTTTACCTCAGGCACTACACATAGCATAAACCTGGTAACGCACGGATTTCAAAGTATTCTAAAAGCCGGAGATGAAGTATTGGTTTCTGCCATGGAACATCATTCTAATATCGTTCCAGCTCAGATCTTATGCGAAAAAACCGGTGCAACTTTGAAGGTGATTCCAATGAACCACAATGGAGAGTTGATCCTCGAAGACTATAAAAAATCATTGAATGCCAATACCAAATTGGTTTTTTTCAACCATGTGTCAAATGCCCTGGGGACAGTTAATCCGGTTAAGAAAATGGTCTTCTTGGCCCATGAAGCCGGAGCGGCCGTAGTAGTCGATGGGGCACAAGCAGCTCCACATATGTCAATTGATGTACAGGAGTTAGACGCAGACTTCTATACGGCATCAGCGCATAAAATGTGCGGGCCTACTGGAATTGGGATGTTATATGGAAAAGAATCCTGGCTACAGAAATTACCCCCTTATCAGGGAGGGGGCGAGATGATCAGTGAAGTTACTTTTGAAAAAACTACCTATGCAGATCTACCCCATAAATTTGAAGCAGGGACACCGAATATTTGTGGTGGGATAGCGTTTGGGGCGGCCATTACCTATTTGGAAGACATTGGAATGGACTTAATCGCTGGGTATGAGAATGAACTACTTGAATATGCCAACGAAAAACTCATGGATGTCCCAGGAATGCACATTTATGGTCCTTCAGCAAATAAAACATCAGTGATCTCCTTCAATATAGAAGGTATTCACCCTTACGATTTAGGAACATTATTAGATAAAATGGGCATTGCAGTAAGAACCGGACATCATTGCGCACAGCCTATAATGGACTTTTATGAGATCCCGGGAACAGTGCGCGTAAGTTTTAGTTTTTATAATACACTTGAAGAGGTGGATATGCTGGCTTCTGGAGTTTCCAGGGCAGTTAAAATGTTAACCTAAACGTCTTAGTAAAATCTTAATTAGAAAGGCCCTTTCGGGGCGTTTTTTTACTTTTGCCGTTCAGAGCGCAGGAAGATGAAATATATAATGTTGGCAGTTCTAAGTTTAGCTGTCTTAAAAGGGTGTAGCAATAAAGACAGTAATATAATGGATATTACTGAGATCAAGTATACTGCCAGCACGCGAGGTTATTTTTACCAGGTCATGGCCATGCCTACCATGTTGCAGATCACTATGGACAGGACATCCGAAAGTGGACAGCTTTATGCAATTGAAATTGAAGAATGGGATACACTCCTAGGCCTGATTGAAGATATTGAACTGAAGAAATTAGATAATATAGAGCCGGCTACAACCTGGCAGGAAGTAGATCGTGCACCTATAGCAGGATTAGTGGTGAAGACATTGGAGAAGAAGTTTGAGAGCCCAAATTTTGATCATGGGAATCCACCGGCTGAAATAAGGCCATTGGTAGATGCGCTATTGGAATTAGCAGAGAGAACGATTGAGAAGTAAGCGAATGAAGATAAAAAAAATTCAAGAGGAGATCACAGAGGAATTCGGGATGTTCGATGACTGGACACAACGGTATGAACACATGATCGATCTTGGTCGTTCCTTACCCCTGATTGAAGAGCAATACAAGCTGGATGAGAACCTGATAAAAGGCTGTCAGAGCAAAGTGTGGGTTCATGCAGAAATGGAAGATGGCAAACTTGTATTTACAGCGGATAGCGATGCAATTATAACGAAAGGTATAATCGCCATTTTGGTCCGTGTACTAAGCGATCAAAAACCTCAGGACATTATAGACGCCGATATGGAATTCATTGATAAGATCGGCTTGAAAGAACATTTATCACCTACTCGGGCAAACGGTTTGGTAAACATGATAAAGCAACTTAAATTGTACGCTATTGCCTATCAAACGCAACTGAATTAAGAAGGGACCCATGGAAGAAAATAATACCATAGATACAGTCGAATTGGGAGACAAAATAGTTCGCGTTCTAAAAACGATATTTGATCCGGAAATTCCGGTTGACATATACGAATTGGGGTTGATCTATGACGTCTTTGTCAACGAAGACTATGATGTTAAAATTTTGATGACTTTAACTTCGCCCAATTGCCCGGTCGCCGAAAGTTTGCCCGTTGAAGTGGAAGAGAAGGTAAAATCTATCGATGCTGTAAAGGACGCTACGGTAGAGATCACATTTGATCCCCCTTGGACACAGGAATTGATCAGCGAGGAGGCAAAACTCGAATTGGGGCTACTGTAAATTCACCAAAAGAGCAGACTATGTCGGACGAAATTGTTAATCGAGTTGCACAGAGCAGTCTTGTGATCCTGGATCTGGAAGAAATAAGACCTGATGGAGAGCGTTTCCTGATTGATATTAAGGATTGGTTATATGAAGGACTGGTCCTGAGGGAAAAAGAATTCAGAGCTAGTGTTGAAGCCCATAATTGGTCGCAATACAAGGATTCATTTGTTGCCCTCAGCTGTTCAACGGATGCGATTATTCCTGTTTGGGCTTATATGTTAATAACTACTCGTTTATCCCCTTATGCCAGACATATAGTACAAGGCGACATGGATCTTCTGGAAAATACTATCTTTGCTGACGAATTAGATCAATTAGATCTGTCACCGTATACAAACAAACCCACCCTAATTAAAGGATGTTCAAAGGTAGCAGTACCTGCGAATGCGTATTTGATGGCCACTCAGAAATTAGAAAAAGTGGCTAAGAGCATCATGTACGGAGAAGCTTGTTCTGCAGTACCTTTGTTCAAACGCAAATGATGTTAATAAGCCTTTAGTTTATTAACAATCTATACCTTTGCGGTTAATATCATTGTTAACACTAATCGTTTTATCATGAAACAAATTTTTGGATTACTGGCTGTCCTATGCTTTTCAGCCATGACGTATGCACAAACCGAAGAAGAATTGTTGGCCACACAAGCAGCCAAGAAAGATTCGGTTGCTGCCATTCAGGGAAGAGTTGATGCATTACAAGCTCAGATTGATGCATTGCCCGGATGGAAAAAAGGAGCTTTTGGTACCATTGGATTTAATCTGTCAGGATTTAATAACTGGTACAATCAGGGAATTCCCAACAACTCCGCAGGGAATATCGGGATCTCTGTCAATGCTTTTGCGAATCTTCAGGAGGACAAATTCTTTTGGAGAAACTCAGGGAACATAAATCTCAACTGGGTAAAACTGGATGATGAGGATGATCCCACGGATAATGATGATTTCCGTGAGGCGACAGACATTTTTAACATCTCCTCCCTTTACGGGCGGAAGTTAAGCGACAAGTTTGCTATTTCAGGCCTCGGCGAGTATCGGAGTACCATCCTAAACAATTTCAATGATCCCGGATATCTGGATCTTGGGGTTGGAGGTACGTGGACGCCTATTACGGACCTTGTTGTTGTGATTCATCCGTTGAATTACAACATTGTGTTTGCAAAAGAAGACGCCATTTTTGATTCTTCTTTAGGCGCAAAGATCGTTGCTGATTATACACGTAGTATTGGAGATGTGGCCTTTAAAACTAATTTTACCACTTTCCAAAGCTATGAGACTGGCGATTTTAGCAACTGGCAGTGGACTAACTCATTTGCCTACACGCTTTGGAAAATGATTGGAGTTGGATTCGACTTTGGTCTTAGAAGCAGCAAAATGGAAGCTCTTAACTATTCAGTGAATACACTAGGAAATACAGCTGAGACATTTGATTCTGTGGACAATGACGTACAGTCATACTGGACACTTGGCCTGAGCTACTCTTTCTAAGGAAATCAGTCAGACCTAATAAAACAAAAACCCCGGCTGTAAGGCTGGGGTTTTAAGTAGGTACTAGTTGTAAGATTTCGATTCGGTCCCGATCAGATCGGGAAAGCTTTTTTGGGCCAAGTTGAGATTTGGGGATCTCTTTTGTCATATGCCTGCGATTTGATACTAAATTACTCTGGGGGATAATCTTTGTTTCAAATCACGATGTAAATATAGAATGAGAATACGACCTCGTTAAATTTTTGTTGTGAACTAGAGGCATCTTGTTGTGAAAAAAATGAAGTGTTCACTTTTATCGATGAATGACATAAAAGGACTACAATTTGGAATTCTTTATTGGGGGATTTCCGGGTAGAGAAAATTGTTATACGGGAATCTGGAAATGTGAATATCACGTACCATCTTGTAGAGAACGGTTTTAAATTCGTCTAAGTTTTGTTTCTTGAGCGCTGAAATAAATAGCACATTAGTACCCAGGCGTTGAAACCAGGTCTTTTTCCATTCCTCAATACTGAAATGCCGACTCGTTCGTACGGTAGTCAGATCATCTTCCTCAATACTTTCAGGAACATATTGATCGATCTTATTAAACACTAGCAATGTGGGTTTCTTTGCGCTGCCTATTTCTTCAAGTACGCGGTTTACAGCCTCAATATGGTCTTCAAAATTGACATGAGAAATATCCACCACATGGATTAATAAGTCGGCTTCCCTAACCTCATCCAGGGTGCTTTTAAAACTTTCAACTAATTGTGTTGGAAGTTTTCTAATAAATCCGACTGTATCTGATAGCAGAAAAGGCAGGTTGCCAATGACCACTTTTCTCACGGTTGTATCCAGGGTGGCAAATAGCTTATCCTCGGCAAAAACCTTACTCTTACTGATCACATTCATCAAAGTTGACTTACCCACATTGGTGTAACCAACAAGGGCAACACGTACCAGAGCACCACGATTTCCCCTTTGAGTCTCCATTTGCTGATCGATCTTTGCAAGTTTCTTCTTCAGTAAAGAAATCCGGTCCCGAACGATTCGCCTATCTGTTTCGATTTCAGTTTCACCCGGACCACGCATTCCGATTCCTCCGCGCTGCCTTTCAAGGTGAGTCCATAGGCCAGTCAAGCGCGGGAGTAAATATTCATATTGGGCTAATTCAACCTGGGTCCTTGCATAACTGGTTTTAGCACGCTGGGCAAAAATATCAAGTATAAGCCCTGTGCGATCCAGTATTTTGCACTTGAATTGTTTTTCGATGTTGCGCTGCTGTACTGCCGATAACTCATCGTCAAAGATGACTGTTGTAATCTCTTCCTGGTTTACATACTCCTCAATTTCCTGCATTTTTCCGCTTCCGATATAGGTTTTCGGATTAGGTGTCTGAACACGCTGGGTAAAGCGTTTTAATACGTCACCTCCCGCAGTATAGGTAAGAAATGCAAGTTCATCGAGATGTTCCGTTACGATCTCCTCTGTGACTTCCGGGCTAATAACACCAATAAGAATGGCTTTCTCTAGTTTAGAATCTTTCTTTTCCAGCATAGTCTGAATTACACTGCAAAGCTACGGAATCGCACTGAAGTGATTTTTGTACATTTAACTGCCTTATCGAACAATTTATGGCCCTCAATATTTTTAGAAGCAAGAAATCGGATAACCTCTATACGATCGCTTTTTACAATCTGGAGAATTTATTTGATACAGATAACCATGCCCATACGCTGGATGACGACTTTACACCGCGGGGTAAAAAGAAATGGACCAAAAAGCGGTATCGGAAAAAGATCAAAAAGTTATCGAAGACCATCAGTAAATTGGGGACGCATAATAACACCTATATGCCCGTAATAATTGGGGTGGCGGAAGTTGAGAATAAAAAAGTGCTGGATGACCTTATCAATTCAGATGCCTTAAGTCATCGGAATTTGGCATATGTACATTATGATTCTCCCGATGAAAGAGGTATAGACACGGCACTCCTTTACCGCGACAAGCAGTTTAAGGTGTTACATTCAGAAGCAATTCCACTGCATATCAAGAATCTTGACGGACAGCCAGATGCAACAAGGGATATTCTATATGTAAAAGGGGAGTTAAACGCTGAGGCCTTTCACATCTTTGTGAATCATTGGCCATCGAAACGTTCAGGGGATGAGGAAACATCTTATAAGCGAGTAGCGGCGGCCAATAGAGTGCTTGAATTGATGGAAACTATCAAAAACCAGGAAGATGATCCGCATTTTATTCTAATGGGGGATTTCAATGATGGTCCCAAATCGAAGAGCATAAAACATCTTGTACAATCAGCAGGTCTGTATAATCCTATGGAAAAGCTGTTAACCCCGGATCGGGGTAGCGCAAATTACAAGTTTACCTGGGGCTTATTCGATCAGATCATAGTTTCCCATAATTTATTTGATCATAAAAAGGGCACGCATAGCTTTGCACATGCCAATATTTTTGATTCAGAGGATTTGAAGGAATGGAAAGGTCGGTTCCGGGGCAATCCTTTTAGGACCTATGTTGGGAAGAAATACATCGGCGGCTATAGCGATCATTTTCCCGTTTATATTCAGTTGTCCTATAAAAACTAAACGCGTATTATCTCTTCATCCGGCATGGATGACTTTCCTTGTAGTTTCAGAAAAATCCGGGCTATAGTGACCACATCTGTTTCGCAATACCGTATTATTCGCTCTATATCTTTCTCGAGATAGTAGACATCCCTCACCTTGCTGCCATCCATATCTTCTTTAGGTGAAGGAACACCCAACACGTGGGCCAGAAGCTTTAGTGATGTATAGTGCTTGAAATCGCCAAATTTCCAAAGCTCCATAGTATCTAAATGCGGTACTTCCCATGGTTTTTTACCAAAATGCTGTAATTGAACAGGGAGTTCGAGTCCATTGATCAAATTGCGCCGTGCTAAAAAAGGAAAATCAAATTCCTTCCCGTTATGCGCACATAAGCGATGGTAGTGTTTATTAAAGTGGCTGTTTAAAAGTGCATTAAAATTAGTGAGTAGATCTACTTCATTTCCAGAAAAGGAAGTAATACGAAATTTACGATTTTGGCTCGAAATCGTGAAAAAACCGGCCGAAATACACAAAATCTGACCAAATTCGGCCCAAATCGCTGCATTTTTGTAATATTCTGATGGTTTTTCGTTTTCCTTTCTTTTGTATTTTGTCTTTTCGGCCCATAATTCCTGTTCGGCCGAATTCAAATCCGAAAAAGCGACTTTTTGCGGTACTGTTTCGATATCCAAAAAGAGAATATGTTCCAGATTAATTTTATGTATCATTAGTCTAAATGATCGGGTGTATTCTTTTTACTTGTCAAATTACACTTACTGTGGAAATATAGGGCGAATTGCTGCAGAATTGCTGCATTATGCGGGCCGAGAACACTGGAACTATGGAAATTGGCATAAAACAAACAGAATACTTGGTCGGAAAGAAGCCTAACAGACCTACGCTAAAAACAAGAAAAACCTACAATATATAGAATGCGCTTATTTAACACCAATCTTGAATTCCTTATATAACAAATTGCTTAGTTGGTTTATTAAAAAAGGGTCGTTTGATGCACTGGCGATTCCAAATTGATTAAAAATCGCTTCCTGTGCAAGCCTCCGGCATATCCTGTCAAGGACCCGTCACTACCAATTACCCGATGACAAGGTATGATAATGGCAATAGGATTTTTTCCATTGGCAGAGGCTACTGCTCTAATGGCCAATGCATCACCTAATTTCCTGCTTAATTCTAAATAAGAAATGGTTTTTCCATGTGGAATCTGTTGTAGAGCATCCCAAACTCGGCGTTGGAATGGCGTTCCATATGGAGTTAACATAAGATCAAATTCTTCTCTTTTGCCATCGAAATATTCTTGCAGTTGCTCTCTGGCCTTAGCTACCATTCCGGAATCATGAAAGGAATCCTCCAATTTTTCATCCACAAATCCAACGGTAAAGATCGTATTCCGCTCTCCGGTAATTTCTATAATACCGATAGCAGTGTCTAAATAAGCCTTTTCCATCTTACTCGATTAATCCTGTCCGCTTAGCGCGCTCTTCCCATTTCTTTCGCGCCAGAAGTTGTAAGTCTTCGACATTGTCACTTTCATCCATGATCTCTAATCCTAATAATGTTTCCAGGATATCTTCCATGGTGACCAGCCCGCTAACCGAGCCATATTCGTCTACGACTAAGGCAATATGCTCCTTTTTCCCAATAAAAGTGTCTAATAATTGTGGGATGGGCGTATTGCGCTTGGTTACCAACAACTCCCTTTTAATTGTAGACAGGGGTTGTTCATCATTATTATGTACTAATTCTTCCAATACCCGGTCTTTTAATACAAAACCGGTAATGACATCCGCTTCCTCTCCGTAAACGGGAATACGAGAAAAGCGTAATTTGGGATTTTCTTCAAAAAATTCCCTAATAGATTGCGTTTGGGAAGCAAGTTTCATCACTGCCCTGGGGGTCATGATATCTTTGACCAATACTTCATCGAACCTAAGCAAATTCTTTATTACAATAGATTCTGATTCCTGGAATACACCTTCTTCATGAGCAATATCGGCCATTGCCGTAAAGTCTTCTCTGCTCAATACACTACCGTGATGACCTTTCTTCCCGATTAATCTGGTAAAAAGTTGGAGGACCCATAAGATCCCGGTCCATTTCAGGAACCACACCATAGCTTTCAATGCTTTTGATGTGAAATTGGCGAGTTGCTTCCAATACGTAGCACCAATAGTTTTAGGTATGATCTCAGAAGCCACCAGGATCAGGATCGTCATTAAGGTAGAGACTACGCCTACCATGACATCTTCGGTGAAGCTTATTCCAAAAAAGCTCCTGGTTTGGGTTCCAAAGGCTTCGACATATGCCACCTTTGCCTGAACGCCGACCATTATGGCCCCAACCGTATGTGCGATCGTATTCAATGTCAATATCGCTATTAACGGTTTGTCGACATCTTTTTTAAGGACCTCAAGGGTTTCCGCATATTGCTTGCCTTCCTTTTTTTTGACATTTACAAATGTGCGTGTTACACTTAATAAAACTGCCTCTAAGATGGAACACAAAAAAGAAATAATAATAGAAACTAAGGCATAGAAAATCAGAAGACCCATAGTGGTGGTGCATTAAACCATGGTAAAAATACGATACTCTAATGGGTTTACCTAAGGCTATGCCACAGCCTGTGTGAATACATCATCTTAATGCTCAAA
>Ga0224508_10003577_pt1 | contig 12827 bp, 12 predicted proteins | sample SF_Jan12_sed_USG_4_FD_170157 | JGI IMG/M metagenome (GOLD analysis project Ga0224508, IMG submission 170157) | Sediment microbial communities from San Francisco Bay, California, United States - SF_Jan12_sed_USGS_21 | ecosystem: Environmental > Aquatic > Marine > Sediment | place: USA...
ACGGATATGGACCGGCTTCCGTCGTATTCAAGTGGAATGTGTTAGCGCCGAATCGTTGCCCAATCTGATTACTGACTTGGTAGGGGGGGGCCGTCGCGAGTTCCCCGATGTTGACTGCGTCAGCATTGCATCCGTTGACCTGGAGTACGAGATCTCGCGAATCCTGGCCGTAGACGACGAGGCATCAAGCCTGGACGGGAAGTTCTTGATTGTTAGCAAAGAGAAGCTCGAACAGTTACTTCCTGATACGACAAAACCGTGGCTTGGTCCCTGCTCTGCAGATATCCAGTCGACATTGTTCCCAGGTTACGACAAGCCGCTTGGATCCGTTGCACTCGCGCCATTGCGCTTAGGTGATGAGCTGATCGGCTGTCTCAACCAAGGTAGCCGCGATCGTCGCCATTTTTCCGCAGGCACCGCAACGGAGTTGCTCGAGCACCTCGCCTCGATCGTTGCGATGTGTATTCAAAATACGGTGAACAAAACACGACTCGAGCGTCATGGGTTAACCGACCCTTTGACCGGTGTGGCTAATAGACGTCAGCTAGAGCGTCGGCTATTGGAGGAGATCGAACGCTGGCAACGCCATGGCCACGATCTCACTTGCGTGATGATTGATATCGACCATTTTAAGAAGGTGAACGATTTGTATGGTCACAGCATGGGCGATCGAGTGTTGCAGGATGTAGCAAAAACCTTGGGTCATGGCCTACGTTCAAGTGACATCTTGTCACGCTACGGTGGTGAAGAGTTTCTGTTGGTACTACCAGAGACAGCGCTAAAGAAAGCCACAACCATGGCAAGACGTTTGCACCGTAGACTGGCACAACTGAAATACACGACCGACCACACCGAACCACTTGGCATCACGGTGTCCATTGGCGTAGCAGCGATCGAGCCCGGCACGTCACAATCGTCTGAACTATTAGCACAATCCCTGATCGAGAGATGTGATGCAGCGCTTTACCAGGCCAAACGTACTGGTCGCAACAAGGTCGTGGTTGCTGGATAGACGGCTCACTACTCATGATATCAGCAAAAAGGAGAACCTCTGTGAGCTATGTTATCCCCTTTGGAGAACCCCCAACTCTGGACGTCCTTGGAACAGACCAGCGTTTCCCGGTTCGTCGAATCTATTGCGTGGGTCGAAACTATGCCGATCATGCGATCGAGATGGGACACGATCCCGACGCAGAACCGCCATTCTTTTTTCAGAAGCCTGCCGATTCAATCCTACCGAGCGGTGGCGACTTTCCTTATCCGCCTATGTCCAAAGATGTGCACTATGAAATAGAACTGGTCGCCGCTCTGGGCTCCGGGGGAACCGACATTCCTGCGGAAAAAGCGCTCGAGTGCGTCTTTGGATATGCTGTTGGCATAGATATGACGCGACGTGATCTGCAGGCTGAAGCGAAAAAAATGGGTCGCCCATGGGAGGTCGGAAAGGCTTTCGATTTTTCCTCCCCCTGCACCCGAATTCATACTGTGCGACAGCTCGGCCATCCCTCCACCGGCGCAATTTGGCTTAAAGTAAACGGCGACACACGTCAGCAATCGGATATTTCGCACATGATCTGGAAAACGCCCGAAATCATCGCGCATTTGTCGAGACTATTTACCCTGGCCGCGGGGGACTTGATCTTCACCGGCACGCCTGCTGGCGTCGGACCCATCGTGCCGGGAGATCTCATTCAAGGCGGGGTGGAGAATGTCGACGAGATCAAGATTCAAGTGGCGTAGACCACCACTTCTTACCGGCGTCATCAAGATGACGGCTGACTACGGCTAACCTGTCGGCACTACCACCAGCTGCGAGATCACCACATGGGGCGGTTGCTGTAGCGCAAATACTACGGTTCGCGCAACGTCTTCCGGTTGCAAGCTGGTCCCATGTTGTTGGTAGAACTCCTTGGCCTTGACGGCATCGTCCCAACGGGTTTGCGCAAATTCGGTGCGCACCAGTCCAGGACAAATTTCGGTGACTCGTACACCCGTGTCCGCGTAGTCCATACGCAATGATTCACTAAACCCATGTACCGCGTGCTTGCTACCGGAATAAATCGTTCCAGTGGCGTATGGTTGAAAGCCTGCTGTGGAACCGATGTTGACAATATGACCGCTATCGCGCTGCAACATGCCTTCGATCACTTTACGAGTTACCCGGATGAGTCCAATCACATTGGTCTCGATGATGCTTGCCCATTGCGCCATCGTGCCTTGGTCAAAACGTCGGCGACCGCCCACGTCATGCCCGGCATTGTTAACCAGAATATCTATTTCATCCCAGCCGCGGGGTAGACGATCGTACAGACTATCTACTGAGTAATCATCGGTCACGTCCAGGGTGACCGCACGGGCGGTGTCGCCTAAGCGCTCAGACACCGTATTAATTTGATCGAGGCGACGTCCAGAGCAGATAACCCGACAGCCAATGTCAACTAGGGCTGTTGCCGTAGCCGCACCAATGCCGCTGCCGGCACCAGTAACCAGTGCCGTGGTTCCTGGACGTGGATATGCTTGCGCTGTCATGATCAGCTTCCCTTTTGGTTAAGCTGCGGCATGATACGCGATATGGACTACCCGTGAATCATCGACTAATGGATGTTTTAGATGTTCGCTCTCCTGTCGCCGAAGCAATGGCCCACGGGAAAGCCGTTGTGGCGCTGGAATCCACAGCCATTTCCCATGGCTTGCCGTGGCCTCACAATATTGAAACCGCGAGCGCGATGCAGCAAGCCATCCGCGAGGAACGCGCCGTGCCCGCAGTTATTGGCATCAGTGCCGGGCGCATTTGTGTGGGACTCACTGATGCCGAGCTCGAACGCTTCGCAAAAAACGAAGACATCGAAAAAGCCAGCCGACGCGATCTCGCCGCGTTATTGACTCAGCGCTGTGATGGCGCCACCACCGTAGCGGGCACACTGACCTGTGCCGCCATGGCAAACATAGACATTTTTGCTACTGGTGGAATCGGCGGCGTACACCGTGGCGCAGAGACCACGCTCGATATCTCCGCCGACCTCACTGCATTGGGTCGTTACCAACTTGCGGTGGTGTGTAGCGGTGCCAAATCGATTCTGGATTTACCAAAAACGTTAGAAGTATTAGAAACAGAGGGGGTGACGGTTGTCGGCTACCAGACAGACAGCTTCCCCGCATTTCATTGCCGCGACAGTGGTCTTGCAGTGGACTATCGCGTGGACACCCCAGAACAGGCAGCCAAGCTAATTGCCGCAAACCGTCAAATTTGCGGGGCCGCGTGCGTACTCATCGTCAATCCAGTTCCCATTGATGCGGCACTCGGTCTTACACAAGTCGAGCGATGGATCGCGCAGGCGCTTACAGAGGCTGAGGCGGAAGGAGTCAGCGGCAAAGACGTTACCCCATTCTTGCTGGAGCGCTTGAGCGTCCTGAGCAAAGGTAAAACGCTACGAGCAAACAAATCGCTGCTGCGGGACAACGCCCAGGTCGCGGCGCAGATTGCGGTGGCCTTGGCTGGTCTTGAGTCATGACAAAACGTACCGGCGAGAACATCTTGTAGGGCTTCAACGTCCATAGCCCGCTTGTTGGTGACGCGCAAGCGCGTCCCAGTCGATATCGACACCCAGGCCCGGCGCATCGGGTAACACTGCCCGCCCACCGTCTATTGAAATCCCATCTCGTACGAGTGCCTCTTTACCCCATTCGAGAAAAGATTGATGACCCTCGCAGTCTACTGGGTAATGATCGCGACACACTGCAGCGATATGACACACCGCGGTGTCTCCCACAAGGGTGTAGGGATTGGTGTCCACGCTTACACCGATTCCAGCGCTCTCACATATGGCGATTGTTTTTGCGGCTTCAAAAAATCCTCCAAGGCGATTCAGCTTTAACACAATACGGTCGCATGCTTGCATGCGTGCAATCTGTGACATTCTTTGTGCCGACCAGACCGACTCATCCAGAATAACCGGTACCCCACCTTGTGCCCGTACGTGGCGGGTACCTTCTAAGTCATCGTAAGGCAGAGGTTGTTCTATGGAGAGATTGTCGTAGTGGGCAAAACGACTCAACGCGCTGACCGTCCATGCAGCACTCACCCATCCTTGATTGGCGTCCGCGTCAACATAGACATTTCGTGGGGTCACATCCAGCGCCGCTTCGAGCTTAGCGAGTTCAGATAAAAAATGCGTTCGGCTCCAACCCTTACCTAACAACACGTCTCCCACCTTAACTTTCAGTCCGGTAAAGCCGAGGTCGACAAAGTGTTTACACGCCGCTGCCATTTCTTCTGGGGTCTTATGATAGAGGTTAGTTAGAAGCTCAAATTTACGACGATACCCACCACCTAGCAGCATATGCACTGGCACGCCTTGTGCTTTGCCGACCAGGTCGTACAACGCCATATCCACACCGGAGCGGGCGGTACGCCCTCCTGGCATGCCACCGCCATAGGCGGCCTCCATCAAATGATGACAATGCGCGAAGTTCCGTGGGTCTTGTCCACAAAGCGCTTGGTCATAAATTCGAAGGCATTCATCGATTTGCTCGACGGTCTCACCCAGATACCATTGTTGACTCGATGCCTCCCCCACACCGTAGTCTCCGGATTCCTCCGTCACTTTTACTATGAACGATGGCAACTTACTGGGCCACACGTATTCGTCTTCGACCCACGCCTCCTTTACCGCCCTGGGATAGAGCCGAAACGCCTCAACCTTCGCTATTTTCATTTCATATGCCTCAACTTCGTGTGGCCATGCTCGTAGGTAGCGGCATCATACTCTCAACATTCAAGGTACGGGAATCGATCTTAGATCAACAGACGAGCCGGCATTCATTCTCGTCTCGGCACCTGTCATGATATGGTTGCCCCCCAACGAAGACCATACCAGCGATGAACGACAATAGCCTAAGGTCCGTTTTGATCACCGGTTCGGGCAGCGGCATCGGTGCGGCCATCGCTCGCCGTCTAGCGGGTCCCGGCACAGGAATCGTAGTCCACGCACATCATAATAAGACAGGATGCGAACTTGTCGCCGAAGAGCTCCGCAAAAGCGGCGCCCAAGCGGTGATTTCCTTAGGGGATCTGGGTGATGACACCACCCCTGGAGATCTAGTTGATTGCGCGGTGCAAAGTTTCGGCGGGCTAGATGTGCTCATCGCTAACGCCGGCTTTCCAATACCAAAATCTTTTGGCGAGGCTGATAGTAACGATCTTAATCAATGCTACAAGGTGATGACCGCTGGTTTTTTTCAAATGGCAACGCACGCGCTGCCGTATCTACGAAAGTCAGATTGTGGCCGGGTGGTTGCCATCAGCACTTTGAATGCCCATGTGTTTCGGCCGACCTATCCGGTCTATCCCGCTTCTGCCGCCGCCAAGTCCGCCGTTGAAGCTCTGGTGCGCTCTCTGGCAATACGGCTTGCAGCGAACCAAGTAACGGTCAACTGCATCGCGCCTGGATTGATAAAAAAGGATCCCGATACCCCTCAGTTTTATACCGAGGAGGAGCATCATCAGCTTCTCAGTCAGGTCCCCCTAGGACGCATGGGAGAGCCAAAGGAAGTGGCAGCACTGGTCGCATTTCTCGCGGGCCCCGACGCCGCATACATCACCGGACAAGTCATCCATATCAACGGCGGCATCGTGTGAAAAGACACTACGTGCCGTTTGATGACTCATGGCGGATGCCCATCGATGTCACCGTCAGCCGAGCGGTACGCGCAGGTGATCTGATCTTCACCTGTGGGCAAGTCGATCTGGATAAACACGGTCAGCCTCAGCACGCCGGCGACCTAGTGGCGCAAACGACCTGCGCAATGCGTCATTTGTATAGCGTGCTCGACCACGCCGGTGCACATCCTCAAGATATCGCACATCTGCATGTCTTTTATCACAATGATGGTAACGTGGATGAAAGGGAGTACCGTTGCGCTGTCGCCGCAACACTGCACAACCACCCATCTCCGGTTACAGTGTTCACGCCGCTTCCCTATTTCTTCTATCCAGGCGTGGAAGTAGAGATCGACGCCATCGCCATTCGTTGCGATGCCAATATTTCTGCAAAAAAGCAGACGTTTCCCGGCGCAGTACAGCACGATGATTTGATCTTCGCCGTCGGCGAGCCTACTCGCGATCGCACCGGAAGAGTTAGCGATCCAGACAATCTGTTAGGCCAGACTGAACAGGCACTGGCGACGGTAGAGGAGCGGCTCGCCGAGTGTGGCGCCCACTTCAATGATGTGCTTAAGATCACAATTTATCTGAGTGACCTCGGGCAACAGGCAATATCCTCTGCAGAGAATCTCATTGCAGCACACTTTGCCGAGTCGCGCCCCGTATCCACCACTGTGATACTGGCTACCCCAGGACTACCAGGTGAGACGATCCGGCTGGAGGCCATCGCGGTGCGTGCGGGAGGCGAAGAAGGTGCGCAAAAGGTCTATTTCAACCCAGAGCAACACTGGCAAAGATCAGAAACGTTGCCGTATTCCCAGGCAATCCGATGCGGTAATCTAATGTTTATCGGTGGACAACTCCCTCTGGACACAAGGGGCAAGGTACTACATCGAGATGATCTTGCAAACCAAACACGAGTGGTAATGGAGTACATGGGAAAACTCCTTCACGGTACCGGTGTCGACTTCAATCAAGTGGTCAAGGTGAACACTTATTACACCAGCTCGGGCGACCCTGCGGAGCTCCACACAAACCTGAAGATTCGTTGCGCTTACTTCACTGACCCCGGACCTGCCTCCACTGGGATCCCGGTGCCTGGGCTGAGACCAGATGGCGCGATGATCTCGGTCGACGCAATCGTTGTGGCAACTTGAAACGAATCAGTACGAGTGCAGCGGCTTAAAAGCCTGCAATCGAATTCAACAATCTTTCAAAACCAGTTTGCTGCTAAGTGACTGCAGTCGGCGATCCACTATCCCCATCGCATCGAGATGGTCAAGCGTATTCACCACATAATCCAAGTTTGGACCCGTCGTGCCCACAGCGTGGCGTACTGCTCGGGCGACATGATCAGTTGACAGCCTGCCGGCGTACTGCGGGTGCTCTCTTTTGACAGTAAACGTGAGTGCTGACACGCGTTCGCCTCCGTCGACAAATGTGTCGATTAGGCGAGGCGTGTAAACGTTACTGATTAATTCCCGACGATAGAGATAATCGACCACTGCTTCTCGGTCAGCGGCATGCACGCGATACCCCCTGCCAACACACGAACCGCCGGCATCCAGCCCAAACACGAGACCAGGTTTTGACCGAGTGCCCCGGTAGTACCATGACCAGATACACAGCGAACGGTGAAAACCATATATCTTGGCATGCGACGCATGCAAGTAAGGAATGTCGGGATTCCACATTAGCGAACCATAAGCAAACACCCAAAGATCCCCGTGTGGAATGTCTAGATCAGGAGTATCGAGTTCCTCAAAAGGAACTGCAGGTGGGAATGTATTCATTAGTCTGCATCGGTGCGCAATACACGTCCGGTATCGATATTGCCCACATAGATTCCATAGGTCCCCTGTTCGCGTTCCGAAATGTAGCGCTCCAGGATAATTCGAATGACTGGGAACGCCAGTTCGTCCCACGGGATCTGGTCTGCCCTAACCAACTTTACTTCGAGGCTCTCAGCGCCTGCTTGAAAACTTTCACATTTCATTTGGCCACGAAACATGATGTACACCTGATTGATGCGAGGAATGCTAAAGACCGAATAGAGCTGACCGATCTCGACGCTGGCCCCACTTTCCTCAAGGGTCTCACGTGCCGCGGCCTCCTCTGTGGTCTCGCCCATTTCCATAAAACCAGCTGGTAGGGTCCATAGCCCTTGGCGAGGCTCAATTGCCCTGCGGCACATCAAGATCCGATTCCCCCATTCTGGGATACACCCCGCCACGATCTTCGGGTTCTGGTAGTGGATGGTTTCGCAGGCCTCGCATACGTGTCGCGCTAGGTCATCCCCCGGTGGGATTCTCTGTACAACGCGGGCACCGCAACTACTGCAGAAGTTCATTAGAGGAGGTTATGGTAACGATCCAACTTGGTGATCTCGGCTGCCCTATGTTCGCATCGACTGGCAACCTTGGCGAAATCCTTATCAGATCGTAGTTTGACCGTAGCACGAAATCAACTAGCAGGCCCAGTAGCTCAGACCACTATCGCACCTAGGGCGCCTACGGCCAGAGGTCCAGGAGGTGTGTGGCCAACTTAAACAAACGCGACATTACTCGCGAAAGCCTGCTATCAAGCGTTCACCGGAACGCTGCGCCCCTTTCCATGGATGCCGTGGAAGTGGAATTGGCTTTCCGGTTACATTTCGATTTCGCTTCTCGATGAGAACCTTAGAGTCGGGGGAAACCTGAGGGGGCATACCATCGAGGATTAGGTGAGATTGAGCGCGGTGTGTCTCGGGAAAATACAATAGTGCGTCTAGCAGAGTTTAGGGAACAACACTCCGTCCGGTCGCATAAAATCGACGGTCGCGAGTGGCTTTACTTCGACTCCGAAGATCGAGCACCGCCAGACGCATCTGTCTTGGTCATGATCCCAGGAGCCTTCGGTGCAGCAGAAATATTCTGGAATCAGATCATCACCGTTGGCGACCGACTACGGATAGTATCTGTGACCCTACCAGCGATCGATAACATTGCGGACATAGTGGAAGGCATTGCCAAGTTCATGGACCGTCTTAATGTGCCTTCGGCCCATATGCTCGGATCGTCTCTGGGCGGATATGTAGTCCAGGTTTTCGCGTCTCGCTATCCGCACCGGCTGAATCAAATATTCATAGGAAACTCGTTACTCGACGCCTATGGACTGGCTAAACCTCCGACACCGGAGTTGGTGGCGAGAATGTCGGGTATAGAGTTACGCCAACAAATCATCGCCACCATCAACGCCTGGCCAGAATCCGATCCGACCCAGGAGAAACTCAAGCCACTGTTACAAGATCATGCCCAGAGGTGTCTTACCGACGACATGATCAAGACGCGTGCCGTAATACTGCACAATTTGCCCGAAGCTCCTGCAATTAAGGATTATCATCACCGGGCCGTGATTATCCAATGTGACGACGACGCTATGCTTAGCGAGGCGTGCAACGCACGTGTACGCCAGGAATTTATCAACGCAAAGCTTCATCGCTTCGCGACAGGCGGCCACTTCCCATACATCACTCGATCGGACGACTACTCGTCAATCATCGTGGATCGGCTGTTTTCGTGAAGCGGCAGGATTTGCTGTTAGGTCTTTCGGTGCCCGTCATCTGGGGCGCAGGGTTTATCTCTGCCAAAGCTGGTCTCGATCAGTTTCCCCCTATCCTGCTGATGGCCCTGCGGTTCACCCTAGCCGCTGCTGCACTGGTGTGGTTCGTGAAGCCGCCTTGGGGACAACTAGGACGAATAGGTCTCATCGCGCTAGTCAGCGCCGCAATTCAATATAGTCTGACGTTTACTGGTCTTGATGGATTAGACGCCTCCATTGCCATCATCGTAGTCCAATTGGAAGTGCCTTTTGCCGCGCTACTCGCTGCACTGTTTCTCAAAGATAATCTGGGTTGGCGACGTCTTTTTGGCATGGTACTGGCGTTTGTCGGTGTTGGACTCATCGCGGGTCAGCCACAAAGTGAACAAAATATGGTACCCCTTTTTCTAGTAATAGGCGGAGCATTCTCGTGGGCAGCAGGCCAAGTCATGATTAAGACCTTGAATCCGGTGGGAGGCCTTACCCTTATCGCTTGGGTAGCGGTATGGGCCGCACCGCAATTATTTGTATGTTCCTTTCTATTCGAGGAAGGTCAGCTACAGGCCATTCGCGAAGCCGATGCAAAGGGTTGGGGCATTGTCATCTATCTGGGGTTAGTGATGACGGCCCTTGGCTATACCATCTGGTACCATCTGCTGACCAAGTATGATGTAAATCAAGTCACGCCGTTCCTATTATTGCTACCCGTAACCACAGTGATGGGAAGTGTTCTAATTCTTGGTGAAACCCTCACTCCCATTGTTATCACAGGCGGAATCGTCGTGATCGTGGGTGTGGCCGTCATCCTTTCTTATAGAAGAGTCGCCGTCTCCACATAAGTGCAAAAGTCAATACTATGAACACAGACAGAGATCCCTGCCCCATCCCAGAACTTTGTCGCCTATCGGCAATACGAGTGGTTGAATTGCTGAAAAAAGGTGAAGTGACTCCGCTAGAGCTTGTCGATGCCGCGGCCGAGCGTATTGCCCAGACCGATCATCATCTCAACGCCTTGCCCACATTGTGCATCGAGCGTGCCCAGGAACACGCCAAACGCATCATGAAAAACGGCAACATCGATTCGAACGTCCCTGGACAGCTCACCGGTCTACCCGTTGCGATCAAGGACTTGATGCCGGTGGCCGAGGTACGCACCACTTATGGCTCGCTGATCTTCGCCGACCATATTCCATCCCAATCTGACATCATGGTGGAACACCTGGAGCGAAACGGGGCCATTGTGATCGGTAAGTCCAACACCCCGGAGTTTGGCGCTGGCGCCAGCACCTTCAACGACGTGTTCGGCAAGACACACAATCCCTGGAATATCGACAAATCGGTGGCAGGATCCTCTGGCGGTTCAGCGGCCGCGGTAGCGGCCGGCCAGGTGTGGCTGGCTACCGGTTCCGATTTAGGAGGGAGCTTACGCACGCCGGCGAGCTTCAATTCCGTTGTAGGCTTACGCCCAAGTCCTGGCCGTGTTGCCCGCGGCCCGATACTGCAGCCGTTCTCAACTCTATCTGTAGATGGACCCATCGCACGTAACGCGGCGGATGCGGCTTTGTTTCTAGACGCTATGTGCGGACAACATATGGCGGATCCCCTGTCGCTCCCTGTGCCCCCCAACTCATTTCTCGATGCGGTCCGCATTGCAACACCGCCAAAGCGTATTGGCTTCAGCCCCGACCTTGGTATCGTTCCGGTGGATCCTGAGGTGATCGCCTGCTGTCGGACGGCTGCGCAACGGTTCCACGACATGGGTTGTGTGGTAGAGGAGGTCTGCCCAGACTTTTCCGAAGCGATCGATTGTTTCCAGACGCTGCGCGCGGCAATGTTTGCCACCGAACACGCAGAAGATCTGCGTCTGCATCGAGACAAACTCAAGCCCGAGCTCATCTGGAATATCGAAAAAGGCCAAGCCCTTACCGCAAAAGAGATCGCTCGGGCCATCGAGGCACGCACTCGGCTTTATCGTAACGTGGTTTCATTCTTCGGCGGCTACGATCTGTTGTTATGCCCCGCGGCCATCGTGCCACCCTTCGATGTGGATACTCGCTATGTGGACGAAGTGGACGGGCACAAATTTGATAACTACGTACACTGGATCAGCATTACCTTTGCCATCACGCTCACCAGCTGTCCGGCAATTTCAGCGCCCGCGGGCTTCTCCACCCACGGACTCCCCATCGGTCTGCAAATTGTAGGCCCACCACGGGGAGAGGCCAGCGTATTGGCTGCCGCCGCCCTGCTGGAGCAAGCCACAGGTCATGCTGAGCGAGTGCCGCTCGATCCTATGGATGGAAACGGTCGGAAGCTAGTCTCACCATAAAAATCCGTCCGCGCCACGGCGACCGGTTAGCCATGGCATAATCGGGATCACAACCTGCCAAAGGAATGATCTCAGTGTCTGGCCAACATTTCCTGTTTGTTCCAGGACCCACCACCGTCCCCCAGGACATTATGAACGCCATCAGCGCGCCCATGGAGGACCATAGGTCGTTGGCCTTCCCCGAACTGACCCATTGTGTGCTTGACGATTTGAAAGAGGTTTTCAAAACCAAATCGGGCCGCGCGTTCGTGTTTCCCGCGTCAGGCACCGGCGGCTGGGAAATTGCACTGACCAATACCTTATCGCCGGGAGATACCGTCATCGCTTCAAGGATCGGCCACTTCAGTAATCTGTGGATCAATATGTGCAAGCGACTCGGCTTGGAGGTAATCGAACTGGAGGCCGAGTGGGGTGAAGCCGCACCCATCGAGCGCTATCAGGAGCAGTTGGCAATGGATCGCAATCACCGCATCAAGGCCGCCTTAATTTGCCACAACGAAACCTCCACCGGTGTAACCAGCGATGTGGCTGGCTTGCGACGCGCCATCGACGATGAAGGACACAGTGCCATGTTGTTGGTGGATGGGGTGAGTTCTATCGCCAGTATTGATTTCAATATGGACGCGTGGGGTGTCGACTTTGCTGTGGCTTGCTCGCAAAAAGGTTTCATGTTGCCTGCGGGACTCGCCATTACCTGCGCTAGCGAGAAGGCGTTGAACGCATTCCAAAAAAAGACACGGACACCGCGTGCTTACTTTCGCTTGCAGGATATGATCGAGGCCAACGACACCGGTTATTTTCCGTTTACCCCGTCGCTCCCCATGTTACGCGGGCTACGCGCGTCATTGCGCCGGCTTCTCGACGAAGGACTGGACAATGTATTCGCCCGTCACCACCGACTCGCCGGAGGCGTGCGCCGAGGCATAAGAGATGGCTGGGGTCTTGATCTGTGCGCACGTCAGCAAGGAACGAAATCGGATACGGTGAGCGCCATCATGATGCCCGACGGCTTTGATTCCAATGAGGTAATCCGACTGGCACAGTTAAAGTACAACCTAGCCCTGGGTGCGGGGTTGTCCAAGGTTTCCGGTAGACTCTATCGCATCGGACACCTTGGGGATCTTAATGAATTGATGCTGTGCGCAGCGCTTAGCGGGGCGGAAATGGCGATGCGAGACATTGGTATCGACGTGACACCGGGCAGTGCAGTCGCAGCGGCCAGCGAGTATTGGCGCAGCGATAAGCAATAAACTTCAT
>Ga0224508_10003578_pt1 | contig 12827 bp, 4 predicted proteins | sample SF_Jan12_sed_USG_4_FD_170157 | JGI IMG/M metagenome (GOLD analysis project Ga0224508, IMG submission 170157) | Sediment microbial communities from San Francisco Bay, California, United States - SF_Jan12_sed_USGS_21 | ecosystem: Environmental > Aquatic > Marine > Sediment | place: USA: California...
CAGGGCCATCATCCACATCACTGCCTTCATAGCCGTCGTCCAGGCCGTCCCCATCTGTATCTACACCAGTAAATGTCTGATCAGGTATGCCATCAAAATTAAAATCGTTGCCTTCATTATTATCCGGAACTGTATCATTATCGCTGTCCTGATCCAGGTAGTCCGGTGTGCCATCGCCATCTGTATCCTGAGGATCAATTCCGTCTGGTTCATAGGCATCGTCTAATCCGTCCTCATCCGCGTCTTCTCCTGAAGGCGGGATATAACCGTCTGTAGGCTGACCTTCTACATTATCAGGGATACCATCGTTGTCTGCATCGATATCCAAATGGTCCGGATTGCCATCGCCATCTGTATCCTGTGGATCTGTAGTCGGATCATCGTCGCCATCTAAATTCGGGTCTTCTTCACTATCCAGTATGCCATCGCCATCATCATCAACATCTACTGAATCAGGGACTCCGTCGCCGTCAAAATCCATATCGTCCGGCTGATCAGGATCCAGGTAGTCCGGTGTGCCGTCATCGTCCGTATCGTCATTGGTAGGATCACCATCCTCGTTGGCATCTTCCTCATCGGTTGGAATGCCGTCATTGTCATCGTCAATATCGCGATAGTTCACATCGCCTTCCCCATCTGTATTTGGCAAGTCTGTGGCAGGATCTTCTATTTCATCGTTCGGATCAGGGCCATCATCCACATCACTGCCTTCATAGCCGTCGTCCAGGCCGTCCCCATCTGTATCTACACCAGTAAATGTCTGATCAGGTATGCCATCAAAATTAAAATCGTTGCCTTCATTATTATCCGGGACCAGGTCATTGTCAGAATCCTCATCCAGGTAATCTGGTAGATCTTCCCCGTCTGTATTTACCGGATTAAGACCATCTACTTCCTCCCCTTCATAGGCATCGTCCAGGCCATCCATGTTTTCGTCCACGCCTGATGGCGGAATATATCCATCTGTGGTTTGGGCTTCTACATTGTCAGGGATACCGTCATTATCAGAATCAATATCTCTTCGATCCGGTAGGCCATCGCCGTCAGAATCGACGTCTTCATTGAAGTTTGTTGTTACAGGATTCGTAAAATTATCCAGGCAAGAAAATTGAATACCCGATTGCCTGGGGACACTGGTAGTTAAGTTGGCATTCTTGTCTGTGTGCACTCCAAATCGGAATACAAAAGAGGAAATATTTACAAATTCTACTGCTATGTTAACCGTTGGATGCGTATTGAATATTTCATCATATTCTATCATTCCTCCATTGATCAATAAGCCACCACCAGTATTCCGTATTTGTATCTCATTGGGATCATCCACGGTATAACTGGACGGGGTATCGAAACGATTATATTCCTGGTACGTGGCATTTCCATCAATATCGATGAAATTGGCAATCAGCTCTTCCAATTCAACCGGATTATTTGTCCCTTTCTCTACTATGCTAATGCGAAGATCTACATATGGCCGACGCACTTCAGGAGAAATCGTGAATGTGATCTCTGGTTTAAAGAACTCCGGATCAACGCCATTCTCATCCAGTGTCAGGATGACGCCGTTCATATTTTCATCTATGGTAACAAGTGCATCAAGCTGGTCTGTAACGTTAGGAAAGCGATATACCGCACCTTCTTCAAATTCAGAGCCACTTTCTAAAACAGGCGGATTATCAAAACGTAAATTCGGCACCGTATTACAGTCAAAATCTGTACTCTGAGAACTGGATTCTGTGAGATCTAATATGCCATCTCCATCCGAATCAATATCCTTATAATCAGGTATACCATCTCCTTCGGTGTCTATTGGGTTTAATCCAAATTCACCTGCTTCATCTTCAAAACTGTCATCCAAGCCATTTCCATTGGCATCTGTACCCAAGAGTACTATACCGCCTAAAACTCCACTCCCTTCCAACATATCATCAATTCCGTCATTGTCAGAATCTAAATCCTGATAATTTGGTATTCCGTCACCATCTGTATCCGTTGGATGTGTTTCAGGATCACCATCACCATCAAGGTTGGCATCTTCCACGACGTCTAGAATACCATCGCCGTCATCATCTACATCGATGTGATCAGCTACCCCATCTGAGTCGTAGTCGTTGTTTAAAGGATTGTTGAAAAAATGGGCGGAAGGCGTGTCAAACGCAGTCGACATGAAGATCACGAAGAAAGCGATAAGAACCTGGCGTCCAGAGCTCAAACGGCGGGGTGTCTGAGAACGCGTAATTTCACTCATATATGATAGGTTTAGGTATAACGTATCACCATGACGAAGTAAGAAATAAAGTAAGAAATTGGGCGCTGAAAATAATAGTACAATATAGAGCATATTAAACTAGCAACAAATGCCTTACATAGGTTAAGTTATTAAATATCTATTAACAGCCATTTATATCGATGAACTACTATTATAGAGGTATTTTCCTACATATATAACATATTAATTGACTGATAATGTTTGTTTTAGATAAACGGTAAAGTGATTAAATAATAGTGGCTAGCACTGTTGGCTCTAAAAAGCCGTATTTTTGCTGGAATTTTTCATATGAAGGCATGAGTTTTACCCAGGAGATCGAAAAAAGAAGGACGTTCGGAATTATTTCCCACCCCGATGCTGGGAAAACTACACTGACCGAGAAATTGCTTCTTTTTGGCGGCGCAATCCAGGAAGCCGGAGCCGTAAAAAACAATAAAATCAGGAAGACGGCTACCAGTGATTTTATGGAGATAGAACGTCAGCGTGGCATCTCTGTTGCAACCTCTGTTTTAGCTTTTTATTATAAGGACAAGAAGATCAATATTCTGGACACGCCAGGGCACAAAGACTTTGCTGAAGATACGTTCAGGACACTTACCGCTGTCGACAGTGTAATTGTTGTAATCGATGTCGCGAAAGGCGTTGAGGAACAGACTGAGAAACTGGTATCCGTATGCCGAATGCGCAACATTCCAATGATCGTTTTTATTAATAAACTGGACCGTGAAGGAAAAGATGCTTTTGACCTTTTGGATGAAGTAGAGCAAAAGCTGGAATTAACCGTTACACCTTTGAGTTTCCCCATAGGAATGGGACACGATTTTAAGGGTATTTATAATATTTACGAGCGGAATATCAATTTATTTACCGGCGAATCCAAAACCAAAATATCTGAAGGTCAGGCATTTGAAGATCTTCATAGCAAAGATTTGGAAGCACTTATTGGGGATTCCCATGCAGCTCAATTGAGGGAAGATCTCGACCTGGTTTCTGGTGTCTATCCCGCATTTGATCGGGCAGCGTATCTTGAGGGAAGCCTTCAGCCTGTATTTTTCGGATCGGCTCTTAATAATTTTGGTGTACGTGAATTACTGGATTGTTTTATCGCCATTGCACCGTCCCCAAGGCCGAAAGCTGCAGAAGAGCGGGTCGTAGAACCGGATGAAACAAAAATGACCGGTTTTGTATTTAAGATCCATGCCAATATGGATCCCAAACACCGGGACAGGCTTGCTTTTTTAAAGATCGTTTCCGGGACCTTTGAACGCAATACCCCTTACCTGCACATCAGACATAATAAAAAGATCAAATTTGCTAGTCCGAACGCCTTTTTTGGGGATAAAAAACAGATCGTTGATTTCTCATATCCGGGCGATATTGTCGGTCTTCACGATACAGGTAACTTTAAGATCGGAGATACGCTGACCGAAGGTGAAATCCTGCACTATAAAGGCATCCCCAGCTTCTCGCCAGAGCACTTCAGATATATAAACAATGCAGATCCAATGAAGGCCAAGCAATTGGCTAAGGGGATAGACCAGTTGATGGATGAAGGTGTAGCACAGTTATTTACGCTCGATCTCAATGGCCGAAAAGTTATTGGGACTGTTGGAGCGCTTCAATATGAAGTAATACAGTACAGATTAGAGCATGAATACGGAGCTAAATGTACTTATGAACCCTTCCCTGTGCATAAGGCCTGCTGGGTAAAGGCCGAAGACGAGAATAGTGATGAGTTTCGTGAATTCTTGCGCGTCAAACAGAAGTACATGGCCAAAGATAAAAAAGGAAAGACAGTTTTTTTGGCCGATTCGCATTTCTCCCTGGAAATGACGAAACAGAAATATCCCTCAGTAAGTTTCCATCTCACTTCGGAATACGAATAAAAAAACCTGGTCATAATGGCCAGGTTTTTAGTTAGTTATGCTTCTCCGGTAGGTCCGAAATTTATCGGGATAGGAGGCTGTTCATAGTCTTTGATAGTCCCATGGGCTTTTTCAAACCTACTCACATTGTCGCTCAAAGCTTTTAAGAACTTCTTCGCATGTTGTGGCGTAAGGACAATCCGACTCTTAACTTTCGCCTTAGGAGCTCCAGGCATCATACTGACAAAATCTACTACAAATTCGGATACAGAATGGTTTATGATGGCCAGATTAGAATAAATCCCTTCTGCCGTTTTCTCGTCCAGTTCTATATTGATCTGTTTTTGTTTCTGCTGTTTTTCAGCCATGATCTAATCCTTAAAATTTGAGCTCTTCCTTACGCGCCATGATCTCATCATATTCCTCTTTGGAACCTACAATGATAGATTCATAATCGCGCATTCCTGTACCGGCCGGGATCCTGTGACCAACGATCACATTCTCTTTCAAGCCTTCAAGATGGTCAACCTTTCCACTTACGGCGGCTTCATTCAATACCTTAGTAGTTTCCTGGAAGGAAGCTGCTGAGATAAAGGACTTGGTCTGCAAGGAAGCTCTGGTAATTCCCTGTAATATGGGCGTTGCTGTCGCAGCAACGGCATCACGGGCTTCTACCACCTTCTTGTCATTACGTTTCAGGATCGAATTTTCATCCCTAAGTTCCCGGGCCGAAATGATCTGGCCTGCCTGCAAATTTTCAGATTCTCCCGCTTCCTCTACTACCTTCATACCATAGATCTCATCGTTCTCCTTGATAAAATTGTCCTTGTGTACTAATTGGTTTTCAAGGAAAGTTGTATTACCGGAATCCTGGATTCGAACTTTACGCATCATTTGTCTGACGACAACCTCAAAGTGCTTGTCATTGATCTTCACACCTTGCAGCCTGTATACTTCCTGAACTTCGTTTACTAAATATTGCTGCACGGCAGATGGCCCTTTGATAGATAAAATATCTTCGGGCGTAATCGCGCCATCAGATAATGGCATTCCTGCACGTACATAATCGTTTTCCTGAACAAGGATCTGGTTCGATAATTTTACCAGGTATTTCTTGATCTCACCGCTCTTTGCTTCAATAATGATCTCGCGGTTACCTCTTTTGATCTTTCCAAAAGAAACCACACCATCAATTTCTGAAACAACGGCAGGATTAGAAGGGTTCCGCGCTTCGAACAATTCTGTCACACGGGGTAAACCTCCTGTAATATCACCGGTTTTAGCAGATTTACGAGGGATCTTGACAAGGATCTTTCCTTCTTTGATCTTATCTCCATGATCTACCATTAAGTGAGAACCAACGGGTAAGTTATACGATCGTATAACCTCATTCTTAGTGTTCATGATCAACAAAGTAGGGATCAATTTCTTGTTCCTGGATTCAGAGATCACTTTCTCCTGGAATCCTGTTTGCTCATCGATCTCTACCTGGTAGGTAATACCTTGCTCAATATTCTCATAGGCGATCTTACCCGTAAATTCGGAAACGATTACACCATTATATGGATCCCACTGACAAATAGTATCGCCTTGCTTGATCTTGGCACCGTCCTTTGTATAAAAAATAGAACCATAGGGTATATTATTGGTACTCAATGTTATACTCGTGTTCTTATCTATAATCTTAATTTCGGAGGTTCTCGAAATCACAATGTTTACTTTCTTGCCATCGGCATCTTCGCCTTTGACAAGTCGCAGATCTTCGATCTCTACAACACCGTCAAATTTTGCTTCTAACCTACTCTCTTCGGAAATGTTACCTGCAATGCCACCTACGTGGAATGTACGCAGTGTAAGCTGTGTACCAGGTTCTCCAATGGACTGTGCTGCAACAACACCAACGGCTTCCCCGCGCTGAACCATTTTATTGGTCGCCAGGTTCCTTCCGTAGCATTTGGCACAGATACCTCTTTTGGCCTCACAGGTCAAAGCAGATCGTACTTCAATACTTTCAATAGGAGAAGCCATGATCTTCTTCACATGTGTTTCCATGATCTGTTCCCCGGCTTGAACAATTAATTCTTCCGTTAACGGATCAAAGATATCTTGAAGTGTCACCCTACCGAGAATTCGCTCTCCAAGAGTCTCAACAACTTCTTCATTCTTCTTCAAGGCCTTAGTTTCTATACCTCTAAGCGTTCCGCAATCATCTAAATTGATGATCACATCCTGGGATACATCTACTAATCGTCTGGTCAAATACCCGGCATCAGCCGTTTTTAACGCGGTATCCGCCAATCCTTTTCTCGCACCGTGAGTAGAGATAAAGTATTCAAGAATAGACAATCCTTCCTTAAAGTTCGCAAGGATCGGGTTCTCAATAATCTCTCCACCTCCGGCAGTAGATTTCTTAGGTTTGGCCATTAACCCACGCATACCGGTTAGCTGACGAATCTGTTCTTTAGATCCCCTCGCTCCCGAATCCAGCATCATATATACTGAATTGAAACCTTGCTGATCTTCACGGATTCGTTTCATAGCCAATTCCGTAAGCAGGGCATTCGTTGATGTCCACACATCAATGACCTGATTGTAGCGCTCATTGTTCGTGATCAGACCCATGTTATAATTCATCATGATCCCATCAACCTGCTCATTCGCATCAGAGATCATCGAATCTTTTTCTTCAGGAATGATAATATCCCCCAGGCTAAATGACAGTCCTCCTTTAAAGGCAAAATCATAGCCCATGGTCTTGATCTTATCCAGGAATGCTGCCGTAGTCGGCACATCCGTGACAGCAAGAATCCGTCCAATAATATCCCGCAGCGATTTCTTATTCAAGACATCGTTTACAAAACCAGCCTCTTCCGGCACAACTCTATTGAAGAGCACACGACCGACAGTAGTTTCAATGATCTGATCAACCAGTTCGCCTTCTTCATTAAAGTCCTTTGTCCTGACTTTTATCCCTGCATTCAATTCGGCCTTGCCTTCATTAAATGCGATCATCACTTCCTCATCGGAATAAAATGTAAGGCCTTCGCCTTTTACTTTGTATTCCTTGGTAGACTTGCGCTCTTTGGTCATATAGTACAGACCCAATACCATATCCTGGGAAGGCACTGTAATTGGAGATCCATTCGCAGGATTCAGGATGTTGTGCGATGCAAGCATTAACAACTGTGATTCCAATACGGCTTCCGGTCCAAGTGGGAGGTGAACTGCCATTTGATCCCCATCAAAGTCGGCATTAAACGCCGTACAAACTAATGGGTGAAGCCTAATGGCCTTCCCTTCGATCAATTTTGGCTGGAATGCCTGAATACCCAGTCGGTGTAATGTAGGAGCCCGGTTCAAGAGTACCGGATGTCCTTTTAATACATTTTCCAGGATGTCCCATACAACGGGTTCCTTTTTGTCTATGATCTTTTTCGCAGACTTTACCGTTTTGACGATCCCTCGCTCTATGAGCTTACGGATCACAAAGGGTTTGTATAATTCGGCGGCCATATCTTTTGGCAAACCGCATTCATATAATTTCATTTCAGGACCTACAACGATCACAGATCGCGCAGAGTAATCTACCCGCTTACCAAGCAGGTTCTGACGGAATCTACCTTGCTTTCCTTTTAAGGAATCTGAAAGTGATTTTAGTGGTCGATTTGATTCTGTCTTAACAGCAGAAGCTTTGCGCGTATTGTCAAATAAAGAATCTACAGCTTCCTGTAACATCCGCTTTTCATTACGCAAGATCACTTCCGGCGCTTTGATCTCCATCAAGCGCTTTAATCGATTGTTTCGGATGATGACCCGGCGATATAGATCGTTCAAGTCAGAAGTTGCGAAACGTCCACCATCAAGCGGCACAAGTGGTCTTAATTCCGGTGGAATTACCGGCACAACCTTCATGATCATCCACTCAGGCCTGTTCTCCCTGTTCTCCTGTGATTCCCTCAAGGCCTCAACAACCTGCAGCCTTTTAAGGGCTTCTGTCTTACGCTGCTTTGAGGTTTCTGTGTTTGCCTTATGACGCAATTCATAAGACAGTTCTTCCAGATCAATCCTGGATAGAAGATCGATAAGACACTCAGCGCCCATTTTGGCGATGAATTTATTCGGATCGGAATCTTCCAGATATTGATTCTCAGGCGGAATACTTTCCAAAATATTCAGGTACTCCTCTTCCGTTAGGAAATCCATTTTCTGGATCTCTACATCTTCCGGTCCTTTTGCAATTCCGGGCTGGATCACTACATAACGTTCGTAATAAATGATCATATCTAATTTCTTAGACGGAAGTCCGAGCAGGTAACCGATCTTATTCGGCAAAGAGCGGAAATACCATATATGAGCTACTGGTACTACCAGGTTGATATGCCCGACACGGTCACGACGAACCTTCTTTTCGGTCACTTCAACCCCACATCGATCACAAACGATCCCGCGATATCGGATACGCTTGTATTTTCCACAAGCACATTCGTAATCCTTAACCGGGCCAAAGATTCGCTCGCAGAAGAGGCCATCCCGTTCCGGCTTGTGAGTACGGTAATTGATAGTTTCAGGTTTTAAAACCTCACCCCTGGATTCTGCCAGGATCGCTTCTGGAGATGCCAGTCCGATTGAGATCTTATTAAACCTTTTTGTTTGTACGTTATCTTTTAATCTTGCCATGATACTAATGGTGATTGAATATTATTATTGACTCCTTATTCTTCCAACCTGATATCCAAGCCCAGTCCTTTGAGCTCGTGCATCAATACATTGAAAGATTCTGGTAAACCGGGTTCCGGCATTCCCTCGCCTTTTACAATGGCTTCATAGGTTTTAGCCCTACCGATCACATCATCTGACTTCACGGTGAGGATCTCACGGAGTGTTGCTGAAGCACCATAGGCTTCGAGCGCCCATACTTCCATCTCTCCAAATCGCTGTCCACCAAACTGCGCCTTACCACCCAGCGGTTGCTGTGTAATAAGCGAGTAGGGCCCAATGGACCGGGCGTGCATCTTGTCATCTACCATATGGCCTAGTTTCAGCATGTAGATCACTCCAACAGTTGCAGCCTGATCGAAACGCTGTCCTGTTCCGCCATCATATAGATAGGTATGACCGTGCTGTGGCACTTTTCCGTCTCTGGTAAGTTGTTCGATCTCTTCGATCGTAGCTCCATCAAAGATCGGTGTAGCAAAATGCTTGTCGAGATTCTGACCAGCCCAACCCAGAACTGTTTCATAGATCTGACCGATATTCATCCTTGAAGGCACACCAAGTGGATTTAAAACGATATCTACCGGAGTTCCATCCTCAAGGAATGGCATATCCTCCTGGCGAACGATCCGGGCAACAATTCCTTTGTTTCCGTGTCGTCCTGCCATCTTGTCCCCAACTTTAAGCTTGCGCTTTTTGGCGATATAGACCTTGGCCAGTTTCATGATACCTGCAGGCAATTCATCTCCAACTGATATGGTAAACTTATCACGTCTGAGGTTCCCCTGAAGGTCGTTCAATTTGATCTTATAATTGTGCAATAGATCAGCAACCTGGTGATTTGTGATTTTATCTGTTGTCCAGCTACCTGCTACCAGGTGAGCAAAATCGTCTACTGCATTCAGCATCTTCTGCGTGTACTTCTTCCCTTTAGGCAACACTTCCTCGCCCAGGTCATTGATCACACCTTGAGAAGTTTTTCCATTGACCAGCTTGAAAAGTTTTTCGACAAGTACATTTTTCAATTCCTGGAATTTTATTTCGTATTCCAGTTCCAGACTTGTAATTGCTTCCTTGTCTTCAGAACGCTTGCGCTTGTCCTTGATAGAACGGGAGAAAAGCTTTTTGTCAATGACAATACCGTTCAGAGATGGGGATGCTTTCAATGAAGCATCCTTCACATCACCGGCTTTATCACCAAAGATCGCACGAAGAAGTTTTTCTTCAGGCGTTGGATCAGATTCACCTTTTGGCGTGATCTTCCCAATCAGGATATCACCCGGATTTACTTCTGCACCAATACGTATCATTCCGTATTCATCCAGATCTTTTGTAGCCTCTTCGGAGACATTGGGAATATCATTGGTCAATTCCTCGGCCCCGAGTTTCGTATCCCGAACTTCAAGGGCATACTCATCAATATGGATCGAGGTAAAGATATCTTCCCGAACCACTTTTTCTGAGATCACGATGGCATCTTCAAAATTATACCCCTTCCATGGCATAAAGGCCACTTTCAGGTTTCTACCCAATGCCAATTCACCGCCTTCAGTCGCATACCCTTCACAAAGTACTTGTCCTTTTTTTACCTTGTCACCTTTCTTAACAATAGGTTTCAGGTTGATACAAGTACCTTGATTCGTCTTTCTAAACTTGACCAGGTTATACGATTTAGAATCTTCATCAAAACTGACCAGGCGCTCTTTTTCAGATCGCTTGTACTTGATCACGATCTTTTTGGCATCCACATATTCAACAACACCGTCTCCATCTGCATTGATAAGCACCCTGGAATCTGAGGCTACCTGTCGCTCTAGCCCGGTTCCAACAATTGGCACCTGCGGCTTTAGAAGCGGTACAGCCTGACGCATCATATTCGATCCCATCAAGGCGCGGTTCGCATCATCATGTTCCAGGAATGGGATCAGAGAGGCAGAAATAGAGGCGATCTGATTAGGTGCCACATCTGTATAATTAACTTCTTTGGGATCCACGACAGGGAAATCTCCTTCTGCCCTGGCAATCACTTTCTCTTGCTTGATGATGCCTGAAGGTTTCAATGGAATATTCGCCTGAGCGATCTTCATTCCTTCTTCCTCTTCTGCACTTAAGTAAATAGAAGAGGTGGTATCTACTTTTCCTTTTTCAACTTTCCTGTAAGGTGTTTCCAGGAAGCCCATGCTGTTCACTTTAGCAAACACAGAGAGAGACGATATCAGTCCAATATTCGGACCTTCCGGCGTTTCAATCGGACAGAGTCTCCCGTAATGCGTATAATGAACATCACGAACCTCAAATCCTGCGCGTTCCCTGGAAAGCCCACCAGGCCCTAGTGCAGATAATCTTCGCTTGTGGGTGATCTCTGCCAGCGGATTCGTTTGGTCCATAAACTGGGAGAGCTGGTTTGTTCCGAAGAATGAGTTGATCACGGAAGATAAGGTCTTCGCATTGATCAAATCGATCGGGGTAAACACTTCATTATCCCTTACATTCATTCGCTCTCGAATGGTTCGGGCCATACGGGCCAAACCAACACCAAATTGAGATGATAATTGTTCCCCAACTGTTCTAACGCGTCGGTTAGACAAGTGATCAATATCATCGATCTCGGCCTTGGAATTGATCAACTCGATCAAATATTTGATGATCGTGATGATATCTTCTTTGGTAAGGACTTGTTTGTCCATTCCAATATCCAGGCCTAATTTTTTATTCATCCTGTACCGTCCTACTTCACCCAGGTTATACCGCTGGTCAGAAAAGAACAGTTTGTCAATAATACCTCTTGCCGTTTCCTCATCGGGTGGTTCGGCATTCCGCAGTTGTCTGTAAATATGTTCTACTGCCTCTTTCTCGGAGTTAGTAGGGTCTTTTTGCAAGGTATTATGGATGATGGCATAATCACTCTGTGCCATGTTCTCTTTGTGCAAAAGAATAGTCTTTACATCTGTTTCCAGGATCTGCTCAATATGCTCCTTTTCAAGTAGTGTATCCCGGTCCAGGACAATTTCGTTTCGTTCAATTGAAACAACTTCTCCCGTATCTTCATCTACAAAATCTTCATGCCAGGTATTCAGGACACGGGCAGCCAGCTTGCGACCAAGAACTTTATTTAGTCCGGCCTTACTAACTTTTACTTCTTCAGAAAGGTCGAAGATCTCAAGAATGTCCTTATCTCTTTCGAATCCGATCGCTCTGAACAATGTTGTTACAGGCAATTTCTTCTTACGATCGATATATGCATACATCACACTATTGATGTCAGTAGCGAATTCGATCCAGGACCCTTTAAATGGGATCACCCTTGCGGAATATAATTTGGTTCCGTTGGCGTGGAAAGATTGTCCGAAGAATACACCCGGGGATCTGTGTAGCTGAGAAACTACAACACGCTCTGCGCCATTGATTACAAAGGTTCCACTTGGCGTCATGTACGGGATAGTTCCCAGGTACACATCCTGCACGATGGTCTCAAAGTCTTCGTGCTCGGGATCAGTACAATACAATTTAAGCCTGGCTTTTAGCGGTACGCTATACGTCAGACCACGTTCAATACATTCCTGTATGGTATATCTGGGTGGATCAATAAAATAATCCAGGAATTCCAGTACGAATTGATTTCGTGTATCGGTAATTGGGAAATTTTCCATGAAGGTGTTGTACAAACCTTCATTGCCTCTTTCGTCAGATTTTGTTTCAAGCTGGAAAAAGTCTTGAAAAGATTTAATCTGAATGTCCAAGAAATCCGGATAATCCGGTATGTTCTTAGCGGATGCAAAGTTTATTCTTTCAGTCTTTTGAGTGAACATCTATGGACAATTTTTGATCGTGAATACTCTCTTGGGTAGTATACCTTTAGATATACTGTATATAAACAGGATTAGGCCTAGCCACCAAAAAGGTGGAAAGGCCTTCCTTAAACCGTATGGTTATCGCTATTATTTAAGCTCAACTTCTGCTCCTGCTTCTTCTAATGATTTTTT
>Ga0224508_10003579_pt1 | contig 12827 bp, 11 predicted proteins | sample SF_Jan12_sed_USG_4_FD_170157 | JGI IMG/M metagenome (GOLD analysis project Ga0224508, IMG submission 170157) | Sediment microbial communities from San Francisco Bay, California, United States - SF_Jan12_sed_USGS_21 | ecosystem: Environmental > Aquatic > Marine > Sediment | place: USA...
AGCTCGCGCACCACCGTCTTGGCCGCTTCCGCCCGCCCGGCACCAGGCTCGCGCACCACGGTCTCGGCCGCTTCCGCCCGCCCGGCACCAGGCTCGCGCACCACGGTCTCGGCCGCTTCCGCCCGCTCGGCCTCGAGCTCCCGCAGCACGGTCTCGGCCGCTTCCGCCCGCTCGGCCTCGAACTCCCGCAGCACGGTCTCGGCCGCTTCCGCCCGCTCGGCCTCGAGCTCCCGCAGCACGTCGTGTGTCGATCGCCCGGGTCCGGACGCGCGGCGCCATTGACCATCGCGGTCGAGACACCATGCGAGGGCAGCGTCGGACAGGCAGGTGTCGATGACGATGTCGAGTCGCTCGCGAAGTGCAGGCGCGTCGACGAACGCCAGCGCCTCGACCCGGCGGTCGAGGTTCCGCGGCATCAGATCGGCCGACCCGATGAGGTAGCTCGGACGACCGGGGCCTTCGCCGTTCGCGAAGTAGAACACCCGTGAGTGCTCGAGATATCGGCCGACCAGCGACCGGACCCTGATGGTGTCGGAGAGACCGGGCACCTCGGGACGGAGACAGCAGATGCCCCGCACGATCAGGTCGATGCGCACGCCGCGCGAGGACGCTTCATAGAGCTCGTCGATGAGATCGGCGTCGACGAGACTGTTCATCTTCATGACGATTCGGCCCGCCGGCCCGAGCTCGGCCTCGTTCGCGATCAGCTCGGCGAGCGGTCCCCGAAGCTGATGAGGAGCGACCAACAGCCGCTCGTAGCCGACATCGCGCCCGTACCCGGTGAGGAAGTTGAACAGCTGGGTCAGGTCGGCGCCGATGCGCTCGTCGGCGGTCAAGAGCCCGAAGTCCTCGTACAACCGAGCGGTCTTGGAGTTGTAGTTGCCCGTGCCGACGTGACCGTACCGTCGGATCCCGTCGGCCTCCTCGCGCACGACGAGCGCCGTCTTGGTGTGGACCTTGATGCCGGCGAAGCCGTGCGCGACGTGAACTCCGGCCCGCTCGAGTCGGCGGGCCCATTCGATGTTGTTCTCCTCGTCGAATCGAGCCTTCAGCTCGACGACCACCGCAACCTGTTTGCCGGCTTCGGCGGCGTGGATCAACGACTCGACGATCGGACTGTCGCCCGAAGTGCGGTACAGGGTGAGCTTGATCGCCAGAACGGCAGGATCACGCGACGCCTGCCGGATGAACTCCTGAACCGATCCCGAGAACGAGGTGTAGGGGTGGTGCACCAACACGTCGCGTTCACGGAGCACCGAGAAGATGTCGCGTGTGCCGTCGAGATCGCGGAACTCCGGTGGCGGGATCGACTTCCATGCCGGTTCCTTCAGGTCGGGCCGATCGAGACCGTGAAGCTGCCACAACGACGCGAGATCGAGCAGTACCGAGGTGACGTACATGTCGTCCTCGTCGATCTCGAGCTCGTCGAGCAACAGGCGACGGGCCTCGTCGGTCGGTGGCCGCTCGACCTCGAGTCGCACGACGCTGCGGAACCGACGGCGCCGCAGCTCGACCTCGACCGCTTCGAGCAGGTCGTCGGCCTCACCCTCGTCGATCGCCAGGTCGGCGTTGCGGGTGACGCGGAACACGACGTTGTCGACGATCGTCATACCGGGGAAGAGCTGCTCGAGGTGGGCGATGATGAGCTGTTCGAGGGGAAGGAACCGCCGACCGTCGGGCAGCGCCACGAACCGATCGAGCAGCGGCGGAACCTTGATACGTGCGAACAGCCGCTGGTCGGAGTCGACACCGCTGAGGATCACGCCCAGGCTCAGGGAGAGATTCGAGATGAACGGGAACGGCCGGCCCAGGTCGACCGCCAACGGTGTCAGGACGGGGAACACCCGCTCCTCGAAGAGCGTGGCGGCCCATCGCCGGTCGTCGTCGTCGAGGTCGTCCCAGCCGACGAGCACCACGCCGACCGAGGCCAGCGCGGGCAGCAGCTGGCCGTGGAGCGTCTCGGCCACGACCGCCAGTTGGGCATCGATGTCGCGGTGGATCGAGTCGAGCTGTTCCGACGGTGTTCGGCCGTCGGGCGTCGTCGTCGACACCCGGGCGGCCACCTGGTCCTTCAGGCCGGCGACGCGGACCTGGAAGAACTCATCGAGATTGGAGGCGTGGATCGCAAGGAACTTGACCCGTTCGAGAATCGGGATCGAGACGTCCTCGGCCTGGGCGAGGACCCGCCGATTGAAGTCGAGCCAGGACAGTTCTCGGTTGAGGAGTCGCTCGGGCGCAGCGCGCAGATCGATGGACTCCCCGCCGGGAGCTGGCTCAGCCGTTGCCACCCTCGTCGTCTTCCGGGTAGCCGAGATCCCACTCGATACGGAAGTTGATTCGTTCGGCGTCTCGGTTGACACGCTCGCGGTTGCGGCGGAACTGTGGATCGTGGGGCGGCAACAGCATCAGCCGTGCGTTGGCACGGGTGCGGAAGTCGTCGACGGCCGTGCGGTCGCCGAAGTCCGAGCGGATCTCCCAGTGCGGCGAGACCGGGCCGAGATAGACGACGGTGAGACTGCCGGCCGGTGGAACCGGCTCGACGTCCTCGGCAATGTCGGACATGAGTTGCTCCTGGACGGGGTCGAGATGGGCAAGTGTACTGGCTCGACTTGCCGGTCGAGCATGCCGCGCGACGGTCCTGGTGCCGTCAGCCGCCCCGTGATCCGAGCTCGACCTCGAGCTCTTTGGTGTCCTCGCCCCGAACGACCTCGACGTCGACTCGATCACCCGGCACATGACTCCGGATGATCCGCGCGACGTCTTCGGGGCTGTCGACGGGTTCGCCATCGATCGCGACGATGACGTCGCCGGGCTCGATCAGGGCCAGTTCGGCCGCGCTGTCGGCAACGATGTCGGCAACGAACGCTCCCAGCTCGACCGTGACGCCGGCTTCGTCGAGGGTGACCTGGGGGAGATCGCCGACCGCTTGGGTGGTCACGCCGAGAAAGGCCGTATCGGGCGTGATCTCGCCCTGGCCGGCGACGAGACGATCGATCAGCGGACGGACGGCGTCGATCGAGATCGCGAAACCGATGTTCTGGGCGTCGTCGATGATCGCCGTGTTGATGCCGACGACCTCGCCGGCGGCGTCGACCAGCGGGCCGCCGGAGTTCCCGGGATTGATCGCGGCGTCGGTCTGGACGAGATCGGTGAGCTGGACCAGTCCGGCATCGATGCTGCGCCCCTTGGCCGAGACGATGCCGAGCGTCACGCTCGGCGACGAACCGAGGTTCAGCGCGTTGCCGATGGCGACGACCTCGTCGCCGACCCGGAGGTTCTCGCTGGTGCCGAGCGCAGCGGGGGTTGTTCCGACCACGTCGATCGCCTGGATCAATGCGATGTCGTCGTCGGGAAAGCTGCCGATCAGCTCGGCCGCCGAAACCGTGCCGTCGAAGAAGGCGACCTGGATGTCGTCGGCGCCCTGGATCACGTGTGCGTTCGTGAGGATCAACCCGTCCTCGGAGATGACCAGACCGGACCCTGCGCCCTCGAACAGGCCCCGCACGGTCTCCTGACCCGTCTCGATCGTGACGACCGACGGCTGCACGCGGGCGAGGACACCCTGCACGTCGAGCGGCTCGCGGTCGAACTCGAGGTTCGTTCCCGGCTCGACGGTCGCGCCGGCCGCACTGACACGTTGCACCTCACCGCCGCCGCTCACCAACATGGCCGCCACCACGGCACCCAACACCGCGAGGACGACGGTCGCGACCACACCGCCGATCAGGAGCCGCCGAGGCACGACGGGAAGCTCGACGATCTCGGGGCGCGGCACGGGTGGTGGCGCGGGCCGGCGGGCGTCCTCGTAGGCAGCCGCGTCGAGCAGCGGGGGAGGTGTCGGCTCGCGATCGATTCCACCATCGTCGCAAAATTGGCGCGGCGAACCAACGCGGCGAGACGAGATCTGGCCCTGCGACCCACGATGTTCGCCGGCCGCGCGCCCCGAGAACGGCGACGAGACGTCCGCTTTACGAGGACTTTCTGTGAAATACGGGAACTTCTGAGTGCGTTGGGGCGTCCTAGAGGGCACGCGCGGGACAGGAGGAGCCGGTGAACACCAAGTGGATGGCCCGAGGGAACTGCAGCGTTCAACCGCCCGAGACCTTCTTCCCCAGCGACGGCGTCGGTGTGCTCAAGGCCCAGCACATCTGCAGCAGCTGCCCGGTGCAGGAACGCTGCCTCGAGTACGCCCTACGGAATCGAATCGAACACGGCGTCTGGGGTGGTCACTCGGAGCGGTCACGCCGCCGCATTCTGCGCGAACGCACGGCTGCGGCCCGCCGCGAGGCCGCTCCCGACCTCAACGCGTCGAACGACGCCGACCAGCTGGTCTGACCCTGGTCGCGGGTCTCAGGCGGCGCCGTTTGCCGCGGTCATCATCATGTCGTCCATCCCGGGGTCGGCCACGACCGTGATGACCTGCTCGGCCCGCTCGACGATCAACACGCTCGCGTTGTCGACATCGAGGTGCCAGACGGTCTCGCCGTCGATCGTGCCGATCTCGCCGCCGCTCAGCGCGTCCCAGTCGACCACCCCGGGCTCGCGGTAGACCGACAGCTCGTGCTCACCGTCGGAGTAGCGGGCATGGACGACATCATCGCGTTCATACATCCCGGTCATCGCCAGGTTGGTGTCGGGATCGAGCATGGCCGGCATGTCGGGCATGTCATCGGTGTCGACCGAGACGAAACCGTCGCTGGCGTCGAGCTCACCGGCCGCGGCATGGCGGTCGACGTACTGATCGACCGCCGGCACGATGCTGCTCACGCCCGATCCGGAGAAGACCCCGAGAATCAGGAGCCACAGCGCCGCGATGCCGACGACCGCCACAGCCGGCGCGACGAGGCGCCGACGGCGTCGCGCTCGGGCCGAGTCGAGCGACGCAGCGGGCGCGGCCACTGCTGTGACCGGTGGCCGATCGAAGAGACCCGGCGTGGGCTCGACCGCGGGCAGTGTTCGGAGCAGGTGCCGGGACTCCGCAACCGCGACGAGCTCGGCGCGAAGCATTGGAGAGTCGGCCAGCTCGGCCTCGACGGCGACCCGTTCGACCGCGTCGAGCTCGTGATCGAGGTAGGCGGAGAGGCGGTCGTCGATGCTCATCGGGGCACCTCCCCCGCCAGAAGCAGTTGCTCACGGAGCATGAGTCGACCTCGGTGGATACGGCTGCGGACGGTTCCGACGGGTACCGCGAGGACATCGGCGATCTCGTCGTAGCGCATGCCGACGACATCACACAGCACCACGGCGCCGCGGTAGTCGTCGGGCAGGCCGCGCAAGGCGTCCTGGAGATGTTCGGGGAGCTGGTGCTGCGCCCCGGCCAGGTCGGCCGGCAGCGCGCCGGGAATGACGCGGTCGGGGTCGTCGGGCAGCGGATCGGCCGGCCGTCGCTTCTTGCGGCGCACATCGTCGTAGAAGGCGTTGGTGGTGATGCGGGCGAGCCAGCCCTCGAGGGAACCCGGCGTATAGGTGGCCAGACCACGCTGTACTCGCACAAGCACCTCCTGAACAAGATCGTCGGCATCGGCACGATTGCCGGTCAGCCGGAATGCCACCGTGTAGATGAACCGCCCGTGGTGACGGGCGACCTCTTCCCAGGTGGGGACCGAATCGGCACTCGTTCGAGCCGTGTCGGCGATCTGGCGGGAACGAGACGACCGGTTCAACGATTATCCCTGTGCTCGTCGGCAGAACGTCACCACGACTCCGTGGTCGTAACGCCACTGGGCGCGAACAAGTTCCCGAGGAGGACGATTCGAACAGAAGCGTCGTGGCGCAGCAGTTGCCTGCGCCTCAGGTCGACTCGTCGGCCTCTTCTTCTTCTTCTTCGTCGTCGGCATCCTCGGTGACACCCTTCTTGAACTCACGCTGGGCCTGGCCGAGCGACTTCGCGAGCTTCGGCAGCTTCGCGCCGCCGAACACCACCAAGACGATGACGAGGATCACGAGGAGCTCACCGGTTCCGAGACTTCCCATATCGTCAGGCTACCCGACGATCGGGGACGCGAAGCGGCGCCCCTCAGGCGGACGCGGCGTCGGCCTCGGCTGCGGCGGCGGCCGCGGCACGAGCCAGCGCCCGCTGGCGGCGGATTCGACGACGTTCCCGCTCGCTCATGCCGCCCCAGATGCCGAACTTCTCGCCGTTCGCCAGTGCGTATTCGAGGCAGTCCCCCCGGACGACGCAGCCCCGGCAGACCTCCTTGGCCTCGCGGGTCGAGGCGCCGCGCTCGGGGAAGAACAGGTCGGGATCGACACCGAGGCAGTTGGCATACTCCTGCCACGCCTGGTCGACCGGCTTCTCGAGTTCGCGCATTCCGTCCTCCTGCCCGCAGCAGACACAACGGGAGTAGTCGCTCGTCGCCCGACCCGTTCGGACGGTCGTTCCGGTGGGGACGACCTCGGATCGGACAGGCATGTAATTACGTTGCTGTAATTCTGGCCTGTGAGCTGCGATTTCGCAAGAGGATGACGAGATTTCGCTCGTGGGCGATTCCGGCGCGCGGTCTCAGGCCGAGCGGCGACCGTTGACGAGCTGTCGTCTGTGCTCGACGAAGTCGACCAACACGTAGTCGCCGAGGTTCTCGGGTGTGGTGAAGAACGCCCGTCCACCGTTCAGCTGCGTGATCTTTTCGATGAAGCTCGTCAGATGCGGTGTGGCGTCGAGCATGAACGTGTTGATGCGAATCCGTTCCCTGGTGCACGCCGCCACCTGGGCCAAGGTGAGATCGACCGTCTCGCGTGCGGGCGGATAGCTGAAGAACGGCTGACCGCTGGGCGTGATGTGGGCAGTCGGCTCACCGTCGGTGATCATGATGATCTGTTTGGTCCCCGACTGGCGGGCCAACATCTCCCTGGCCAGCAAGAACCCGTGCTGCATGTTCGTGCCGTAGACGAAGTCCCACGAGACCTCGGGAAGCTGCTCGGGCCGGAGCTTGCGGGCCACCTCGCTGAACCCGACGATGCCGAGGAAGTCACGGGGATACTGACTGGACATCAGCGCGTGCAGCGCCATCGCCACCTTCTTCGCCGGCAGGAAGTTCTCGCGCATCGGCATCGACAACGACAGGTCGAGCATCAGAACCGTGCTGGCCCGCACGAGCGACTCGGTGCGTTCGACCTCGAAGTCGTCGGGCGTCAACGAGACCGGTGTTCCGCCGCCGGTGCGACGTATCGCGTTGCGCACCGTGCGTTCGATGTGCAGATTGAACGGGTCACCGAACTCGTAGGGCTTCGTCGAGTACTCGCGTTCGTGGCCGGCGCCACTGGTGGAGAGCTCGTGGCGACCCATGCGGTCATGGCTCAGCTTGCGGAACAGATCGGCGAGCGCCTGCTGGCCGATGCGTCGAATCGCCCGCGGTGTGAGCTCGTACCGGCCTTCCTTGTTCTCGATCAACCCGGCCTCTTCGAGCAGCTTGGCCATCTCGGCCATCTTCTCGAGGCTCTGGGCGGCGTCGTCGCCGAGCAGCTCGCGGGCCCGATCGATGTCGACCTCGGCCAGCGCGCCGGGGTTGGTGGTCCCCCTGAGCAGGTTCTCGAGCTGATCGAGGTCGCCGAGCTGGTCGAAGAGCGCGCTCGCCTGGGAGAAGTCGAGCGGATCGGTGCCGCCGAAGTCGTAGCTCTGCTGCCATCCGGCGTCGGGGAACGCCTGTTGGAGGTTCTTGGCCAGCTGATCGGCCTGCCACCGCAGGTCCATGTCCTCGAGCAACTGATCGGACAACTGCTGGAGCTGGGCCCGCTGCTCGGGGGTCATCGAGTTGAGCATCGCCTGCATGGCGGCCATGCGCTGAGCCATCACCTCGAGGAGCTCGTCGAGCGTCTGGGGATTCTCGGGGAAGAAGTCGCCGTAGCGGTCCATGAACCCCTCGAAGTCGACTTCTTCCCCCCGTTCGCGCTGCTCGAGCATCTGGTTGAGCTCAGCCATCATGTCCTTGATGCGGCCCATGTCCTCGGGCGACATCGAGCCCATGCCCTCGGTCATCTGATCGACGTACTGCTGCATCAGCTGCTCGCGCAGCTTCTCGACGAGCTCGTCGAAGCGCTCCTGGGCCTCGGCCGAGGTGAAGTCGTACTCCTGGAGGCTCTTCACCTGGCCGGCCAGGTCCGGCGGCAACATGTCGAGGTGGAACTGACGTTCCTGCATCGACTGCTGGGTGATCTCGGACCGGCGGGCGTCGGCGTCGGCCTGGGCCTGCTCGGACAACGAGTCGACTGACTGCCGTTCGGTGTCGACCACCTCGCGCAGCTCCTTGGCGATGTCGTCGTAGACACCGCCGAGGTCGTACTGATCGAGCTGTTCCTGGCGCTGTTGCTTGAGTCGTTCGAGCAGCTCGCGAATGCCCTGGACCCGTTCGCCGTCGACATCGAAACCCGACTGCATCATGCGTCGCAACGCGGCGTTGAGGTCGCCGTGATAGAGCAGGTCGTCGCCCATCTCGGCCATGAGGTCGTCGGCACTGAGATCGAATCCCTGCTGGGTGCCGTCCCAGCGCGAGTACGCGACGCGACGGCCACCGCGACCACGCCGTCTCCTCCGGAGGACCATGAACGCACCCTAGTTCTCGTCGCGAACCGGTACGCGGTCGGGCACACTCGGGCCATGGACCACGACTTCTGGTGGGGTGTGACCTCGTCGTCGGTGCAGGCCGAAGGTGTGGCCGCCGCCGCCGACTGGTCGCGCTGGGAACGTGACGAGCGCGTGCCGCGCTCCGGTGACGGCGCCGGCTTCGGCATCGACTTCCGGGACGATCTGGCGCTGCTCGCCGGTCTCGGCCTGAGCCATGTCCGGCTCACCGTCGAATGGGCTCGCCTCGAGCCCACGAAGGGAAAGCTCGACACCGACGAGCTCGACCGATACGTCGACGTGCTGCGCGCCGCGAGATCCGCGGGGATCACCCCGATCGTGACCCTCCACTCCACCACCCTGCCCGGCTGGTTCCACGACGACGAAGGCGGTTTCCGCGACGAGCGGGGCCGCGGGTACCTGTGGGCGCGGCACGTCGATCGCTGCGCCGAGACATTCGACGGGCTCGCCGGCGGCTGGGTCGGTGTCGACGACCCCATCGGCTGGGCGGTTCGGGCCCACCTGCTCGGCTCTCGACCACCCGGCAACACCGATCCGGCTCGCGCCATGGAGTTCGTCGAGGGTGCGCTCGAGGCCGACCGGATCGCGGCTGACATCCTCCGCGGGGGTGACGCACCGGTGATCTCGGCCTTCGCCGTCCCGACGATCTTCCCCGTCGGCCCCGACGCCGGACCGAAAGCCCAATGGTGGGACGACCTGTTCTGGAGCTCGTGGATCGGCGCGATCCGCGATGGAGAGCTCTGCCTGCCCGGCATCGCGCCCCGACCCGCGCCCGAGCTCGTCGCCTGCCATGACATCGTCGGGTTCTCGACCAGCCATCCCCTCGGCGTCGACCCCGAGGGCCGATTGGTCCCCTATCCGACCGGCGCCCGTCGCGACGACACCGGCTTCGCCCCCACTCCCGAGGAGACCGGCGTCGCGCTGCGCCGGCTGGCCGACGCGCTCCCCCGTCGGCCCCTGGCCATCGTCGGCAACGGCGTCTCGACGACCGACGACGACTGGCGCGACGAACTGCTCCGGGAGACCCTCGGCGAGATCGACCGGGCGCTCGACGACGGCGTTCCACTCGTCGGCTACCTCTACGACACGGGCATCGACGGCTACGAGTGGCACCGCGGCTTCACGTCCCAGCGAGGCCTCGTCGGCCGGGACCGCGAACCGAAGCCCAGCGCCGATCGACTGAGCACCGCCGCCCGCCGGCAAAGGGGCTGATGCGGCGAGTCAGCCCCGACTGCGGTAGATCGCGCTCGACCCCTTGGCCTCCTTGTTGAGGCGCTTGGCGAGATGGAGGCCCTCGAGCACGAGCTCGACGCCGCTCGCAACCATCGCCGCATCTGCGAAGTCGTCGTCGTCGAATCCGAGCGAGGTCAGGCACGGTCGAAACGCCGGCACTGACTCGACCAGCGCGAGGTGCATCGATGACGCGACATCGTCGCCCGCATCGACGATGAGCTCGCCGTTGAAGGCATCGACGACGGCCGTGTAGTCGGCGGGATCGACCAGGTCCTTGAACACGGTGAGCACCGAGGCCCGCAGCAACTGCTGGATGATCTCGCCGTCGCGGCCCTCCTCGAGACTCTCGATCTCGACCTTGCCCATCGTGGAGGACGCCAGCGCGTCGAGATCGCAGACCCTCGGCACCGCAACCGACTCGCCCGCGCGGAGGCTCCTTCGCAGCGCGCTGGCCGACAACGTCTCGTAGTTCGCGACCGTGAGGCGCACCGACACACCCGACCGCTGATTTATGTGCGGGCTCTGCCGAGCGAGGTGGGTGAGGGTGGCGACGATCTCGCCCATGAAGTCGGGCGTGACGACTGCGACCTCGTCGGTCTCCGGAATGCGTGCCTCTTGTTCGGCGATGTCGAGCTCGGTGTCGATCTCGAGCGGGTAGTGGGTGCGGATCTGAGCGCCGAAACGATCCTTCAACGGGGTGATGATGCGGCCGCGGTTGGTGTAGTCCTCGGGATTGGCCGACGCGAACAACAACACGTCGAGGGGCAGGCGGACCTTGAAACCCCGGATCTGCACGTCGCGCTCCTCGAGCACGTTCAGCAGCCCAACCTGGATGCGTTCGGCGAGATCGGGAAGCTCGTTGATCGCGAAGACGCCACGATTCGTGCGGGGCACGAGCCCGTAATGGATCGTGAGCTCGTCGGACAGGTACCGGCCCTCGGCCACCTTGATGGGATCGACCTCGCCGATCAGATCGGCGATCGACGTGTCGGGTGTCGCGAGCTTCTCCCCGTACCGGTTGTCGCGATGGACCCATCCGAGCGGGGTCTCGTCGCCGTACCCGTCGACCTGCGCCTTGGCGTAGTGGCTGACCGGGTTGAACGGGTCGTCGTTGATCTCGGATCCCTCGATGATCGGCATCCACTCGTCGAGCAGGCTGGTGAGCGAACGGATGATGCGGGTCTTGGCCTGACCCCGCTCGCCGAGGAAGATGACGTCGTGGCCCGCGAGCAGAGCGTTCTCGAGCTGAGGGATGACCGTGTCCTCGTACCCGAGCACGTTGTCGACGAGCGGTTCTCCGGCGGCGATACGGCGGATGGCGTTGCGACGGAGCTCGTCGCGGACCGGCGTCGACTGCCAGCCCGACGCCTTGAGCTCACCGAGAGTCGTTGGCTGGGTCATGGGCCGCAAGATACACAGTCAGCCCTGCCGACGCAGACCGGCACCGGCCCGTCGGCCACCTCGCGTGACCCGGCGCCGGGCTCGCTGGCACTCAGGGGCGGAGGAGCTCGTACTCGAGCTCGGCCCACGGCATGGCCCGGCCGAAGAGCCATCCCTGACCTCGCCGACAGCCCAGACGCAACAGCTCGTCGGCCTGACGGGGATGTTCTATCCCCTCGGCAACCACGCCGAGGCCGATCGCCCGGGCCAGCTCGACGATGGCTCGCACGATCGCGGCGTCGTCGACGGTGTGGCCCAACCCGTCGACGAAGCTCCGATCGATCTTCAACACGTCGACCGGGAGTCGCTTGAGCTGACTCAGCGACGAGTAGCCCGTTCCGAAGTCGTCGATCGCGACGCCGATGCCCAGCAACTGGAGCTCGTGCAGGACGTCGAGCGACCGTGGATCTTGCATGAGCACCGTCTCGGTGACCTCGACGCACAGCGACTCCGGGGCGGTCGCGGAATGTTCGAGCGACCCGACGACCAGATCGATGACGTCGGGGTCGGAGAGCTGATCGGCAGAGAGGTTCACCCGCAGCGTCAGCGCCGCGTCGCCGAACCGCCGGGTCCATTCGCCGAAGTGCCGACATGCCTCCTCCAGCACGCTCCGACCGAGTCTGCGGATGAGCCCACAGCTCTCGGCCAGCTCGATGAACTCCCCGGCGGGCACGATCCCACGATCGGGGTGGATCCAGCGGACCAGCGCCTCGGCGCCGATGACGGTCGAGGTCTCGAGATCGACCTCGGGCTGATAGTGGACCTCGAACTGACCCAGTTCGATGGCGGCCTCCAGCTCGGCCGCGGCGACCGGATCGAAGTCGGCCGCGGGCGGAGGGTCGGCGAGACGCGCACCCGTGACCTCGATGTCGGACATCACGACCGGATCGGCGCTCGTCGGCCGGAAGGTCAAGAATCTGGTTCCGGGCGGACCGAGCCGCCGCGGCGTGTCGGCGAACAGCGCCCACGGGCCGAGCCCGTCGCCGAACAGGAGCGCCGCCATGTCACCGGAAGCGTCGGGCGGTCGCCGGAGGACCCGTTCGATGGCGCCGACGTCGCGCTCGGCGAAACACGAGGTGACCGGCTTGCCCATCAGCTCGGCCACGTCGCGGCCGAGAATCCGGGGCGCGTTGGGGCTCACGTAGCTCACGACGCCCTCGGCATCGACGAGGACGACCGCGTCGCGGAGGTGAGTCAGGATCTGTGCGTCGACGGGCGCGCCGAGTGTCGCAACGCTCGTTGCGGCAGCGGAGAGGTCGATCGCGGTCGGCGGGACCGGGCTCGCGGGTTGTTCACCGTGGTCGCCCATGGCCCTCAAGTATGACGATCACGCACCCGCCGGCCGTGGACCCCACCGGAGCAGGCGGCAACAGCGCGACAGCGATACGGTCCTGGCGGTGAACGAGCTCTCGGGAACCTGGCGGGCCGCTCTCGCCGACCAGGAGCTTCGACTCCGCTTCCAGGAACCCGACCACGACGACGACGGCTGGGAGTCGATCGAGGTCCCCGGCCACTGGCGCACGACCGAGGCGTTCGCCGACCACGACGGACCCATCCTGTACCGCCGCCACGTGAG
>Ga0224508_10003580_pt1 | contig 12827 bp, 12 predicted proteins | sample SF_Jan12_sed_USG_4_FD_170157 | JGI IMG/M metagenome (GOLD analysis project Ga0224508, IMG submission 170157) | Sediment microbial communities from San Francisco Bay, California, United States - SF_Jan12_sed_USGS_21 | ecosystem: Environmental > Aquatic > Marine > Sediment | place: USA...
TATTCGAATACAAAAAATAAGCTATCAACGTGAACTTTCGGAATTATCGTAACATGAAAAAATTAATACTGTTCCTTTGTTTGGTATTTAGTCTTAATGCAACAGCACAAGAAACTTATCAAGGTGCGGAGAATACCAAAGTGGAAATGGCCGATATCTTTCGGCAAGACGGCAAGATCTATGTGGTGGTGGCGGTAGTCGGTACCGTCTTGCTGGGATTGATCTTTTACGCCATAAGCCTGGATCGTCGTCTGGGTAGATTAGAAAAGGAAAGTCAACAGGGGACCTGATATTATTTTTATTTCAAATTCATAACATCTAATCGTTGTTTTGAGTTAATTTTGTATACATCCTAAGGCCATTATGAAAAAATCACATATTCTGGGAATCGTAATAATTGCTATTGCCATCGGTATTATCATAAGCACCGCCGGTGACGCCAGCTCCTACGTTACTTTCGGACAGGCCAAGGAAATGGCCTCGGTTGGTAACATGGAAAAGATCCATGTGGTGGGTATGCTGAAAAAGGATACGGAGGGCAACGTGATGGGTGTGGAGAGCGCACAAAACCGGCTCACTTTTTCCTTTGTGATGGTCGACTCCGAACTTAAGGAACAAAAGGTATTTTTTGCGGAACCCATGCCGGTAGATTTCCTAAAATCAGAACAGGTGGTGGTTATCGGCGCCTACAACAATGAAACGTTCGTGGCAGATGAGATTCTTCTAAAATGTCCCTCTAAATATCAGGAGGACGAAATCAAATTTACATCCAACTGATCTGTAAGCAGAAATGTTGCGCTCCTTAATTGGTAATCTTGGGCAAGTCTCTATTCTGTTGGCATTTGTCACTGCCCTGATCTCGGCTTTTGCTTTTTACAAAGCAGTTACCGTTCCTGACTTACAAAAACGTGGATGGCTGAAATACGCTCAGAGCATTTTCTACGTGCATGCTGCCGCTGTTGTAGCCATTGTGGTATGTCTCTTTATAATCATTCACAATCACTATTTTGAATATCATTATGCCTGGAGTCACAGCTCCCTGCATCTGCCGTTGCATTATATGATCAGCTGCTTTTGGGAAGGACAAGAAGGGAGTTTCTTGTTGTGGATTTTTTGGCAGGTTGTCTTGGGGGGGGTCATTTTGAACACCAATAAGCTTTGGAAGGCCCCGGTAATGTCCATTTTTACCTTGGTTCAGGCCTTTCTGGTATCCATGATACTAGGGGTGGTGATATTCAATGTTAAAATAGGTAGCACGCCGTTTATACTGCTGCGCGATGCCATGGCAGATGCTCCGGTATTTGAACTGAATCCGGATTTCAAACCGGAGGATGGTAATGGTCTTAATCCATTACTGCAAAACTACTGGATGGTGATCCATCCTCCCACCTTGTTTTTGGGTTTCGCCACTACCCTGGTACCCTTTGCATACTGCATGGCCGGACTTTGGACAGGCAGGCTCAAGGAATGGATCCGGCCGGCCCTGCCCTGGGCTTTGTTTTCAGCTATGGTATTGGGTGTGGGTGTTTTGATGGGCGCCTACTGGGCCTATGAAACCTTAAATTTTGGTGGCTACTGGAACTGGGATCCTGTGGAGAATGCTGTATATGTACCCTGGTTGGTACTCGTGGCCTCCTATCATACGATGATTACCTACCGCAAAAGTAGCACTGCCCTCACCGCTTCCATGATTTTAGTAGTGGCTACCTTCGTGTTAATTGTCTACTCCACATTTCTGACCCGCAGTGGAATACTGGGTGAATCCTCCGTACATTCATTTACGGCCTCCGGTCTGGATCAGCAGTTGTTGGTGTATCTTTTTGTATTTATCCTGATTCCTGTAGTGCTAATGGTAAGACGGTGGGATCAGATCCCTGTTTCCAAACAGGAGATCTCTACTTATAGTCGAGAGTTCTGGATTTTCATGGGTGCCGCTACACTTTGTCTGATGGGGTTTCAAGTAATTCTACCCACCTCCTACCCCGTGTGGAACAAGCTTATGAGTTTGATCGGTGTGGAATCCAATGTAGCCATTCCCGCCGACCAGATATCCTACTATTCTCAATTTCAGTTGTGGTTTGGCGTTGGGGTGGCCCTTCTTTCTGGCACCGGTCAATTCTTCTGGTGGAAAAAAATGGATCTTGCCAAACTTAAAGACGCTCTGCTAGGACCTATATTAATAACTCTAGTAGTCAGTACTCTGGTTTTGGTTTTGACCAAGATCTCGTACCTGCCCTATATATTAATATTGGTAAGCGGTGTTTACACCATAGTAGCCAACGGTAAAATTCTATGGGGTCTGAAAAAGCAAAGCTGGCGTTTATCCGGTGGGGCTATTGCTCACATCGGGATCGGGATGATGCTGGTAGGGATCATGTTTTCTTCGGGATATAGCAAAGTGATCTCTTTGAATAATTCCGGATTGCTGATATCTGCGGAACTTGACGATGAGATCAATCTAAAAAATGTGATCTTATTCCTCAATGAACCCCGGGAAATGGACAAGTATTCCTTACTGTATCAGGGGCGATACATCGAAGCCAAAGGTGTCTCGGGATATGTCCCGGTGGAGATCCTGGCCAGCACCAACGATCCTTACCACTGGATCGCCATGGAAGACATCAACCGAAACGACCAGGTGGTACATCAATCTGGCGATACCCTGGAGATCCAGCCGGAGAATATCTATTTTAAAATATTGTACCAGGAAAAGGACGGCAAAGATTTTCAGTTATATCCGCGCATCCAGGTCAACGCATCCATGGGACAGGTGGCCTCACCAGGCATAAAACGCGCCTTGACCAAGGATCTTTATACGCATCTTTCCTACGCCCCATTCATGACCGAGGAAGACCAAAGGGAATGGACGCACGCCGACTCCACCACGGTAACCATAGGACAGCAATTTTTCATAAATGACTACATAGCGGTTTTGGAAAGTGTTTCGCGAGTGGACGAACTACCGGGAATTACCCTGCAAAATGATGATGTGGCGGTGAAAGCCAGGATCAAGGTATCCGGACCACAATCAGTGGAATTCTTAGAACCGGTTTTTCTTATTAAGGACCAACGAGCCGGGCGAATCCCGGATGGTATTACAGATTTGGGAATTCGGGTAGCCTTCTCCAAAATAAATCCGGAAACTAACAGTTTTAATTTTGATATCTACACTACCCAAAAGGATTTCGTTATACTAAAAGCTATTGAAAAACCTTTTATTAATATCCTGTGGGTCGGAACGCTGCTTTTGGTTTTCGGTTTTATTGTTGCAATCAATCGCCGGTACCGGGAGTTTGTACTTTCTAGAGATAAAGGAGTGGAATAATTCTCTATGGGTTGAACTCACATGTCAAAATTCTATAAGCTAGCCATCATCGGCTCAGGAAACGTGGCCTGGCACTTGGCCCGTGCCCTGGAAGATGCCGGCCACTACATCACGGACATATACAGTAGGCGATTAAGCACAGGACGGGAATTGGCCCGCCAACTTTACGATACAAATGTTGTTAACAGCCTGGATCTGAGGAATAGCGAAGCTGAGATATTCATTTTGGCTATTTCCGACGATAACATAGAACATGTTGCTCAAAAACTAAAGATTCCTGCTTACGGCATTGTAGCACATACTTCGGGCACACAACCTTTGGAAGTGCTTAGCGAATACCATGAGAACATTGGGATTTTTTATCCGCTGCAAACCTTCAGTAAAGGCATAGCGGTGGATCTAGATGAGGTTCCAATATGTATAGAAGCCAAGCACCAGTCTACAGAAAAGACCCTAACTACTTTGGGAAAAAGTATCAGTAGCGAAGTGTACACGGTTCATTCCGACGATCGCAAAATTCTACATATCGCAGCGGTCTTTGCCTGTAATTTCAGCAATCATATGCTCACCATCTCCGAGGAGATCCTGGAAAGCCACGAGATTGACTTTAGCTTATTACACCCCCTGATAGTAGAGACCATCAATAAAGCCCTTTCCGCTGGCCCCCTGCAATCTCAAACCGGCCCCGCAAGACGGAAAGATAATGACACGATCAAACAACATCTGAAAATTCTGCGTTATCGACCGGAATTTAGAAAAATTTATAAGTTATTGAGTGAGAATCTGAAAGATCATTACTCTTAACCCATGGCCACAGAAAATTTGTCCGCTACCCGTCCGGTCACGTTTTCCTTCAAGGGAATCCTTAAACTTGTGAGATGGCCTAATTTGTTGATCATTGCCCTATCGCAGTACCTGGCAGCCATTTACTTGGTGGGCCCCCCGGAGGATTGGAAACACTATGTGCTTGATTACAAACTCTTTTTGATTACCGTTGGTACTGTCTTGATTGCCGCTGCAGGTTATATCATCAATGATTATTATGATGTAAAGATCGATTATATCAATAAGCCTCAGAAAGTAGTGGTTGGGAGTGTGTTGAAACGACGTGCGGCTATGTTTATCCATTCGGGGCTTAATGTGCTAGGCGTGATAGTCGGTCTGTTCGTAAGCCTTAAAATCGCCGCTGTTAATCTCATTGCCGCTATCTGGCTGTGGGGTTACAGTAATCAACTGAAAAGAATGCCCTTTATCGGCAACCTCAGCGTGGCCATATTGAGCGGCCTGGCTATTGCAGTGATCGGGGTCCACTACCAAACCAATGCCTGCCGGGCCTACTTTTATGCGGTTTTCGCTTTCTTTATCTCATTGATCCGGGAAATCGTTAAAGATATTGAAGACCTCAAAGGCGACGCAACATTTGGGTGTCAAACCCTACCGGTAGTATGGGGTATCCGGCGTACCAAGTCCTTCATTTATGTGTTGATCTTGATATTCGTAGTTACCCTAATTTACCTGGGTTCCCTGCTAGCGAATATTACCCTTAATACGTATTTTAGCGCCCTGTTGATCCCAACTGTATTTATTACATATAAGTTGGTTATTGCCGATACCAAACGGCACTTTCGAAAGTTGAGTAGTTATCTGAAGTGGTTCATGCTTTTGGGTATCCTCAGCATGCTGCTAATCTAAAGTTAAGAAATTTGCATCATCATAAATTGGCCATCTTCGCCTCCGGAAGCGGTTCAAACGCCGAGCAGATCATTAAATATTTTTCCGGACATCCCCAAGTACAAGTTATTGCGGTGTTCACCAATAAGCCACAAGCCGGAGTTATCGACAGGGCAGAAAAACTGGGAGTACCTGTGGTAGTGTTCGACCGCTCACAGTTGTATGACCAGGGTACGGTACTGCAGGAACTGCAGCACAGAGGGATAGACGCGGTTATTTTGGCAGGTTTTCTGTGGTTGGTTCCGGGGAGTATCATTGAACAATTCCCTCATAAAATGTTGAACATCCATCCAGCCCTTTTACCTAAGTATGGAGGCGCCGGAATGTATGGTATGCATGTGCATAGGGCTGTACTCTCAGCAGGTGAAACAGAGAGCGGCATTACTATACATGAGGTCAATGAAGAATTTGACAAAGGCAAGATTGTTTTTCAAGCCACCTGTGCCATAGAAGCTCAGGAAACCCCGGATTCACTGGTGCAAAAAGTTCATGATCTGGAGCACCTTCACTATCCCAGAGTGATTGAAGAATGGCTGCTTCCACCATGATCAGGAAAAAGAGAATCTCCCTCTGTTACCCATTTATTTTTATTAGCTTTGTCCCTTTAGCTTTTCACTGATTCTACTCATGAGTACTAAACTTATTAAGTCTGCTTTAATCAGCGTTTATTACAAGGATGAATTGGCTCCCGTGGTGGAGAAACTGAACGAATTGGGAGTGGTGATTTACAGTACGGGAGGCACCCAGAAGTTCATTGAGGACCTGGGCCACGCGGTATCACCTGTTGAAGAATTGACGGGATACCCCTCCATTCTGGGTGGCCGGGTAAAAACCCTACACCCCAAAGTATTTGGAGGCATTTTAGGGAGGCGTGACCAAAGCCAGGATCTTGATCAATTGTCTTCCTATGAGATTCCGGAGATTGATTTGGTTATAGTAGATCTGTATCCTTTCGAGGAGACGGTAGCTGCCAAGGCAGGAGAAAGGGAAACTATTGAGAAAATAGACATTGGGGGTATATCCTTGATCCGGGCAGCCGCCAAGAATTATCAGGACGTGCTTACCATCAGTTCTCGTGAACAATACGGAAAATTATTGGATCTGTTGAAGCTTCAAGATGGATCTTCCCAATTGTCGGATCGCAAATACTTTGCTGCTTGTGCATTTGAGATCTCCTCTCACTACGACACCCAGATCTTTAACTACTTTAATGAGGATGTGGGCGTACCCTCCTTAAAGATCAGTGAAAACCGCCACCGTAAGCTACGATACGGAGAGAATCCCCATCAGGAAGGCTATTTCTTTGGTAAGCTCGAGAGAATGTTTGATCAGCTGCATGGCAAAGAGCTGTCCTACAACAATTTGGTGGATATTGAAGCAGCGGTGGCATTAATTGGTGAATTTACAGGTGAGACGGCATTCGCCATCCTAAAACATACCAATGCCTGCGGCATGGCTACCGGCACCAGTGTGGCACATGCCTACAAGCGCGCTTTTGCAGCCGATACGGTGTCTGCTTTTGGAGGTATTCTCATCACTAATGAACCGGTTGATCTGGAAGCAGCGCTGGCCATGAAAGATCTGTTCTTTGAAGTGTTGATAGCGCCGGACTTTTCAGAGGAAGCTCTCGAAGTATTGAAGCAAAAGAAAAAGCGCATTCTTTTAAAACAAAAGGATCAGATAAAAGAACGTGTGCAGATAAAAAATCTGTTGAACGGGTTCATTGTACAAGAACGGGATTTGAAGACCGATGGGCAAAGTGAATTTGAAGGTGTAACGGAACGTCAAGCCACGGCAGACGAATTGCAGGCTTTGGTATTTGCTAGTAAAGTGGCCAAGCACACCAAGTCTAATACTATCGTACTGGCCAAAGCCGGTCAATTATTGGCTAGCGGCGTAGGTCAAACTTCCCGGGTCGATGCTCTTAAGCAGGCTATTGAAAAGGCGAAAAGCTTTGACTTCGACTTACAGGGAGCTGTCATGGCTTCTGATGCTTTCTTCCCCTTTCCTGATTGTGTAGAGATCGCCGGAAACGCGGGGATCACTGCCATAGTACAGCCAGGTGGTTCCATCCGGGATCAGGATTCTGTCGATAGCTGTAACAGGCAGAATATCAGTATGGTATTCACGGGAGTACGGCATTTTAAGCATTAAAAAAGCCAACATAAATAGTATTTTTAGTAAACAAATTTGTAAATTCCTGCGATTTAAGGAACTTTTTTTAGGATTATACTAACAAATGGGATTTCTTGATTTTTTTACCAGTGATATAGCTATTGATCTGGGAACTGCCAATACTCTGATCATTCAGAAGGAAAAAATTGTTCTGGATGAACCCTCGATTATTGCGATAGACAAATCTACCAATAAGGTATTGGCTATTGGCCGCGAAGCCATGCAAATGCATGAAAAAACTCATGAAAATATCAAAACCATTCGGCCTTTAAAGGATGGAGTAATTGCTGACTTCCACGCTGCCGAACATATGATCAGAGGAATGATCAAAATGATCGACAACAACAAAAAGCGTCTGTTCCCCGCTAGCCATCGAATGGTAATCTGTATTCCTTCAGGCATCACAGAAGTGGAGAAACGAGCGGTTAGAGACTCGGCGGAACACGCCGGTGGTAAGGAGGTTTACATGATTCAGGAACCCCTGGCAGCAGCTATAGGAATCGGTATCGATATTGAACAGCCCATAGGTTCTATGATCGTGGATATTGGGGGTGGAACTACTGAAATTGCCGTGATCGCTTTGTCTGGAATCGTAGCTGATCAATCCATTAGAATTGCTGGAGACACCTTCAACAAAGACATTTTAGACTATATGCGCCGACAACACAACCTGTTGATTGGTGAACGTTCCGCCGAAAAGATTAAAATAGAAGTAGGTTCGGCTCTCACTGAGCTGGACGAAGCTCCGGACGATTACGAGATCAGAGGGCGCGATCTTATGACCGGGATACCCAAAGTAATCAAGATCTCCTACTCCGAAATTGCATTTGCCATTGACAAATCCGTTTCCAAGATAGAAGAAGCAGTACTGCGCGCCCTGGAAATATCTCCTCCCGAGCTATCAGCCGATATCTATGATAATGGAATACACCTTACCGGAGGAGGAGCTTTACTCCGGGGGCTGGACAAACGATTGGCTTTAAAAACTAAATTGCCAATCCACGTGGCTGAAGATCCCCTTAGAGCAGTGGTTAGAGGTACTGGGATTGCCTTGAAAAATTTGGGGTCTTTTAAAGCAGTCCTTATGACCTAAGGCTATTAGATGCTCAGACTATTTCAGTTCGTAGTTAGATACCAGGCGTTTTTCCTGTTCCTGCTGTTGGAAGTTCTTTGTGCCTGGTTGATCATACGCAACAATCGTTATCAAAACGCGGCTTTTTTTAATTCCTCCAATAAGATTGCCGGTACGGTTCTGAATCTAAACCAAAACATTACCAGTTATTTTGATCTTAGGCAGGTCAATGACCAGCTTATGGATGAGAATGCCAACCTGCAATCCGAATTGGCGCGCTTGAAAAATCGCCTGGTCCAACAAGACCAAGGGAGTTCCCGTGAATTGAACAGGATCAATAATTACAGCTTCACCACCGCAAAAGTGGTAAACAATAGCACTCGTCGCGCTGCCAACTACCTTACCATCGACAAAGGCACTGACGATAACATAAAGCCAGGTATGTCAGTTATTGGCAATGAAGGGATAGTAGGTAAGATCAAAGCTTCATCAGTAAATTTCTCCACCGTGATATCCCTGTTACATCCCGATGTGCTTACTTCCTGTGTTTTAGTAAAATCCAATACTGTATGCACCGTAAAATGGGACGGCCGCGATCCCCGCAAAGCCCGGGTCCTGTATGTGCCCCGACATGTGCAGGTGGCGGTAGGAGATAGTGTGGTGACTTCAGGGTTCAATGCAGTGTTCCCTTCCGACATTCCAGTGGGAGTTGTCACCGAACTGGATATTAAGCCTGAAAGCACCTTCTACGATATTGAGATCAACTTTGCTTCCAAATTTGAACAGTTGTCCTATGTATTCGTGATAGGCAACCAGCTGAAAATAGAAAAGGACTCCCTGGAAAATAATCTGCAGCCCTAATTATGAACAATCAAAATATTCCAGGTTTAATTATTTCGTTCTTTGTTTACCTGATACTGCAGGTTCTTCTGGTACGAAATCTGGTTTTGTTCGACGTGGCTTTTTGCTACGTATACGTGGCTTTTATTTTGCTGATCCCCTTCGATACCGGACGTATTGTACTGATGTTATTGGGACTTCTTTGCGGCTTTGTAGTGGACATTTTTTACGATACTCTGGGAATACATGCCTTTGCCTGTGTGTTCATTGCCTTTATTAAACCACTATGGACCAATACTATTCCTCCTCGGGGAGGTTACGAAATGGGTATGAAACCCACCATAAAGATAATGGGATTTAGCTGGTTCCTGACTTACGGCTTGCCTTTGATCTTTTTACATCATCTGGCGATTTTCTTCATAGAGGCCGGAGGCATGCACTTATTTGGTTTTACTATCGTTAAAGTAATATTTAGCAGTATTTTAACTTTTATTGTGGTGGTGATTCTACAATATTTGTTTTACCAAAGAAGGCGAAACCTATGAAAGACAATCGGTCTTACGCAATACGGTTTACCTTTGTCATTATCGGGTGTATATTCTTGATCAAGCTGTTTTTTATTCAGGTACTTGATGAGAACTATCAACTTGCCGCGGAAAACAATGTAATGCAAAGGTTGGTGGACTATCCCTACCGGGGGCTGGTCTACGACCGTAATAACAAATTGATCGTTTACAACAACCCGGTCTACGATCTGATGGTAGTGCCACGAGAGGTGACCGTTACCGACAAAACCGAGCTGTGTAAAAGATTGGGCATCACCCCTGATGAATTTGACAAAAAACTCACCACTGCCCAAGAATATAGCTGGTACAGGCCATCAATCTTTTTAAAACAGTTATCCAACCAAGATTTTGCGGGATTACAGGATTTACTGGTGGACTATCCGGGATTTTATATTATACCTCGAACGGTGCGAGCTTATCCCTACGGAGGAATGGCCAACGCATTGGGATACATCGGCGAAGTCAGTAAAGGTCAACTGGAACGTGATACATCCAATTATTATCGGCAAGGGGATTATATTGGAATCAGCGGTCTCGAATCCAAATATGAGGAACCCTTGAGAGGAAAGAGGGGGGTTAAATATCGAATGGTCAACGTTAGGGGTTTGGAGAAAGGCTCTTTCAAGAATGGACGTATGGACACCTTGCCCCAAATCGGCGAGAACCTTATGAGTACCATCGATATTGACCTGCAGGAGTATGGGGAAACCTTAATGGAAGGAAAAGTGGGAAGTATCGTGGCCATCGAACCCGCTTCCGGAGAGATCCTGAGTTTTGTTTCGGCACCTTCATACGATCCCAATCTATTAACGGGCAGGAACTACAGTAAGTACTTCAGCGAATTACAAAGGGATACCTTAAAACCTCTTTACACCCGGCCCCTTATGGCTATGTACCGGCCGGGTTCCATATTTAAGATCATACAGGCATTGGTTGCCCTGGAAGAAGGAGTCATTCAAGAATCCACCCGCTTGCGGTGCAACCGCAATATTATTGGCTGTCATGGTCCGCATAGCTACGAAAACCTACAGGGAGCTATTACCCATTCGTGCAATCCCTACTTTGTACAAGTGTCTCGAAAAATGATTAACCAGGGTGATTCAGAGGATACCTATGAAGATACCCGTATCGGACTGGAAAGATGGCGCAAGCACGTGGCCAGCTTCGGCTTAGGAGCTCCCATAGGCATCGACCTTCCTAACGAAAAAGGAGGTATGATCCCCAATGTGGATTATTACGACCGGGCTTACAACAGCACCAATTGGAAATTTTCGAACATACAATCCATTGCCATTGGAGAGGGAGAAAACCTTGTAGTACCGCTACAAATGGCAAATTTTGCGGCCATAGTAGCCAATAGAGGTTATTATATTAAACCTCACCTGATCAAATCCATAGGTGAAAGTGGCCAGCCTTTACCGGAATACCAGGTCAAGCATTATACCACGGTCGACTCAAAATACTTCAACGTAGCTGTTGAAGCCATGGCTGAAGTAGTGCGCAGTGGTACCGGCCAATACCGCGCCAAACTGGCCGATATTGAGGTCTGCGGCAAAACCGGTACTGTACAAAACAATAACCGTCCGGATCACTCAGTATTCATAGCTTTTGCCCCCAAAGACGATCCAAAGATCGCCTTGTCCGTATACGTGGAGAATGGTGGTCAAGGTGCCCGGGCTGCAGCCGGTATTGCCGGACTGATGATAGAAAAGTATTTGAAAGGGTGCACAGAACGCACCCATATGGAAGATTATATTCTTAAAGGAGATTTTATCTATTGAAACGCGGTGAAGATGTAAAAGCCAGTAAGCTGGATTGGGTAACCATACTGATCGTAGCTACTTTAGCCATTGCCGGATGGTTGAACATCTATGCAGTGGTGTATGATAGCCAGGTAGATCAGAATATATTTGATATCACCCAAAATTCTGGAAAGCAACTGTTGTGGATGGGCATATCCGTGATTGCGGTTTCACTGATCATGATCATGGATTTTCGGTTCTTCGATTCTTTTGCCTATGGTTTTTACGGCGTGGTGATTTCCCTGCTCATTGGCGTGCTGTTGCTGGGAACTGTAGTAAGTGGTTCCAAGTCCTGGTTCGAATTTGGTTTTGTACGTTTTCAGCCGGCTGAATTCGCTAAATTTGCCACTGCTTTAGCCATTGCGAAATTCCTCGTTAAACCCCAGATCAAAGTGGATAATCTCAAGACCATTGCCGTATTGGCGATGATAGTAGGATTGCCTGCTGCTCTGATCGTATTACAAGGCGATACCGGTTCGGCCCTGGTATTCGGAGCTTTTGTTTTGGTTCTTTACCGGGAAGGACTGTCACCGGTAATCGTTTTGATAGGCGTGATTGCGGTGGCTCTGTTTGTACTGACCTTGTTATTCGGACCTACTGTGTTGATCGGAGCATTAATATTAACTGGGGTGGCGGTATTTCTATATTGGCTGATCACCAGGAAGGTGACACCCAAAAGGATATGGACCCTGTTATTTGTGGTATTGATCCCCACTGCAGTTATTCTAAGTGTGAACTGGGTGGTCACGGACCTAATGCAGCCTCATCAACAAAACCGGGTTAAGGCATTTGTAAACCCCGAAGCTGATCCGTTAGGTTATGGATATAACGTGACGCAATCAAAGATTGCTATCGGATCCGGAGGATTTTTTGGTAAAGGCTTTCTGGAAGGCACCCAAACCAAATTCGATTTTGTCCCTGAACAAAGCACTGATTTTATATTCTGCACTATTGGTGAAGAGCACGGCTGGCTGGGCAGCTTTATTCTGATCGCCCTTTTTGTAACCCTGTTGTTGAGGATTGTATTTATAGCAGAGCGACAGAAATCAAAGTTTAGCAGGGTCTACGGCTATGGAGTAGCCGCTATTCTTTTTTTCCATTTTATGGTCAATATCGGAATGACCATCGGGCTGTTTCCCGTTATCGGTATTCCACTGCCCTTCTTTAGTTATGGGGGTTCTTCTTTACTGGCCTTTTCCGTTTTGATCTTTATCCTGCTTAAAATGGACGCTCACCGCATGCAGATGCTGGTACGCTAAAACCTTCTGGAAACCAATCCATCAATTCCTTCACCGCGGGGCTTTCCATATCCCAAT